>Ga0307478_10002640_pt1 | contig 13878 bp, 15 predicted proteins | sample atmos_gasesECM4C_2_FD_203713 | JGI IMG/M metagenome (GOLD analysis project Ga0307478, IMG submission 203713) | Hardwood forest soil microbial communities from Morgan-Monroe State Forest, Indiana, United States - atmos_gasesECM4C_05 | ecosystem: Environmental > Terrestrial > Soil > Temperate...
GTTGCCAGCATCGTGGGAGCGATCTGGTTCGGCAAGCAATTGCCGGTATTTAGGGGCGAGGCCAGACAGCTGATCATCGCCCAAGCGATGGCCGGCGGAGAACCTGCAGAAGAAATGACCGTGCGAGTCTTCCGCGATTCACAACCCGAAAGCCGATAGCCGGAACTTTACAGTAGCGCCGGCGTCCCGCCGGCTGTCGCGAGGGCATCTTGCCCTCGCACCCATACCCACGGCCAATCCCGCAGTCCGGCCTTCAATGGATTCTCAACTACATACCGCACGGCTCGTAAAAACTCTGCTTCATTGCGCAGGAGATGGTCGTAATACTCCCGTTGCCAGAATTCTCCAGTGATGCCGAGAAGCTTTACAGCCTGCTTTGCAGTGAATGACTTCCAGGAGTGCAGAACACTGGCGAGTTCGATGTCCGGAAACAGCTTCGCCACGACATGCACATGATTGGGCATGATGCACCAGGCGAACAATCGGTAGCGCTGTTCATCGAAGTGCTGCAGCGCATCGCGAACCAAGTCGGCCACGGAAGTTTTGCGGAGGTGACAAGCCCCTGCGCCTGTGTCGAGATAGCACTCGACGCGTGCGGTAGATAACTGAGCGATACGCTTTCGTTCGTCGGCTGACAAGTCGCGGCCGAGTTGTGTCGCAGTTCGCACGATGTTCTTCTTTTCAAATTCAATCTGCTCCAACACGAAGCGAGGCAAGGAATCGTGCAATCGAAAAGTAATGAAGTAAGTCGCTGAGTTTCTTTCCCAATGAGGAAGTCGCCCACGATCGCGGATAATCACATCGCCGAATCGGGGGCGGGACGCCCCCGAGACAGCCGGCGAGACGCCGGCGCTACCCTGAAGCGGAGTCGACAACTTACCGAGGAGAGACTCTATCTCAGGATCTTTTTTCAACCTGGGATCCTCGTTGCCCCTTCGGATTACTCGCGATCCGACTGTGGCGCCAGCGTCCCGCCGGCTGTTGCGAGCGCGTCTCGCCCTCGCCCGCTCCAACTTCTACTCCTCGGCATAACTCACGTGCTCGAATTGCTGTGCGTGCGGACTCTCCAGCAACGACTGCGCTCCGTACTCGTAGCCGGTTTCGAACGCTTTCAAATTCAGGTCGCAGAAACTCGAAGGCACAGAATCCGACACCGCTTTGCGAACGGCTTCTTTCTCCAGCAGCCGCGTGACCGCCGTAAAGAATCCCACCATCACCGAGTTCAGCACCATTCTTTTGCCCAATTCTTCGGCGAGCCGCGTGGCCGGGCAACTGTAGACTTTTGTCTGCCGCGGCAGATCCGTCACCCGCACCAGGTCTTGTTCCACGATAAGTGTGCCGCCCTCTTTCAGTTCGGGCACGAATTTCGTGTAGGCTTCCTGCGACATCACGACCATGATGTCAGGCTGGGTGACATAAGGATAGAGGATCGGGTCGCCGGATATCAGCAACTGCGCGCTGCAGGCTCCCCCGCGGGCTTCGGGCCCGAAATTCTGCGTCATGGTGGCGTAGGCTCCCTGGTAGATGGAAGCGGCCTTTCCGAGGACGATGGCGGACAGAATGACTCCCTGGCCGCCGAATCCGGCGATGCGAAGTTCGGTTAGCTGCAGCTGCATACGGTCTCCGAAGGCTCCACGTAGCATTCACCCAGCGACTCGACCATCTGGGCATGCAGGAGAGATTGGTAGTCAGGACGGTCGCGGTCCACGAACTTCCCCACGATAATTTCGCCCGTCATGGTAAGCCCGACTTCGCTGGTGGGGGCGCCATGCTTCACCTTGCTCTTTTCCTTGTAGTACTTCATCGTGTCCAGGCCATCCCCTAGTTTGTTTCGGCGCTGGTACAGCGTAGGACACGGGCTGATGACTTCGATGAAGCTGAAGCCTTTCTTTTGGAATGCTTCGCCGATGGAACGCGCGAGTTGTTTTACGTGGAACGTAGTCCACCGCGCCACATACACAGCTCCCGCCGCTTCCACCAGGTGAGGCAGGTTGAAAGCCGGCTCGCACGTTCCATATGGCGAAGTCGAAGTGATGGCATGACCTGGCGTGGTCGGCGCGGTCTGGCCACCGGTCATGGCATAAATCAGGTTGTTCACGCAGATCACTTTCAGATCGATGTTGCGCCGGGCCGCATGGATCAGGTGATTGCCGCCAATGGCCGACAAGTCGCCATCGCCCGAATACACGACCACGTTGAGCTTCGGATTGGCCAGCTTGAGGCCGGTAGCAAAAGGAATCGCGCGCCCGTGCGTGGTGTGGAAGGAATCCAGCTTCACGTACCCGGCGACGCGTCCCGTGCATCCGATGCCCGAGACGAGCGCGATCGACTGCAAGTCGATTTTCGATTCGATGAGCGCGCGTGCGAAGCAGTTCACCGTGGTGCCGATCCCGCATCCCGGACACCAGATGTGCGGCATGCGGTCGGTGCGCAGGAAGGGCTCGACCGGATTGGTCACGTCAAGAATGCTCATCGGCTGGCCTCCACGATCACTTTCAGAATGTCTTCCGGCCGATGGACGCTGCCGCCGGCGTGCGGCACGGCAAACGTCTTCGCCTTCCCATTGGCCGCCCGCTCCACCTCACGCACCATCTGGCCAAGATTGAGTTCGGGTACCACGAACGCTTTGGTGGTGGCGGCGAGTTCTCGAATGCGCTTTTCCGGAAATGGCCAGCAGGTGATCAGCCGCAGTTTGCCGACCTTCAGGCCGCGCTCGCGCGCCATTTCAACCGCCCGCTGCGCCACTCTCGACGTGATGCCAAAGGAGACCACCACCACGTCCTCGCTCTCCAGGCACTCTTCTTCCAGCAGCGTGATGCGATCGATGGCATCATGAATCTTGCTTTGCAAGCGCCGCACCAGCTTGTCCTGTGTGGCGGGGGTCATGTTGGGATAACCGTGCTCATCGTGGGTCAGCCCGGTTACGTGAAATTTGTACCCATCTCCCGCATGCGCCATCTCGGGGACCCCATCGCCATTCGTGCCATAGGGCAAGTACTCCTCGACGGGCTTCCGGGTCTTGCGCCGCGGTACGACTTCAATCTGGTCCGCCGGCGGGATAATCACCTTCTCCGTCATGTGGCCGACGACCTCATCCATCATGAACATCACCGGAACCCGGAACTCTTCGGAAAAATTGAAAGCTCGAATTGTCAGGTCGAAGCATTCCTGGGGAGAGTTCGGACAGAGCGCGATGATTTCGTAGTCGCCGTGGGAGCCCCATCGTGCCTGCATCATGTCGGCCTGGGCCGGCAAAGTGGGTAAACCTGTGGACGGTCCGCCCCGCTGCACGTCGACGAACACGCAGGGCGTTTCCGTCATGGCGGCATAGCCGATATGTTCCATCATCAGCGAGAAGCCTGGGCCGGAAGTCACGGTGAAAGCCTTCGCGCCACCCCACACCGCTCCCTGCAAGGTGATTGATGCGGCCAACTCGTCTTCCATCTGGATGAACGTTCCCCCGACTTTCGGAACGCGCGAGGCGAAACGCTCGACGACTTCGGTGGAAGGGGTGATGGGATATCCCGCGGCGAAGCGTGCGCCCGCGGCCAATGCGCCTTCGCAACAAGCGTGATCTCCATCCAGGAAGTGAGTGCCCGTGAGCACTCCACGCGGATCAGCTTTCACGGCCCACCTCCACGTTCGCCACAACCGTTCTGGCGGGTGCCTCTTCTCTTACCACCGGCAATCTCTGGCCGTAGATGGCGAAATCAGGGCAATACATGCCGCAGAGGTCGCAGCCGCTGCACTTCTCGGGCGCGACCACGTGCGGCGGATGGTATCCCTTGGAATTGAAAGCGGAGGAGAGCGCCAGCACCTTGGTTGGGCAGAACTCGACGCAAAAGCCGCAGGCTTTGCAACGCTCCACCACGATGGAAACACGTCCTTTTGCCACGGGACCCCCACGTTGGAAGTGTTGGGCACTTCCAAAACACTGGCAATTATGTCGTGCCCTTGTCGCAGCAGGGTGTGACGGGGATCACCATCACACGTGATCCTTGGCAAAGAAAATCGGCCGTGGAAAACCAGGCCGCTGCAGTGTTTTGGGTTGATTCAGAACCGAATTTGCTCGCGGATCTGCACCGCCCGGGGCGAACTTTCGCCGCCAGGAACGATCCGAAGATGCTGGGCGCACCGACTATCAGTTCGCCATGAGCCCCAACCTCTGGCAGCGCGGCGTGTTTAGCGATGCGCACTGCGTCCGCAACTGACAAGGAAGATTGCGCTCTTGCCTTTTGCATGTGGCGAAAAAAAGTTCACAACATCGTCGTCGTAGAACGTCAGCCCCGACGCGCCGAGTTTCTGAGCGTACGCCGAGAGATACAGCTTTCCGCCGAGGATGCCGGCCTCGAGTTGGGTAGCACGGTAACCGCGGTTGCCGAGTGTATTGATGATCTTGTAAAGATCTGCCAGAAAGAAAATATCGACGCTCGCGTCCGCCGGCAGTTCCTGCTCCAACCCTAAATACCCGGCGCGTTCGCGAAAATCGCCCTCTTTGAGCAGTTCGAGGGCTTTCTTGTCGCGATGAAAAAAATAGGCTCCTGGGGCAAGACCTTCCACGCTATGCACGATCAGATACAAATCATTCAGCTGGGTGCCGCGCGGTTCGGGAGAATCAGCGGCAATGCCTCGGGTGGCGCGATCGAGCAAAGTGGAGAGGTGGGCGAAGGTGATCGGTTCGCGCGCAAATTTACGCGTGGAACCACGCCTTTGAATCACCGCTTCGATGGTCTCCGAGGGTAACTCTGAATCGATAATCGGATTCAGTGGAATGAGCGCTCCTGTTGTACTGAGTGCTGTCCTTTTTCCAAACTTCTGCTTGCGCCAGGCCGCAACTTCTTCCTTCGAGAGCAGAGTCGAAGCTTCGTGCATCTGGCGCATGGCCGGATAGTCCACTTCCTGCCGGGAGTAGGGAACCAGCGGCAGATTGAGCGGCTCGCAAATCGGAGACTTGGGCGGGCGTTTCGAAGTATGCCCCACCGCCATGATCGAGAACGCCACTTCCTTACGCGTATCCAGATCGAGCAATGCGTTAATTTGCTGATCCACAAAGCCCAGCAACAGCCGGGACGGAAATCCGAGTGCTGTACTCATCGCCAGCCCGTTCGCGAGCAGTGTTCCGTTGTCCCAGCCGAAATGACGATAGGTGCGCGAGCGATACTTCCACGCGTTTCGCCAATATGTGCCGGTACAGATGATGATGAGCGGGGCCTTGGCTACCGCGGGCTCATTGGCGGTGGCCTCGACTACGAGCCGTCGAAAGTCGCCGGCACGCAACTGCCGCAACCCGAATTCCGCCGCGCCGAAGTGATAGACGCCAGCCGGCAGATCGGGCAGATCCTGACAAATCAAATACAACTCGATCTCGTAGAGCGCCCCCGTACACGCCGCCGCACGGAAAAAAGTCTCACCTCCGGGAAATTTTTTGCTGCGGGTTACCCCGGCGGAGAAGAACAGAAGTTGCGCGATGTCATCCAGGGTTGGCAGCTTCTTGCCTTTCGGAGCGGTGCTCGCGATGGCCGAGAGCGCAGTCACTCCGGTCTGGCGAAAATCTTTCGGCAACCGATTTACTTCGAGGGTGGGATAGATTTTGAAGAGAAGCGGCTTATTCTCCCAATCAAGAAAATGGGGATGAACTCGAATGCTGACGTAGGAATGCTTGGTGCCGTTGTGATATTTCCAGGTGGAATCGAGATCGCGGTTCGGCATCAGCATGCTATTGTATGCGGTCCTTTGCGGCTAAAGTTATCAGCTGGTGCTCAGTGCGAGCGCCACAAGTCTATTTCCTTCGGAACATCATCCCGTTTACCATGCTTCTCAGTTCAGTTCTTTTTTCCGCAGAAATTCACGCACCACATCCTTGATATCGCGATGCTGCCCGTCGACGGCGTAGTTCATTTGCTGCATCTCCTGATCTGAGATTTTTCCCGCCAGTTCCGCGAGTGCCTGACCCACTTCCGGATGGAGCGCGACCGTCGCCTGTCGAATCACCGCGACCGCTTCGTACGGGGGGAAATAGTTCCGATCGTCCTGCAGAACAAACAGATCGAGCGCGGGGATGAGCCCGTCCGTGGTGTTGCCGGCGATCAGATCGACTTGTTTGTCCTTCAGCGCGCGATCGAGCAGCCCGAGGTCCATAATTCGCGGAGGCTCCGCAAAGCGAAGACCGTAGGTGGCGGCCAGGCCCTTGTAACCGTCAGGACGCTCCATGAATTCGTACCCAAAGCCAGCTCGCCAGTGCGGGGTATAGGCCGCCGCCTGCGAAATTGTCTGCAAATGCAGGCGGCGCGCATCCTCTCCTCTTATCTCAATCGCAAATGTGTCATTGAAGCCCAGAGGAGGACTCAGCGTGAGCGGAAACCGGCGCTCGTATTCCGATTTCACCCGCTGGTACACCTGCTCTTGGGTACCCTGCGGTTTTTCCTTCAGAATCGCTGTCAGCGCAGTGCCCGTGTATTCCGGATAAAGGTCGATGCGTCCAGAAAGGATGGCTTGTTGGCAAATGAATGATCCCGCCAGGTAGAAGCGTCGCTCGATGCGAAGGCTGGTTTTACGTTCCAGGCGTTGGGCGAAAATTTCGCCGAGGATCGCCTGTTCTGTGAAGTTCTTCGAGCCCACCACAATGCGGTTTTCGCGCGCGGGGCCGCACGCAGTCAGGAAGAAAATCGGAATGAGCAGGATCGAAAGTACGTGGCGCATTGGTTGATAAGGCCAAGGCTTCAGGACGGGAGCGTGCTCCCGTATTTGTCTTCTAGATCGGGCTCAGCCGCTTTTCCAGCCATCCCAGCGTGACATCCGCGAGAAGAGCGAGCGCTGCCGCGGGTATGGCGCCGGCCAGGATGAGTTGATTGTTCACCATGGCGAGGCCGCGAAAAATGTATTCACCGAGTCCGCCTGCACCGATCGCAGCCGCGATCGTGGCGAGTCCCACCGAGATCACCGTTGCCACCCGCACTCCGGCAATGATGACTCCCAACGCCAACGGCAGTTCCACTTGAAAGAGAAGCTGGCGGTCCGTCATCCCCATGCCACGTCCCGCTTCAACCACCGAGCGATCGACGCCGTTGATTCCCGCGTAGGTGTTGCGGATGAGCGGAAGCAGGGCGTAAAGCATCAGCGCAAGAATGGCGAGCCGATCGGAGCGCGCGCCGATCCAGGGCACCGGCAGCAAAAATCCGAACAGCGCCAGGCTCGGAACCGTCTGAATGATGTTCGCGCCGCCCAGGACCGGCTTGTCCCACCCCGGCTTGCGCGTGATCAAGATTCCCAGCGGGATCCCGATCAAGACGGCCAACACCGTTGAAGCCGCCACCATCCACAGATGCTCAAGCGTGAGTTCCAGAACTTCGGCGTGATTTTGCGCGATGAATTGAAATACGTTCATGATCGGTTTCCGTTCGATCTGGCTCCGAACGCATCCAGATATTTTTGAACAAGGGGATCGGAAGACTTCGTAAACTCACTGGAGGAAAGCATAACCACCAGACGTCCTGCCTCCATCAATGCGATGCGCGTGCCCAGAAGCAAGGCTTCGTGTAAGTCGTGGGTTACGAAGACCACGGTCTTTTGCAGACGCTGCTGCAGAGCAAGAAACTCACGCTGCAATTCGGCGCGCGTGATCGGGTCCAGCGCCCCGAAAGGTTCATCCATCAAGAGGATTGGCGGATCCGCCGCCAATCCTCGCGCTACTCCGACGCGCTGCCGCTGGCCACCCGATAGTTCTCGCGGATACCGTGTCGCCAAACCCGCATCCAGGCCGACCAATTGCAGCAGTTCGGCCACGCGCTTTCGAATGCGATCGGGGGGCCATTCTTCAATCCTGGGGACCAGCGCGACGTTGCGCTCGACGGTAAAGTGGGGAAACAGCCCCGCATCCTGAATGACGTAGCCAATACCCCGACGAAGGCGGATGGGATCCCATTGTGTCGTAGCCCGACCTTCCACCAGCACCTCGCCCTCACTGGGAGACACCAGGTCATTGATGAGCTTCAGGGTTGTGGTCTTTCCCGAGCCACTGCGGCCCAGCAGGACAAGCGTCTCCCCACGCTGAACCTGCAGGTTGAGTCCATTCAGAAGTTCCTGCCCGCCGGCAATCCGGTAAGCCACTTCCCGGAATTCAATAACAGGCCCGTTTTTAGTGGAATTGCTCATCTGCGGGACACGATTTCTGGTGATTGGATGGCGACCGCCGTCGAGAGGACGATGGATTTTATGCTGCCCTGGAGCCCGGGGAGCGCAAGCGCGAATGCCGGCCGCCCCAAAAATGCTGCTATCCCAAGGATCGATAAGCCGCCGCCGGCAAGCCTGTTATCCGGATTCCCCCGTGGCCTTTGTGGCGAATGTTCAGCCCGATCAGCAGAGCGGTGATCTGCTCCACAATGCGCGCATTCTCGAGCTTGCCTCCATCGATCGCACGCAACCCAGGAATTTTCGCTGCCAGCGCGCAAACCAGGTTCGTGGCATTCGCGTCATCCGAGCAGACAATCACATCGCACTCCACCGGATCGTCGCCATTCATAGCGTCCGCCGAGCAGTTTTGAAATGCAGCCACGACGGTCACGCCTTTGGGCACAAGTTCCGCGCTCTGCTGCGCCGCCGATCCCTGCCACACCGCCAACGTTCGGCTGGCGCGGCCTCCCACGGCGGTAGCCAACGGCACAGTCGCATCAATCAGGATGCTGCCTGGCTTGAACGCCAGCTTCAATTCTTTCAACAACCCAGCTTGCCCTTCGAAGGGCACCGTAAGCGCCAGCAAATCGGTTGCGGCGCACGCTGCCGAGTTGGCCAGTCCTGTAACTTTGGCGTGTGTCCCAGCTCTCGCCGCGATGTTGCGGGCGGCTTCTTCGGCGCGCTCGGTGCTGCGCGAGCCAATAATGACCGTTTCTCCAGCACGCGCCCAGCGAAGCGCCATGCCCCTTCCGGCTGGACCTGTGCCTCCAAGGATCGCGATGGGACGACTCAAGCGAACTCCGCGTGGGAAGCCTGCTCGCTGGTCAGATTCTCCGAAGCCAACTTGATTCGAATTCGCGAGTACGTCGTGTTCCGCTCGGCGGGAATGCGGCCGGCTTCGAGAATGAGAGAGTGGAAATCTTCGGGACTGGTGTATTGTCCAGCATCGGCCCCGGCTTCGCGCGAAATGTTTTCCTCCATGAGCGTTCCGCCGTAGTCATTTGCGCCCGCCTGCAGACAGAGCTGCGACAGCTTGCGATTCAGCTTCACCCACGACACCTGGATGTTGTTGATCGAGCCGGCCAGGAGAATCCGAGCCAATGCATGTATCTTCAAGTGCTCGGCCAGGGTTGGACCGGAACGCGCGATACCCTGATGAAACAGCAGCGTATTGCGGTGCACAAACCCCAGCGGCACGAACTCGGTAAAGCCACCGGTTTCACGCTGGATATCGCGAAACATCAGGAGCTGGTTCACCCAATGCTCGGGTGTTTCCACATGACCGTACATCAAGGTTGAGGTAGAACGAATTCCAAGCCGGTGCGCGGTCGTAATCACTTCCTGCCATTGCGCGGTCGAAAGCTTGTTGCGGGAGAGAATCATGCGTACTTCGTCATCCAGAATCTCGGCAGCGGTTCCAGGCAGGGTATCGAGTCCATTGTCGCGCAACATTTTCAGATAGTCGGCAACCGGCATGCCCGTGAGTTCGACGCCATATACGATCTCCATGGGGGAAAAGGCATGGCAGTGCATCTTCGGGACGGCTTTCTTCACTGCCTGAAGAATGTCCCGATAATAAAAAGGAGGAAGGCCGTGCGGGAGTCCGCCCTGGATGCAAACCTCTGTGGCGCCGAGCGCCCAGGCTTCGAGCGCTTTGTGCGCGACTTGATCCAGGCTCAAGAAGTAGGTGTCGTGCTCTCGTGGACCACGGCTAAAGGCACAGAACTTGCAACCAACAAAACAGATGTTTGTGAAATTAATATTGCGATTTACGACGTAAGTGACAAGGTTACCCGACAGCTCTGCCCGCAATTCGTTAGCTGCCACGAGCAGTCCCAGCAGATCGTCGCCCCCGCAGTTTGCCAGCACTAAGGCCTGATCACGGGAAAGCGAACTTCCGTCCTGGGTGCTGAGCACCACCTCAAGCGCCGCACGCACATGCGGCCCGAGGCGAGGCGTGATGTCCGTCAATTCCAGCGCGCCAAAATGTTCAAGTTCCGTTTCCGAATATGCTCGACCCACGACAGCCTCCTAGCGAAACAGGTCAAGAGCCGCGGGACGAAGAAGGTGACGGGAACTCCCATGCCCGGGCTGGTACGAGAATCCTCGAATAATAACAAACGGCGTGCGAGTTAGCTTGCCTGAGAGCAACCCGGCGGCGCATGCGAGTTCGTCGGCTACCGCATCCAGCGTGACGCGCAACAAATAACCATGAGGGTCGCGGCGCTTGCGATAATCGTGAATAGTCTTCATTCCTGCTACGCCAATTGCGACTTCGGTCAACCCCTCGCGCCACGGCCGACCGAAGCTGTCGCTGATGATCACCGGAATGGACAGGCGCAAGCGTTTCTTCAGTGCACGATAAAGGTTCGCTGCCGAACGATCCGGATCCTCCGGGAGGAGCAATGCGTGCTCTCCTCCATTCACGTTGGATACGTCAACGCCGCTGTTGGCGCAAATAAATCCGTGGCGCGTCTCGGTGATCAGCACGCCATTCTTTCTGCGAATGATTTTCTTGCTTTGCTGGACAGCGAGCTCGGTAACCCGTGCGTCAAGCATGTAGCGTCGCGCCCAGGCGCGTGAGCGCGCCGAGGGTCTGATCGTGTCCAGCCGAATCAACTGACCTTCTGCCTTGGACACAACCTTATGCTTGACTACAAGAATGTCGCCTTTCGCCAGTGACAGTCGCCTGCGTTTCAGCGCATCCAGAAACTTGTCAGCGAGAGAATCACCGGGCTGCACATCGCCGGACAAGGGAACGGGTATGACCCGCAATTCTTGCATTGATCCTACTCGTTCGCAGCCAGTCGGTAATTGCTGAAATCCCACTGTCGCGCCAGGCGTTGCGCGCGGGTCTCGCCGGGGAGTTCGACCAGTTGCATGAGATCAGCGGGATTGTCGACATCCACCGCGATTCCGGGCAGCGAAAGCACTACGCAGGGCATTCCGGTGGTCTGCGCCGCTGCAAGATGCGGCTTGAAACTGTCATTGCCAAAGCGCAGGGGGAACAAGGCTGCCGGCCGCCGCAGCACCGCGTTTGTCCCTCGTCCATCGCCGGCCGGCACGAGTACGGATCCGCTCGCCGGCGCGGCGTCCACGATCGATTGCAGTTCCCAGGCCTGGATCATCGGGATATCCGCGGGAATGACCAGCGCGTCCAGCCGGCGTATTTCGCAGACCCGGGTAGCCATTTCGATAGCATCGGTTTCGCCGCTGTTCTTGTGGTCGGCGATGACTTCAAAGCCGTAAGTATTCGCAAGCGACAGGGCAAACGCATCGCAGCTCACAATCCCAACCTCGGGGCACTGCGGCCACGAACTCAATACGTCGAGCACGTCCTGAAGCATCGCCTGCGCTAATTCCGTCCGCGCCGCTTGATCGAGCGCCGGAGCCAGCCGCTGCTTGGCTTGCTTCAAGTTCTTGACGGGGACGAGAATCATGAGTGGTCCGGGCTTGCAGCCGCCGCGCTCTGCCCTCGGACAGCGGCAAGTACGTCGGCGGCCAGGTTGGCTTTATCTTCGGAAGTTCGCATCACTGTCTTCGCGACCTCGACGCGCAAGCCGGATTTGCGGAGCTCGTCGGCGGCTTCTGCATCGCGCACATCGACGATCAGCATATCCAGAAAATCGTGGTATGCCTGCGCAATGCCCGCAACTGACACCGGCAATCCCTGCGCCGCCATCAGGATTCCTGCCGGCCCGGCTACCGCTTCTCCGGCCACAATGGGGCTGACCCCCGCGATCCGGCCCTTGGTCTCGTGCAGCGCCTCGCGCACGCCGGGAACCGCTAGAATTGGGCCGATACTCGTTATCGGATTGCTGGGCGCGAGCAGGACCAGGTCCGCATTCATGATCGCGTCAAGTACGCCGGGTGCCGGTTCGGCATCGGCCGCGCCCGCGAAACGAACCGACTCCACCGGATCCTGATACCACCGCTGCACGAAATATTCCTCAAAACTCAATTCTCCCATTGGAGTTAATACCCGGGTCTCTATGCGAGAGTTGCTCATCGGCAGGATGCGCGCCTTCACGCCAAGCTTGTCCGCGATCTCTGCCGTCACCTCCGAAAGCGTTCTGCCCTCCGCCAGGAGTTTCGATCGCAAGATATGCACCGCCAGATCACGATCGCCGGCGTGAAACCAGATCGGCTGGCCCAACTGCCCCATATGTTGCAGGCAGAAGAAGGTATCGCCCTTCACGCCCCAGCCGCGCTCTTTGCTCAGCATGCCGGAGAGAACATAGGTAATCGAGTCGATGTCGGGTGAGACGTACAGCCCCCACCACAAGAGATCGTCCCCGGTATTGACGATCAGCGTCAATTCTTCAGGAGCCACGACCTGCCGCAACCCGTCCACAAATTTGGCGCCCCCGGTGCCACCCGTGAGCACAGTGATCATGCCGCCCTCCGCGCATAACCTTGCGCGTCAGCGGCAGCCCGCACCCTGTCGCGAAGCAATCCCGGACGGTTCAGCGCTCGCGGAAGAAATTCCGGATAGACCGGCAATCGCGCTTCCAGCTTGAATCCGCGCGCTTGCGTGCGCACGCGCAGTTCCTCCAGGTGCGGCCATGGCTTTTCGGGATTGATAAAGTCTGGCGTCAAGGGTGAAACCCCTCCCCAGTCATTGATGCCGGCGTCCAGCAGTTCGTCGTAATAAGGAGCAGAAAGATTCGGGGGAGCCTGAATGTTGACCCGCGGCATCAGCAGGCGGGCCACTGCCACCGTGCGCAGCATTTCACCCAGCGAAGGTTCGGGGAAGTTCTGCATTGGAATTCCGGGCTTGGCTCGGAAATTCTGGACAATGACTTCCTGGATGTGTCCATAGCGCTCATGCAGATCGCGAATCGCGAGCAGGGTATCCACGCGGTCTTCCACGCTCTCGCCGATCCCGATCAGCAATCCTGTGGTGAACGGTACGCCTTGTTTGCCGGCGTCTTCGATGGTGCGCAGACGCCTCGCCGGCAACTTGTCGGGAGCGTTGTCGTGCGCAGCGCCAGCTTTGAGCAGGGCAGCGTTCGTGCTCTCCAGCATCAAACCCATGCTCGGCGAGACTGCGGAAAGCCTGCGAATCCACTCCGCGCTCATCAGTCCGGGGTTGGGATGCGGCAACAGCGTGCTCTCGCGCAACACCAATTCGCACATTTCTTCCAGATAATGGAGCGTGGAGCGATAACCGAGCCGTTGTAGCGTCCGCCGCATTTCCGGAAAGGCCAACTCCGGCTTGTCGCCCAGACTGAAGAGGGCTTCCGTGCATCCCAGCTTTTGGCCGCGGTGGACAACTTCGAGCACTTCCTCCGGCGTCATGGTATGGGCGCCGGGATCGCCGGGGTCGCGGCGAAACACGCAGTAACCGCAGTAGTCCCGGCAGAGATTCGTCAGGGGGATGAAAACCTTGCGCGAGTATGTAATCACGCCTGGTTTGAATCGTTCTTTCGCTGCGCGTGCTGAGGAGAGAAGTTCCGGCAGCAGATCATCGCTGCAACGGATCAGATCGCAGGCAGCGGCGCGCGACAAAGCTCGACCACTCTGCATCTCGGAGAGAGACAAGGCCAGAGAGCGGGACTGCAACCTGGTTTCAGTGGCGGGGCTCAAGATGCGTCATTTCCCGGCAACAGGTCGACTCACCCCGAATAAGCCCGGGTAGCATGATGATACATGAAAGCGGGCGGGAACCGCCGCCCACGTAGGCACAGACGCCCCTCGTCTGTGCCG
>Ga0307478_10002641_pt1 | contig 13868 bp, 9 predicted proteins | sample atmos_gasesECM4C_2_FD_203713 | JGI IMG/M metagenome (GOLD analysis project Ga0307478, IMG submission 203713) | Hardwood forest soil microbial communities from Morgan-Monroe State Forest, Indiana, United States - atmos_gasesECM4C_05 | ecosystem: Environmental > Terrestrial > Soil > Temperate...
GCCCATGCCCTTCGAATGGGAGGGCCGTGATGCCGTGGCCCGCTTCTTCCCCAGCATCTTCGGCTCGGGCCGACGCGAGCTGGTACCGACGCGAGCTAACGGCCAGCCAGCGTTCGGGGCCTACCTGCGCGCCCATAGCGGCATCCGCCACGGGACCGGCCTCTTCGTGCTCACGCTTTCCGGTGACCGGATCTGTGCCATGACCCGCTTCGACAACAGCGTGCTCCCATGGTTCGGGCTACCCCGATCGCTCCCCAGCCGGTAGGCGTAACCGCACGCGTACGCCGCGGACCACGACGGCCACCGGACGGGCCAGTGCGCGGGGATCCGCTAGCGGATCATCGTCGTAGGTCACGATGTCACCCTCCGGATGGATGCCGAGGAAGTCACGTGCGGACGAGCCGGCTGCGGCTATCGCCTGCGCAGCAGTGAGGCCATGCTCGGCCAAGAGCGCGATCTCGTCCGCGATAGTGCCGACGACGTCGGTGCCGGCCAATACCCGCACATTACGAGCGACGGCATAGGGCAGGCAATCGCGGAGACGCTCGCGCAGTTCGCCGGTCCGGCTGCGAACCGCGGGGTCGGCGGAGTCGCGGCCGTGCAGCACGGCGCAGAGCGTTGGGGTCCAGGCACCGCCGCGGACGCCGAGTGCCTCAAGCTCAGAATGGCCAAGTGCCGTGCCATGCTCGATCGAGTCGGCGCCGATCCCCGCCAGCCCCGAATCCGGGAGATTGCTGTGCACCGCGACCCGTGCCCCGGCGGCGTGAGCCGCGTCGACCGCGGAGCGCAGCGTTTCGAGGTCGTATGTCGCCGCCGTCGACTGCGGTACCGGCCCGCCCTCGGCCCACTCAGGGAAGTCACCGATGATCTTCACCCAGGACGCCCCTGCCGCCACCTCGGACCGGATGGCCGCAGCGAGTTCGTCCGGCGCGACAGGGGAGTGCATGCGCGGAAAGTACCGGTTCGCCGGGGCGAGGAACCGCCCGGCGGCGGTGACGACCGGACGCCCGGCTACCGCAGTGCCCGCGAAGCCGAGGGTGACCTGGCTGCGGCCCCCGGCATCGCGGATCACCGTGACCCCGGCGGTCGCGTATTCCTCCAGTCGCGCTGTGCCGTACTCGCCATCCGAGAGGTAGGGGCCGCGCTCGTCAACTGCGACGGTGGGATGCGCGTGCGCGTCGACAAGCCCGGCCAGCGCATACCTGCCAGGCAGTTTCTCCGAGTCGCCCGTGCCCGCTACCACGCGTTCGCCCGCAAAGCCGTCCAGGAATACCCCTGAGAAAGTCCACGCCATAGAGGCACACTAAGCCTGTGTCACGCGGGTCAGGCGGCGCGGGCGGGTACCGGGTCCTCGCGCTGCTGTGAGGCCGCAGTAGCGCGGGCGAGTTCTGCGCGCCGGATGAGCAGGAACGTGACCGGGACGGCGGCCAGTGCGGTGAGCCCGGTGACCCAGAACGCCTGCTGGAACCCGCCGGTGAGCGCGGCGGCCGCGGCGTGGCCCTGGCTGAGCAGGTCGCGGGAGCGGGCCGCTGCGACGGTCGAGGCGACGGCGACCCCGATCGCCCCGCCGATCTGCTGGGAGGTGTTGAGCAGCCCGGAGGCGACCCCGGCGTCATGATCGGTGATGCCGGCCAGGGCACCGATCGACACCGGGATGAACGCGAAGATAGCGCCGCCGGCCACGAACAACGGGCCGGCGAGGTTGGCCCAGTAGTGCCCGTGCACCGGGACCTGGGTGGCCCACAGGATCCCGGCGCCGACCAGGGTCATCCCGGCCGCCATGACCAGCTTGGCCGAGGCGCGGGTGACGAGGATCTGGGCCGGCCCGGCCAGCGCGAGCGCGGTGAGTGATGTCGCCAGCCAGGCGAGGCCGGTTGTCAGGGCGGAGTACCCGAGCACCTGCTGCATGTACAGGGTGCCGGTGAAGAAGAAGCTGAAGAAGCTGGCGCCGAGCAGGAAGCCGACGGCGTTCGATCCGGCCAGGGTCGTCAGCCTGAACAGCCGCAGCGGCAGCAGCGGCGCCTCGGCCCTGGTCTCGATGACCAGGAAGGCGGCGAGCAGGGCCGCCGAGGCCACCAGCAGCGCGAGGGTCCGGACAGCGGTCCACCCGGCGGTCGGCGCCTGCGAGATCGCGTAGACCAGCATCACCAGGGCGCCAGTCACCGTGATGGCGCCGAGCGCGTCGTAGGACCGGCGGGCGCCTGCCAGCCTGCTTTCCGGGACGGCCCGCCGGGCCAGGAGCAGAGTGACCGCGCCGATCGGGACGTTCAGGTAGAAGATGTACTGCCAGCCGGCGTACCGGACAAGCAGGCCGCCGGCCAGCAGGCCGACGGTCGCGGCCGTGGCGCCGATGCCACTCCAGGCGCTGAGCGCCTTGTTGCGCTCGGCGCCCTCGCCGAACATGTTCATCACGATCGACAGCGCGGCCGGGAGCACGATCGCGGCGCCCAGGCCCTGCACGCCGCGCATGATGATCAGGAACGTGTCGCTGGTGGCCAGCGCGCAGGCGAGCGAGGCCACGGTGAAGATGGCCAGCCCGGCCATGAACAGGCGTCGGCGGCCGGCCAGGTCGGCGGCCCGGCCGCCGAGCAGCAGGAACCCGCCGAAGGTGAGACCGTAGGCGGTCACCACCCACTGCAGGTCCGACTCGGGGAAGTGCAGGCTGCGGCCGATGGTCGGCAGCGCGACGTTAGTGATCGTCAGGTCCACGATGGTCATGAAGTACGCGACGGCGAGCACGGCGAAGGCCCGCCAGCGGCGCACTTCGCCGGGTGCCGCGGCCTCCTTGTGGCTGACGTCGTTCCTGCGGTCCAGTGAGGTCATTCCTGTCTCCGATGCTCGTTGGTCAGGTCCTCACTTGTTCCGACACCGGCCACGGCCGGAACGGAACGGGGCCGGCACGGCGGTTCTTTTCGGTCCCCGGCGGGGTCATTACCTAGGAAGGCGTAAAGGACGAAGCCGATGCGAGGAATGCGATGGTGACGGCAAGCACGCTGGCTCGCGCCCAAGCGGGCGACCAGGAGGCGTTCCGCGAGCTCACCGACCCCTACCGGGCTGAGCTGCTGGCGCACTGCTACCAGATCCTCGGCTCGGTGGCCGACGCCGAGGACATGCTGCAGGAGACTCTGCTGGCGGCCTGGCGCGGCCTGGCCGGCTTCGAGGGCCGGTCCTCGGTACGCACCTGGCTGCACCGCATCGCCGTCAACGGCTGCCTGAATGCGCTGCGTGACCGTAGCCGCCGCCCGCGGGAGGTGCCGCTGATGACCCAGCCGCCCGAGCCGACCCGGCTCACTGACCCGGTCTGGATCGAGCCCTACCCCGACGTGCTGCTCGACGGGGTACCCGACGCCGCGCCAGGGCCGGAGGCCCGTTACGACACCAAGGAGGCGATCGAGCTGGCGTTCGTCACCGCCCTGCAGCACCTGCCGCCGCGCCAGCGTGCCGTCCTGGTGCTCCGCGACGTGCTCGGCTACTCTGCCGCCGAAGCAGCCGGCATGCTCGACACCACCGAAGCCTCGGTCAAGGGCGCCCTGCAGCGCGCCCGGGCGGCCCTGCAGGCCCGGCTCCCCGCCGACCGCGATCGCACACCGCCGCCAGACTCACCCCGCGAGCGCCACCTCGCGGGCCGCTTCGCCGCCGCCGTCGAAGCCGGCGACATCGACGCCGTGCTCACCCTGCTCACCAGCGACGCCTGGCTCACCATGCCACCCGAGCCGTACGAATACCAGGGGTCGGCGGCCATCGCCGCCTTCTTGAACCACCGGGCCGCCCTGCGCGGCGCCCCGCTGCGGCTGGTGCCCACCCGAGCCAACACCCAGCCCGCCTTCGGCTGCTACCTGCCCTGCGCCCAGACCCCGCTCGCCCGGCCCTACGGGATGATCGTCCTGACCCTCCGCGGCGACCAGATCAGCGCCATCACCTGGTTCTCCGACAGCAGCGCCTTCCCCCACTTCGGGCTGCCCCGAGCACTGCCCCGATAAGGCCGGAACCCCGGCAGAGGGAAGGAACACCCGCCTCGGGACTTCTGAAGGTCTATCGTCTGGGCCGTTCGTTCGTCTTGCTGGCTGAGTCGCCGGCGCGGTGTAGCACCCTGGACTGCCCCGGGTGTACGGCCTGGTAAATGGTCTTGGCTAGCCGGCCGCGACCGCCATAGCGCCAGGAAGACGAAGAGGCCCCAGATCAGGAACCAAGGGTCCCAGAGGTACGCGTGCCATTTCAGGGCCAAGCGGTCTGCGTGGGCGACCGCCTCGATCACGCCGGCCTGGACCAGCAGCCCGCTCGCGGTCAGGACCAGGCCGTAGCCGGTCAGGATCGCCGCTTCGATCCAGGTCAGCACGCGGGCTAGCCTCCGCAGGCCACCGTTCGCGGTTTGCGGCCAGACCCCTATCGCGAGCAACGGCAGGACAGCGGCGACGACCTTGACTGCGGCCGCTCCCCACACCGCGAGCAGCGTCGCCAGGTGCCCGGCCTGCCCCGGCTGGCTCAGCGAGATGCCTACCGTATTGAGCAGCCACCTGCCGCCGACGGCCCAGTAGACGATGATCGCGGCATAAGCCAGCCCGACCGCGAGCCCGGCCAGCGCGGCCAACATCCCCCGCCTGCTCGTTGTGCTATGGGGGATACCCCGGTTATTCACTCCGGGCCGCTTCCGGGCCGGTGATCCGGGCCAGCAGCGGGAACGTCGCGGCGATGATCCCCAGCGACAGCAGCACTCCGCCCGCGATGAAGCCGTAGTAGGCCGGTCCCGGCGACCGCAGGTTCAGCCCGAGCTGGGAGTTCAGGAACAGCTCGGCGACCAGCAGGCCCAGGCCCGCCGAGACGATGGCTACCGCCAGCAGCGGCACAGCGGACTCCAGCGCGACCACCCGGCGCAGCAGCCCGACGGGGGTCCCGGCGAGCCGCAGCAGGCTGAACGGCCGCCTCCTGTCGGCCAGCCCGGCGACCACGCCGACGGCCAGGCTGCACCCGGCGATCGGCAGGCTGGCGAGGATCACCACGTCCGCGAGCTGCTGCCAGGCGGATAGGAGCTGCTCGCCTTGTGTCTCGTAGACCGTGGCCGGGGAGGCCTGGAGCGGAAAGGCGGTCTCGAACATCGTCCGCGCCGTCTCGATCGCGGCCGTGGACCCGTCGGTGCCGACGATGATGCCCGACGCGGGGAGGCTGTCGAGGCGGCTGGCCGACACGTCCACGGCGGGCCAGACCCGCAAGCGGTGCGCCCCGGGCGTCGAACCGCTCGGCTGCAGGTTGATCGCGGCGACGGAGGCGCCTGGGGTGCAGGTGCCGAGCGCGGGCAGGCGGGCGAGCTGACCGCAGTCGACCAGGCTGTCATCCGCCGTCCCGAACGGATCGAGGTGACTTACCAGTACCGTGCTCACTCCTGGCACGTCGCGCAGCCGTCCGGTCAGTGCCTGAGGGACGGTGACCCCGGACAGGGGCGTGTTCGGCCCGGTCACCTGCTGCGGGCCGGTGAGGCCGGTGATCAGGATGTTCTTGCCGGCCGCGCCGCCGGTCTGGAAGGCGTGGTTGTCGGTCATGGAGGTGATGATGCCGACCGCGACGGTGGCGGTGAACACGGCGAGGATCAGGCCGCTGATCGCGCGGAACGCGGCCTTCGGGTTGTCGGCGAGCCGCCGGGCGGCGAGCAGTCCGGCGGGCCTGCTAGCTCGCCGCGCGAGAAGCGCGGAGCCGGCCATGGTCAGCCACGGCCCGGCGAGGACCAGGCCGGCGACGGTCAGGGCGCCGCCGCCGAGGTAGGCCCACAGCTGGCCGGTCGCTGACGCGGGGTGCCCGGCCGCGGTGAAGTAGGCCAGGTCCCCGATCCCGGCGAGCAGCGGGATCGCCCGCCACGCGCCGGGCCGGGGCGCGCCCGTCCTCTGCGCGGTGCCGAGCGGGGAGATCCGCACCCGGCGCAGGGCGAGGTGCGCGACCACGGCGGCCGCGGCCGGGATGCCGAGCGCGACGACGACGGCGGTGACGGGACTGAGCGACATGTCGGCGGGGAAGGACGGCTGCCCGGTGAAGGGGATCATGGCCAGGTCGGCCCGGAACAGGAAGAACAGCCCGAAGCCCGCCGCGGTTCCGGTGATCGCCGCGGTGGCGGCCTCGACGGCGGCGACGAGCGATACCTGACGGGGCGTCGCACCGGCCAGCCGCATGGCGGCGAATCGCTGCTCGCGGCGGGCCGCGGCGAGCCGGGTGGCGGTGCTGATGAACACGAGCACCGGGAACAGCAGGGCGAGCGCCACGATGCCGAGCGCGGCGGCGATCCCCTCCGTGCTTTCGCCGACGCTGCGGCCGGCGCCGATGCTCGTGACCCGCGTGGCGCCGGGGACGCGGGCGAGCTGTGCCGGGGCGTGGCCGATGACGATGACCAGCGAGCCGGGCGACTGGAGCGCCGCCGGGCCGATCGTGCCGATCTGGTGGCCGGGATACCGGTCGCCGAGCTGCCCGGCGGGCACGGAGCGGAGCAGCGCGGCCAGCGCGGGCGAGGCATAGTACTGGCCGGGGCCGGGCAGCGCCGGGATGCCGGGCGGCACGGGGGAGTGCGGGCCGAGCGCGGCCACGTCGACCCGGTCGATCCCCTGGCCGCCGTACTGGTCCTGGGAGCGGAGCCACCACTCGGGATAGGCGCCGGGCGCGGCGGGTGCCGAGTGTCGTGGGCTGCCGGTGTTGTCGAGCCAGCCTTTGCGCAGGCTCTGCGCGTTGAGGGCGTTGCTCGCGGCCAGCGCGGCGAGCAGCAGGCCGACGCCGACCGCGACCGCCACGGCGGTAATCACGAGCCGGGTGACGGCCTCCCGGCCGCCGCTGACGGTCAGCCGGAACGCGAGCCGGATCATCGGTTCTCCCTGAGGGCGAGCCCGACGGGTGCCGCGGGGGCTGAAGGCGTGACTGTGCCGTCGTGGACGATGATCTCGCGGTCGGCGTAGGCGGCCACGCGCGGGTCGTGGGTGACGAGCACGACGGTGGTGCCCTGGTCCCGGGCGGCGGCCGTCAGCAGGTGCATCACTCGCTCGCCGGCGAGGGAGTCCAGCGAGCCGGTGGGCTCGTCGGCGAAGAGGATCTCGGGCCTGGCGACCAGGCCGCGGGCGAGCGCCACCCGCTGGGCCTGCCCGCCAGACATCTCCGCGGACCGGTGCCCCTCAAGGCCGTCGATGCCGAGCCGGCCGAACCACTCGCGGGCACGCCGCAGCGCCTCGCGCCGGCGGGCGCCTGCCAGCAGCAGCGGGAGCGCGACGTTCTCCTCGGCGGTCAGCTCGGGGACGAGCTGGCCGAACTGGAACACGAACCCGAACTTGTCCCGGCGCAGCGCGCTGCGCCGGTTCTCCGGCATGGTGTCGATCCTCGTACCGTCGAAGACGACCTGGCCGGAGTCGGGGACGAGGATCCCGGCGAGGCAGTGCAGCAGCGTGGACTTGCCGGACCCGCTCGGTCCCATGATCGCGAGGATCTCTCCGCGGCCGACGGTCACGCTGGCACCGCGCAGCGCCGGGGTCGTGCCGAACGACTTGACCACGTACCGCGCCTCAAGCACGCTGTCTCTGGTCATTTCCGCACCTCTCTCGCGAGCGCGTCGAGCCGGGCGGCGGTCGCCGCGGCCACGCTTTCGGCGGTCGGAGCGGCCGATCGTTTACTAGCCGGCTGTCGTGCGGCTGCGGGTGCCCCGGCGGCTACGGGCTCATCGGAGGAGGGTGCCTCGGGTGGTTCGACCTGGAGGTGCGGCAGCCAGTCCAGCCAGCGGGGCAGGTACCAGCTGCGCCGGCCGAGCAAGCTCAAGATGCTCGGCAGGATGACCAGACGGATCAGCGTGGCATCCAGGATCAGGGCTACCGCGACGCCGAAGCCCATCTCCTGGAACTGCAGGAGCTGCCCGCGGGCGAAACCGGCGAACACCGCCACGATGATCAGCGCCGCACCGGTGATGATCTTGGCGGTGGATGCGACACCACCTGCCACCGCCTCCCGTGTCGAGCCGCATTGGTCGTGGCGCTCCTTGATCCGGCTCATCAGGAAGACCTGATAGTCCATGGAGAGGGCAAAGAGCACCGAGAACACGAACAGCGGGACCCACGCATCGATGACGGGAACCTGCTGGAACCCGAAGATGCCCGCGCCGGCCCCGTGAATGAACACGAGTGTGAGCAGGCCGAAGGCGGTCCCGGCAGACAGCAGGTTGAGCAGGATCGAGACGGCCGCGATCGTTAGTGACCGGAAGGCCAGCAGCAGCAGAAGGAAGCTGAGTCCCAGCACGAATGCCAGCACGTACGGAGTCGGGCTGGTGACGGCATGAAAGTAGTCGGCCTCATCGGCGGTCTGCCCGCCGACGTAGACCTGCGCGGCGGAACCGGCGAACGCCGACGGGATCAGCTGCTGGCGCAAATTCAGTATCGCCGCCACGTCCTGGCTGGAGACGTCGTCACCGCGGATGGGAACGGTCAGCGTGAGGATCGTGCCGTCAGGCGAGGCCTGAACGACGCCGGGCCCGAAGCGCGGGTCGCCGGCCAGCGCGGCTTCGAGCTTGGAGAGGTCCGCCCGGGCGCTGCCGGCCCCTCCGACCGAGACGATCTCGACCGGGTCCTGGCTCTGGCCCGGGAAGTAACGCTGGACGGCCAGGTAGCCCTGTTTGGACGGCAGGTTGCCCGGCAGCGTGGTTACTCCGCTCTGGCCGATGTGCAGGCCGAGCACGGGTACCGCCGCCAGGACCATCACTCCTCCTGCCAGCGCCAGGCTCACGGCTGGACGGCGCATCACCCTTCTCGTCACGGCTGTCCAGATCCGGGCTTCGGCAGCGTCGGACCGGCCGAGGTTCTTGCCCACGACGGGCAGGGGCAGCGAGTTGACCCGATCACCGATGAGGCTGAGCATCGCCGGCAGGAGGGTCAGCGCGGCGGCGACGGATACGACTCCGACGATCACCGCGCCGACCGCCAGGCTGCGAAGGAGGGTGACCGGGACCAGGAACATGCCGAGCAGGGCGACGACGAAAGTGCTCCCGCTGAACAGCACGGCGCGGCTAGCGGTGGCTCCCGTCATCCGGATCGCCGCGTCCTTGCCGTGGCCGTGGCCGCGTTCCTCCCGGAAGCGGGAGATGATGAACAGCGAGTAGTCGATGCCGAGTGCCAGGCCCATTCCGGTCATCATGTTCACGATGAAGACCGAGAGGCTGAACTCCTGGGCGAGCAGCGCGGCGATGCCCAGGCCCACGATGATGGAAAGCAGGGCCATCAGCGCCGGCATCAAGCCGGCGACCACGGCGCCGAACACCAGCAGCAGGATCACGATGGAAATCGGTAGCCCGAAGTCCAGTTCTCCGTGACGGAGGTCGCTCGCCGACAGGGTCGTGAAGTCGTTCCCGATCGTGTGGTCGCCGGTGACGGCCACCGCGAACCCGCCGCTGCCGTTTGCCGCCCGGACGTCTTTCACCACCGGCTTTATGTCGGCGTCGCTCGCGGCCCGCAGCGCGATCAGGGCTGCGTGATGGTCCGGCGACACGAACTGGCTTCCAGCGCTCAGGTCCGTGGCAACATCCGTGACGCCAGGAGCCGTCCGGACCCGGGCCGCCAGCCGGGCCACGAACTGCCGGAAGCTGCCGTCGCTGACGGTGGAGCTCTTCGAGCCGACCACGATCACGTCGGTCGGCCGCTGGCCGGCCGACGCACCCAGCGCCTGGCGGTACAGGGCCTCGGCCTGGCTGGACTGCGTCGTCCCCACCACATGGACACTGGTCGTCAGGCCGCGCAGCGAGGTGCCGACAAGAATCAGCGCCACCACCACCGCGATCCCCCAGATCACCAGCACGCGCCGGGCCCGCCTCGCGCTAGCCGCCGCCAGCCTTTCGGTCAGGCCAACCGAATATTGGGATGAATCGTTGTGCATCGTGGTCTCCTTTGCTGTGCCCTGGCGGGCTGCTACTGCACGGGGCCGATCTCGGCGCCGGCGAGCTCGGCGTAGATGAGGAACTTGAACGGGTCGGTCTGCTGGTACTGCTCCATCAGGCGGTGCAGCGCGGTGGCGCGCAGCCCGGCCAGGGTGCTGCTGGCGGGGTGGCGGAGCAGGCCCGGCTGGATGATCTGCAGGGCGAGGGCGTAATCGCCTTGGCTGATGAGGGTGGCAGCGGCGGCCGCGAACGGCTCTTCCCTGCCTGCGGCCAGCAGGTCGAGCGCGGCGGCGTGCTCGGCGCCGGTGGCAGGCTCGAGTCCGCGGAGGTCTGGCTGCCAGTAACCGGTGCGCTGGTGGTGGAGCCGCTCGGTGAAGTGGTCGCGGATCACCAGGTAGGGCACGACCGCCGTGGGGTGGTCGCGGAGCGCTGCCGGGAGGCTGGCTTCCTCCAGGATGTCCGGGAGGGTGCGGCCGCCGCGGATGCTGTCTAGCACCTCGCCGTGCAGCTGGGTCAGTGCCGCCTGGAGGCCGGTGATCGCCTCGGCGGTGAACTGCTCGGTGAGTGTTGTGTGGCCGTGGATGAGCAGGCGGGGACGCAGGCTGCCGATGAAGGCGAGGGCCGCCAGGAGCCCTTCCGGGGAGCCTTCGGCGGCGAATGGCTGCCCCAGGTAGGGCATGAGCACGTCGCCGGTGAACAGCACGCCGCTGGCCGGAAGGTGGACCATCAGCGCGTCTGGGGTTTCTCCGCCCGGCGCTGGGTACAGGACCAGCTCGGTGTCCCCGACGGTCAGTGGCGTCGGCTGGCTGATCAGCTGGTCGGGGACGACGACCGGGGGGACGTTCCCGGCGGCTCCGGTGAAGTAGCGGAACCGCGGCCGGTCGCCCTGGCGGCGGTCCAGTCCGGCGGGGAAGCCGGCCTGGGCGATCACGCGGGTGCCGGGCCCGGCTAGCGCGCCCGCGCCGCCGATGTGGTCCCAGTGCGCGTGGGTGAGGATCAGGTGGCTGATCGCGCCGTCAGCCGGCGGGGCAAGGTCGGCGAGCGCGGCCTTGACCCGGTCCTGGGTGGTTCCGGCGTCGATCGCGACGACGCCGTCGCTGGTCGTAATGAACGCGAGGTCGCTGAAGTCGTAGCCCTGGGCGACCTGGATGCCGGGTTCCGGGCGCAGGATCCTGGGCGAGGTGAAGCGGAACCCGTCGGCGGCGGTGGCCCAGAAGCCGCCGAACATCAGCTGGGTGCCGGCCGGGGCCGCGCCGAGCCCAGACTTGCGCATCGCCTCGGCGGCCTGGTCATCGTGGCCGAGCACGGCATGGGCGGCGGCCAGGCCGCGGTAGGCGGCGCGCAGCAGCATAGCCGGGAACTGGTCCCGGACGGCCAGGACGAACTCCAGATCAGCGATGGCCTGTTCGGCCCGCCGCCGGTCCGGCGGCAGCCCGGCTAGGGCCAGCCCGCGGAAATACTGCGGCGGGCCAAGATCGGTAGCCGCGGCCTGGTCCAGCTTGGCCAGCGCGGCGTCCACATCTTCGCCCAGCCGGGCCTGGAAAAACCCGGCGAGCGCAAGCGGCAGCGCCTCGCCTGGCTGGGCGTCGGCAAGCTCGCAGAAGTAGCGGTACCCCTCGGCGTCCGCGCGGGCAGCCGCGAGCCTGGTGGCGAGGATGACCGTGGTGTTCCTGTCGGCGCCGGGCCAGCGCGCCGCTGTCTTGAGTGATTCGATGTCGCGGTGGCGGGTGATCGATCCGGTCATGACGATTGGTTTCCTTCGGTGCTGATCAGGTGGGACTGCGACCCGCTGAGAGGCCGGGCGAGCCGCGGTTTCGCAGGTGCGGATGAGGTGGGGGAGGTCCCAGCGGATTACCGGGCTGCTGGGGCGGGACGCGCCTGGGGTCCGGTTTCGTTTTCGCCGCCGGGTGTTTCGGCTTCACCGGCCGCCGGCCTCGCTGGCGGGGCGATCTCGATTGGCTGGGCGGGCTGGGCGGGCAGGAACAAGACAGCCAGGAGGGCACCCGCCGCGGCAACACCTGCGGCGACGAGGCAGCTGATCGTCAGGCCGCGCAGGAATGCGTTAGCCGCGGTGTGCTGCAGCGCCTGCCCGAGGCCAGGATGGCCAAGGGCCGCGATCTTGCCGGCGGCCACGTACGCGGCGCCGACGGACTGGTGTGCGATCGCCGCGACCGGGCCGGGCACGCTGGCTGGCAGGGTGGCGGTGAGCCGTGATCCGTACACCGATGCGTACACGCTGCCGATCACGGCCACGCCGAGCGTGCCGCCGATCAGCCGGGTGGAGTCGTTGACCGCTGAGCCGACGCCAGCCTTGGCCCGCGAGATGGCGCCCATGATGGACTCGGTGGCGGGCGCCGAGCTCAGGCCCAGGCCGAGCCCGTACAGCACCATCTGGGCCGCGATGACGCCGTAACTGAGCGTCGCGCTGGTGGTCACCGCCGCCCAGCCGTAGAACACGGCCATCGCGACCAGCCCAATGGTGACGATGAGCTTTGTCCCCGCTCGCACCGCGAGCTGGGTCCCGGCGACCGACCCGGCGCCGACCGACAACGCTACCGGCAGCAGGCGAACACCGGTCGACAGCGGGCCGTAGCCGCGGACGAACTGGAAATACTGGGTTATCAGGAAGATGAAGCCGAACAGGGTGAAGAACGACACCGTGACCGCGCCGCTGGCCGCGCTGAACCGCATGTTGCGGAACAGCCGCACGTCGAGCATCGGGTGCGCGGCACGCCGCTCACGCACGATGAACGCGGCGAGCAGGACCGCCGAGGCGGCAAAGCCGGCCACGCTGCGCCCGGCGGCCCAGCCGTAGTCCGGTGCCTCAATGATGGTGAAGACCAGCAGCGCCATGGTTGCCGACGACAGCACCAGGCCGGGGATGTCCAAAGCGGCCGCGTCCGGGTCCTTCGACGTGGGAACGACCAGCGCTACCAGGACTGCGGCGGCCGCCGCGACCGGCGCCATGGCGATGAAGATCGACGCCCAGCTGAAGTGCTCGAGCAGCCAGCCGCCGACGATCGGCCCCATCGCGATGGCCACGCCCGCGATCGCGCCCCACAGTCCGATGGCACGAGCCCGTTCCTTGCGCTCGGTGAAGACGTTGGAGATCAGTGCGAGCGTCGCCGGGAATGTCATCGCGGCGCCCAGCCCCATCACGGATCTGGCCGCGATGAGCTGCGCCGGGCTGGACGTGAAGCCGCCAGCGAGGCTGGCGGTCCCGAACACGGCCAGTCCGGCCAGCAGCATGCCCTTGCGGCCGAACCGGTCGGACAGGCTGCCGAAGGTGAGCAGCAGCGCGGCGAACACGAGGTTGAAAGAGTCGACGACCCACTGCAGCTGCGTGGTGGTGGCATGCAGCTCGCGCACCATGGCGGGCAGCGCCACGTTCACTAGGGTCGTGTCCAGGTTCACGAGGAACGCTGCCAGCAGCAGCGCGACGAGAATCATAGGTTTGGATCGCATAGTGCGAGCCTGATTGCGACGCGGCCTTGGGGACATCCGCCGGATGGCCGATGTCGTTCCCCGGGACGGGCCCGTGCTTACCCGCCGACGGGGTCCGCGGTGTCCGCCGGCTCGCTGCCCCGATGGCGGGTCACGTCGGCGGCGAGCTGGGCACGGGTGGCGATGTCCAGCTTGGCGAACATGTGCGCGAGGTGGGTCTGCACGGTCCGGCGTGATATGTACAGCCGCTCGCCGATCTGGGGATTGGACAGTCCCTCGGCGACCAGGCGGGCGACCGCATGCTCGGCGGGGGTGAGGCTGGCCCAGCCGATCTGCGGCCGGCCGCGTGTCCCGCGGCGGCCGCGCCGGATGCCCGCCTCGCGCAATGTGGCTTCGGCGCGGGCCAGGTCACGGGCGGCGCCGAGCCGCTCGTAGATGCCGAGCGCCTGATCGAGGAGCGGGCGGGCGCGGTCCACGCGGCCCTGCCGCGCGAAGGCGGCGCCCGCGTCCTCGCAGGCAAGCGCGAGCCCCAGGGGACGCGACCCGCCCG
>Ga0307478_10002643_pt1 | contig 13866 bp, 13 predicted proteins | sample atmos_gasesECM4C_2_FD_203713 | JGI IMG/M metagenome (GOLD analysis project Ga0307478, IMG submission 203713) | Hardwood forest soil microbial communities from Morgan-Monroe State Forest, Indiana, United States - atmos_gasesECM4C_05 | ecosystem: Environmental > Terrestrial > Soil > Temperate...
CTGGTCAGTCACCTGGATGTCGCCGATCTTCGCGGCGGGCTTGCCCTCTTCCGAGCGCGAGATTGTGAAGCTGCCGAGGTCCTTCATCTTCGCGCCACCGGCGTAGAGTTCAGGCCGATCCCAGGTCAAGCGAATCCCCTCTTTCGCGTTGGCGGCTTCGAGGCTGGCGATTTTTTCGGGACGTGCAGACTCCGGCGGTATCGGCTGCGACTTAACCCCGCATCCGATGACGATCGCACTGGCGAATGCGGCGATCGCGACGGGGAGCGTCAACCAATTCGCACGATTGTTTTCACGATTCATCGACGTCCGAGCTCCTTGAGGCGGCGCTTGACTGTAGACGGTGCCGGACCGCCTTCGATAGTGCGCCGCGCGATAGAGTTCTCCGCTCGAAGAAGCGCGATCGCATCGGCGCCAAACGCGCTCGAATGCCGTCGCAACTCGTCAATAGTCAAATCTTCGAGCGTTCTGTCTGCTTCTGCGGTTTCGCGGACGATAGCACCGACGATTTCATGCGCCTGGCGAAATGAAGTGCCGCGACCAACCAGGTATTCCGCAAGATCCGTAGCCAGCGCAAATCCGCCGGCCGCTGCGCGCATGCGCTTCGCGTCAAACCGGAGCGCCGGCCACAACTTTGCAAACAGATCGAGCGCCGGCTTCAGCGCGTCGAGCGCATCGAACACGCGCTCCTTGTCTTCCTGCAAGTCCGAATTATATGCGAGCGGCAGGCCCTTCAAGACCGTCAGCATCGCGACCAGATCGCCAATCACGCGGCCTGTCTTGCCGCGAATCAGTTCGAGCAGGTCGGGATTCTTTTTCTGCGGCATCATCGAGCTACCCGTCGAAAATTCGTCGGGAAGCGCGGCGAAGGCGAACTCTGCGGTCGTCCAGAGAATTATTTCCTCGCTCATCCGCGACAGATGCACCTGGGTGAGCGCGGCGGCTGAGAGAAAGTCCACCACGAAGTCGCGATCCGACACCGCGTCCATGCTGTTGGCGGTGATCGTCTTGAATCCGAGCGCACGCGCGACCATCCGGCGATCGAGACGCAGCGTCGTGCCGGCCAAGGCGCCGGCGCCAAGCGGCATGACGGCGGTGCGCGCCGCGGCCTGCTCGAAACGCTCGCGATCCCGCCCGAGCATCTCGACGTATGCAAGCAGATGATGCGCGAGCGTCACCGGCTGCGCGCGTTGCAAATGCGTGTAGCCGGGCATGATCGTGGCGACGTGTCGCCGCGCGAGCCGAATGAGCGTCGCGCGCAACTCAGCGACCGCGTCAATCACGCCGGCAATCTCGTCGCGCAGGAATAGCCGCATGTCGAGTGCGACCTGATCGTTGCGCGAACGGCCGGTGTGCAGCTTGCGCCCCGGCTCGCCAATCAATGCGATCAGGCGGCGCTCGATCGCGAGATGGATATCTTCATCTGCGATATCGAACTTGAACCGTCCATCAGCGATCTCATTTTCGATGCGCTCGAGTCCGACAACGATCGCCCGCAGCTCGCTCGCCTTTAGCAATCCAACCTTCGCGAGCATTTGCGCGTGCGCGATCGATCCACGAATGTCGTGCCGAAAGAGCCGCCGATCGAATGGCAACGACCCCGTGAATGCTTCGACCGCGGGCAGGCGGCCGCGCGCAAATCTTCCACGAATGAGATTTTTCTGGCTGGGACGCACTTTCACGATCAGACGGGCTGGGCGGTCCGCGACGCGCTAGTCAATTGATCGGCCGCAACTGGCAGCTGCATCCGCGCGCCGCACAGCTCATCGATCCGTCGGGATGCGTGATATGGACGTCCATCTTGTGATGGCAGTGCTCGCAATCTCCGGTGCGCGGCGGACGAGGCACCAGCTTGGGCTGCGAGCGCACAGGTTTGAACTGGATGACTTTGCCCAACTCGATCAGTCCTTTTTATTCGCACGAGCCAGTGCCCGAAGCCTCAGGCCGGCGAGCCGGATGAGTCCGTCGGCGTCGGCCTGATTGTATCCGCCCGCTTCTTCGAAGCTCACGATCTTCGGGTCATACAGGGAGTTCGGCGATTTGCGGCCGGCGATCCACACACCGCCCTTGAAGAGCTTCAGTCGCGCCACTCCGTTCACGTTTTTCTGCGTGTCATCCACCAAAGCTTGGAGCGCCTCACGTTCGGGCGCAAACCAATACCCGTAATACACCATTTCCGCGTAGCGTGGGATAAGCGAGTCCCGCAGATGCATCACCTCGCGATCGAGCGTTAGCTGCTCGACCGCGCGATGCCCGTGAAAGAGGATCGTCACGCCGGGAGTCTCGTAAACTCCGCGCGATTTGATTCCGACGTAGCGATTCTCGACCAAATCGACCCGTCCGATCCCGTGGCGTCCGCCGATTTCGTTGGCGCGCTCGATGATCTTGGCGGGCGCCAGTTTCTCTCCATTAATCGCGACCGGATTGCCGCCGGCGTATTCGATCTCGACGTACTCAGGCTTGTTCGGCGCGTCTTCGGGCGAGACGGTCATCCGAAACATATCATTATAAGGTTCGCGCCACGGGTCCTCGAGAATGCCGCCCTCGTAGCTGACGTGGACCATGTTGCGATCCATCGAGTACGGCTTCTCAGCGGTCACCTGTACGGGAATTTTCTTTTCGCTGGCGTATGCGAGCATGTCGGCGCGGCCCTGAAACGGCCAATCGGTACGCCGCCATGGCGCGATAATCTTCAAATCCGGCGCGAGCCGCGCAAACGTCAGCTCGAAGCGCACCTGATCGTTGCCCTTGCCGGTCGCACCGTGCGCGACGGCGTCCGCCCCTTCCGCGAGCGCAATCTCGACCAGTTTCTTTGCAATGACCGGCCGCGCGATCGAGGTGCCGAGCAGGTAGTAGCCCTCGTACACGGCGTTGGCGCGCAGCATCGGGAATACGAAGTCGCGCGCGAATTCCTCGCGAAGGTCGACGATATAAAGTTTGCTCGCACCGGTCTTGAGCGCCTTCTCTTCGAGGCCATCGGTCTCGTCGCCTTGGCCCACCTCCGCGCAGTAGGCGATCACTTCGCATCCGAACTGGTCTTTGATCCAGCGGAGCATCACCGAGGTATCGAGTCCGCCCGAGTAGGAGAGCACCAGTTTGCTTATTTTTTCAGTTGCCACGATTCTTAACGCGCGTCACTCCGGCGACGGCGAAGTAGTCTGCAAAATTTCGGGACGGATCAGCCAGACCATCACGGCTTTCTGCGCGTGGAGCCGGTTCTCAGCCTGATCCAGCACGACCGAGCGCGGGCCGTCGATCACGTCGTCGGTGATTTCCTCGCCGCGATGCGCCGGCAGGCAGTGCATCACAATCGCACCCTTGCGCGCATGCTTCATCAACGCGTCGTTGACCTGGAAGCCCTTGAAGTCGCGCCGCCGCTGCACCGCTTCCTTCTCACGGCCCATCGAGGTCCACGTATCGGTGTAAACCACGTCGGCGTCCTTCACCGCCTCGGTGGGATCGTCGGTGAGCGTGCCGATTTCTTCGTTGCGCAGCCGCTTCATGAACTCCTTATCGGGCTCGTAGCCTTTAGGACTCGCGAGCCGAAGCTCGAAGCCCGCGAGCGAGGCCGCTTCGATCCAGCTCTGCGCGAGGTTGAAACCGTCACCCACGAACGCGACGCGCACTTTTCTCAGATCGCGCCCGAAGCGTTCCTGCAGCGTCATCAGATCGGCGAGCAGCTGGCATGGATGCAGCAAATCGGTGAGCCCGTTGATAACCGGGACGCTTGCTTCGCGCGCCAGCTCGACCGCGGTCTCGTGCGAGAAAGTGCGAATCATGATCAAATCCACGGCGCGGGAAATGTTTCGCGCGACATCCTTGACCGACTCGCGCTCTCCGATACCGATATCATTCGGCGCGAGATAAATCGCGTGCCCACCAAGCTGCGCCATCCCGGTCTCGAAGGTGACTCGCGTGCGGAGCGAAGGCTTTTGAAAAACCATCGCGAGCGTGCGGCCGCGCAGGTACGGATGTTCGAGTCCTATTTTGAGCTCGGCCTTCAGGCGCGCGCCGAGCGCGAGCAGTCCGTTGAGTTCCGCCGTCGATAGCGAGCTGAGATCGAGAAAGTCGCGTTTCATTTCGGGACTGGCACGCTCTTGAGCGCATTCTCGATAATCGCGAGGCCGGCGTCCGCTTCCTCGCGCGTGAGGTTCAGCGGCGGCAGCAACCGCAGCACGTTGCCCGCAGTGCCGTTGACGAGCAGGCGGTCCTTGAGGCACGCCTCGACAATCGGACGCGGATCGTGCTTGAGCACCACCCCGATAATCATGCCGAGTCCGCGGACCTCGACGATCCGATCGCACGAGCGTGCAAACGTGCCGAGCCGCTCGAGAATATAGCCGCCGACGCTCGACGCGTTCTCGAGTACGCCGTCCTGCTCGAGCGCGTCGATCACGCCCAGCGCTGCGGCGCATGCCACCGGATTTCCGCCGAAGGTGCTGCCATGGCTGCCCGGTGTGAAGCTCGACGCAATTTCGGCCTTCGCGATCATCGCGCCGATCGGGAGGCCACCGCCGAGCGCCTTTGCCAGGGTCACGATGTCGGGTTTGATGCCGACGTGCTCGTAGGCGAAGAAGCGGCCCGTGCGGCCCAATCCGGTTTGTATTTCGTCGAGTATCAACAGCAGCTTGTTGCGATCGCACCAGTCGCGAAGTCGCTTCAGGTAATCCGCGCGCGGCACGACCACGCCGCCCTCGCCCTGGATCGGCTCGACCATCACGCCGACGGTTTCGTCGCGCCGCGCACGGTCGAGTGCCGCGAGATCGTCGAATGGCGCGTATCTGAAGCCGGGCATCATCGGCTGAAACCCCTGATGGTACCGCTCCTGGCCGGTCGCGCTCACAGTCGCGAGCGTGCGTCCGTGGAACGAGCCGAGCGTCGTCAAAATCTCGAAGCGCCCGCCGCCCGTGTCGCTGCCCCATCGCCGCGCGAGCTTTATCGCAGCCTCGTTCGCCTCGGCCCCACTATTTCCTAAAAAGACCTGGCCGTTGCCGAAATGATTCGCCAGCCGCTCGACCAGTCGCGCAGTCGGCTCGGTATGAAAGACGTTGGAGACGTGCGTGAGCTTTTCCGCCTGCTCCTTGATCGCGCGCACGACGCGCGGATTTCCGTGACCGAGACTGGTGACCGCGAGGCCGCAGAAAAAATCGAGATAGCGGTTGCCGTCGGCGTCATAAAGATACGCGCCGTTGCCGCGCGCGAATGCCAGCGGCAGGCATCCGTAAACGTCCACCATGTTGCGATGCGTGAGTTCTATTATCTCGGCGTTGTTCATCGAGCTTTGCCGGCCTGTGCGCTCCGAGCGGTGTCGCTCAACGCCGACACTTTGGCGCGGCGCTGCACCACTTCGGTGCCGATTCCCGAGCGGGTGAAGATTTCGAGCAGGACGGCGTGCTTGTTGCGACCGTCGATTATATGGGTCTTCGCGACGCCCTTGTTCAGCGCCTCGATGCAACATTCGACCTTCGGAATCATCCCTTCGTGAATCACGCCACGCGCGATCAATCGGCGCGCTTCGGCCGCGTCGAGGGTCGAGAGCAATTTGCCGTCTTTATCTTTTACGCCTTCGACGTCGCTCAGCAGGATCAATTTTTCCGCCTTGAGCGCGGCTGCGATTTCGCCCGCCGCGGTGTCGGCGTTGATGTTGTAAGTCTGGCCGTCGCGGCCGAACCCGGTCGGCGCGATCACCGGGATAAAGTTGTTGGCCTCGAGCGTACGCAGCAATTCCGGATTCACGCGATCGACTTCGCCGACGAGGCCGATATCGACTCGCGAGCGTTTGCCGTTGTCGTCGGTGACAACCATCCGCATCTTGCGCGAGCGAATCAGGTCGCCGTCCTTGCCCGACAGCCCGACCGCGCGGCCGCCCATCCGAGAAATCGTCGCAACCAGGTCCTTGTTGATTCTCTGCAGAACCATCTCGGCCGCTTCCATCGTCGCCGGATCGGTCACGCGCATCCCGCGCACGAAACGCGACTTGAGCCCGAGCTTGCCGATCAGTTCGGTAATTTGCGGGCCGCCGCCGTGCACGATAATCGGGTTGATGCCGACCAAATCCAGCAGCACGACTTCCTGCGCAAAACTTTCGCGCAACTCCTCAGTCTGCATCGCATGCCCGCCGTACTTGATGACGAAGGTCTTGCCGCGAAAGCGCCGAATATACGGCAGCGCTTCGATCAGCACGTCGGCCCGATTGTGAGTAGCCTCTTTCACGTCCTAACAGTTTCTCCAAAAAGAGAAATCAAAACAGTATTACACGCGCGGCGCAATCTGTTGCCTGCGTGGGTACTGGGCCATTTCAATTTGAATCGAAGTTACGGTCATGGCTCGGTCGTCGGCCACCGGAACGATCGCACCCACTTCGACGATGGCCGACCAGTCTGGTTGCAGCGGGCAACAAGTTCCGCCCGAAGTTCGGCACAATCCGGCACGACGATGTACCCAGTCTGCCCATCACCGACCATAAGGCAATCTTTTCGCTCGACCAAGAACAGCGCGACAAGCAGGCATAGACAGCTATCTAACCGGTCTTGATCACTCTTGCGCGGCGGGGTTTTCGCGGCGGCGTCCTCGATCCACCGAACAATTCCCATAAGCCCGCGTTCACGGAATGCACTTGACGCCAGCCCGCAGACCCATTGCCAGTCCGAGACCAAAAAGGTCCTTCGTCGCTCTGGATTGTATTTGGGCAGGCGAACCTTGGAGCGTATATCTGACAGCGTCCACCGGAGCGCAATCAGCGTCAGCACTGGGTAGGTTTCGATCACGTGCGTGTCGCCGACAGGCTCCAGAGGATTCGCCGGGCCGCCAAAGCGCTTGAGGAACGGCCAAATCGGCGCATCACTGCCGAACATTTCCTCCCGGGAGGTGTTGGCCGGCTGCATCCCGCCACTCCGGCGGCTGACCGTAGACCCTACAATGTTCTCGACAATTCGCTGGCCCGTGGGATTCTCTACGATGGTGGGTTGGTCAAGCATTATGATCGTGGACATCGGCACCCGCTCGGCTTGCCACTTGAGAATGGCGGCTTGGGCTTGGGGGTAGTCCACGATCTGAGGCAAACCCAAATCGTGGAATGTCCCATCATCTACGAGGAGCGCCCCGACGAGCGCACCGGAATTGGTACGGGTCCAAGCGGAATCGAATCCAACGAGCAGCGTGGCCATGGCTAAGCCTCCGGGGGTTGCGGTTCAAACTGACCCACTACGCCTGCGTGGCAGTTAACACCACTGTAACGGGCAGACGAACGCTACAGGATATACCGCGACAGGTCTTCGTCCTTGACGATTTCGTCGAGGCGGCCGTGAACGTATGCGGCGTCGATGGTCAGGTCGCGATCCGGCAGCTCCGGGGCGTTGAATGACAGCTCTTCGAGCAGGCGTTCGAGCACCGTATGCAGCCGGCGCGCGCCTATATTCTCAGAGCGCCCGTTCACCTTGGCTGCGATTTCCGCCAGCGCCGCGACGCCGTCCTCCGTGAAGCGCATATGCACGCCTTCGGTCTCCATCAGCGCGACGTATTGCCGCGTCAACGCGTTCTCCGGCTCGGTCAGGATGCGGATGAAGTCCTCGCGCGTGAGGGCATTGAGCTCGACCCGAATCGGAAAGCGTCCCTGGAACTCGGGAATCAGGTCCGACGGCTTCGAGGTGTGAAACGCCCCCGACGCGACAAACAAAATGTGGTCGGTCTTGACCGCGCCGTATTTCGTATTGACGGTCGAACCTTCGACAATCGGCAGCAGATCGCGCTGCACGCCCTCGCGCGAGACATCCGGCCCGTGCGATTCGCGTCCCGCGATTTTGTCGATCTCGTCGATGAACACGATGCCCGATTGCTCGGCGCGCGTGACGGCCTCGTGCGCGACCGCGTCCATGTCCACCAGCCGCGCCGCTTCCTCGGCGGTCAGCAGCTCGAGCGCCTCGGGGATTTTCACTTTGCGCGTGCGCGTCTTCTTGGGCATGAGCTGATTCATCAGCTCCTTCATGTTGAGGCCCATCTCCTCCATGCCTTGCGGCGTGAAGACTTCGATATTCGGCACGGCGTTCGCGCTGACTTCGAGCTCGACCTCGCGATCGTCAAGATGGCCGCCATTCAGCAGCTTGCGCAATTTCTCGCGCGTGTCCTTGTGCGAGTTATTGTCAACTGCCTCGATTTGGCCCTCCGGCGTGATACCTGCCGGACGCCGGACTTTGGTGGGCGCCGGGAACAGGATATCGAGCAATCGCTCCTCGGCATTCTCGCGCGCTTTGACCGCCACGCGTTCACGAGCCTCGTCGCGGACCATCTTGACCGCGATTTCGGCGAGATCGCGAATCATCGACTCGACGTCGCGCCCGACGTAGCCGACCTCCGTGTAGCGCGAGGCTTCCACCTTGACGAACGGCGCCTGCGCCAGGCGTGCCAGCCGTCGCGCGATTTCGGTCTTGCCGACGCCGGTCGGCCCGATCATCAGGATATTCTTGGGCGCGATTTCGTCGCGCAATTCCGGCGCGACATTCTGCCGGCGCCATCGATTGCGCAAGGCGATCGCAACTGCGCGCTTCGCGTCATGCTGTCCGACGATATAGCGGTCGAGCTCCGAGACAATCTCGCGCGGCGTCATCACTTGTGGAACTGCCATTGGGTGGAAACTTCCTGAGGGCTACAGCTCTTCGAACACGAATTCGTCGTTGGTGTAAACGCAGACTTCCGACGCGATTTTCATCGCGCCTTCGGCGATCTGCCGCGCGGTCATGCCGGAGCCGTGGCGAATCAGCGCGCGCGCCGCCGACAGCGCATAGTTGCCGCCTGATCCGATCGCCAATATTCCATCGTCGGGCTCGAGCACGTCCCCGACCCCTGAGATAAGCAGCGAGCTCTCCTTGTCTGCGACTACCAGCATCGCTTCGAGCCGCCGCAGGATTCGATCAGTGCGCCAATCCTTGGCCAGCTCGACGGCGGCGCGCCGGAGCACTCCATTGTATTCCTGCAGCTTCGATTCGAACTTGTCGAACAGCGTCAGCGCATCTGCAGTCGATCCGGCGAATCCCGCCAGCACGCGATCCTGATGCAGCCGGCGCACTTTCTTCGCCTTGCTCTTCATGATCGTTTGGCCAACGCTCACCTGCCCGTCACCCGCCATGACGACGTGCCCTTCGTGGCGCACGCTCAGAATCGTCGTATGGCGAAACTCGGCGCCCGGCTCGATACCTCTGTCAGACTCGTGGAAAGGCACGTCGATAAACCTCTTTCAAATGATTCACGCTGACGTGAGTATAGCGCTGCGTGGTCGCCAAACTCGCATGCCCGAGCATCTCCTGTATCGATCTCAAATCGGCACCATTGCCAAGCATATGCGTTGCGAACGAGTGACGCAGCCCGTGCGGTGTGACGCCGGCGGTGAGGCCAGCAGCCTCGATTCTCTTCTGTAGAATCATCTCGACGCTGCGCGTGGTCAGCCGTCCGCCGCGAAGATTGGTAATCACGGGACCGTCATGCTCCCACGCCACCGGCATCGCGGTCTTCCACTTTTTCAAGGCGTCCAGCGCGGGCTCGCCGAGCGGCACAAGTCGATCCTTGTTGCCCTTGCCCGCGCGGATCATCACCATCCCAAGCTCTTCGTCGATATCGCGCCAGTTGAGGCCGACCAGCTCACCGACGCGCAGGCCGGAAGAGTACAGCGTCTCGAACATCGCGCGATCGCGGATGGAGGCGGGCGTCGTCGAGTCGTCGGGTGACGAAAACGAAAATTCGAGCAGGCGGCGAACTTCGTCCTCCTGCAAAATCGAAGGCAGGCCCCTGACGTTCTTGGGCGAGCGAATCGTGCGCGCAGGACTCGCCGGTCCAATCGTCGTCTCGCGATACTGAAAGAACGCCTTGATCGCGCTCAGCCGGCGTTGAACGGTCGCGCGAGCGGCGTTGTTTTTCATTAGTTCAGCAAGGTAGCTGCGGACATGATCAGCCGTGATGCTTGCGACGTCGATCTCATCGACCCGCTTGCCTAATATCGCGGCCCGCTCGATCAGAAAACTTCGGAACGCGAGCAGGTCGCGGCGATAGTTCGTCACCGTATTGTCGGCGGCGCGCGACGCTTTTTTCAGCACTGCCGCAAACGCTTCGACCTCCGCCTCCATCATCTCGCGCGCACCCATCTGAGCCGTTATGCTATCAGCGGCGATTCGACCGACAAAGCGCGCTTTTTTCGTGCGACACGAAGAACCCAGCCTTAGCTATGAACTGTTGGCATTGCTCGAAAAAAATCGAAGTCGTCACCGGTGAACGCATCGGTTTTCGCGACGAATGCCCGGGATGCGGCCGCGCGGTCCACTCATGCCGCAATTGCGGATTTTACGATCCGTCGTACAACAACAGTTGCCGGGAGACGATGGCGGAGCGGGTAGTCGACAAGGAACGTTTCAACTTCTGCGAGTACTTTATTCCGAGCGACGCAGCCGCTAAGCCGCCCGCTAAAAAAACCGGCGCGCAGGACAAGCTGGAGGCTCTTTTTCAAAAAGCAATAAAAAAATCATGACACCGCGAGGACTCCAGCTTCATGACCGATGCGCCAAGCTACTTTTCGTCGCGGCGTTGGCTTCGATCGTTTTCGTTGCCCCCGGATGCCATCCCGCGAACAGCGCGCGCGGCGTCGTCGATCGCTTCATCGATCAATACTATGTAGCGATCGATCTGAAGGCGGCCGAGCCGTTCTGCACCGGCCTCGCGCTCGACAAGCTGCATAAAGAGATGACGCTGATCGGGAATCAGAAAATCGACGAGAACACCCGCAAGCCGGTCGTGCACTACAAGCTGACCGCTGAGCGGGACGCCACCGACCATATCGAGTTTCTGTTCCGCGCGACTATCGACGTGCCCGAAGGCGGCACCTTCAATCGCAACTGGCTGATCACAGCGCGCAAAGACGCCGACACGTGGAAAGTCTCGAACTTCGATGACTACGAATAGCGTCGCCGCGATTATCCTCGCCGCCGGGATGGGAACCAGGATGCGCTCGAAGCGCGCCAAAGTCCTGCACGAGCTCGGCGGAGAACCGATGATCGCGCGCGCGGTTCGCGCAGCCGCCGCACTCAAGCCCGATCCAATCGTGATCGTAGTCGGCCATCAGGCGCGTGAAGTCGAAGCCAGTGTAAATCTCGGGAACGCGCGATTCGCGCTCCAGGAGCCGCAGCGCGGCACGGGTGATGCTGCACGATGCGGCCTCGATCAGATTCCAGCGAGCTTCACCGGCGACGTGCTGATCACGTACGGCGATAGCCCGGCCATCAAGCCTTCAACCCTGCGCGCGTTTCTGGACGAGCATCGGAAGCGCGGCGCGAAGCTCTCGTTCATCAGTATCATTCTCGAAGATCCTGCCGCGTATGGCCGCGTGATTCGTGACGCCAGTGGCAAGGTCGACAAGATCGTCGAGTTTCGCGACGCATCGCCTGCCGAGCGCGCCATCAGGGAAATCAACACGGGCTTTTACCTGGTCGATAGCAATCTGCTTCGTTCTGCACTCGCAGAACTGAAGCCGGCCAACGCCCAGGATGAGTACTACCTGACCGATATCGTCGCGATCGCGCATACGCGCAATCAAAAAGTCGAAGCGTGGGTTGCTGACGACCCGGCGGAATTCGCCGGAATCAACTCGCGCGAGGAGCTGGCAAATATGGAAGCGGAAATTCGTGCAGCGGTTAATCGAAAGCTGATGCAGTCCGGCGTGACGATTGTAGATCCCGCGACCGCCTACATTTCCGAACAAGCGGAAATCGCGCCCGACTGCGTGATCGGCCCCAACGTCCAGATTCTCGGCGCGTGCAAGCTCGGCGAGGGCGTCCGAATCGACGGCACCGCCTGGCTCAGCAACGTGACGGTTGGCCCGCGATGCCATCTGAAGCTGGGCGTGCGCGCCGAAGATTGCGTCATCGGCGAGGATTCCGACATCGGCCCGTTCGCGCATCTGCGCGCCGGCACCGAACTCGCCGGTCACAATCGCATCGGCAATTTCGTCGAGACCAAGAAGGCGCGACTCGGACGCGGCACCAAGGCGAGTCACCTGAGCTACCTCGGCGACGCGACTATCGGCGACGACACCAACATCGGATGCGGCGTTATCACGGTGAACTACGACGGTTATGACAAGCATCACACAACAATCGGCGACCGCTGCATGGTCGGATGCGACACGCAACTGGTCGCGCCGGTGAAAGTCGGCAGCGACGTGTACGTCGCGTCCGGCACGACGATTATCCGCGAGGTGCCCGACGGCGCGCTCGTGATGTCGCATCACCCGCAGCGCGAAAAGCCCGGCTGGATGGCCTCCTGGCGCAAGCGCCACGGTGACAGCCCCGACGGCAGCCTGCGGCGCAAAAAGGATCACTAAGATTAGCTGTAGTGTCCGAAGTTGATACGTCTGTGAAGATTTACTGGAGGCAGTTCAATGACTGAAAGGAACCTGTTCGGAGCGATGGTTCGGGGGCTGGGCCTGTTTAGTGCCATGTATGCTCTCGCTCAATGGCTGATTGTCGTCGCGAGATTGATTGATCCGAATACTCCGCATCGATTTCCGATGTTCGAAGACGTTCTATTCGGCGCGTTCTGGATTGTAGTTGGAACGCTGTTGATGCGTCAGGGTGGCCGGATCGTGCGGCTCGCCTATGGCCCGGGATTAACTTAGGACAACGCCGGATCAAAGGCGTCGCTTGTGCTGACTTGGCCGAGCGGGAATAATCATGGGAACGAGGTGACGGGCGAAGCGATAGAAAAATAAGAACGAGAGTAGCGCCAGGACTCGCGGCCCTTACACGCTGCGAGTTGACGAGGTGGAAGCAGTATCGAACGATTCGGCGGATGGCTTCCCGGCTCCACAGTCGATAGAGGCGAGCAGTGAAACCGCGCGGGTGACCGCGCGACAAAACGCGCCTCAGGTGGCAGAGCATCCGGCTCTGACGTGAATTTCTAAACTCTCCATACAAACATTTTCCCTATCGTTTTCGCTCCGTCTGCGAGTTCGGGCAACTCCGCAAACTTCCCTGCGGGGAAAGGAGCGAACGTTATGTGCGGAATAATCGGATATGTCGGACCGAGCGAGGCCTACCCAATACTGCTCGAAGGACTTGGACGATTGGAGTATCGGGGGTACGACTCGGCCGGCATCGCGACTATCGTCGATAGCGGCAAGCTGGAAATCCGACGCGCCAAGGGCAAACTCCAAAACTTGCGCATGCTGCTGGCCGACTCGCCTTTGCAAGGCCATATCGGAATCGGGCATACGCGATGGGCGACGCACGGACGCCCGTCCGAAGAAAACGCGCATCCGCACAAGGCGGGGCCGGTCGCGGTAATTCATAACGGCATCGTCGAGAACTTCATCGACCTGCGCGCCGAGCTGCTCGCACGCGGCCACAAGCTGCGATCCGAAACCGACACGGAGCTGATTTCGCATCTGATCGAGGAGAAGCTCAAAACTGGTCTTGGCCTGACTGAGGCGGTGCGCGACGCCGTCCTGCGTCTGCGTGGTTCGTTCTCGATTGTCGTGCTGTCGGAAACCGAGCCCGGCAAGCTGGTCGCCGCCAAGACTGCGACGCCGCTGGTGCTGGGGCTGGGCGACGGCGAGAATTTTATCGCGTCGGACATTCCCGCGATTCTCGAGCATACGCGCCGCGCGATGGTCCTCGAAGACGGCGAGCTCGCCGAGGTCACCGCATCGGCGATTCGGCTGATGAAGTTCGACGGCACCGCGGTCACTCGCACGTCTCGTCAAGTCGAATGGGACGCGGTCGCCGCGACCAAAGCCGGCTTTCGCCATTACCTGCGCAAGGAAATCAACGACCAGCCGCAGGCGTGGATCGACACGATGGCAGGGCGCGCGGACGGCGGCTCATCCACCGT
>Ga0307478_10002644_pt1 | contig 13866 bp, 19 predicted proteins | sample atmos_gasesECM4C_2_FD_203713 | JGI IMG/M metagenome (GOLD analysis project Ga0307478, IMG submission 203713) | Hardwood forest soil microbial communities from Morgan-Monroe State Forest, Indiana, United States - atmos_gasesECM4C_05 | ecosystem: Environmental > Terrestrial > Soil > Temperate...
ATAGTATCGATTTCCGTTGAACTCTAGCCTATAAGCGACTGATTTCACAGACCCGACACAAGGTTATGCAACAGCTTCTAGTTATTCGTGCGCGGCCCTTCACCGCACGGTTCGCTCTGTCGCTGCCAAAAACTCCGTTTGCATTGGAAAGCTCCCTGCGTAGAGCGAGAAGGAAGTCTGAATGGCTGGCCATCCGTCTTCGCTTTCGCCGCTGATACTTGAGCCGATTAGCTCGGGATCAACGTCGAGGCGAGGGCCTCTGGCTGATCTGTGGCATTTTACTTCGTCAGATAGCTAACTGTCAATACAGCTACAAGCCAAGCAGCCGCGAGATCGTTTTAGTTGGGCAAGTCGACGCAGCCGTTTCGTCGAATATTATGATGTGGAGGATTTGCGGGTCAGGGGGCGAACGAAACGCGGACGGTTCAACCTCTAGATTTTCGCCAGAATGGCTTTTTTGATTTGCTTGATTCTGGCCTCATCGCGCTTGTAGAAGATCCACTTCTTGATTCGTTTGGGGCGGGTCAGCCGGGCCTGGCAGAGAATTCTCATGTGTTCGCTTGTGGTCGGTTGACTTATGCGAAGCTTACGCGCAATTAGGCAGCCGCAAACGCCGTCCTCCACCAAATCGCCGTCGACTTGCGGTGGAAAGTGCTTTGTAGGTTTCTTAAGCCACTCGAGAATCTGTAGTCGGCGCTCGTTCGCAAGAGCTCGGATGGCGATAGTAGATATCGATATCATGGATACGATTAGAACCCTCCCTCATTATGGTAGCACTGCAAGTAGAGACTCGCCTTCGATTAATCCATAGGTGGTGCGTATTCCGATTCGTCGATTGCCCTCGATAGCAATGCCAGCCGATCGGGTGAACCCTTACAAAACGGAGCCCCAGGTACGTCAACGGTGTCACATCTCCCCCGACATCGATGTCGTTCAGGCCGCTTTTCGCATGGATGCGAACACGCAGAATATGGCCTCAGCCTATCGTTTTACCCTGTTCGCTGATCATCGATCTCCGTGGCGCCCGACGTGAGACCATTTCTCATCATGAAGCAAGCCAAGGGCCCCTTGAAGTTGCGCCAGATTGGGCAATCCATCTGCACTAGTATATTTTGTCAAATATCTAACCGTCAACAGAGTGACGGAGCGGCCTGAGCAACACATCCGGGTGGAGTGAAAAGCAGATGCTTTCTTTGGGAAGGAGCAGTCCAGTACGTCGGAGCAGAAATGAAGGAGGCTTTGAGCGCGGCGAGGAACCGCAGGCCGGGGATCACAAGAGTTGTCGTCATTGTTTATCCTCGCTGGTTGGTGAAGCCGTCCGCGCTTCCCAAATCGTAGCCACGACCCCCATTTCAAACCATCTCCCCGGCGCGCGATGAGCCTTTGCCCACTCTCCTAGCTCTTCGAACTTTACAACCGGTCGAGTCTGTGCCAGAATACATCGTCGATTAGCTAACTGCCACAAGAAGAAAGGACAACTTTGTGTCCATCTATGAAACGCTAGACGTGCTCCACATCACGCTTCCAGGACTGACGCCGCCGGTGGCTGCTTTCATACCCTTCCGGCGTAGCGGCAATTTGGTCTTCTTGGCCGGCCATATCGCCAAGAAAGACGGGAAACCTTGGGTCGGCCAGCTGGGAGCGGATCTCACGACCTTCGAAGGCAAAGACGCCGCTCGTTCCGTGGCCATCGATCTGATGGGCACACTCCATGCTGCCGTGGGCGATCTAAACCGTGTTACGGGCATCCTGAAGCTGATGGTGCTCGTGAACAGTACTCCCACATTCACCGCACAGCACCTCGTAGCCAATGGTGCTTCGGAACTTTTCGAAGAAGTATTCGGAGATCGCGGGAAGCACGTTCGTAGCTCCTTCGGGGTCGCTCAGGTACCGTTTGGATCCTGTGTGGAGGTCGATCTCATCGCAGAGGTCGCCAACTAATGTCCCAGGTCCAGTATTGCCGCTACTCAGGGTTGACATTTTCGGACGATTTATGGAAACGATTGCCGCTGCGCAGAACGTAGGTCGTACGAGTTGGCCAATACTCGGTCGCATTGGAATTGCAGTGTTTTGGTGCGCGGCGATCGTACTGGGTCCCGGCGAGCGCGCTTTTGCGGGAACCCCCGATACACTCCATCTCGACGTATTTGTTGGCGAGGCCGACAGCTGGGACGTGATGTCTACGTTGATTTACGGAAAGAGCGAAGCGATCCTGGTCGATAGTCAGTTTCGGATAAGCCAGGCAAAGAAGCTAAGCGACCTGGTCGTCGCCACTGACCACTATATCGGCACAGCAGTGCTCCACAAGCGTTTCCCCGAGACGCCGATCTACATGACCGCCGACGCACTCGAGGAATTCAAGCGCACTTCAGGCACCGCACTCAACGCCAAGAAAGCCAGTGCACCGTCCGAAACTCCCGATAGCATGCCGACTCCGGAAGCGCTGCCGACCACGATTCTCACCGTGGATGGTGAAGCTGTGGCTGTGATCAAGGATTTTCAGGGAGACGTTCTAAAGACTGCGAACAGCTTCCGTTGGATTCCCTCGCTCCGTGCGGTTGTTGCAGGAGACACTGTTTTCAATGGCGTTCACGTTTGGCGTGGGGATTCGACTCTGGAATCGCGCCGTGCCTGGCTCGATTCCTTGCAACTAATAGTAGCACTGCGTCCGCGTGTCGTAGTCGCCGGTCACAAGAGGAACCCTGGCGTCCCGGATTCTCCGCGGGCGGTCACCTCGATGGAGAAGTACCTGCACGACTTTGAGTCGGCCCGAAAAGCGAGTTCCAGTGCCGACGAACTCGTCGCGATCATGAAGCGAAAATGCCCTGATTGGTCGCAGGAAAGGCTCTTGGTTTCTTCAGCGAAAGCAGCCTTTCTCCGCGCGGCCAACACCGCAAGCGATCGGAGCCTACCAGCGGGTAGCACATCAAAACAGTAATGAAGAGAGGATGACTTCTCGATGAAGGCGATCTGCGTGAGCGAATTTGGCGGTCCGGAAGTCCTGAAACTGAAAGATGTGCCTGACCCTCGGCCTCCCCAATACGGAGAAGTCCTGATTAGAGTGCATGCAGCGGGCGTGAATCCCTACGACACTTACATGCGGTCTGGCGCCTACGGCTCCGGGAATCCTTCCCTTCCCTTTACACCCGGCTCCGACGCCGCTGGCGTCGTGGAATCCGTGGGGGACCATGTCGACCTGCGTGAGGGGCATCGCGTCTATACCACCGGGACGATCACCGGAGCCTATGCTCAGCTGGCCTTGTGCAAACATTCCCAGGTTCACTCGCTGCCGGAGCGCGTGAGTTATGCCCAGGGCGCGGGAGTTTACGTTCCTTATGCCACTGCTTATCGTGCGTTGTTTCAGTTGGCCCGGGCAAAGCCCGGCGAGACTTTGCTTGTCCACGGCGCCAGTGGTGGCGTCGGCCTAGCCGCCGTTCAATTAGCGTGCGCGGCGGGCTTGAAGGTCATCGGCTCGGCAGGAAGTCACGAAGGCTTGCAGTTGGTTAAGAAAGAGGGTGCGCATCACGCGGTCAATCACAGCTCTTCCGATCATCAGAAGCAGATTCTGGATCTGACAGACGGATCTGGAGTTGACGTGATCCTCGAAATGTTGGCGAATGTAAACCTCGCTCGAGATTTAGCCATTTTGGCCTATGGTGGCCGAGTTGTCGTGGTTGGCTCTAGAGGAACTGTCGAAATCAATCCGCGAGACATCATGACCCGTGAGGCGGCCGTGTTCGGTGTTTTTCTCTGGCGCGTGCCAAGCGAAAGGGCCTCGGAGATACACGCTGGCCTTCGCGCAGGATTGCGAAATGGTACCTTACGTCCAGTGATTGCTACAGAGTTACCCTTGGTCGAGGCTCCCAATGCCCACCAGCGAGTCATGGAGTCCGGTGCACGGGGAAAGATCGTCCTAATTCCCTGACGGAAGCAAACTACCTGCGGATTGGACAGTCGCAGTCGGCTTTATTAACGCGGGTATGGAAAAGACGCGCTAAGGAGTTCCATACTTTTGACGCAATACGACGCTAAGTAGGGTAGAGCACTAGTCGGCCCTTTGGGACTGCTTGTTTGCCGCTAGGCCATCAACCTTTGAGTTCAAATAGGAGATGCTAAATGCGAATTCATTTTGTGTGGATGCTTGCCAGCATACTGTTCATGGGGTCGGGCCGTGTACTGCAGGCAGAAAACTCTGCACAGAATGTCGCCGAGAAACCTCTGATCAGTACCGGAGTAATAGGCTCCATAAACGCATCCGGTCTGGACGATCCTCAATACGTTCTCGCTTTTCTTCCGGTCCAGCGCCTGATGATGCAGGCGGCGCATCATCCGCTCAGCAAAGCGGACATCGACAAGGCAGCCCAGCGGTCACCAAACAATTCAAACAAAAGCGCACCGTGAGGATGATCTGCCAACTCCGAACCTCGGCTATCGGATCGAAGCGCCGAATCCTCAACCCTGCCAAGCACAAGCGCAGTGATTTTTCGAGCCAGCTTAGTTCGCAATTTATGAGGGCAGGTGTGAAGGCGCGCGTGATGGCTGTGAACACGTTCGGAGACTAAGTTTACACGAGAACCTCCGAAAGAGTGCGGCTCTGCCTGCGCAGCATGACTCCGGAAAAATCACAGCGCGCCGCTAAGGCCAGCGCGTGGCTTGTGCGAAATGAGAAATATAGAGAGTGGCGATGGTGATACCGACGCCGAGAACCATTCCGGCAAGGATCAGACCGACCACGCCAATAGGTATCCAAAAACCTGAACGCGCAGCCGGGGCTTCGTTCGTTAGAGCCGGAGACGCCGGAACGGGGGCGTTCTCCGTAACGGCGTTCGGAGCCGGGGGCCCCGAGGGAACTTCGAAGGCTTCGACCGCCGCCAGGAGGCAGTACCCTTTGAGGGGAATGGTCTCAATGTAAAGAGGCTTGTCCGTGGAATCGCCCAGCACTTGGCGAAGCTTGTTCACCGCTATATTGAGGTTGGCGTAGTAATTGACGTGCGTGCCGGCAGGCCAGAGGCGCTGCCGCAGCTCTTCGCGGGTCACGACTTCACCCGGCTTATCGAGAAGCGCTAAGAGGACTTGATACACCTTCCCCGGTAGCCTATATCGCAAGCCATTCCTGGTTACTTCCTGTCGCTGATGATCGACCTGAAACGGACCGAAACGGAGAAAACGCGGACCTGAAGGAGCGGCGAACCTTGATCGTTCTTCGATCCCGGTATCCAGCGTTGGGATTAAGTTCCGAGTCATACACCCCATCCTATGTAGACATTAAACGCGGAAAACGTCCAGGCGTTTACTGGAGAATACGAAATTTCCACTCTTATTTTTTGGCGGTGGGCGGCAATACACCGTTCAGGCGTAGATACATTGCGGCTTCGGCGTAGTGGTCGGCCCAAGTACCCGCTAGGACAAGGCTGATCCAAGCGCGCGTAACTTGTTTTCCGCCGAATCCTTCCGTGGTCTGCGTTAGTTTCGAATCGTCCATTTTCGCCAACGCTTCGGAGCAAAAATCGAAGGAGGCCTTGAGCGCCATCACCCGCTTGTCTTTCGAGTCCGTATCTTTCATTACCTCGACCGTGCGGGCCGGCAGGGCGGCGGCCTTGCCGCAGAGTAGGTAGTTCGTTTCCACCATATGGTCGACAAGCTGGCCAAACGTCCTCTGGTCGTCGCTCGGTTTGTAATTGAATTTGTCGGCAGGCATGGCTTCGACCGCAGCGACAGTATTTTTCTGGCGACCGGGCAGGATCTCTCGGAGAGCCGTGCTGACTGGGTTCTGCGATTCTGCGGGCACCGCTTGTGCGCGCGCCAGTGGGGCGAGGAACAGCAAGGCAGAGATCACCACAATTCTCTTCATTTTGTCCTCTTTCTTCGTTGAAATTGATGCGGAGAGCAGGATGGCGCGAGAGCGCCACCTGCCCAAGGCCGTTTCGGGCAGTGGCGGAGAGATTGCTTGCTCGCCCCACACGCACTTTAGCAATGCCCTTCATTTCGTACCGTTTTTTTAGCGCTCGTATGCCTGCCCCTGTCGCCGGTACGGGCCTTCAAGGCTTTACAACCGATAGAATCTCGGGCATTATACTTCGTCAGATAGCTAACTGTCAATAGAAACAGTCTCCGTTTGCCTCACGTAAGCAAGAATATCTGCGGAGTGTTCTGATTCGCGAGGACCACGTTAGGCTATTACGAAAGGAACGTTCATGCGCAAGGTGGTTTCAACCAGGCAGGCTCCGAATCCCATTGGTCCCTACTCGCAAGCGGTGACTTATGTCTGGGCTCTTTTTTTTTCGTAATCTGCACGATCCGGTGCCAAGCGCAGCGTCCTGAGGACCAGGTCCTCGCCGTATACAGACAGTTCGGGAAGGCCGTGCAAAGCGGCGACGCGAACAACACCTTTATTGGGTTGTGGTCCTGCGAATCGGCGTCGGAAGCGGAGAATATGCGGCCCCAGCTGCACCCGCGGCCCGATCTGCATTACACGTCGTCCAGGGTTTTCGTGCAGGGAGACGAGGCGGTGTTGCTGGGACAATACGCCCAAGAGGCATTCCTGAGCATGCGTTTCGTCAAGGAAGACGGGCGCTGGAAGATCAAGGACTTTGTTTCTAGCAATAAAGCGTACCCCGCGGACTCGGTTTATGCCATGATTCCGCCGGGCGCCGGAGCTTTCGAGCGCGCGGGGGCGCCGTGGCAGAATGTCGCGCCGGCATTCGATGAGGCGGACGCGGCCAAGCAAGGCTGGCAGGTGCGGGCAGTTTACGATGAGTCGTTTTTGTATATTCGGATCGAATCGTCGACGCCGATCCCTGCGCCCGGCAGCCAGGCGGAAAAGCCGCCCGGGGGATGGCCGGCGATGAAAGTCGGCGTTTCCGGCGTTGGCGAGTTCGTGTTGCACGCCAATGCGAATATCGGAGACCAGGCGACGTTCGATAAAAGTGGCCGCGCCAACGGCGTAGGCATCGACCTGAAAGTCATACGCCGGCGTAGTCCTTCACTTTTAAGCACGGGGTGCATCCCGCGCCCCTCTCGCTCCAAACCACATCCTTCAGTGTTTCATTTCGGAACAGGTGCGCAGGGAGTGGCAAGTGCGGCGCATTGAACCGGTCACGGAACGACTGCCGGATCTCCTGTCTTATGTTCATCAATCTGGAAACGTAGGAACTTATGGATAGCGATAAGAGATTCTTTATCGGCGGTGGTAATCACCACCCTCCCTCCAGTTGGAGTCTTCTCGAAGGAGTAGTGGATTTTCTCTCGCAGCCGCTTCATCTCCAGCACTCCCGGAGGCACCGTATCGTGAACGAACACGGGAATATCGAAATCTCCGCTCGCAAACGCTTGCGCGATGTGTGTTAGGTGCATCCGAATGTTGTCACGATTTGGGGCATCGGTGGCGCTGTTGGATTCGACCTGTATAATCCCGCCGTCAGCTCTCAAGAAAAAGTGGTGTGCAGTGGCAGTCTGGGAAAAACCCATCCCTTGCTCGCCCCGCTCGTTCATTCTCGAATGAGCATCGCGCATCGGGCACACCGCATCTGAGTTTTGCGGTTTGGGCTTTGGCTCATTCGAAGATTGTTGAGCAGTTGCCGAAACAACCGAGATAGCCAAATAGGTTGAAATTGCCAGGATCAGTTTTCTCATTGTCGCTTCTCCCGTTTAGACTTACCGTGCGCCAGACCGTTCCAACAGGCGCTTCGCGATTGGCGCTTCGGGTGAGTTGCAACAAACGCTTCCAGAAGTCCCGCCCGCTTTCCGCGCAGAGTATCCTTCAGTGTGCGGTCCCATACGGCGAGCGTCTTGCGCAATTCGCGCCGCCAAGATTGCAGGTCTCGAAGTTGATCTTCGAGAGCAGCTAGCTTACTGGCAGCCAGTTCGCGAACGCGACGACAAGGTGCGCCACCGTGATCTCGCTCGCTAAGAATCGCCGTGAGCTCGGCCAGCGAAAAACCGATGGACAACGCGCCGCGAATCAACCTTACGCGAGCGAGTGCTTCAGGTGGGAACACTCGGTAGCCTGACTCCGTGCGTTGCGCCAAGGGTAACAAGCCGCGACGCTCATAGAAGCGCAGCGTATCCGGACTGACCCCCGACAGACGTGCCAGTTCCCCGGAATAAAGCGCTCGAGTTGTGGAAGCGTTTGCTCTCACATCCACAGCCTAAAGCCTGGAACCTGTTCCAGAGTCAAGCGAAATTCTCGCCGATCATCTCGCGCCCCACAAGTCAAAGCGGCCTACGTTACGCGATGCTAGCTCCGGTCGTGGCCATCGTCCCGGCTGACCCTCCAGGCAGTATTTCCCCGAACCGATTCGACTGAATGTGGGTAGCCCATCTTTTTCTGCCGCTCATTTCCTGGGCACTGCTTCGGGCCAATTCCTGCGCCCGGCACCTTCGCGGCTTCTGTTTTCACAGTTCCTCCCGGGCGGCGCGGGTCCCTCCCATGAAGCAGCCGCTCACTTTGGGAGCAGCGGCCTCTCGCTCTTGGATACCTCAGGAAAATGGGGCAAGAAAGATTCAAAAATGCTAAGTGGAATAGCTTGCGGTGCGGTTCGCTCGCCGACGGTTCCGTCATTAGAGCTTGGTTTGTCTTCGCTGGCCACTCCCGGAACGGAGGCCGGCGACGCCGCAGGCGGCGCGTTTAGGCCCCAGTGGTGTGAGTGGCCAGCGCCGGGTTCTTAGGCGAGTCTTGTCCCTATGGCATCCTGGCGAACACCGCCGCCGCCGTTTGCATTACTTCCGACTTGGCCGTCAAGCGGCCCGAACTTTAGCGACGCAGACAGACATAGTTACTGACAGCCCCACATAACGGCCTCCGCATCCGTTAGGCTGCGTTCTCCTCCATGTCAAGCATTGTCCGCCAGACGGCAATCCATGCCCCGCCTTGGCTCTGGAACACCCACAGATCCCGACCGGTTGAACGGAAGCGTCCGCCAGAACGCTCGTAAACCATCTCATATCGAAAGGTGACCACAGCCATATCGCCAGCTATATCCACTTGATGATCATGCTCACGGAATTCATGAATTCTCGCGGTCTGGCAGAAATCGCGGAACCCGGCAAGAAAGTCTTCACGCCCCTGTATTCGCCCGGCAAAGCCAGGAAAAACCATAACAATCTCTGGGTGCACCATCAGTGCAAGGTCTTCGACCCGACCGTCGAGCCACGCCCGATTGATTCGACGCATGGTCGCGGCGGTACTATCGCGCTTGGATTCCTCTACCATGAGCTCCTCCTCTACTCATTTCAGACCGAGCTTCTTAGCAGCCGCCAGCACACTGATTGCTTCGCGAAGGCGACGCCACAAAGCCAAATTGCAACACACGCAAACGTAAGCGGATCAACGGCGCTCACGCCGAACAGCATCGTAGTCATCAGGCGGGTCAACCCCGGGGCCGCAGCCAGGCCATTGTCAAGAGAATGGAAGGTTGGGTAGTGGGTCAATTCAAGATCCATCCCGCCTTGACAAGTATTTCGAGCGCGACATCGGTCACCGGCCGATTCTCGTTGGTGACAGCGAAGTCCTCTAATCGCACACGGTCAAGGATGACATTCAATTCCGTAACCCGAGCAACGTATTCCTCTTGCGATATCCCTAAATCACGCATCTGCACGCGCCGCTTCATCGCTTCGATGCTCGCGGTAATACGGCAGACGACCGTGTTTGTGGCCGGAATAATGTTGCGACACAATTCGAGCTGAGCCTTGTCTTCGATTGCGCGTGCTACTAGGAATCGCTGGACGCCCAAGCCGGCATAGTTCCCGCAGATTGACCGAAGATTGTCGTACATTAAGCCATCGCTACGGGCTGCGGACGGAAGATGATCAAGGCCGAGCGCATCCAGATCAATTGCCGCATGGACAATTCTCCGTTGGGCAAGAATGTCCGACGCTTCGCCCAGGACAACTGTCTTGCCGGCTCCCATCGTGCCCGTAATGATCAGCAACGATTCCGTAAGTCCTCCATCGCTCATTGATCTTTTCATGTTTTCACCCTCGCCGCGAAGGAGAACTAGCCAAACTGACCCACTACCGAGGTTGGGTAGGGGTGCAGTCGGCATTGTTTGAGTCGCGGTCACACTCACGCTCGCTCAACAGAACGTGGCCCGATTCAATTCCGCAATAGACCTGGCGGCGCTGCATTCAGCAAGATGTATTGTCGTTCAGTACCGCTGCTCTGGCCGATCTCTGCCGAGGTAATCGTTACCGGCCGCTCGACGAGCAGCACATCGCTCAGGATGAGTCCACGGCGAAACGTCGTATAGCCGCTCCACTTCGCCTTTCCCACGGAGACATCCACCATATAGGTCTTCTGATCCTTGACCAAGGGCAGCTTCTTTTTCTCATTGACGGTGTCGCCTTCACCCTCTCCTTCCCTTTCGAGCGTGATGCTGTCATTCAACGGATCAACAGAGACGACCTTCACGATCTGTTTGCCTGCAGGGCCGAGCTCCCAAGGAACAGTTATCTCAACATCCCAGCTCTGGCCCACGTGGAGTTTCCCCCTCGGCGTTCCCCAGAGGAGTGGGTTGATGGATACGCCGCTCGCGTCCGTAGCAACTGAGCATTCGCCGTTCCAGCAGAGCGTGCGGCCGCCATCCTTGATGGTGCTTTCTCCTGTGCTGGCGGCGTTGCCGTCATACAGGACGTTTACATTCGTAACGATCTGCTGGGGCATGACTTGTTGCACTTTATATATGGCGGTGCCACTTGCCCTTTTCACGAAAGCATCGAAGCCGTTTATCCGAAAAGAAATGGTTCGTGAGAAGACGTTTCTGATTTCCTGTGACACCTGCATCTTTGTTTCAAGACATTTGGAAGCGTTAATGCTTGTGTCACTTACTTGGCCGGTTACCACCAATGCGGCCAATGTGCCGAGTGCAACGAGAATGATCATCCGAAGTTTAAGCACACGTCCTCCTTGATCCTGATGCTGTTCTGTTAGACGACCGGGAAACCAATGCGGGAGCAAACCATCAATCAAGCCACCCAGGCCTTCTATGGGTAGTGATGGGAGCAGCATTACGTCCTCTTATTTGCGTTGGAAGTTCAGAAACTCTCGCCGTTCAAATCACCGCCTGCCCACGGTGTAAACGAACACTCAGTTTGATGTGGCCGGGATACATTCTGCGCATTCCGTTGCATCGCGTCGCCTCCCTGGAATGCCCGGGTTGCGCGAATTCGTTTTCATTGATTGCAACAGACCTATTTCCTGTTTGTGATGGCGGAGAGCGATACATGGCCGCAGTTGTAAATCAGGTGAGTTAGTGCGCCGACTTTAGTTCCGATGCTCCAGCACCCAAACCCGCCGTACATATTGGCCCCCAACGAAATGTTTCTCGCCCAAATTGGCTGGTTGAATTGTACTTGGTCGGGACGGAATCTAACGCCCCGCGTCGAGATCGAAATGATTGCCGAGGCGGGATACGAAGAATACACGCTCAAACAAGGGAGACATGCAATGATCGTCAAAGCAAAAGAGGCACAGAACCGCGAATTCATGGGCGTTCCGTTCGTCCTACATGCTGTCGGGGAACACTCGATGGTGACGAAGATGCACTACCGAGCCGGAGTGCGTGGCGCGGGAGAGCATAGTCACATCAACGAACAGAGCGGCTACGTGATATCTGGCAAGTACCGTCTGCGGATGGAGCACTTCGATGGAGGCGGAGCGCACGTCCATGGGAACGAAGCGAGCACGGAAGCCAAGCAGTGGGACGACATAATCCTTCAACCAGGAGACAGCTATTCGATTCCTGGCAAGGTGATCCACAGCTTTGAGGTTATGGAGCCGGGAGAGGTCATCGATTTCTTCACGCCGCCACGAACCGACTTTCTGTCCGCTGCCGGAACGATGAAGAAGTAATCAAGGCCGGGTCTGCGAGTTGTACATGTTGAGCGCGCGCCAGTGGCCTTCGGCCTTGCGGCACATGGCGAAACCATGTCCGGCCAGATCCTCTTTGGGCGTGTCGATGGAATAGACATATCATCGGTTCAACTACGATTTTGATTCTCTTGGATGGTTTTCAACTAATTCCTCCCATGCGAAGAAGGCACTCTGAAATAGACGAAGCACCCCATGCTTCCGATATATTGACATTCCTCGATGAATCGGTTAATTTTCTGGAGCACTTATGGCCGTCGCCGTTGCCAATTCGCATCGAGACGCCAAACTGGTCGCCTGCTGCGCCCCGGTACAGTCCGCTCGCCTCAAGCAACCACAGGCCCGGGAATACGCGACATGGTTCAAGGCCTTAGCGGACGAGACGCGCATTCGCATTTTGAACCTACTGGCTAACAATAAGGAAGCCGTCTGCGTGTGCGACATTGTAAAGCACTTTCCCATCGGCCAGCCGACCATCTCGCATCATCTCAAGATTCTTCGCGCCACGCGATTCGTCCTAGCTGAGCGCCGCGGAACGTTCATTTATTACCGTGTGAACCGCAAATGCCTTGCTGAATTTCCCCACGCTGCGCGACTCATCATGAACGTCTAGGGAGGACGAAAGATGAGCGTTTTATTTGCTAACGATAATCGAATATCGTCGATATTCGATGAATTTATCCGCTCCCAGGCAGGTTACTTAAGCTATTTCGACGCGCGAATCACACCAACACGGATGCCCTCAGAGACCTTCTTGGCTTTTTGTAAGCCGAATGCTGTACGCGGAACCACGTGATCGCGCCGAGAGATATTATCTCGATTTCGAAGTGAAAAGGAGAAGCAGATGAGTTCTGAAAACATAAAGACAATTGTGCAGGAAAAGTACGGAGCGGCGGCTAAACGCGCTACGTCGGGACAGGGATCCGCATGCTGCGGCACAAGTCCAGCCTCCGCTAAAGAAGGGTGTGACCCGATTACATCCAATCTCTACGGCGAAGGCGAGGCCGGCTCGCTACCCGAAGCCGCTCTCCGTGCGTCACTCGGCTGCGGCAATCCTACGGCCCTCGCGAAACTGGTCCCAGGAGAAACGGTCCTCGATCTCGGGTCAGGTGGTGGCATCGATGTTCTCCTCTCGGCCCGCCGCGTCGGTCCAACGGGCAAGGCCTACGGTCTCGACATGACCGATGAAATGCTCTCGCTTGCGGAAGAAAACAAACGCAAGTCCGGCCTCAAGAATGTGCAGTTTCTCAAGGGAGAAATCGAGAAAATTCCGCTGCCGGACAACAGTGTCGATGTCATTGTTTCGAATTGCGTGATCAATCTCTCCGGGGACAAGGACCGTGTGTTGCGAGAAGCGTTCCGCGTGCTCAAACCGGGAGGCCGATTCGCCATCTCGGATGTTGTCGTCCGGGGCGAAGTGCCCAAGGAAATTCGCAAGAGCATGGAACTTTGGGTCGGCTGCGTTGCCGGCGCACTCTCCGACACTGAGTACCAACAAAAACTTGCGGCGGCTGGTTTTGAAGCCGTGGAGATAGAAGCGACGCGCGTTTACAACGTCGACGATGCCCGCGAGTTCCTAAAAGCCGCAGGCATCGATGCGGACTCCGTCGCGCCCAGCGTGCAGGACAAGTTCATCAGCGCATTTGTTCGAGCGCAAAAGCCCGCCGCCAAGACGTTCTGCGATCCGCCGCGACCGTCAACGGATTCCGCGACTAAACCGCGAAATCCCGAAACCGGTGCAGCATCCTACGTGGTGGAGAACCGGCGGCGATAGGCGGTAGGTGTCGTGTCCAGCGTCCGGCTGAAGTGCTGCCGCAGCGTCGCCGCCGTCTGTAGCCCCACCGCTTCGGCAATCGCATCGATCCCGTCGTCGGTCTTTTCGAGCCGCATCTGCGCGGCCAGGAGACGCTGGTGGGTGAGCCATTGGTGAGGCGTGGTTCCGGTCTGCTGGCGGAACTGGCGCGCGAAAGTGCGCGGCGACATCGCCGCGTGGCGGG
>Ga0307478_10002645_pt1 | contig 13865 bp, 10 predicted proteins | sample atmos_gasesECM4C_2_FD_203713 | JGI IMG/M metagenome (GOLD analysis project Ga0307478, IMG submission 203713) | Hardwood forest soil microbial communities from Morgan-Monroe State Forest, Indiana, United States - atmos_gasesECM4C_05 | ecosystem: Environmental > Terrestrial > Soil > Temperate...
AATTGAGAGATTCTCAATTGAGGAGTAACTGGCCACTGATCGCTGATCCCTGATCCCTGATCACTGGCCACTGACCACTGTGTCCCTGCACATCGGCATCGTCGCTTGCAGCGCGGAAGGCGCCGCTCTGTGTTACCGCACTATCTGTCTCGAGGGTGCAAGCTTGCTTGGCCCCTACGGCCATCCGGAAGTCTCCATGCACGGCCACAACTTCGCTGACTATGTGAAGTGCATTGATGCTCACGACTGGGCAGGCGTGGCCGAACTGATGCTTTCGTCGGCGGAAAAGCTGGCAAAAACCGGGGCGGATTTTCTGATTGCTCCGGTCAACACTGTGCATCAGGCCTTCGATCTTGTTGAGCATCGTTCGCCGCGGCCCTGGCTGCACATTGCAGTCGAGGTTGCGAACGAAGCGAAGCGTCACGGTTACAAGCGGCTGGGAATTCTGGGAACGCGCGCGCTGATGGAGGGCCCGGTCTACAGCGAGAAATTGAAAGCCGCGGGCATCGAGCATCGCATTCCGGGCCCGGAACAGCGCGCGCGCATCCATCGCGTCATCTTCGACGAGCTGGTGAACGGTGTGTTCCTGCCGCGCACGCAAGTTTATCTCACCGAAGTGATCCGCGGCCTGAAGGACGAAGGCTGCGACGCGGTAGTTCTCGGCTGCACAGAGATTCCATTGGTGATGACGGCGGAACAGTCGCCGCTGCCCATGCTGGACTCAACACGTCTACTGGCGAGAGCTGCGCTGCGCAAAGCGGTGGAGGGTTGAACGTTCTACGTGTTGATCGTTCTATGTGCATTGTGCACCGTTCGCCCAGCTAATTTCACCGAACGCTGTTGCCAAGCCTGCAATTATCCCGCATCCATGCTGTAATTAAGAGATCAGTCAATCTATGCCATCCGCCATCACAACTCTGCGCCGCCGCGCCAAGGCGTTCCACCGCAATTTGCGCGGCGCCGCCATGGCTGCTCGTGCGCTGTCCTCAATCGACCATCCGCTGCTGGCACACATTATTCCTGTGCGGCGCTGCAATCTGGCTTGTACCTACTGCAACGAGTTCGATGACTTTTCGAAGCCCGTGCCTACGGAAGAAATGTTTCGCCGCATCGACAAGCTGGGCACGCTCGGGACGGCGGTGGTCACGATTTCCGGCGGCGAGCCGCTTCTGCATCCTGAACTCGATGATGTGATCCGCCGCATTCGCGCGAACGGCATGATTGCCGGATTGATCACCAACGGATATTTTCTGGTGGCGGAACGCATTCAGCGCCTGAACCGAGCTGGACTGGAGTGGCTACAGATCTCGATCGACAACGTCAATCCCGACGAAGTCTCGAAGAAAAGTCTGAAGGTGCTCGACAAGAAGCTGCAATTGCTGGCCGAGCACGCGGAGTTTCATGTCAACATCAATTCAGTAGTAGGCGGCGGCATTTCGAATCCGCAGGATGCCCTGACCATCGGGAAGCGCGCCGTTGCACTCGGTTTCAGTTCGACAATCGGCATCATTCACGATGGCAGCGGACAAGTACAGCCTCTAAACGAAGAAGAGCGGGGCATCTACGATGAAATGAAGTCGTGGGAGAAGCGCAGCTTCACCCGCATCAACGCCTTCCAGGACAACATTGCGCAAGGCCTGCCGAACGAATGGCGCTGCCGCGCCGGCGCGCGCTATCTCTACATCTGCGAAGACGGGCTGGTGCACTACTGCTCGCAGCAGCGCGGCTATCCCGGCGTGCCTCTCGCAACCTACACGCGCGACGACATGCGTCGTGAATACCTCACGGAAAAAGGCTGCGCGCCGCACTGCACGGTTTCCTGCGTGCATCAGGTGTCGATCTTCGACGGTTGGCGTGCGCCCCAGCATCCCGCGCAGAACGTGTCTTCACACGGCACGGCACAAGGCACGGAACTCATCCAGATCGGGCGTTAGCGCGTCTTGCAAGTCTGATTTCTTCCAAGTTTTACTTCTTCGGCTGCGCACTTGGCGGCACAAGGTTGTTCAACCGCAAATACTGGGCGGCTGCGGCGTAATGATCGGCCCATCCGCCGGCCAGGATCAGATCGGCCAGGGCGCGGGGGCCTTGACGTCCAGGAAAGAGTTCAATGTTGTCGCTCAGCTTGGAGTCGTCCATCTTAGTGAGCGCGTCGGCGCAAAAGTCGTACGAAGCCGTGGCTGCAGCGAGCAGCTTGTCTTTAGGATCGCTTTCTTTGGCTTCCTCGACTTTGGGTTCGGCGATGTCAGCTGCTTTGGCACAAAGGCCGTTGTTGAAGCCGATGATGTGAACGACCAGATGCGCGAAACTCATCTGATCGGGCGTCGGCTTGTAGCTGAATTTATCGGCGGGCATGGCGGTAATGGCGCCGAGGGTGTTGTTCCGAGAGCGTGTCAGCAGCAGGCGCAGACCAGTCGTCACTGGATCCTTCACCGGCGCTGATGCTTGCGGAGCTGTAGAGGACGGCGCGGCCATCGTTTGAGCTTGTAGAGAACCGAGACATGCGCAGGCGAAGATTGTGACCAAAACGAGCTTCATTTCAAGTCTCCTTAACGCTCTATTAGACGTTCGAGCACGATCGATGTCACTCCAGGCGGCTTAGCGAGCTGCCAGGGCCGACACACCAAGTTTCCAGAACAAATACCATCCCGCGACGATAATAATTGCAGTGGAGCGTTTCACTTTGCTATTGCAGGAAAATCCGATGCCCATCAGCACAAACAGAATGCCAAGGAATTCTATCCGGGAGCAGGCTGGGAGACAAGCAGGGGGCTCGGGCGCACGTTTAAGATGAACCGATGCAAAATGTCACGCCGGTCGCAATTGCCGCGCTGGCGCTGGAACTGGTTCCAGCGGTTCTCTTCGGTTGCATTGCGGAACGGTTGGCGCGTGCCGTGGGACGTTGGCCGGTAGTCGTCCGCGTAGTTTTTCCGGCATTGCTGGTCGCACCCTATGCGATGGTCTCGATCTCCGGGCACATGTTTCGCTGGGGCTGGTTTGCGTTCTATGCGGCGCTACCCGTGGTGATTGCGTGGTTGCTGCTGCGGGCTGCGGCGGCCGACGCTGAGCAGCGTGGTAACTGGCGAGACGCGCTGATTTTGCTCGTCTTGGGGCTGGCCGTCGACTTGCGCTGGTTTGACCGCGCCTGGCCGCCCGGGCTGCGAGCCTTGAACGAACTGTTTCTGGTGGATGCCGGCTTGTACGGATTCCTCGCGATCCGGCAGCTCAACGGAACCGGCTTCGATTTCCATCTGAAGTGGAGCGACTGGAAAACCGGCCTGCGCGAACTGGTCTTCTTCACGCCCTTCGTGCTGGTGCTCGGATTGGCGCTGGGGTTTATCCATCCGCATCGCAACCTGCCGGGAATCAGCGGCGCACTCCTGCGCTGGATTGCGATATTTTTCTTCACCGCCGTGCCTGAAGAACTCTTCTTTCGCGCCTGGGTGCAGAACCTGCTGGAGCGGCGCGTGGGACGGCGGTCCGCTTTGGTCATCGCGTCGCTGCTGTTCGGGCTGTCGCACTTCAATAAGAGGTCGGCGCATTTCAATTGGCGTTATGTTTTGCTGGCGACGATTGCGGGAATTTTCTATGGGCGGGCGTGGCGGGAGAATCGGCGGGTTGCCGCCTCGACGATTACGCATGCCAGCGTGGATTGGTTGTGGGGGCTGTGGTTCTGACCACTGTCACTTACTGTCCGCGTGATAGCGCAAATATCCCAAACCAACCCGCAGATGGTGATGCAGAGTGTCCGGCACGCAGATCGCGAAGCAGAGGCCGAGCAGTCCCTGGGCCAGGCCGAGCGCCCAGAGGTTGCGATAGCGGCGGAAAAGGGCGCACGACACGATGCCCCATACCAGCGTCGCTCCGGTGAGTACCAGGTTAGGCAGGTGCGCGGCGGCGAAGAGTGTTCCGGCGAGCGCCACGGCAGCGGCTTCATTCGAGAGAAGGCGGAGCAGTCGGTCCATGAAATAGTCCTGCAAGAGAAACTGCTGATAAATGGTCCAAAGCAGGTAGCCGGAGACGTGGGCGAAATCGGCTTTGTAGAGCGGATGCAGCGTGCCGATCTCCCTGGCGATAAAGATGCTCACGGCCGCCAGCGCGACCGCACCGGGCAGGATCCAGAGTGACGCGATAAGGCCGCGCCTTCCCATGCCGAATTCATCGCGACTTTGGCGGCGTGCAAGCACTACCGACAAAGTAAATATCAGGGCGATCGGCGAGAGGAAGCGTTGCAGGTGCTCAGGAGTCCAGATGATGCCGACAATCATTCCGTAGCCGACGATCAGCTCGGTGACATCGCGAGCCCGGCTGGGAGGGGACATCGAAGGAGTATGGCACAGGTTCGGGACGCTGCCCGCCTCGCTGCGCTCGCCGGGACCCTTCGGCTCCCGTCAGGGCAGGCTCCCGAAGGCGGCCGTCCCCAGATGGGCTAGCTAAACTGCCACTTCCGGCGTGGCTTCGAGCAGGCTGCGAGTGTAGGGATGCTGCGGGCGTTCGGTAATCTGGGCGGTTTCGCCGACTTCCACAAGCTTGCCGCGATACATTACCGCGATACGTGTCGAAAGATAGCGCACGACCGGCATGGAGTGCGAGATGAAAAGATAAGTCAGGCCGAAGTCGCGCTGCAGTTGCGCGAGCAGGTTGACAATCTGCGCTCCGACGCTGACATCGAGCGCGGAGACCGGCTCGTCGGCCACGATGAACTTCGGACGCAGCGCGAGGGCCCGGGCAATGCCGATACGCTGGCGCTGCCCTCCGCTGAATTCGTGGGGAAAGCGCTGCAGAATAGACTCATCGAGGCCGACGGCGCGCAGAAGTTCGACCACGCGGGACCGAATGCCGGCTTTCGAACTTCCACTCTCGTGGATAAGAAGCGGCTCGGCGATGATGTCTTCGACACGGAAACGGGGATCGAGCGAGGCGAAGGGATCCTGAAAGATGATCTGCATTTCGCGGCGCAGGCGGCGCATTTCGCCGGGGCTGGCGGCGAGCAGGTCGAGGCCTTCGAAGCAGATGCTGCCGGAAGTAGGCTCGACGAGGCGCAGGAGCAGGCGCCCCAGCGTGCTCTTTCCTGAGCCCGATTCGCCGACGAGGCCGAGAGTCTCGCCAGCGTGGATGTCGAGTGAGACACCATCGACGGCGCGCACTTCGCTATGGGACTTCCCGCGGAGCACAGATTCTCCCTGCGGATAAATCTTGGTAAGGTTTCGGATTTCGAGCAAGGACACGTTGGCGAAATGTTAGCAGACGATGAAAACCATTCGCCACCGATTTACACGGATCTGCACGAATGAAGCTCGAATGTGTTTTGATCCGTCCTGATCCGTGACAAATTGCTTCTACCCTGACGCAATCATCGGCACGGCGGCCAGCGCAGCCAACAGCCCAACTAGCCTCCAGCGGGTGAAGTGTTCTTTCAGGAACACGCGTGCTAGAAGCACGGTGACGGCGGGGTAGAGCGATGAAATGACGACCGCTTCGTCGAGGCGTCCGCTCTGGCTGGCGTGGACAAACAGTATAGTGCCAAGGGAATCGATGCAGCCGGTGATGACGCCCCAGCGCACTCCGGCTGGAGTAATGTCGCGAAAATTCCTTAGCATCAGCACGATCAGCGAGGTGACGATCAGGCCACCACTTCGGGTCAGCGTTGCGATCCACAGGGCTGAAACGTCGCCGGCCTGGCGGACCGACAGATAGAAGCTGGCGAAACCGATGCCTGCAATGACCGCCAGCCCAATGCCTTCGGGCTTGCTGCCATCTTCGGTGCGAGTGATGAGCCAGAGGCCAACTGCGGCGATGACGAAGCCGAGGAGGGGGATCCTGCCGGGCACTCCCTCGGTGAACATCGAGAACACCGCCGGGATCGCGGCACTGAGAACAGCGGCGACTGGCGCGGTCAGTCCCATTCGTCCCGAAGAAAGCGCGCGATAGAAGATGGCCAGCGCAGCGCCACCCGAGATGCCGCCGGCCAGAACCCAGGCTACGCTGCGCAGAGGAGGGAACGGAGCGCGAGTGCCGGCAGCCAGCGTGCCTACCAGGAGCAGGCCGCCCAGGTTCACGACGACTGTGAACAGGAATGCGTTGGCGCGGCGCGTGGCGTAGCCTCCGAGAAAGTCGCTGGTACCCCAGGCCAGGACTGCGGCCATGCCGTAAGCGGCGGTGGTGAATTGGGGCGCGGCGGACATGTCCGACGAGGGTAACATGGGCTGTCGAATCCTACTTCTCGCAAAGAAAGCCAAGAATGGGGGGCGGACTACTATCATTCGCCGCCTTTTATGCGGCTCGAATCGGGCCTCCTGCCGGGCTACAATCTGCTGTATCCGGGCGGGTTTGGATGGTAAACTTCTAGCAGCTTTCCGACCGCGAACCCAGGGTCTAACAACGCTCCAAGAGACATCTTTTGATCGAACTGGCACCTTCGATTCTTTCCGCGGACTTCGCCCGTCTGGGCGAACAGGTGCGCGCTGCAGAGGAAGGTGGCGCGAGCGTCATCCATGTGGATATTATGGATGGGCATTTCGTCCCCAATCTCACGATTGGGCCGCCGGTGGTGAAGTCGCTGCGCAAGGTGACCGACCTGCCTCTCGATTGTCATCTGATGATCGAGAATCCGGATGAATTCATTCCGGTGTTTGCCGAGGCTGGCGCTGATTGGATTTCAGTGCATCAGGAAGCCGTCCGGCACCTGAACCGCACGCTGCATCTGATCAAGAGCCACGATTGCATGGCGGGGGTGGTGATTAATCCGGCTACCCCGGTCGACACACTCACTGAAGTGCTCGATATTGTGGAGTATGTGCTGGTGATGTCGGTGAATCCCGGGTTTGGAGCGCAGAAGTTTATCCCTTCTACCCTGCACAAAATGCGGCAATTAGCTGAGATTCGCAGCCAACGCCGGCTGACTTTCCGCATCGAAGTGGATGGTGGCGTGGGGCGCGACACGGTGGGCGACGTGGTTCGTGCGGGCGGAGAAATACTGGTGGCAGGCAACGCCGTGTTCGGTAGTGGTGATCCAAAGAAGAATGCCGAGGGGCTGCTGAAGGCAGCAACGGAAGCGGCGCTGTTGAAAGTCTAATTTTCAGTGGGCAACTCAGATTCGAGGTCTTAATGTCACGTCGATTCTCATTGATTGCGGCGCTCGCCATTTTGCTCGCGCTTACTGCCGGTTGCACCAACAAGAAGTCCGTCAATCCGTTGGCCAATGTGGGGACGAAGCAGCCCGATAAGGTGCTGTTCGACAAGGCCATGGACGCGATGAAGCACAACCGCTTCGACGTGGCGCGCATGACGCTGCAGACCTTGATCATTACCTATCCGGATTCGGAATATATTGCGCGGGCGAAACTGGCGGTCGGCGATTCCTGGTACGCCGAAGGCGGGACAGCATCTCTGGAGCAGGCGGAACAAGAGTACCGCGACTTCGAGACCTTTTTTCCCAACATGCCGGAAGCGGCCGAGGCGCAGTTGAAGATCGCCAACATCCAGTACCAGCAAATGGAGAAGTCGGACCGCGACTATACCCACGCCAAGCGGGCGGAGGATGAGTACCGCAACCTGATCATGCAGTATCCGGACAACCCGAAGCTGGTGAAAGAAGGCAAGGAGCGCCTGCTGGAAGTGCAGGAAGTGCTGGCCGATCGGGAGTTTGAAATTGGGAAGTTCTATTACGACCGGGGGTCGTATCCGGCCTCGATTGCGCGGCTGCAGTCGCTGGTTGATAAATATCCGCTGTACAGCAAAGCTGATGAAGCGTTGTTTCTGATTGGCCAAAACCGGGAAGCGGAGATCGCGCAGTTGAGGTCCAGGCCAGCCTGCCAGGGGCTCAACATTCCGCCGGGTTGCGTCGGGGAGGCCGCGAAAGGCAGCTTCATTGCCGGGTGGACCAAGGATGCATCGACGGCGTATTCACAGATCATCACGCGGTACCCGTTGATGGAACGCGAAGATGACGCGAAGAAGCGGCTAGCGGCACTGCATCAGCCGATTCCGCGGCCGACGAAGGCGGCGGTGGCGCAGAACAAGGCCGAGGAAGAAAGCCGGGTGGAGGCCAAGACGCTGGATCGTCTCATGACCGTGGTAAAGAGGGGGCCCGACGTGACGGCGGCGTCGAAAGTGGGCGATCCGACGTTAGTGGACCCGACCCCGGTGGCGGCTAGAGATGTGGTGACGACGTCGATGCGGCAAGCGATGGGTCTTCCGGCCGGCGAACGTGGTCTGAGCGGCGAAATCGTAAAGACGACTGGAACTCCAGGAGCGAACGAGCCCGCCCCGCGTTCCGATGCTCCGGCGGTGGCGAACGGTGCCGATCCTTTTGCCCGTCCGAATAGCACGACTACGGCGGATCCGAACGAACTGAAGCCAGCTGCGGCGCCCGATCCGAATGAGTTGAAGCCGGATCCGAATGAATTGAAGCCGTCGGAAAGTCAAAGCGCGGTAGCGAACGAAGTCCCTGCGCCGCCGCCGACGCAGATCAACGAGATCCAGCAGGCGGCAGCTTCGTCCAGCAGTAGCGGGGCGGTCGCCAGTTCTAGCTCCACGCTCGCCAGCGACAAGGATATTTCAACCAGCAAGAAGAAGAAAAAGAAGGGATTGAAGAAGCTCGTCCCTTCGTTCTAAAAGCGGTTGTCGACCTCACTTTCCGCTTTTGACGCCCTGCGGGGGCGCCTCCGAGACGCGGTAGGCGCTGACCACTAGTAACCTGGTAACATGCCGTCCGATCATTGACTTACGTCAACGGTCAGGTTACCTTCGCGTTATCTCCCCTCATCAGAGGAATTCCTTTGGCCCGGAAGATACTGCTCGCCGACGACAGCGTGACCGCCCAAAACATGGGCCGCAAAATCCTCGCAGATGCGGGGTATGAGGTGATTGCCGTCAACAACGGCTCCGCCGCGCTGAAGAAAATCGGCGAACTGAAACCCGACCTCGTCATTCTTGACGTGTACATGCCCGGCTACAGCGGGCTGGAAGTTTGCCAGCGCCTCAAGGAATCGCCGGAAACGGCGCGGATTCCGGTCCTGCTGACGGTCGGCAAGCTCGAGCCCTTCAAGCCGGAGGAGGCGCAGCGCGTGCGCGCCGAAGGCTTTATCGTCAAGCCTTTTGAAGCCAGCGAGTTGTTGGGTGCCTTGTCGAAGCTGGAAGATAAAGTCGTGCCTCGATCCGAATCCTCCAAGCCCGGGCGCTTCGCGCGGGCGATGGCGGCGGCGGATGAATCCGGGCGTGGCGGCCGCGACGAAGCCACGGACTCCGACAATGGATGGAAGAGCCGCATCGGCTTCCCCAAGAAGAAGACGGAGCCGGAAGAGAAGGTCGCCGACGAACCTTCAACCTCCAGCGTGGAGGAGGTTTCGAGCAAGAATAAGAATTCGAATGAAGAAACGCGCCAAGAGGCGGGAAAAGCGGTCGAAGCAAACCTGGATGTGGCCGCATTAGCCCAGGTCGGCCTGCCCAAGGATGTAACGCCCGAAGAAGTTGCCGCCATCGCCGCCGCAGCCGCTCAGATGCAGATGGTTGCCTCCGCGATCAGGCAAGAGCAGCCGGCTTCTGGCACCAGCAATATAGACGCCCAGAGTGCAATCGCCGGCCAGCCATTCGCGGAGCGGACTCCTGATCGAACAGAAAGCAACCTTCCCTCCGCCACTGAAGTGTCGCGTGACGCCGCCCCTGCGGTCGCAGCCGAAGCGAAGCTGGAAACGCCGGCAGCGGAAGGCAAAGAAGAGAACAAACCGAGCGGCACAGCTGGTGAGCCTGCTGCGGTCGAAACATACCGTCGCCGGAAGGGCGATGTTAGTCCGGATGTTCGCATAGAAGAAGCGCAGGACGTGCCCGTAACCATCGCGGCCACCGCCGAATCTGTGGTGGCGGCGAGCGTGCGCGGATCGCGATGGACGGCGGTCTCGGTGGCCTTGGAAGGCAGCGAGTCCGCGATTTCGCTGGATCAGGAAATGCAGAAAGCGTATGCGGCAGTCGCCGCTGCAGGCTCTGCCAGCATTGCTGCTATTCCGCAGTCTGCTCCCGTTATTGCGGAAACTCCCACGACGATTTCGAATCCGGCGCCTGAGCCCGTTCCTGAACCTGCTGGAAACAATGCTTCGCTGGAAGTGCCGGTCGTGCAGTCGGAACCGGCCGCAGTGGCTTCTTTTGAGGCTGCAGCCCCAACCTCCATCGCGGCTGTGAATGCTCCGGTCGAATCGTCTACGGGGGCGTCCACAACCGCAGCATCCTCTGAATCGAAGCAAGAGCTGCCGCAGATTTCCGAGCCTGTCGAGAACCGTGCGCGGGAGTTGCGGCCTCAGCCGGAATCGGGGATGGCCAAGGTTGCCGTCCCACGCACGGAAGAAACAGTTGAAAACCTAACGTCCGAAACCGTGCCGGAACCGAAGCTCGATTCTGAAACGGTGAAGAACACGGCAGCGGCATGGGCGAACTGGCGTCAAGTCCACGACAGCAGCCAGGGCAACGGTGTAGCAGAAACCCAGGCCAAAGAAAAAGAAAAAGAAAAAAAAGAAGTTGACCAGCCCGAGTCAGCACAGCCCGACACTGCCGCCCGGGCAGTGGCCGCAGGCGCCGAACAGCTTTTGCAGGAAGCCGCTGCTGCAACGCCCGATGGCGACCAGAGCAACGTCGCCAGCATCGTCGACAGCGTTCTGGCCGATCTCCGCCCCAAGCTCATGGAAGAGATCAATCGGAAAATGTCGAAGAAGAAGTAGGAATCAAGCTGGTTCGCGACTAGCCTTTCAACTTTCTCGCCCTTGGACACCCCGGCAAGCGTTTGACGGGGTGAGAACAGGACGGGAGGGAATATGCACCCCTTGCCGGGCAGTTCGTCAGGTACTGAGGAATTTTAGTGTTGCTGACTTTAAGCTGACTCGGGAATGGGTTTCGGAGGCTCGCCTTCTGGGAGTTGCGGATCTGGTTTTCCTTCGTCAATTGGAGTCACGTCTTTTGTTGTGTTCGCTTCCTCGACCTCAAATATCCGCCTGAGGCTAGGCAAAGAAGAACCTGAAATCTCGTCAATCAACCCACGTCGTTTGAATATCAACAGTCAAAACAGGTAGTTGCGGACGAAGACATCAAAAACGACATTCTCAAGTTCGGAATTCGTAAACTGGAACGCGATACAGGTGTAAGCCATCACACGCTAGACAAGATCTTGAAAGGCGAACCTGTTCGCCGCAAGACTCTTGCCAAGATCAAGAAACAACTGCAGCACTGTCGAGAAAACAGACAAAACTAAAACCCGGTCGCTGAGTGTAATTTCGCCAACCAGCGGCTTTCTCCAGGAGGCAGCGAAAATCCGAGAAATACCCTTGTTGCCGGGCCATCCTTGTTTTTTCAACCCGAAATGATTAGAACATCGATATGTTCCGTTGCCTTCGTGTCATCCTATTACTCGATTTTGTCCTTGGTTTCGGCCTCCCGATTGGTTCCCAAACGTCGCCGAAGCCTGCCGACACGAAGCCTCCCGCGAAGCTCCCGGACTATTCCCATGAGGCGTTTATATATGACCAGAGCACCACGAAGATTGTTTTCGAGAACGACGGGACTAGCATTCGCGAAGCCGGGAGCAAGGTTCGCATTGGGTCTGACGCGGGAGTCCAACGCTTCGGAGTTCTTACCTTTCCCTACGAGAGTGGAACTGGAAGCATGGAGATTGACTATGTGAGGGTGCAAAAGCCGGATGGTACGATCGTCTCCACTTCCGCGGATATGGCGCAGGACATGCCCGAGGAAATCACTCGCCAAGCCCCAGTCTACAGCGATCTGCGGGAGAAGCAAGTTGCGGTCAAAGGTCTGGCCGTCGGAGATGTTCTCGAATTTCATGCCCGCTGGCGCACCACGAAACCCTTGGCACCTGGTGAGTTCTGGTACTCCTACTATTTCAACCACGACTCCGTCGTGTTGGAGGAACAGCTGCAGATCAGCGTGCCTCGGGATCGTGCCCTGAAGTGGAAGAGCCCTAGAGACAAGCCAGCGATTACTGAAGATGGCGGACGCCGCATCTTCACCTGGACAAGTTCGCAGCTGGAACACAAGTCTCCGGAACAGGAAAAGAAAAATAAGGAGGAACAGACTTACCAAGCTGCACGCGGTAAGCTGCCCCCGCCTGACGTTCTAGTCTCAACTTTCCAAAGCTGGGATGAGGTCGGTGCCTGGTACGAGAGCCTGCAATTGGAGCGGGTGAAGCCAGATGACGGAGTTAGAGCCAAAGCCGCCGAGTTGGTCAAAACTGCGTCCAACGACAACGCCAAGATGCGTGCGATCTACAACTACGTCAGCATGCAAATCCACTATATTGGCGTGGACTTCGGGATTGGTCGCTATCAACCGCATTCTGCATCTGAAATACTGAATAACCGATATGGGGATTGCAAAGACAAGCACACTCTGCTGGCTTCCCTGTTCGACGCGGCGGGTATTGGTGCCTATCCCGCGCTGATCGGTAGCTATCACGAACTTGAACCCGATGTACCTTCACCGGCGCAATTCGACCACGTGATCACGGTGGTACCGCAGGGAAACGGGTTTGTATGGCTGGACACAACCACGGAGGTTGCCCCGTTTGGGTATTTGGTTGGCGTGCTGCGTGACAAACCCGCGTTGGTGATGGCTTCGGGCAAGCCTTCCAGCTTGATCCTTACAGCAAGCGACCCGCCGACCAAGGCAAACGAGACTTTCAAGATCATAGCGAAATTGAAGGACGACGGTACTCTGGAGGGTAAGATCGATCGTTCCGCGAGCGGGGATGATGTCGAGATCATGCTGCGAAGTGCATTTCGCAGCTGGCCTTCGCCGCGATGGACCGAGCTTGTCCAACAGTTGTCCTACAATTCCGGGTTTGTGGGCGAAGTCAGTGAAGTGACGACCAGTGCGCTAGAAAAAACCGACGATCCCTTTCACGTTGGCTACAGCTACCACCGCAAGGACTACCCTCAATGGTCGTTGCGGCGGATCAGCTCGCCGCTTCCTCCGATGCTTGCACCACCTCCGGATAGTAAGCCGTCCGTCCCCGTCCGCTTAGACGCGATTGGGGAGTATGAGTATGAGTCGCGAGTCGAAGTTCCCGATGGGTACACGCCTCGACCACCCGCCGACGTGGAACTGAAAGAGGATTTTGCGGAGTATCACGTGTCTTACTCGGTCGAAGGTAGGTTGCTGCAAACCAGGCGCAACTTGACGGTCAAACTTCACGAAGTTCCGATTAACGAATACGAAGCTTATACCAAATTCGCCATGGCTGTCGCGGACGATCAGGATGTGTATGTCCCCCTCTCAACTCGGTCTGCAGAAGTGGCGTCTGGCGAAGATGCTGTTATTCATCTGCCAGACAGCAACAACCTTGAAGCAGAGAGCGCTGAGGAACAAGCACGTGCAGCGATCGTGCGGCATGATTGGCAATCCGGCATGGACTTATTGAGAAGTGCCGTGGGCAAAGACGACAAGTTCCTCCGAGCTTGGATTGAACTCGGGAAATTACAGATTGCGCAGAACCGGTTCGACGACGGAATGGGTTCCCTGACTAGCGCGATCGCTTTAGACCCCAAACGAGCCCTGCCGCGCAAGCTGTTAGCTAAGACCCTAATGCAGCTGGAGCGGTATGAAGAGGCAGCTTCCGTTTGGCAAAGTCTGATCGAGATTGCGCCAGACGAGGACGCGTTTGCTGGCCTCGGACAAGCTTTATTCAACATGAAATTCTTTGAGGAATCTGCTCAGTGGCTCGAACTGGCATCAGAGCGCGACCCAGAAAGCTCAGATCTTCAAGTCAGGCTCGGGTCCGCGTATCTACACGTGGGCAACGACGAGAAAGGAATTGCTGCTCTAAGAAGGGCGGTACAGCTTAATTCTGGAACGAAGACACTGAACGACGC
>Ga0307478_10002646_pt1 | contig 13862 bp, 8 predicted proteins | sample atmos_gasesECM4C_2_FD_203713 | JGI IMG/M metagenome (GOLD analysis project Ga0307478, IMG submission 203713) | Hardwood forest soil microbial communities from Morgan-Monroe State Forest, Indiana, United States - atmos_gasesECM4C_05 | ecosystem: Environmental > Terrestrial > Soil > Temperate...
CATCGCCACACCGTGTTTCGCCAATGGCGGAGCGGTGGGCGACTACAACAACGACGGCTGGCCCGACATTTACGTGACCTGTGTCGGCGGCAACGTGCTGTATCGCAATAACGGCGATGGAACGTTCACCGATGTAACGGCCAAGGCCGGTGTCGCCGACGGACGCTGGTCTACCGGCGCGGCTTTCGGCGACTACGATGGCGACGGCCTGCTCGATCTGATGGTCGCGAACTATGTCGAATTCGATCTCGCCAACCCTCCCGCCTTCGGCAAGGGAATCAACTGCAAGTACAAAGGCATCGACGTGCAGTGCGGGCCGCGCGGGCTGAAAGGATCAGGCGATTCGCTGTTCCACAACAACGGCGACGGCACGTTCACCAATGTTTCGAAGAGTGCGGGCGTCGACGATCCGGGCGGCTATTACGGGCTCGGCGTAGTCTGGGCCGACTTCAACAACACCGGCCGCCCGGACATTTACGTCGCGAACGATTCCACGCCAAGCTATCTCTACAAGAACACGGGGAAAGGCAAGTTCGAGGACATTGGTCTCGAGTCGGGTACGGCCCTGAGCGAGGACGGCAACGAACAGGCTTCGATGGGAATCGCGATCGGCGATTACCTGCACAATGGGCGCCCGTCTGTCTATGTCACGCATTTCGCTGATGACTACGACACCCTATATCGCAACGATGGCAACTGGGAGTTCCACGATGTGTCGTATCAGTCGGGCGTCGCCCTGCCTTCGATCCGCTGGGTGAAATGGGGCGACGCGTTTGTCGATCTCGATAACGACGGCTGGCTCGATCTGATCGTCGTAAGCGGGCACGTGTATCCGCAGGTCGACACATTGCCCTCTGGCGATCGCTACCGCGAACCCAAACTGCTCGACATGAACCAGGGGAACGGCACTTTTTGCGACGCACGGGACCAGGCCGGGCCGGCGATTGCGGAAGCGCGCGCTGCGCGTGGACTCGCCGTCGGCGATCTTTTCAACACCGGAAACATGGATGTGGTGATTGAGAATCTTGATGGCCGGCCTACCATCCTAAAGAATCCAGGCGTTCCGGGACGGCACTGGGTGAGTTTCGAGTTGGCGGGAACGAAGAGCAATCGACTGGCGATCGGCGCGCGGCTGAAGTTGGTGGCCGGCGGTGTGACGCAGACCGAAGAGATACACAGCGGCGGCAGCTATCTCTCGCAGAACGATCTGCGAGTTCACTTCGGGCTGGGTGTGGCCGGCAAGATTGATCGACTGGAGATTCACTGGCCATCGGGCGCAGTGGACACGATCAAGGATCTCGCGGTGGATCAGTTTTATTCGGTGCTGGAGGGAAAGGGGATCGTACCGTTCGGCGAGATTCGGCCGGGTTCTGCGAGCAGTTCTACAAGACCTTAAAACGCAGAGGGCGCGGAGAAGGACCGCTGAGGTCGCGGAGCAGAACTTTTAACCGCAAAGAGCGTGCAAGGAAAACGGTGGGGGCGCGGCCTCTTTGAACCTTAAAACGCAGAGGGCGCGGAGAACGGACGCAGAGGCCGCAGAGGTACCCGAAGCTGCTCGGGTGCTTTTAAGTTCTTCATCAGGCGTCGCGAGTTTTTGGTGTGAACCTAATCTTCATCATCTTCGTTATCGCGGCCCAGGTTAGCGCCCAAAGAACGAGCGCGAGCCTGGGGCACCGTGGGGGGAAGTGTTAGAACGGCGGAGTGCGAAGGCGGGCACCATGACTTAGATCAGTTAGCTAGAAGTTTAGGTTTGGCGTCTGGGTGCCCCGTAGCAAGCGTTTGGGGATCGGATCGACCTTCGCCATGCCCGCAACCCCGATCGGCGCTCCTTGGGCTTTTAAACGCCATCTACGGGCATCCTGCGCGATGGTCGAAGGGCGTTTTTGGGGACAGGAATCAGCCGGAATGCAATTTCAACAACTTAGCTATAAGTGAATCATTTTGAGACGACGGCAGAAGCCATCTTCGATGGAAGGCTGCCATAATCAGGCTGAGCACACAGGGCGGCGCCGCCGGCGATGCCGGAGTCGGCCCCGTAGCACGCCGGGAGCAGTGGGATCTCGTTGCCCCGGGAATTCACGCAGATGTCGGAGATCTGCGCGTGCATATCGGCGAAGAAAGGCTGCAACATTGCAGCCACGCCGCCTCCGATGATGATGACATCGGGCTCGAGCAAATCGACGATGTTGCTCAACCAGACCGACAGCAGCACGACAGTCTCAAGCAGGACCTCGTGGGCAAGAGCATCGCCAGCCGCATCGGCACGACCGACGAGTTCGCTGGTTACGGAGTCCGGATCGCCTTTGGCAAAGTCCCAGAGCATGGAATCTCGCCGGGTCCTTTCTGCGAGCTTGTGTTGCGCGCGCCTGCCGATGGCCGGGCCAGCTGCCAACGCTTCAATGCACCCGCGCTTGCCGCAGCCGCAAAGGGGCCCGCGGTAATCGATGCTCATGTGTCCACCTTCGCCTGCAGCGCCGGTGCGTCCGTGATACAAGCGGCCATCGAAGACAACGCCAGTGCCGATGCCGGTACCGAGGGTTGCGTAGAACACATTGCGGTAGCCTGTGCCGGCTCCCCACAACGTTTCCGCAAGGCCTGCCGCGTTGGCGTCGTTATCAATCTTCACGGGCAACGAGTAAAGGCGTGCGGTCTCATCGGCTAACGGGAAATTACGCCAGCATGGCAGATTCGGCGGATTGATGACGACCCCGGTTGCCGGATCGAGAGGGCCGGGCGAACAGATGCCGATCGCATGCGGGCTTTTTTCGGGACTCATTGCAACCAGTGAATCGATGGCTGCTTTCACCGCGGCGAATCCATCGGCGGCATCGCCAGTGACTACCATCTGCTTGCGCACCTGTTGCGTGATTCTTCCTGCGGGATCGACGAAGCCTACGGCGACCTTCGTGCCGCCAACATCGACACCGATGACGAGGCCGTCAGGATTGGGTGCAGGCATCGGCGTCCTTTCTGCGTGGCAAATCGAAAGTTGGCAAATCACTAAGCGGTGACAAGCGGCTTCGATCCTCGGAACGCGTAGTAGACGATGTACAGGTAACAAATCATCGGCAGAGCGAAGGCACGGTGCAGGCCGATGCGATCGGCGAGCATGCCCATTGCGAGCGGAACGACCGCTCCGCCCACGATCGCCATGATGAGCCATCCTGAGCCGTCGCCGGTGAGAGGGCCCAGTTCGGCGATGGCCAAGGTGAAGATGCTGGGGAACATGATGGAGTTGAAGAATCCGACCAGGATGATGGCCCACATGGCAACGTGACCGGAGCTCGCCATGGAAACGAACACGAGCAGACTCGCAACCATCGCGGCAATGCCGAGGATTTTTCCCGTAGGGGCCTTCTGCAAGATCGCCGAACCGAGGAAGCGGCCGATCATGGCGCAGAACCAGTATGCCGTGAGATATCGCGCGGCGGTGCTGCTGGAGAGGTTGCCGACGCCGGGCTGACCGAGATAGTTGATGAGGAAGCTGCCGATCGAGACTTCCGCGCCAACGTACACGAAAATTCCAATGACTCCGAGTACGAGATGGCGGTAATTCCAGAGAGTCGCGGAGGACTTGGCCTTGTGCTGCTGGGCGCCTGGAATGGGAGGCAGCCGGAATGTTGAAATCAGAAAACCGAGAAGCAACAGGGCCAGCCCGATCACAAGATAGGGGAGCTTCACCGACGATGCCTCGTGAACGCGGTAGGCCTGCAACGCGTCGGGGGCCATCCTGCGCAACTCGTCGATGCTTTTGGCGGCGGCGTTCAGAATAAGGTAGCCGCCGAGCAGAGGCGCAACCGTGGTGCCGAGCGAGTTGAAGGCCTGCGAAAGATTTAACCGGCTGGACGCGGTTTGCGCCGGACCCAGCACGGCCACATAGGGATTGGCAGCCACTTGCAGGATGGTGATGCCACCCGCGAGCACCATGAGCGCGCCAAGAAATAACAGGTACGATGGCACGGCGGCAGCAGGCAGGAAAAGCAAGGCTCCAACCCCCATGACCAAGACACCGCTGACCATGCTGCGCTTGTAACCGACGGCGTCGATGAGGCGAGCGGCCGGAATGGAGAAAATGAAGTAGGCAAGAAAGAATGCGAACTGGATCAGGCTGGCTTTCGCATAGTTCAAATCGAAGATCGACTTGAGGTGCGGAATCAGAACGTCGTTGAGGGCAGTCACGAATCCCCACATGAAGAAGAGAGACGTGACAACGACGAAAGCAGCGCGGGTGGAAGCAGAGGGTGCTGCGGAGACGGCGGGGGAATTGTTGACCTGAACGTTCGCCATGAGGGAGTCGGATGCAACGCCTACGGAGTTCGGTTCGACGGCAAACGCCAGGCGCATTTGGCGTCCTGGCATCATAGCATCGCAAAAACAGTTTTGTAGCCATTTTTCCGCTTTAGATAATCGATTATCTATTGAGAGAAAACGTTAACTTTCCACTTGACAGTTGTGACGACGATCGGGCACACTTCGGCGGTCTTTGCACTGTCCGCCGGCAGGATTCGTTTGCGTTCGCTACCTTTAGAATCGTCAGCTTCGTCGCATCTGAACCGAGGTTTGCATGAAGAGGCCGTGGACGCTTGCACTTTGCCTTGGAGGTTGCATAGGCTTCGCCGTGCTTTCCGCAGCGCAAACGCAGAGCCGGACGGTGGTGTTCACTGAGCCCGGATTTCCCTCCGCGGATACTGCAAGCCACGACCAGACAACTTCCCTGCTGACTGGAGCGCAGACCGCCAACGCCGAGCAACTTCCTGCCCTCTTGCGATCGGCCGAGACACAACTTCTGGTGCTGCCTTACGGTTCTGCATTCCCTGAGGCAGCCTGGGCGGACATCGAGCAATATCTGCGGCGTGGAGGCAATCTGCTGGTGATTGGGGGGCGGCCATTCACACGTTCCGCCTATCGTGATGCCGGCGGGTGGCATCTGCGGGATTACAGCGTGCGGTTTGCGCGGGCGCTGATGATTGATCAATACCAGACGACTCCCGGATCGCAAGGCCTCGAGTTTCGACAGAATCCGGATCTGCCTATCAAGATTCCGCAGTTCTCGTGGACGAACGCATACAGCCCGGTGATTCGGCTGAGCTCGGTGGATTTGTATCATCGCGGCGGGGCGGCGGGATCGATCGATGCACGCGTGGACGCGATTGCGTGGGGAGTCAAGGACGGACGCAAGCTGGCGGCCCCGGCAATTCAGATTGATCATCTGCGCAACGGGTTTGATGGCGGGCGCTGGATTTGTGTAAACGCGAATCTTCCCGCAGGGTTTTGGGCGGGTTCGGACGGCGCGCAGATAGTTCGTCTCCTGGCGGAAAGAGCACTGTTGGGCAGCGAGGAGTTTACGGTGCGGCCGGTACTGCCGTTGTATGTGCCGGGTGAACCGATCGAGCTGCAGATTGGCTGGACTGCCGCGCGAACCGCTTCGCCACCACTTACTGTGAAGATCGCCAGCTTCCCGGAAGATCAGCCTGCACAGCGCTATGAGACGAGCGCAACCATTACGGGAGGCGAATCGGTCACGCTGCCGGCGCCGAGCGGCAAAGGTCTGTACGTGGTGGAAGCCGAACTGGTGGAACATGGCGCGGTGCGGGCGCGCTATCGCTCGGGATTCTGGATCCGCAATGAGGAATATCTGCGATCCGGAACTCGAATCACAGTAAATCGCGACTACTTTGAGCGCGATGGAAAGCCGTTCGCTGTGGTGGGTACGACGTATATGTCGAGCGAAGTGCAGCGGCTGTATTTCGAGTATCCCAATGTGTATGTGTGGGACCAGGATCTCGGCGCGATTCACGCCGCGGGCTTGAACATGATCCGGACCGGCTGGTGGACGGGCTGGGACAAGTTCTGCAACGAGAACGGCGAGCCTTACGATCGCACGCTGCGGACGCTTGAAGCATACCTGATGACCGCGCGGAAGCATGGTCTGCCCGTGCAATTCAACTTTTTCGCGTTTCTTCCGGAGGTGCTGGGCGGCGTGAACCCGTATCTCGATCCGGAAGCGGTGCGGCGGCAGCGCACGTTGATCGGCGCGGTGGTCCGACGATTTCACGATGTGCCGTTGCTTGCATGGGACTTCATCAATGAGCCGAGCATCTCGCAGCACTTGTGGACGATGAGGCCGAACGACGATCCGATCGAACTGGCGGCATGGAATGCGTGGCTGAACACTCGTTATCCCGATCGGGCGGCGCTGGCCGCGGCATGGAACTTGCCGGTCAGCACGGTCCAGGGAACGGTTCCGCTACCGGAGGAGATCGAGTTCACGCAGCGCGGCTCGTACGTAGGACACAATTCACTCAAGGTTTACGATTTCTACCTTTTCGCGCAGGAGGTTTTCGCCGATTGGGTTCGCGGGATGCGAGATACGGTTCGCGCTACTGGCTCGCAACAGCTGGTTACGGTGGGGCAGGACGAGGGTGGGATTCAGGATCGACTGTCGCCGGCGTATTGGGGAGAGTTCGTAGATTTCACGACCAATCATTCCTGGTGGCAGAACGATTATGTTCTGTGGGATTCGGTGTTCGCGAAACAGCCGGAGAAAGCAATGCTGATTCAGGAAACTGGCCTGCAGCGCGAGGTCAATCTCGATGAAATTGCCCGCCGCGATCCTGAGCACGAAGCCTCGCTGCTGGAGCGCAAGGTTGCGACGGCGTTTGCGCAAGGGGCGGGCGCGATCGAGTGGCTGTGGAATACGAACTCTTACATGACCGAGAGCAATGAGACTCCGATCGGGTTGATTCGTCCGGATGGGACGGAGAAGCCGGAGGCGGCCGTGATGCGCGCGTTCGCGGGATTTGCACCATTGATCGATGAGCACCTGCGGGCGCCGGAACAGCCGTCGATTGCGATGGTCACCTCGCAGGCGGCACAGTTCTCGGTGCTTGGGGAGTTGCAGTTAACGGCGCAACGGAAGGCGGTGCGCGCGCTTGCTTATCGGGATCAATTGACGCTGTATGCCGTCGCGGAGAATCAAATCGCCAAACTGGGCTCGCCTAAACTGGCAATTCTGCCTTCGCCTCAGGCATTGACGGAAGCAGCCTGGCAGGCCCTGTTGAAATATGCCGGAGCCGGCGGAAACCTGCTAATCACCGGTCCAGTGGATCGCGACGAGCATTGGCACAGTGCGTCACGGATGGCTCAATTGAAGCTGGCGGCCGAGGTCGAGCCCCTGATGTTTCACAATGCGGTGGTCATGATTGACGGACGTGCCATTCCGATGAGCTTCGACCAGGAGAAACAAAATCTAGTGGAATCGATGCGCTTCGCCGATGGATCCTCGTTCAAGGAGATCATCTACGGAAAAGGGAGGATCTTCTGGGCCGCGTATCCTGCGGAACTGGCGGAGGGGACCGACGCGGCGGCTGCGTTGTACAGCTACGTCGCACAGAAAGCGGGAATCAGTCCGATGTTCGAGTTAAGCTCGGCGGTTTCCCCGGGAGTGCTGATCTTCCCGATCTCGCTCGCGGACACGGTGCTTTACATCATGACCTCGGAGAGCGCCGACGATGCGACGATCAATTTGCGGGATAAGAGCACGGGGGTCCGGCTGAGTTTGAAGTTGGCTGGACAGCATGCGGCGCTGGCATTGATTGGGAAGCAGAAGAAGACGGTGCTGGCGAAGTATGGGTTCTAGGCGTGAACGAGATGTACAACGATCGGGTTAGGGTTTGCAGTCGTATGAGCGCGGGAGCGAAAAGCAGGTTCTTCCTGCCTCCGCTTCGCTCGGCGTCAGAATGACAAGAATTAATGACTAATTTAATGACAAGTTTAATGACAAGATTTAATGACAAGAATTAAAGAGTGCTTCGATCTCTCGCTGTGAGGACTTTGTGCTCAGCAACGGCGCGATGGGACCGCTTTCGAACGCGTGGGCTATTTCTGCCGTAGAAAAGCCTGGGCTATTTCTGCCGTAGAAATGTTCCCTGCTCGAGTTCCTGAAAAGCTTCGCGCAGTTCGGCTTGGGTGTTCATGACGATCGGACCGTACCATGCGACGGGCTCTTCAAGCGGCTTGCCGGAGACCAACAAGAACCGGATGCCGTCATCCCCGGCCTGCACGGTGACTTCGTCGCCGCGGTCGAAGAGCAGGAGCGAGCGATTGTCGGCTTCTGACGGGGGTTTGGTGTCGTCCCACTGGATCGCCTCCGTGGGGACAGCGAGCGGTCCAGAGGCGTTGCAAAACTTTCCGGAGCCGGCGAAGACGTAGGCGAAGGCATGACGCGTGGTTTCGACGGGGAGAGTCTTGCGGCGTCCGGGCGCGACGGAGACATCGAGATAGATGGGGTCGGCGGCAATTCCGTCGACGGGGCCTTTCTTCCCCCAAAATTTTCCACACACAATGCGGACGTGAGTGCCGTCGTTGTCGGTGATTTGCGGGATATCGCCAGTTTTGACTTCCTGGTAGCGGGGTGCGGTCATTTTCAGCGCAGCCGGCAAGTTGGCCCACAATTGAAAGCCGTGCATGCGGCCGGCGGGATCGCCTTTCGGCATTTCCTGATGAATGATGCCGCTGCCGGCGGTCATCCATTGCACATCGCCGGCGGCGATGGCTCCACGATTTCCCATGCTGTCGCCGTGTTCGACCGTGCCGGCGAGAACGTAGGTGATGGTTTCGATGCCGCGATGCGGATGCCAGGGGAAACCGGCAAGGTAGTCCTCGGGCACGTCGTTGCGGAAGTCGTCGAGCAGGAGGAACGGGTCGAAGTCCGAGGTGCTTCCAAAACCGAAGGCGCGGCGCAAATGTACACCGGCGCCTTCGGTCGTGGGCTTGGATTTGATGAGACGCTTGATGGGTCGGATTGACACGCGGGGCCTCCGGGGGATGAACTTCAGCGGCTCAAGCCGGAACTTATTTTACGCGTTTGCGGCACGCCGCCTTTCCGGTTTTCGCCGGAAAGCGACGCTTCGGTTTTAGACCAGTACGGGAACGTTCGCGACTCCGACGGTTCCGAAGAGACGGCGATAACGTTCAATCTCCGCCGGTGGGCCCATCGCTTTGGCGTAATTGTCAGACAGTTTTACCGCGGGGCGTCCTTCGACTTCGTGCACCTTGCAGATAAGGCTAAGGGGATCGAAGCCAGTGCCGGCATCGGGATCGCAGCCACGAAAATCGTTCGTCAACAGCGTTCCCCAACCGGCGCTGAAGCGAATTCTCCGGCCTGGGACCCACTTGCGCAGGTCGGTGAAGTCGTTCGCACTCCGGAAATCCTGGATGGTCACACCCGGTTGCAGCGTGCCGCCGAAATAGGCATGCAGACCCAGGATGTCGTCAACGTCGAGGCCGTCGGAAGCGATGAGCAGTTTTTCTTTGGGATCGCGGCCTCGGGCTTCGAGCCACGCGATGTATTCGTCGCCGGCGACGTAAGGGTCCTTACTGTCGACGCGCTGGCCAGTCCAGTTTGCGCTCCAATCGGGTGCACCTTCGAGGAACTGGGTGGTGCCGTAAGTGTCGGGCAACATGATCAGCAGAGCGCCCTCGTAGGTGCCTTGCCAGAGCTCCAACACTTTGTATTGCGATTGTTTGAGTTCTTCTTCGTCGTCGGCGAGTGCCGCGAGGACCATGGGAATCTCGTGGGCGTTGGTGCCGATTGCCTCCAGGTCGTGCTTGTGCGCAAGGAAGGAGTTGGAGGTTCCCACGAAGCTCTCACCAAGACTGGCCGCCATGGCTTCAACGACATATTCCTGCCACAGAAAGCTGTGCCGGCGGCGCGTGCCGAAATCGGCGAAGTGCAGACCGGGCACGTTTCGTAACCGCTCAATCTTGTTCCAGAGTTTGGCCTTGGCGCGAGCGTAGAGAATGTCGAGACCAAACTCGCTGAGTTTTTTCAGGCTGGCCCGCGTCTTCAGTTCGTTGACGATGGAGAGCGCGTACAGTTCCCACATGGTGGTCTCTGGCCAGGTTCCGATGAATTGAATTTGCAGCTGGCCGTCTTTTGCCGAGAGCTCGTAATCGGAGAGCCGGAAGTCGTGCTCGAGCCAGGTCAGGAAATCTGGATGGAACATGCCGCGGCGCCCATAAAACGTGTTGCCGGCCAGCCACACCAGTTCCGACCGGCGGAAGCTCAGCTGCCGGGCGTGCTCCATTTGGGCCGCAATTTCTTCGATGGGCACCATGTCGGCCAGGCGCACGGAGGAGGCGCGGTTAAATAAGGAAAAGGAGACCTGGGTTTTTGGGTAGTGCTTCCAGATGAATTGCAACATCAGCAGCTTGTAAAAGTCGGTGTCGAGCAGCGACCGGGTGACCGGATCCAGGTCCCAGTTGTGATCGTGCGCCCGACGTGCAAAGTTGATGATCATCCGGAAAATCCTTGTGCCCTGCCGAGTGCTCGGGTCGAATCAAGAGCGCTCAAGATCGGCGAAAAAAGATCGGTGAAGAACATGCGAGGTTCTATTTCATCATAAATGTTTCGGCGATGGCGGGGTTCGACTGCCATCGAGGTGCGATCACTGACTCGCGATTTGGGTACGATATTCGCTTTTTCTTCGCTATAATGCGGGGCGTGAGTTACTCCGCGTGGAGGCTTCGAGCTGAGCTGGCCGAGCGGGCGAGAAGCTACGCCCTGGATCGGGGACTGCCGCATTGCTTGAGTTACTCGGATGAGCCCGTGATCTGCTTCGAGGCGTTTGAAGAATCGCATGGCAACTTTCATTGCGCCAGTTACCGCGCGATCCAGAGTAATCCGCAATGGCGGCGCAGACTGGGGAAGGTCCACACCACAGCCGGCAAGATTTTGCCTCGCATGGAGGGCGTTCGCCGACACGAACTGGATTCGTGCACAAGCTCCGACGCTCTGCTGATGAATGTGTTCTGTCACCCGAATGTCAGGAAGAGCGTTGCCCTGTCGGCATTGCTTGGTGTGGCGGTGGGTAGCCTGCCGGCATTCGGGGTGCGGGCGCGCGTCCCTTTGGCAAGCGGACTGGCTGATCGGACCGAGGTCGACATGCGGCTAGGGGACGTCCTGGTTGAGGCAAAGCTGACGGAGAGCGACTTCCAGAAGGCAAGCAGAGGCCGGTTGAAACTCTACCGTGACTTCAGGATGGTCTTCGATGGGAAGCGGCTGCCTCAGACATTGGGAGTATATGAGGCTTATCAGTTGATCCGGAACGTGCTCGCGGCTTATGAGCGGGGATTTTATTTCTGCACACTGCTCGATGCCAGGCGTCCCGATTTGATGGAGGCCTGGTATGCCACCATTCGTTGCATACGGCACGCTGACCTGCGGACACGGTGCAAGATTCTAACGTGGCAGGAACTCGCGCCGGCATTGCCGAAGACGCTGCAGGATTTTCTGGCGGCGAAATACGGGATCACGTAGTTAAGAGGCTGCTGGGATGTTTCGTCTCCCGGTTCACCGAGCGACCATCATCGGTGGATCGGTGAGCGTGCGAGTTTGTTGCCGAGAATACTTATCTCGCTCTGGCCCGTGTTCTCGCGGCCTTGCGGGCTGCGCTTGAGCGGCCAGTGGCGCCCTTGGTGCGCACCGCCTTCATGGCTGCGCTGCGGCGTGAGGAGGCGCTACGTCTTCGAGCGGCGCTTCGGGTCTGAGTTGCCAGCGCTCGTTTCGACGCTGCCCTATGCCCTTCCCTCTTCAAAGCACTCGAAGTCGCCCGGGAGCGGGTGCGCGACGTCTTGCCACGGCGAGAACTTCCTCGACGCAAGTCCCGGCTTGCTTGCGCCCGCGTTCTTGCCGAAGCTTTCCCCTTCCGAGGCGCACGCAATTTCACACCTGAACGGCGGGCTTTCGACAAGCCGATCGCAATGGCCTGCTTTGTGGAGCGAGCCCCATGTTTGCCTTCGCGGACATGGTGCATTTCCTCGCGCACGAACTCTCCGGCCTGAGTGCTGGGCGACTTTCCTTCGCGGGCATCTTCTTGCGCGCGCTCTACGGTTTCCTTTTCCGGCATGATGACCCCTGATTGAGCATATTGGAGCATTGCGGGGCCGGAATATCGAGTTGTCTATGTAATTCTGATGCGGTTTGGGGGTAAGGTCGGGTGCAAACGCGTGAGCGTGGCGACGAGGCACTCGGGGTTCTTGATCATTAAGTCGAATCTCTGAGGCGGACCTGCAGGCAAAGCTGGATTGCTTATGAAGGCACGGGTCGATTAGGGTGGCAAATTGTAGCGCGCCGTTGCGGAGGATAGGTTGATGGATACGATCGACAAAATCATCTGCCGTGTAGCTGCGGCATTGGTTGTTTCAGGCCTTTTCCTATCGGTAGCGGTAACCCAGGAGGGTCGGGCGTTCTCTGCGCGAGCATCTGGATCGGCGCCCTCCGGGACGACAACCCCGCCGCCTCCAGCAAGAGACCAGGAATTCCTCAAGCGGGCGACCGTCAGTAACCTGGCTGAGATTCAGTTGGGAAAACTTGCTTTACAGAACGCCTCATCCGCAGAAGTGAAAGCATTCGGAAATCGCATGATTCAAGATCACACCGCGGCGAACGATGAACTCAAGAAGCTCGCGTCGGGACGTGGGGTCGAACTCCCGAATGATGTAAGTCCGGAAGAAGGAGCGGCTAGGGACCGGCTCGCCAGTCTTCGCGGCGCTCAATTTGACAGCGCTTACATGGCTACGATGCTGAAGGACCACAAGAAGGATCTCGCCGAATTTCAGCGGGAAGGTAAAACGTCAAAGGATCCGGAAGTCAAGGAACTTGCGGTCAAGCAATTGCTTACACTCCAAAAGCACCTCAAACAGGCTGAAAGCATTGCACCGGATCTCAGAGCGCAAAGTGGCGCTTCCCAGAAGCCAAGCGCGGCAATCGCGAAAGCGCGGTAAGCGTTGTGACCCTGGTTCCGTCACTTAGGGCGATGCTGTTGGGGAGTGCACGAGTCCCCATGATACGTCGCAGCTAGGCAGCGTTCGCACCTCGCCGAATCAATCCCGCGGCAACTTTCAGATCGCGCACGAATCCTGCCATTGCGACCGGCGAGACGCCTCGTCCTGAGCACGCAAAATCGAAGAAGGATGCAGTGTCGCCATCACGTGAGGAGCCAGCGGCGATTTCACAATCTGGCCGCGATGGCGGCTTACGCGGAAGTCTTTCCCGAGAAGAGAACGAGCGGCGGTAGCGCCCAGACAAACAAGCACGGTTGGTGTGACAATGGCGAGTTCTTCGTCGAGCCACGGGCGACAGGCGCGAATCTCCGAATCTCGCGGCTTTTCGTGAATGCGCCGCTTCCCGCGCTGTGCGGCAGACCACTTGAAGTGCTTGACCGCATTGGTGAGGTACACATCGGAGCGGTCGATCCCAGCTTCAGCCAAGGCCAGATCCAAAATCCTTCCCGCAGGCCCTACGAAAGGGCGCCCCTCGCGATCTTCGACATTCCCAGGTTGCTCGCCGACCAACATGATGGCGGCATGCGGCGGACCTTCGCCGAAGACCGTTTGAGTTGCACGTTTCCAGAGATCACATTGCTGGCATTGTGCTGCCGCAACCCGAAGCTGCTGCAGGGTACGCTCCGGGTGAGGGGTGGCGCGCTTTGCGCGGCTAAGTTCCTGGGTGGGATGTTTCATGCTGTCGGCCCAAAGCTCAAACTTGTGGAAGCCCAAGCGTACAAACTCCCGCGACATGAGGTCTCGATCAGTATCGACCTCATGAACGCGGGAGCGAAAGAATCGGGCTATCGGGGAGGCACAGTGCCACCCGTGGTTGGCGGTTGACTCGTCGGTGACGCGCCAGGAGTAGATGTTTTTGGCGACGTCGCGGTCCCATTGTTCGGAGACGAGGGCGAGGTCGGCGGTGTTACGGTTCCAGGCGACGTGGGCGTGCTGGAAGTGGCCGGGGGCGTCGGCATGGCACTGCCCGAACCGGATGGCGAAGTTCCCGAAGATGCACCTGGAGTCGATGTGCC
>Ga0307478_10002648_pt1 | contig 13856 bp, 12 predicted proteins | sample atmos_gasesECM4C_2_FD_203713 | JGI IMG/M metagenome (GOLD analysis project Ga0307478, IMG submission 203713) | Hardwood forest soil microbial communities from Morgan-Monroe State Forest, Indiana, United States - atmos_gasesECM4C_05 | ecosystem: Environmental > Terrestrial > Soil > Temperate...
TTCGTGCTGGCCCTGAGGTGGTTCCGCTGGACTTAGAGTCCTCCAACTGCGCTTACTGATCCCTCTTGAGCGCCAGCTCCCGCATCTGATTCAGGTACTGCACATAAATAGGAATGGGGATATCAGGGGAATCCCCGTCATCCAGAAAATGCTCCAGGCGGATTTCCGTCGGCACCGATGCAATCACCTCACGGAACCGCGGCATCTGCAAATATTTCACCTTCCATACCTCCAGCATCAAAGAACGAAATTCTTCGCTGATGAAGCCCATCCTGCGCTCGCCCAGATAGACCGCGTCGAAGTGCCGTTCGGCCAGCTTGCTTCGCATGGGATCATCCTCCGCAGACAAAACGTAGATCAGGTGGAAAACATCGGCTAAGTCTCCCCACAACACCTTTTCTTCAAAAGCAGAGAAGCGAAACGGCGTGGCGCCACGTTGCTGCGCTTCCCGCGCATGATCGCTATCTTTCAAGCCATGCGTGCCGAGCTGATTACGGAACCACTGCAGCCGTTCCGCACCGAGATTGTGCCTCAGGAATTCCACTGCGTAAGCGTTCGGCAGATACACGTTCGGATCGTCATCGAGCCGCGCCAGCCATCCGCGCCAGTCTTTCTTCTGCAGTGCGGCCAGCAGTTCGAACAATTGCCCGATCGTTATGTCGGGGTGATACTTCACGGCCTGCCAGAAATGTTCGGTGGAATCATAAGTGACTCCATAGAGCGCGATTCCTTCTTCGACCGGATACCAATTGGAGAGCACCCGCCCGGCAATTGACGGGGAAGCGCTCCAGCAATTCAGAGAATGTTTCCACTTTTCCTGCACTGCCAGAAACGCCTCCGCGTAGCCGGACGGGACTGGCTCTTTCAGGTTGGCGAGCGCCTGGTTAAGTTCTCCAGGGGTATGAGTGACGAGCGCCTCCAGTGGCCGCTCATCTGTCATCGAGACGACTCTACTTTCGATTGCGTGGCGAACCAACTCGCGCGACCAACGCAGCCTTGCGGCCTCGTCTAACCGTCCTGGCCAGCGCTTCGTCTGCGACTCGATATACGGGAATGCTTCCGCCAGCGACTTGAATTCCACAAAGGCATGAATGGCAAAAGTAACCGGCTGGCCATTCTTATGAATGACCGTAGAAGGCGTGACCATGGCCTGCAGAGAAAGTTCCTGCGCGGGCAGCGGCGTGCTGAGAAGAGAAATCAGGATGACGAGCCATAGGTACTCCGGCAAGAATGCCCGAAGTACGTTTCGTGGAGACTGGCTCATCGACTGGTGAGATGTTTGGAGATGGCCGAACTCCGCTTGGGCCCCGCCCGTGTATACAGGAGAATGGACGAACGAGGCCGTCGGCGGTGCTTACGAATAACAGCGGCTTATGACTTGGCTAGTTTGGCTTTCCGCACTTTTGCCCAACGTAGCCTCTGTGCTTCGGCAATCCGCCGACGGGCATCTTTGCTCAAGACCCGCTTAACTCTCCTGGGCTTCGACCCGTTGACGTGACCGAGAGCGTCCAGCGCCCTCCTGACGCGGCCTATCTCACCTTGGAGACGGGAATACTCTCCGCGTAGGGACGACACCACCTTACTCAGGTTCGTCATGTACTAACCCCCTCATGATTGATCGTACAAGACTAACACAGCACTTACATAGGGTAGGCACGCCATAGAATAACTATTGCACCTTGTATTCCAAATACAACAAACCCTGTACCTTGCTCATGTCGTCCTTATCGCGATCGAACACGACGTTGCGGCGGGAATCGGAGAACCTCGTATCCAGCAGCAGGAACTTGCGAATCACGGTTGTGGCTGTCGCACCTTCCTCGCTTCCCGACCAGATCCACCGATAGACGACTCCGTAGACCACATAGATATGAGAGTCCCATTCCATCAGCAGCGCATGTTTGTCGGTAAGCGCGCCGAGGATTCTGCCGGAGTTGATCTCATCCCTCGGCCAAAATTCAGCCGTAACCTGCATTGGGCGGCCGTCGCCCAGCAGATGCCTGCCTTGCAGCTTGGAAGCCACATCCTTCAATGAGAGAGGATCCGCCGCGGCAGCGCCGTCCCCCAAGGCGGAATCTTTTCCGCAGCAGATACTGCGGTCCTGGACGATAGTATCGAGCGAAGTTAGCAGCACATCCGATAAGTCGTGAGACCTCGCCATTAAGGATGGCAATCCGCTCACGCGAAGATCGAGATCCGTGTTAAAGACTTGCCCGCGGGCCGGGATACTGGCCAAGAGAAATAACGCTACGACTGTGGCTGCGCCTACCGTGGACCAATCAACGCTGAACTTTCTCACCGGTCCCCCCCCGCTTACTTTCAGGCCGAGTCCATGTTATCCCATGGAAATGCTGGGGAGAAATCGCGGCGCCTGCCGTGCCTTAGTCGCCTGCTCGAAGGAATAGGCTAACTTGATCAAAGCGGGCTCGCTCCAGGCGCGCCCAAAGAACGAGATTCCTACGGGCAAGCCGAAAATATGTCCCGCAGTCACGTTGATATTGGGATATCCCGCCACTGCCGCGGCATTCGAACTCCCGCCCGCCACGTGGTCTCCGTTGACCAGGTCGGTGAGCCACGCTGGCCCGCCCGTCGGAGCCACAATGGCATCGAGGTGATACTTATCCATCAACCCATCGATGCCCTCGGTACGTGCCAGTTGATGGTTCTTCTCGATGGCATTCAAATACTCTTTCTCGCTAAGTGGACCTTTGGCCTCAGCCTTGATAAACAAATCCTGTCCAAAATACGGTAATTCCTTCGACTGGTTCCGCTCGTTGAAGTCGATAATTTCTTTCAATGTTCGCACGGGTGCATTCGGGACTCGCGAAAGGTAAGCGTTCAAGTCGGCCTTCAGTTCATACATAAAAACGAGCAACTCGCTCTCATCGAACTTTCCCAAAGTTTCAATGTCTGCCGGATCTACCAGAATCGCGCCTTGTCTCTTCAGCACTTCGAGCGAGTCAGCCATGAGCGCGTCCACCGCATCATTGAACCCGAAATACTTGCGCGCCACGCCAATGCGCGCCCCCTTGAGCCCGTTCGGATCGCAGTACTTCGCGTAGTCTGTTTCCGACTTGCCGGAACTTGCGGCCGTGGCAGCATCGTCGGGATCAACCCCGGTCAGAGCACCCAGTAAAATGGCCGCGTCTCGAACCGTGCGGCACATTGGTCCCGCGCCGTCCTGGCTATGCGAGATTGGAATAATCCCAGCCCGGCTGACCAAACCTACGGTCGGTTTAATTCCCGCCAGTCCGTTCGACGACGATGGGCAAACGATGGAGCCATCGGTCTCGGTGCCGATCCCAGCCGCAGCGAAGTTAGCCGAAATGCCCGCGCCCGTCCCGGAACTTGATCCGCAAGGATTTCGATCGAGCGCGTAAGGATTCTTGGTGAGTCCGCCGCGCCCGCTCCACCCGCTGGTCGAATGACTGGAGCGAATGTTGGCCCACTCGCTCAGATTCGTTTTACCCAGGATCACCGCGCCCGTGCCACGCAGTTTCTGGGCGACGAACGAGTCCTTCGCTGGCTTCGACCCCACCAGCGCCAGCGACCCAGCCGTCGTCATCATGCGGTCCGCAGTATCGATGTTGTCCTTGATCAGTACGGGTACGCCGTGTAGCGGCCCGCGCGGTCCTTTAGCTTTGCGCTCGGCATCGAGCGACGCCGCGATCGACTCGGCGTCGGGATTCATCTCAAGGATGCTGTTGACCGCAGGTCCGTGCTTGTCGAGTTCCTCAATTCGGGCTGTGTATTTTTCAACCAGCGAGCGGGAGGTGAACCGGCCTGACTTCATGCCCTCCTGCAGTTCGGTAATGGTGATCTCGGCCAGTTCGAACGGCTTAACTTCAGGAGCCGATTCTGGGGCGGGCGCGAGGACGCGCGCCCCGCTCAACGCGGGATATACGGTCGCAGCCGCGCCTGTAGCCAACGCATTTTTCACAAATCTACGACGCGAGGGTGCGGAATCGAAGTAGGCCATAGTCTTCCGAAGGAGTTGGATTCGACACAAGGCGACTATTTAAGCACGAATACCCGCCCCCCTTCACGAACGAGGGATGATGTAATGATTCCATAAACAAGGTCGGGATGTTTCCGAGCAGCGGTCGTGATCCGTATCGCGGTAGCGATTCAGTAACAGGGGCGGTAGTGATTCAGTGACAGGGTGGTTCTGATTCGTAGCGGGCGGTACTGATTCGTATCAGGGCATGCCTTCAGGCATGCCGCGAACGCCAAATACTAGCACGGGCTTTAGCCCCTGCCTTGTTGACCGCCCAGCGGCTAAAGCCGCTTTCATATCGCCCGCTTTGACAGCATCGCTGAAGCGATGCCCTGATACGAACCCGGTCCCTGCCAACGCAAGTTCGGTTGAGGCTTAGCCGCCTCGGTGATAAGCTAACTTCGTTCGCTGACCGAGCGGGAGTAGTTCAGCGGTAGAACGCCAGCTTCCCAAGCTGGATGTCGCCGGTTCGATCCCGGTCTCCCGCTCCATTCTTTTCTTTCAACAACATCTTGTTCTTTCAACAACATCTGGACCCCGCTTCCTCTATCTCAGATTCCAGATGAAGTTTCCGGCGTGCCAAGAATTCCACTGTATTGACTTCTGGTAAGAAGCGGAAAACAATCTCCACCCGCAATAGGCGAAGGACTTCGCCTGTGCAGACGATTCTACCCGGCCTGGAAGTCCCGTTCACTTCTACAAGGAGGACAGCATATGTCGTGCTCTCGGACACAGCGTGTGTCACGGATTCGCATCAGCGTGTTAGGCATGCTTCTGCTCGAGATGGCTCTGCCCTTGTTTGGGCAGCGGCCATCGCGGCCCGGCGACACACTAGTCCCGCCTCTGGTGAGTTTTGGTGGATCACTCACGGATAGCAATGGCAAAGCATTGAACGGTGTGGTCGGAGTGACTTTTGCTTTGTACAAGGAGCCGCAAGGAGGCGCACCCCTGTGGCTGGAAACACAGAACGTCACGGCCGACAAGACCGGGCGCTACGCCGTACAACTTGGCTCGACGAGTGCCAACGGCCTACCTCCTGATCTGTTCCCAACGGGCGAGGAGCGGTGGCTGGCGGTGCAAGTAATCGGCCAGCCAGAACAAGCTCGCATCCTGCTGGTTAGTGTTCCGTATGCTCTCAAGGCTGGCGATGCGGCCGCACTTGGGGGATTGCCGGCGTCCGCCTTTGCTCTAGCTGGACAGCAGAGCCCTGGCAAGTCTCCCTCTGGGCCAGCTAAATCTGGTAACGTCGCGACTTCCCCTGCAGCAGGCGGCGTCAGCGGCAGTGGCACGCCCGGTTATGTTCCGCGTTGGACGGGATCGAGCTCGCCAAGCACCACCCTTGGAAACTCCCTGATCTTCCAGACCGCTACTGGTCGTATCGGGCTGGGCACGACCGCCCCGGCAGCAAAGCTTGATGCAAGCGGCGGGACTGACGTCGGCCTGCGCGGAACTACCACGGGCTCTAACGCCGGAGCAGTTTGGGGTGATGCCATCTCTGGCACCGGAGTGACCGTCGGAGTGCGCGGAACCAGTGCCAGTACAGCGGGCACGGGAGTGTCGGGCAACGCCATCGCAACCAGCGGTGCGAACATCGGTGTTGCGGGGCATTCTGCCAGCGCGGCTGGAACCGGTGCGATCGGTAGTGCGGACTCTACCAGTGGCGCAACGGTCGGCATCCTCGGGAGGGTGGCCAGTTCAGCCGGTACTGCCGGCATATTCAACAACGCTGCTGGAGGAAAAGAACTCAGCGCGCAAGCCAAGGGCATAGAGAACTTCAGCGTGGACGGACATGGCGACGTAAAGGGCGCCGCGGCCACCTTCACTGCCGTCGGGCCGATCACCGCAGGTGTGACAGCCAAAGGCGCTCAGACCCAAACCAGCAGTCCTGTGGGCGACGGCGTCGATGCCTACGGCGGGCTTGCTGTAGGCGGAAATGGGGGCGTCGGGGTGAAGGCTGCGGGCGGATCGGGACTCATCGGCGGCGCTGGGCTGCTGGCGGGCGGCGGAGGAGCCATCGACGGCGGCGATGCTGGCGCGGGAATCTCAGCGACTGGCGGTAGTGCGGGTGCTAGCACCGGAGGTGATGGGATCGATGCTTTCGCTGGCATGGGCGGAGCCGGCTCAGGCTTCGCTGGGTCGTTCACCGGAGATGTCGCGATCACCGGTTCACTCTCGGTGTCGGGAACAAAGCATTTCCGAATCGACGACCCCCTCGATCCCGCCAACAAGTATCTCTACCATGCCGCGTTAGAGTCCTCCGAGGTGTTGGATCTTTACAGTGGCAACGCGCGGTTCTGGACCAGAACGGCGTGGCCGTTGTTCGGCTCCCCGAATGGTTCGAGGCTCTTAACACAGATTTCCGCTATCAGCTGACCGCGATTGGCGGACCGGCACATAGTCCAGGATCCTCCGGCGGGATGCATCCCTGTTTTTGTCGAATATTTCGACAGCTTCCGCCGTAGGACATGCGTGAAGGAGTTGGGAAAAATTTCTGCCTCTTCTTTGCGGAAGAACAACGACAACCCTGTGGAGATCGGCCAATTTGCTGCAGATCAAATTGCCGAGCCGGGAGGTCGCGATGCTAAGACCTCGCATCTGTTATGTATTGTCCTGTCTGAAAATTCACAACCCAGACTGCAAGCACTGCACGGCGCACCTAAGTTCCGGGATTGAGATACGAAAGCGGCTGGAAGAGCTGAATGCGCCGATATATTCCAGCCGCCCTGCGGGCACGGTAGGTTGGAACCTTATCGCCGCTGCAGTCATGGCTGCCGAAGGGTCAACACAGCGCCCGTCAAACCCCAAAACTACGTAGTTAGAAGCGCCATCATACGGCCATCGCCCGATTCGCTTACACGGGCAAGAGGACGATACTGAAACTCGCCCTTCCTCTCAATCGTGTTCCTTTGGCGAGTGAACAAAAAATCCGAGAGTTGTGTGCGCAGGTATGCCGGTGTGAAGACGACACTCAGGGCATCTTCCTGCTGGCTCACCTAAGGCTTCTCATATACGACTACATCGAAAACTTGCCAGACCAGGCCCTTGCCCTTCCGTCTGAGCTTGACGCCGGCTCGAAGGTGAAGATAAACAAAGCTGCCTGAGTTATCTGATCGTTCCGGTACTTTAATCCGCGCCGAACGCGACTCCGTCGCGTACTCTTCGCAACAATTCGTCGACCAAATCCTTCGCAATCCGCATCGTGCTCTCCGCGCTCACTCCACGATGGACGTCTTCACCGGGATGGTCGTGCCTCTAGGCTTTCCACCCCGCGGAACAAACACCCAGCCGTACAAAGCTCACCCAGTCGCCCCAATCTTGGACTGGTCTCGGCTTTCGTTTCTTCTTCGCACCCATCGGAATACAATTGGGAACTCCCGATCCGGCCACTCTTTCCCCTCCAAGTGCAGAGATTCCTTTCACTTGCAAGAAATCCTCAAACCGTGATTTCGATCACAAAGAACCGTGATGCGCGCCATTTGACGGGTACGCGCCTTCAGAGAAAATAGCTACGGACAGAGTGAGATGCGACCATCCGGCCGCATCCCCAGTAACGTCAGGCCGCCAAGAAGCGACTGGCGAGGTCGTCCGGGAGGCTGTAATGAGCACAATCGAACTTCATGAGCCGGAAGTAAAGGACGCAAAAACAGCAACCCGTCCGGCCGCTGCAGTTTTGCTGACTTCCGATCTGGTGTGGGGGCCGCCGGTTGCTCCCAGAGTGCTGTTTTCCGACAGTGTTCTCGAGTTTGGGACACAGAAGAAGCGGAAAGCATTTGCTACGACTATCTCCTTCGTTTTTAACTGCATAGCACTCGGCGTGCTGCTGATCCTGCCCTTGGTTTTTACCGAAGCTTTGCCCAAGGCGCAGCTGTTGACATTCCTGATAGCGCCTCCCCCGCCGCCCCCGCCTCCGCCGCCGGCAGCCACCGAGCAGGTACAGAGGGTTATGCACGTGATCCAGACTGACCTGATGTCTACCGGCCAGTTACGGACGCCGACCAAGATTCCGCAAAAGATTGAAATGATTAAGGAAGAAGAGGCGCCGCCGCCGATGCCAGTTACCGGAGGGGTAGTGGGCGGTGTTCCGGGCGGCATTCCGGGCGGACAACTGGGCGGAGTCATTGGCGGCATCGTCAATTCCGGCACGGCCATGGCGAAGGTTTCGCTCGCTGCTCCCACCCGCGTGCGCATCTCGCAGGGTGTGACCAGGGGCTTGCTGATTCACCGGGTAGAACCGGTGTATCCCACTTTGGCCAAATCAGCGCGTGTGCAAGGCGAAGTTGTGTTGAGCGCCATCATTAGCACCAGTGGCGAGATCGAGAAGCTGCAATTAGTCAGCGGACACCCGATGCTGGTGCCGGCGGCACTCACGGCTGTCAAACAATGGCGTTACAAACCGTACCTGTTGAATGGGCAACCGGTCGAGGTGGAGACCACGATCACCGTGATCTTCTCGCTCACCTCGTAAGAGCCTGAGCAGGCGCCGACGGGGAGCGCCAGGAGTAAGAGAATGGCTGCAGAATATACCTACCGCGTTTCGGCCTGGTGGACCTCGGGCCGCACTGGACTGGCCAAGTGCGAGTCCTCGCCCAACACGATCCACTTTTCCGAGGCGGCAGAACTTGGTGGCTTGCAGGGACGATGGACTCCCGAACAGTTGCTGCTGTGCGCGCTGGCCGGCTGCTTCACCACGACCTTCCACGATGTCGCCAAAGCCGCGAAGTTCGAGTACACCGACCTCGAAGTCGAAATTGAGGGCAGCGTCCGCCGCAGCCGGGCCACTGGGTGCAACTTCAGCGAAATTCTCATCCGGCCCCGGCTGACCGTAGCTTCCGAGGAGTTGCGCGAACCGGGCCTGGGCTTGTTGCGCCGCACCAAGGCGCTTTGCATGATTTCTCGCGCGATCACCGTCCCGCAAACTCTGGAGCCCACGGTGGAAACCGGCAAGGTTCCCATCGAAGGCTGGCACAATCAGGAACCGGCAGTGAAACTTGGGGTCTAACCCCGGCGGCCGAAGAACGGGGTGATTATGATGTTCTCTTACCGGCTCGTGCGCCTGATCGAATCTCACGCCGACGCCCTTGCCGGCGGCCTCGAGGAAAGAGTCCAGAACAATCCGCAAGTGGCGCATTTTCGGGAAATTCCCGCTCATGAACTGCGGGAACGCGTCTACGAAATTTACCGCCATCTCGGCGAATGGCTGCTGGGCAAAAACGAGCTGGATATCGAGCATCGCTATCGCGAGATCGGTTTTCGGCGCGCCCAGCAGGCTGTTCCGTTGAGTGAAGTCGTGCAGGCGATCGTTCTTACCAAGGAAAATCTGTGGGAGTTCCTCAAGAGTGAAGCGGTGATGGACCGGGCAGTCGAAATCATGGGCGAGTTGGAATTGCTCCAAATGCTGGAAATGTTTTTTGATCGGGCCATTTACTATGCTGCTCTGGGGTATGAAGAAGAAATCGGCCGGGCTCGGCGTCACGAAGAGGCTTTGCGGGCAGGCTGAGAACTGGGGTTTGGAATGTCGATGTCGTGGGAAATGGATTACAAAAAGCGGCTGAGGAGCGCCGACGATGCGCTCCAGTGCGTGAAGTCCGGCATGCGCGTCTATATCCAGCCGGGCTGCGCCGAACCGGAGACGCTGGTCGAGGCGCTCATGCGCCGGGCGCCGGAACTGCATGACGTGGAAATCGTCCACATGATGACCATGGGCTGCGCCCCCTACGTGGCGCCGGGAATGGCCGGACACTTCCGCCACAACGCCATGTTCATCGGCGGCAACGTGCGCGACGCCATCAATGATGGCCGCGCCGACTACACGCCCATTTATCTCAGCGAAATTGAAGGACTGTTTGAAAGCGGCGCCATGCCGATTGACGTGGCCCTGATCGAGGTTTCTCCCCCGGATTCCCACGGATTTTGCAGTTTCGGGGTGGGCGTGGATACGACCCTCACCGCCGCCAAGTGCGCCGACCACGTGGTCGCCCAGATCAACGACAACATGCCGCGCACCTACGGCGACAGCTTCATTCATGTTGGCGACATTGATGCATTCGTCGAATCGTCGCGGCCCTTGTGTGCTTTGTTGCGGCCCGGTGTGACCGACCTTCAGATCGCCATCGCGAAAAATGTTGCGGGACTGATCGACGACGGCGCCGTCTTGCAGACCGGCATCGGCGGCATTCCCGACGCAGTCCTGCCCCTGCTCATGGATCGCAAGGATCTCGGAGTCCACAGTGAACTGGTCTCTGACGGCATTATTCCGTTGATCGAGGCCGGGGTCATCACCGGAGCAAGAAAGAATTTCAAGCCGCGCAAGATCATCCTCGGATTCGCGATCGGCACGAAACGTCTGTTTGAGTTCGTCGATAACAATCCTATCTTCGAGTTCCATCCTACCGCCTATACGAACGATCCCGGATTCATCGCGCGCAATGACAACATGGTGGCGATCAATTCCGCCTTGCAGGTTGATCTCACCGGTCAGGTGTGTTCGGACTCCATTGGTCAGCAGTTCTACAGCGGTATCGGCGGGCAAGTTGATTTCCTGCGTGGTGCGACTCGTTCGAAAGGCGGCAAGCCGATCATTGCCCTTTCCTCGACCGCGAAACACGGAACCATTTCGCGGATCGTTCCCGTGCTCGATCCGGGTGCGGGAGTCGTCACTTCGCGCGGCCTGGTCCGCTATGTCGTGACCGAGTACGGAGTGGCCTTCCTGCATGGCAAGTCGATCCGCGAACGGGCCAAGGCGCTGATCGAGATCGCGCATCCTGATTTCCGGCCCGAGCTTTACGACTATTGCGAGAAGACAAAGTGGTTGCAGCACCCCCGAGCGGTACAGACGGCAGCGTCACGGTAAGCAAGAAGCGAGGTGCGAACATGTCGGGCATAGCACGCGGGAGCGTCAAAATCGATGTCGAGGAGTGCAAGGGATGCGGGCTCTGCGTTGAGTCCTGCCCGCCCAAGTGTCTGGAGCTTGCCCATGAGCTAAGCCACTATGGAGTCCACCCGGCCCGCTATATCGGCCGTGATTGCACCGGCTGCGGCATCTGCTTCTACTGCTGTCCGGAGCCGGGCGCTATCACCGTCTACCGGCTGATCCCGCCTCCCAAAGCTGCAAGTCAAGCTCATGTTGGAGGCGAACATGCGGCAACTCTGTAAAGGAAACGTTGCAGTCATCAAGGGCGCTGTTCTAGCCGGTTGCCGCGCCTATTACGGCTACCCCATCACCCCTGCCAGCGAAGTGGCTGAGGCGGCAGCGCTCTATCTCCCGGAAGTCGGCGGAACGTTCGTCCAGGCCGAGAGCGAAACCGCATCCATCAACATGGTCTACGGCGCCTCCGCTGCGGGAGTGCGGGTCATGACCGCATCTTCGGGTCCCGGACTCAGCCTTATGCAGGAGGGTATCTCGTACCTGGCCGGTGCCGAGCTCCCTTGCGTCATCGTCGATGTCATGCGCGGAGGGCCGGGCCTGGGCAATATCGCCCCCGAGCAGAGCGACTACTTCGCCATGGTTAAAGGTGGAGGGCACGGCAACTATCGCAACCTGGTGGTCGCGCCAGCTTCGGTACAGGAGATGGCCGATCTGACCATCCTCGCCTTTGAACTCGCCGACAAGTATCGCAACCCGGCCGTCGTGCTCGCCGACGGATTTGTTGGCCAGATGATGGAACCGCTGGATCTCGAATACCGCGAGATCGTAGCCCCGTTGAAGCCTTGGGCGGTGCAGGGAACCGTCGGCACCCGAAAGAACATGGTCAGCTCGATCTATCTCGAAACGGATGATCTGGAAGAGCACCAGCGCTTCATGGAAGCGAAATACATCCGCGCTCAGGAGACGGAAGCGCGCTGCGAACAATATCGGACTGAAGACGCGGATCTGATTGTGGTTGGCTACGGCATCGTCTCGCGCGTGTTGCGCTCGGCGGTGGATGAAGCGCGCGAGCGGGGTATCAGGGTTGGCTTGTTCCGGCCCATCACGCTGTGGCCCTTCCCCTCGAATGAGCTGAGGACAGCGGCCCTGGGAGCAGAGCAATTGCTCGTTGTCGAGCTAAGCAATGGCCAGATGCTGGAAGACGTGCGCCTCGCGGTCAATGGCAAGCGCCGGATTGAGTTCTACGGCCGCGTCGGTGGTAACGTCCCCACGGTCGAGGAGTTGCTGGCGAAGATCGAAGAGAAAGCGTCAGCGGCAGTGTGACCTTGTAGCCCCGGACGCATTCGTCCGGAACCTGCGGCGAAAACCGGAAGCCGGAAGCCGCGAAGCGGCGGGATGTGAAAGCCCGGCACGGGAGTGCCGGATAGACGCGAAGAAAGGGAGTTAGTCCGTTAGGGACGGTACAAAAATCCCGGCGGGCCCGGAGCCAAATATGGCGGAGCACAACGTACAGTTGGAAGACCCGAAAGTTACAACCGACCCATACGAAGTCGTGCATTCCAAGTCCGAAGTGTTCTACCCGGAGTATGAAAGGAAAACCGATCTCAAGCACCAGACCCATTACTGTCCCGGATGCGGCCACGGTGTCGCCCATAAACTCATCGCCGAGGCATTGCAAGACCTGGGCCTGCAGGATCAAACGATTCTGGTAAGTCCAGTCGGTTGCTCCGTTTTCGCGTACTACTACTTCGATGTGGGCAACGTTCAAGTGGCCCACGGACGCGCTCCTGCCGCGGCCACCGGACTCAAACGCGCCTGTCCCGACAAAGTCGTCATCGCGTATCAGGGCGACGGAGACCTCGCCGCAATCGGTACCGCTGAAATCGTGCACGCCGCCAATCGCGGCGAAAAGATTGCCGTCTTCTTCGTGAACAATGCGATCTACGGAATGACCGGCGGCCAGATGGCGCCCACCACGCTGGTCGGCCAGCGCAGCACAACCTCACCCTGGGGACGCCGTCCCATCAATGAAGGCTTCCCCCTGCACATGTCTGAGCTGCTCTCGACGCTCGAAGCTCCGGTCTATATCGAACGCGTCGCTCTTTCCGACAACAAGAACATCATGAAGGCGCGCCGCGCGGTCCGCAAAGCCCTGGAACTGCAGCGCGACGGCGCCGGATTCACTTTTGTCGAAATTCTTTCTCCATGCCCGACGATCTGGGGTAAGGACCCGATTGAGGCGCGCAAGTGGGTCGGGGAGCGGATGATTCCCAACTTTCCGCTTAACGTCTTCCGCGACCGCAGAGTCGAGATCCCGAACACGAACGTCCCGCCGCATAAGACGGTTGCTGAAGTGGTGGAAGGCCAGCCCAAATCTGCATCTGCCAAAGCCGCAACGCGCCGCCATCACCACTTCCGCGAACTCGGCATCAAGATCGCGGGATTCGGCGGACAGGGCGTGCTTCTGCTTGGCCAGCTTCTGGCGGAAATGGGGATGCGCGAAGGCCTGGAAGTCAGCTGGCTGCCCTCTTACGGCCCCGAGATGCGCTCTGGCAGCGCACATTGCCACGTCTGCCTTTCGAAAGATCGAATCGGCTCGCCGTTGTTGTCGCGCCCGCAAGTCCTGGTCGCGATGAACGAATTCTCCCTGCGCAAATTCGCGCCTCAGGTCGCTCCCGGCGGCACGATCATTTACGGCTGCGAGCAGCTTCCCGCTGACTTCAGCCTGCCGCAAGCGCGAGTCGTCTGTGTCCCTGCCTCCGAGATTGCCGACAAACTGGGCTCGGCCAAAGTGGCCAATGTCGTCATCATGGGTGCGCTGCTCGAAGAGACCGAATGCCTCTCGACCGCGACAGCCCTACAGGTGCTTGAAGCGAAGGTCAAGAATCCTGCACTGCTTGAACTCGACCGCCAAGCGCTGGACGCCGGCCGCATCTACATCGACCACACGGTGGCGATCGGCGCCGTCACCCAGGCCGACGGCTTCGCCCAGTA
>Ga0307478_10002650_pt1 | contig 13849 bp, 15 predicted proteins | sample atmos_gasesECM4C_2_FD_203713 | JGI IMG/M metagenome (GOLD analysis project Ga0307478, IMG submission 203713) | Hardwood forest soil microbial communities from Morgan-Monroe State Forest, Indiana, United States - atmos_gasesECM4C_05 | ecosystem: Environmental > Terrestrial > Soil > Temperate...
CTTTGCTTTTTCATGTGTTCGCTCCGTTAGTGTCTTAACGGATGAACGCTTTCTCCATTTCCAGCCGAGGCAGGACAGAGGATGGCGGTTGGCTTCAGCAGTAAACTGAAATGGGCAGACAGGTAGCTAACGTGCTTTACGTGGTGGCGATGGTAGCCGTCATCGTCGGTGTAGATTTCGCGTTCTTCAGAAACCGATTATGGGAACGGCTGGCAGTGAATGTTGGCATTGTCTTGGTGTTCGTAGCTTTCTACTTCAGATTCCTCAGGCGTCCATGAACAAGGCCGGGCCGTACACGTCCTCGCCATTGTCATGTGCGGCCATGAATGTTTAGCGGCGAGCGAGTAGTGGCGCGGATGGCAAATACAGTAAGTAGCCCGAGGATCATATATCCCGGACTTACCGTCTTAACGCCCAAACCTAAGACGGCTATACCTAAAAGCGCGATTAGAAATGAGCCGATAGTTCGTATTCTTCGGAGAGCCTGTTGCATCGTGGGAGTCTACACCAGTGCGCCACGTGCAGGTCTTAAATCCTGATTACAGACAAGCTCGCGGGCGCCAAGAAATGTTTGAGAAGTTCAGTACCAAAAGCGAGCACGTTGCCCCGGAAAATTTGAAAGCAATTAGCGGATATCAGCCCATCTAACGACTCGCTACTCTCCCACAGAGAGACAACTTGGGAGGGTTTCATGACGGTTTACAACGGAAGCACGTTTCGCGTAGGTCCACTACTGGTGGAACACCAGGAACACGAGCGCAACCACCGCCAGAAGCAGAAGGACTCCGACCAGCACCAATCCCCAAGGCTGACCGAGCTTCTTCACCCGTCTCATCTCGCCTGTTTTAGAGTGTGCCACGCAATCCGCAACGCTTGCCAGCAAATCAGAACGGCGTAGAGCACCCCCGCAGCGACTGGAGTAGCGAAAGCCAGTTGGGTTCGCGCCACAGCGATACATTCGCTGAGCGGAGGAATGATTCCGATGCTGATTCCGCCTTGGGCGATTCTTTCTTCGATGTAGGGCAACTCTGGAAGACTGTTTGTGGGAACGTTCGTGGCGGCCGCCTTGTTCTAGGCCGCTCTTGGTCATTGAGGCATACGTCTATAAGTCTTAAGTTCGTAGAACACGATATCGCTTCTACAAAAATTCTCAAGTTATGAGAGTTACCAGCAATAAACATGGAGCGGAGAGTATCTCGAACGAGCTTGGAATCATCTGCGATGAGAACACACGCCATTGCAGCGTAGTCCAGGGACGGGGGTGCGCGTAACAATAGGGCAAGTACTGTAGGTAGCGCGGCCGGCGGCGGATAATCGGAAGCAGCATTTCCAAAATGCCGACTACTCTGCCCGCGCGGATTCCGACAGTTTCTTCACTGTGTCGGTGACAAGGCTGACGTTCAACAGCTCATCAACTCTTCTTACGTGAGCCTGAACGCGGCGAGAATGAGCAGGACAGAAGCCGGAGCGAGGACGCTGTCAAGGACGCGGAACGAGTTACGAGCGGAGCGCCGCGCAGCGGGCTTCGATCCTTGACGGCAGTCCGAGCGGAGGCTACGACGGTCAAAGTCAACTCCAAAAGGGCGCCCCTTTATATTGCGTCTTGTTCTCGTACATCTGGCCCGACCAGAAATCCCACTGGACGAGAACACCGTTTGTCAGGACTTGGGTAAGCCTTTCCCCTTCCGCCGGGCCACGGAGTCGCTGTTCAATATCGTCATCATCGTGATTACGTGTTGTGTGACAAACACTATCATGAAGAACTTATCATCTTTAAGGGGCACATGGCCCGTCGCAGCGGAGTATAGAAAGAGTTCTGAAATGATCACGGAGAAAAGGGCAGCGCCAATAAGTAGTGCGAGGATTCCTGAAACCAGCCTACTTTTTATGGGGCGCGGAAGGAAGCGGAGGGACCAACCTAAAAGGGCCTGGGCTACCGCGAAAGCTAACAACATCAAGTGGGCACTGACGCTTGAGATCACCTGTGTGTCCCGAATGCGGTCCGTCCCTATATGCTGACGCGGAAATGGAAACGCGATCCTAAGAAATACCGGGCGAGCGCCCAATGGGGCAATAGCTCGTTTCCGCAAACTGGGCGACTACACCACATTCAGAAATCCCGTGTATCGGGAGTTGAACCAATTTCAGTTTACTTTGGCGCTTGCCTTCGCTTTTCTTCTGAAGAATATAAAACCCCAAAATAACCCGGTCATGTATGCAAACCTAATGGACAGGGCAAGCACAAGACTCCATAAGGGGAGGCTTCGAGCGAGGTTCGCAAATCCGGGGAGTTTCCAAGCGAGGTCCGCGCAATACGCAACAAAAATGATTAGGCAAAGCCAAGAGATCGTCATAGGTTTCATAGCTTCTAGAGTACCGAGTCGGGGTGACTTTCTGCCGTTTCGATACTCTCGCTCGTACCGCTATAGTTACTGCTAACGAACCAACGCGAAAGCGGTAACGTGCGCTGGTCATTTGCATTTTATTGTGTGTGCCCCTAGGATCGGGACATGGCCAGAACGCTACTAGTGCTGATTTTAGGTTCTGTCTTAGTGGTTGGCGTTCATGGGCAGACTGCTTCCCAGCCCCACGTTACGAAAATGGGTGAAGGTATTGATGAAGATGGAATTCACTTCGGGCTTACCACTTGGGAAGCTCCAGACGGCACGACTTGGACCATAACCCACAACGAATTCCCTTCACCGGCCGCCGCTCAGGAGTATTTGGACAAACAGGTGGCAAAAGCTCTGAAGATGGTTAAGCGGAGCAATGTAAAGGACAGCAGCGAAAAAATTGTTGGCAAGCGAGTAGAAGTCATTGTTAATGCGCGGGTGAAAGAAGGCAACCGAGAAACTCCTGCTGTTTTGCGAACGAACGGGGCACAGTTTTATATAATCCTTTCTGATTCGTTCCGACACATTTCTCAATTTGAAAATGCACCTGGCTCGCGCAAATGAGCATGGGCTCGGCATGACAACTGGCCCGCCTTAAATCCCACTATCCGAGAAGACCGTTTCTCAGAACTATCCTAGAAGCAGACGCCCGCGATCCTACCCGACTCTGATCAATACAGAGGGATCCCCTTTTCTGTTAAGGCTGTTATGGGAACTACCTCTTCTCCCGCTACTTTTTCAGCTAATCGCCGGGCTGGAGGAACGGAAGGGTTCCTTGGATAAGTCGTGCCATTAAACGATAGTTTAGTTTCATAAGCGTTGATAATTCCTCCTCCCTGCACACGGACGGCAATGTCGTGCCAGCCATTCGACTTTGTCACTAACATGCGGATGGGAGGTCGGACAATTATGATTTTCGTGACAACCGTGTATGAAGAATCCCTCGGAACCAATACCAATGTCGTGCAGCCGCCGCTGCCACACCAGCCGTCACCCGTGAGGTAAACAATGACTTCCTGTGTTCCATCATCTCTAAGGTCAACGAAGGCGGACGAATATTGGGTCGTCCTCTCATCATCGGAATTTCCTACGTAATTCTGAAGGAATTTCTTCAGGGAGTCCATCTGGCCTGAACTCGGCTTAAGCTGTGGTTGGGCAAGACTGCTGGCCGCCAGAAACATAAAACCGACCGCCACAACCGCATCAAAAGGAAGTTGGGAAGACCTTTTCGCATAGCCAACCCATGTCCTTGGGTGTTCCTCGTTGGTCCTATCCACCAAGACCCGCACAGGCTAAGACAGAAGGAATCCGAGGTCAACGCGAAGTGCTCTTGTAGGGCTTTGGCCAAGTCCCGTGAAGTCTTGTTCTCGTACATCACTGGCCCGACCCGAAATCCCACTGGACGAGAACACCGTTTCACGGGAGTTGACCTTCAGGGAGTGGTAATCTGTGCTCGGCGAAAATCGAGCTAATCATGGCCTACGAGAATCAGAACCTCCGCACGATTCATTGCGAGAGACACGGAGATATGCGAGAAGCCTTCGTGTGTGGGCATCTACTGTTGGGAGACCAACTCGGCTTTTTTGAGGACACCGGAGATGTCGAAAATGATCCGCCTAATGCGTGGTGCTCCGACTGCGAGCGCCTGAGGCTGGAGCATGGCGGCGTTTGGGATGAGGATGCTTCGGCGTTGATAGATATCAAGCTCGTGTGTCGTGGTTGCTATGACGAAATCAAGGAGAGAAATCGGGCGAGTAGTATCCAAGCGTGTTTCCCACCCCCTCATGTCCCAGCGAATTTTGATTGTGCGGGCCAAGTCCTGAAAAGTCGTCTTCTCGTACACTCGCCCGACAGGAAACTCCACTGGACGAGAACACCGTTTATCAGGACTTGGCTTAGCCGGTTCTCAATAATTAGCTGGGCAACTATCGGCTTTATCTACTGAAGCAATGGCCCGTCTTCGATGCACAATAGCTGCTACACGAGCATGCCAATTTGTGCACGCGAGACCAAATGACACGGGTCATCCGCAATATTCTAGTCGCGTTCGGGGCATTCTACCTTTCGCTGTGGACGGCGCCGCTGTTCTCATGGCCTTTTGACAAACTCAACCACCGTTTTACGTATACGACCGAAAGTTTGCTCAGCGCAGTCATGATGGGCATGATGATTTCAATGGGTCGAGCAGTTTCAGCCATATTCGCTGCTGCTATTGTCCGTGTGACAGCGGACAGCGAAACACCTGAACGGTGGGCTTATATCGTGGCGGTGTTATATGTGGCGGACGCCTCTGTACGCTCCATACATTGGAAATGGAATGTGCCACCGACAGTCTGGGATCACCTATGGCTGGGTGTTGATCGGCTGTTTCCTGCCTTTGCGTGCGTAATTGGGGCAATTGTCATCGCTCAATATCGCCGCAAAAAAGCCAGTTCCTGATAAGTCCTGTTCTCGTCATGTGGCCCGACCCGAAACCCCACTGGACGAGAACACCGTTTACCAGGACGTGCTACATCTGAGGAGGCCGGAAGGGATTATCGTCTTGCTTCCTACAAAGCCTTAAACCTCTCAATCGTCGCTGCCGTACAGGTAATATGAGGGATGAGTATGAGCAAAACTGGACGCGTGTCATTCGTGGGAGCGCTGCTTGTTGTAGGCATGCTTGGTTATAGGGCTTATTTGAATGCGCAGGCAACGGACTGGCCCGAAATTCACGCGCAAGATGATGCATTGTGGGCTCGACGCTCGAACTTGGCATTGCAAGAAGTACGTCGGCTCAGGCAACTCGCCGAAGTCCCGGACACGTCGTCAGAACTAATCGACAATATAGACACTTCGGCTCTCGCTCAGCACGGACGGGTAGTATTTGCGAGCTACGGGGGCAGCGCCAAGTGCGTTAACTTTTGGGTGTTCTCACGATCAGACAAGGATTTCAAGGAGATATGGAGCAGTGGGCAGGCTGGTGACCAAGCCAACTTTTGCGCTGATCCTCGGTGCTCGGTTCCCATCGTTAGGCTGAGAGGTAATCTAGACATTGAAGTCGAGATACCGTCCTATCGAGGTGGTCAGTGTGCTGTCCGCTCTGTCGGTCTCTTTACATGGAGTGGCAGCGAGTACACGTACAAAGGCGTTGTGGGAAAAGGCGCAGCAGGCAAGGCTAAGTAGCAGTTGTCGGCGATTGATCCTCAAGTCTCGATAAGTCTTGTTCTCGGATTGTGGCCGCGAGGCAGAAAGACAGTTGCCGATAGGGCCGTTTTATGGGGACGTTCCCCGGAGCGTTGCCTCTCCCGTATTTCACAGTCGGCAATTTTCGTAAGCGCATTTGCGAAATCCAACTTCGGTGTCCCTACGGAGAAGGAAGCGGGTTTCGCCGACCCTTTGCGTTTGAGCGGGCAATCCCTTCGCGCCGAGCGGAATCAAAGTCATGAAAACCACGAAGAGTTTCACTTTTAAGACGCCCGAAGTCGTATCTGGCAGCCTTAAATACGTTCTGATGTTCGACCCAAACGATAACTATCGTGCCCAGAAGAAACAGCCTGTGTAGCACGCTCATGAGTCGCTGCAAGGCCAATGGTCGTTTCGAGGCCAGCCGAGCGAGCATGGACGCTTGAAATTTCAGGTGAGCGCCTTCGTCCTCAAGAATCTTCGTGCTGATCGCCCTCAAAATGACCGAGTTGGTGGCGGAGCGCAAGGCACGGTAATAATGCACGGCGGTCAATTCGGCGGTCACAGGTACCGTCAAAGATAGCTCCAGGCCAGCCAGTCCACGGAGTCCGCGGAATACCGTATCCACCCAGTGTTTGCGAAGAACAGGAATGCCCTGGACCTCCATGAATCGGGCCAAGTACCAACTGTGCCGCTGTTCTTCCTCCACAAAACGAGCCAGCGCCGCTGTAAAGAGTGGGTCGTCGACGGCTTTTGCATATTCCTGACCACGTTCGAGCAATCTCCTCCCATTGGATCCCTCGCCCAACTGAAATTGCTGGATGGACCTTGTAATAGCGGCTCGTTCTTCAGGTGTTAGTGTACGGGCGTCGTGCCAAGGCAAGTCTCGTGCCGATAGGCTGTTCATTTGAAAATAGCTCGACCACTTCTTGGATTGGAAAACGTGATCCGAAGGCGAGTGATGCAGGGTGTCCTCCAGCGCCTACTCAAACCGTCGGAGGTTCGTAGCGGCGTCTATGAGGCACACTCCGAAGATGAGCGAAATCGACTTGGACCACGGGCCGTGGCAGCGAGTTCATCTCGATCAGATTATCTCGCTCTCTCGACAGCGGCTGGGTCGTGCATGCTGCGAGCGTTGCTCAGTTTGCAATCAAGAAGTCTTGTTCTCGGAAGTTGGCTTTTGGACCCACATGTATAGCCAGTGGGCTAACCTGCTCTGCCCACGCGCTGCTTTAACGGCCTATCTTCAAGAAAAATAGCACTTTACAAAGCCTCTTAAATATGGTATATATATCGCTGTAATGGCAAAGCCCTGTAACACGCAGCAAGCGGCCATAGCCGTAGGCATATCCATCATGACCCTGCACCGCTGGATTGCGGCCAAAAGGATTAAGGCCCCCAAGCTGCGCATACGGAACGGCAGGGCCGTGCGGCTGTGGGGCCAAGGCGACTTGGCTCGGCTGCGGAAGCTGAAGCAGCAGATTTACTGCAAAGGACGAGGGAGGAAAAAAGGCTACAAACGTAAGTGAAGTAAGAAGCGGGACGCGCTGGTGTTCGAAGCACCGAACGCGCCCCTAACCACCAAGACCTACGAAGGAGGTCCAGATGGCTGCAAAGGAAACTAGCACCCCAGGAGTATTGCCTCAAGTTGTCCGCGGACCGGATTTAGACCGTCGCGCTGTCTTATACGCCCGCGTCAGCACCAACAGCGGACAAGACCCCGAAGTTCAATCCCGAGAAATTCGTGAGTATTGCCAACGGCGCGGATGGCCCCTTGTTGGCGAATACGTGGACGCTGGCATCTCTGGCGCAAAGGAACGACGACCGCAACTAGATCGGCTGATCGCCGACGCACACGTTCGATGTGGTCGTCGTTTGGAAATTTGATCGCTTCGCCCGCTCCGTATCCCACCTTCTTCGTGCCCTGGAAACCTTCCGCGCTCTAGGCATCGAATTTGTTTCCCTCTCTGAGCAAGTCGATACATCCACGCCGACAGGCAAGATGGTCTTCACCGTCCTGGGTGCCGTGGCCGAGTTGGAGCGCAGCCTAATTGCGGAGCGGGTAGGAGCAGGCCTGCGCCATGCCCGCGCAAAGGGCAAGCGCCTAGGCAGGCCAACCAAACACGTAGACCCCGCAAAAGTGGCCGCCTTACGTGCCCAGGGCGTTAGCTGGCGCAAGGTGGGGCTGCGCCTGGGGGTAAGCGCTGCCACGGCCTACGGTGCCAGCAAGGAGCGTTTGTAAAACCCCCTTGGCCGGGAGGCGGCAAGTGGCTCATTCGGCAGGCCAAATTTGGCTCAACTCAGCGGTTGTAAAACACATGATTTACAAACGGGCTAGGTACGCGCACAGGAGGCACGTATGAAGGCGTTTTGGGTAACCAAACGACTGGCCTTTGGCAGCGCCATCACAACTTGGCAGCACGTGGAGCAGCTTAAGGCCCAGGGGGTAACGCACGTCGTCAACTTGCGGCACGGCAAGCACGGCAAGAAAATCCGGCAGTTCAAAAACCTGTGGTTGCCCTTCCGGGACGACAAGAAGCCGCGTCCGGCGTGGTTCTATCGTCGCGCTCTCCGTTTCTACGCGGCTGCCCTGAAAATTGAAAATTCAAAGGTCTTCGTGATGTGCCACCACGGAACTTGTCGGAGTGCGTCACTCGCTTTCTTCTTTTTGCGGGCGTGCGGGCACGAGCCTGTTGAGGCATCTGCTTTAGTGAAGAAGGCCAGACGGAGCGCACGGATCGTCCGCGCTTACCGCTACTCGTGTGAGAAATTTCTATGGCGGGAAGACATTGGGCAATAACGCGCAAACAGCGAACCGTTTTTGGTAGCTCGGAGATGAGGACACCCGGTTTTCAAGCCGTCCTACCTATATGGAGACATTTTTCCGAACTCAAGCTCAGGGCCATGCGCGATCTCAGGAGGGTCTGTGAAACGCCAGCGGAGCATCGTCTATTGGGAATTCACCATCGATATCGTTGGACCTTGGCACGAGAAGGTAGCAGAGCGACGAAAAGTCCGCAAAGTTCTGTCGAGAAAGCGTCTAAGGGAGATTGAAAAAGCAGCTCTACTGGCTGCAAAGGCTAAGCTGCCCCGCGGTTTCACCACGCTGCTTTCCTAAAGGGCCTCCGCGCCGAGCGCCTCCTACCCCTATTGGGCCAGTTTCCGGAAATCCCGTTTTCCAGGACTTGAGGCTGTTTGCCGCTGTGCGGGTGTATGCTCTGGCGGTAGGTGAATGAATCATGCGGATTCGGATAGATACTCTGGTTTGGGAGGGGCTTGGGCGTAGCCTTAAGGCCGTTCTGTGCGTTTGTTGTTTCGGTTCCTTATCGTTGAGCGCTCAACAGAATGTTGCGGTGAACCAGACAACCGCAACGATCAACTGGGGCGATGAACAAAACGGTGTCCGTATTGGTATCTCATCCGATAAGCCGAATTATCAGCTTGGGGAGGACATTCTCATCCACGTTCTTCTTGAGAATGTGACAGCTTCACGGCCGGTATTCGGCGAGCCGTTCCGACCGCGGCCCGCTTACGATAGCGAGTTGGGAGGTGTGCAAATAGCCGTTCTCGATGAAGACGGCCCTCTACCTGTCAGGCTGGACGACTCGATCATAATCGGGCGTCTTGGCGGTGGTCCCTCGATTTGTCCAGCGCCCTTCCTACCAGGCGTACCTGTAACTCTGGATCGGAATCTCCGGCGTATCGGCCTGTTGCCGCCGAATCCAGGAACTTACAAGATCGTGGCGATTTGGAAGCCATATACGACCCGATATAGCACTTGCGATGCGGTTCCTCGCGAGCTTCCTAGCGATCTGGAACAACCATTCGTCACTGCAACGTCTGGACCTGTTTATGTCGACATCGCTGGCGTTAATTCAAGCAATTCACGGGTGCCTGAGTACACTGAATGGAAGCGTTCGTTTGCACTGGTCGATACATCATTTGGGGAGAAGACCGCGTTGCTTGATCTGGCCACCCACATTGAGTGGCTACGGCTTAATTTCACCGTAAATCTTTCTTACGATCAGGTGCGTAAAGCTATTCAGCCTGGCGGCAGTTTCGAGGGTTGGAGACTGGCGACCGTCGGCGAATTGACCACGTTTTTCGCCAATTTTACGGGTACGGAAGACGGGCGTTCCAATGACATTGGTATGGAACGAAAGCTACAGCGCCTTCTTGGTGGTCCGCTTCAAGAGTTTAATTACCCACTTAATGACGGACACCGATGGGACACCAGTGGTTATGTAGGCGATCCGATCGGACCCGACAACCATATGATCCACTACCACATGGGTTACATTGGCGAGGATTCCAAAGTATTCGTAAAAATCGATCCCCTTGTAGAAGGATCGTCCATACCGGGGTTCGCCACTCCATCTCAGGGAGCGTTTCTAGTTAGGAGCCGTCAGACGAAGTAGCATTTCGCCCAGTGGCTTGGGATCAAGCGCCAAGTCCTGGAAAGTCGGTTTTCCGGAAAGTGGTTTTCGGCTAATTCCCAGTTACCGAAAATCCCGTTTACCAAGACTTATGCCTGAACTCATGGGACTTTCCGCTAACCCCAAAGGTCACATCGCCCGGATAGCACTACGGAGGCGGTTGGGTGTATCTTCGCTGAAGCCTCATGGAAATACTGGATTGGAACTATCTTGCTGGGATTAGAGCTGACTAATTTGCGAGCTGAGAGGCGAACCATTGAAGATTCTATTGAGGATTGGTGGGTCGATCTTAATCTGCTTGATCTTGCTGCTGTCGGCGTCGCGAATCTTCGGTTTCGAACCTGAAGACTGTTCGCCGTTCAATAGATCTTTGTCATGCAGGCTGCCAGGGCTTTGGCTTAGAGGGAAACTCGTCACTACCCCAGTCACCGACTGGTCGTTCACGGACAAAATTCAACAGATCAAGATTCAGACCCAGACCCCGTTTCTGCTGCCTCACTCAGTGACGATTTGGTGCGCTGTTTATAATGGCAATCTCTATATCTCATCGAATCCCGGCAAACTGTGGAATGACGATATACTGCGTGATCCTCACGTGCGACTCAAAATAGGAGACCAACTGTTTGATCGCACCTTGTCCATTGCCAACGATCCAGCTGAAAAAGCAGCTGTGCTCCAGGCTAAAGAAACAAAATATTCTCCATGGAAGGCGCCGCCGGTCTCGAAAGCTACTGTCTTTCGGGTGATGCCTGAGTAGGCCGCCTGAGCTGGATGAGGGACAGAGCCGCCGTCTCTATATCGCGACGCTCGTGCGGAGGGTCATGATAAAGGCAGACTACTTCTGTCTTCGTGTATCGCCAAGTCCTAGGAAGTCCGCTTCTCGGTCACTGGCCTATTCCTACCGATAATCCCGTTTTTCAGGAGTTGGCAGCCAGAATCTCGTACCCGACAATCCTGACCATTCGCCCAATTGCCTACTACTCAGGGCATCACGAGAATCCGGTGCGCTTCGCTGTTAGACACATAGAGCACACCGTCTGGACCAGCAAACACGCCATGCGGCCTCGAGAGACGGCACTCGAGAGCGTCTGGTTCCGGTCCATCACCGCGTGTGCCAGTGCCTAGTATCGTGGTGATGATGTCTGTCTGAAGATCGATCTGGCGTATTACGTGATTCTCGGTATCAGCAACAATGAGTCGTCCGGCGCTGTAAGTGAGTCCCTTTGGCCCGCCAAGTTTTGCCAGACGTGCCGACTGGCCATCTCCGGAGTAGCCCTGCTCTCCAGTTCCGGCGACGTGATGAAGTGTTTGGGTCACGTGGTCGATGCGGTAGATCGCATTGCCTTCGCGCAACGCAAGATAGAGATCTCCGTTTGGCGCCAATGCGAGTGTTCGCGGCCCGTTGAGCGGCGTGCCTTTCAAGGGCGTCCCATCTGTGCTTGGACCAGCCTGCCCGGTTCCCGCATACGTGCTGATGATTCCCGTCCTGATATCGAGTTCACGAAGTCGCTGGTTACCAATGTCGCAGATCAGGAGGTGATTAGGATCGCGGAATTCGATGCAGTGTGGCTGGCGCAACTGTGCCTTCGTTCCGGACCCTCCGTCTCCACCAAAGCCGGCGACTCCTGTGCCGGCCACGGTTGAAATGATCCCGGTCTTTCCATCCACCTTGCGAATCACATGGTTGTCACGCTCGGCGATGTAGATGTTGCCGCTTGTGTCGAATCTAAGTTCGTGCGGCATGTTGAGGGTAGCGTCGACTGCGGGGCCGCCATCACCCGAGTACCCCTTCTGGCCGGTGCCTGCGATCGTGGAAACACGGTGAGTCTTCAGATCAAGCCGCCGGATGCGGTGATTACCTAACTCACAGAAGTACAATGCCCCATCGGGCCCAATCACGAGGCCGTAGGGGTTGTTCGTCTGATCCGCAGTATTTCCAGCGACACCGGTACCCAGGACCGTGTGAACATCACTTGAGTGTTGTGCAGCCGGCGCGACGGCCACCATAACAGCCACGAGAACACACTCGACGAATGTCATTCCGAGGCAACGTGCAGCCATCGGATACTCCTCCTCTAGAGTGGCATTTCCGATTCCAACTGCATTCCTGCGCAAAACGATAGGTCCGCCGCCCTTTGGCGTCAACATCAGATCGCCCTGGTCGCTCGTTGGGTGGCAAGCTTCGCGGCGGTTTCTGCGAGGCGCAATTCAATTCTGCTTGGGTTCCGAAAAATTAGTCTCCCGCGTGGCCAAGTCCCGTGAAGTCGTGTTTCCGGAAACTGGCTTTCGCCGATTTCCAGTTACCGAGTTGAGATGAATCTTCACTTCACAAGTCACCTTGTGGTTGATAATCCAAGACTCTGTTGACCGCAGTCGAGGCAGCGGCGTTGCTGCTTTGATTTCAGCAAGAGGAGATGCCATGGAAGGCGCAGGTAACGTCAAGATTCTGTTCGTCGCAGGGTTTGGTCCAATCGTTCGCGACACGGGCGAAAGTCGCAGGCTGTACGGAGAAGTGCTCGGTATCCCGTTCAAAGAAGAAAGTGGCAGCTATCTTCATACTGAAGCGCTTCAAGGCGCAAAAACCTTTGCCCTCTGGCCGCTTTCTCAGGCGGCACAGTCTTGTTTCGGCAAAGATACATGGCCCGACGCCATTCCCGTCCCACAAGCATGGCTTGAGTTTGATGTTGATAATGTCGAAGAGGCGACTGGGGAACTAGAATCGCGAGGATATCAAATGCTCATTAAGAACAAGAAAGAACCGTGGGGCCAAACGGTCACTCGATTCATCTCGCCAGAAGGATTGTTGGTTGGTGTCGCTGTCACTCCATTGCTGCGGGAAAAGAAATAATCGAGTGTTGAAGCGTGATTATTGTGCAGCCGCGCCGGGAATCGGATAGGGCCCGAGAAGTCGGTTTCTCGTCCATTGAGGTACATGCTTTCGGATATTCTTGAACTGATAATTCGAACCCAGGTCTTCTGTCAATCTTTACGATTTCTCTTGAGGTGCAAGGGATTATGAATTTTCGCAACCGCTATCTGGTGATCACTATCCGGGTATTGCTTGGCCTCATCATGCTTGCAAGCGGCATAAGCGGGCTGCTGATGGGTAACTCACCGAAAGGCGTCCCGACGAACATGGTCGCCTTCACCCAAGTATTCTGGGCTTCAGGCATTTTCCAGATGGTCAAGGTTACTGAGATCGTGGCGGGTTTCATGCTACTGGTTGGTATCTTCCCGGCGTTGGCAACGTTATTCCTTGCGCCCGATGTTGTGGGAATCGTTATCGTCAACGCCCGGTTGATGCCTTCATTCCTATGGATTGGTGCAGTTGTGTTTGTGCTGACCGCTTATTTGGGATACGCCTACTGGGACAAGTACAAATCAATCTTCGCCCGCAATTAACAGGGACAAAGCGGACCGTTGTGACCAGTGTATTTTGCTCTCGGAGGGCGGTGCTGCCGACTGTAGTGGTATTGCCGTCGGTGTCGTCGTTGACAAAGCAACTGCCAGGACGATCTCAACTCCTGGTAAGTCGCGTTTCCGGAAACTGACCTAAGCCACCCCGAGGCCAAGGCTAATTTGCGAAAGCGCTTTGGAAGAACGCGATTACGCGCTCTTCGTATTCGGCAGGCGCGTAGCCCAGCGCGGAAGCATGTCCTGCACCTGCTACTTCCCACAATTGTTTCGGTCCCCGCGCTGCCTGGTAGATCCCTTCCGCATGTCGGCATGGAATTCTGTGGTCACGAGTGCCGCGAATTAGAAAAATCGGGAATTCACGAACGATAACAGCCTTCTCTGGGGAAACATCATCTGGTTGAAAGCCTCCAGCTTCAATCAGCGCATTCAGCCCAAATA
>Ga0307478_10002652_pt1 | contig 13846 bp, 14 predicted proteins | sample atmos_gasesECM4C_2_FD_203713 | JGI IMG/M metagenome (GOLD analysis project Ga0307478, IMG submission 203713) | Hardwood forest soil microbial communities from Morgan-Monroe State Forest, Indiana, United States - atmos_gasesECM4C_05 | ecosystem: Environmental > Terrestrial > Soil > Temperate...
GCTGCCCTTTGCCGCACTTCCTCGCGCTTCTCCGAAAAAACATCTCGCACCGTGTAGTTCGGCACAATCTCACGCCACACACTGGCCACCGTCGGCGGTACGATCTCTCTTTCCACCGGCCTCGGCAAATTTCCCTCGATGTAATCCAGCCGCTTCGCATCCAGCCGGTATCGCACCGTGATGGCCAACCCCAGTGTCAGCCCTTCCTTCGCCTGCACGTTGAGAGGCTGCGCGTCCAACCGCTGCGCCTTCGTGGTGGCCTTGGTCGATTCTGTCTTTCCGTCTTCCGGCATTCCCGTAGTAAAAATCTGATCGCGCGTGTCGAACAGCTCCACGTCCTCAACCAGCGGCACAACCAGATGTGCTCCCGCATAAAGCGTCCCGGGCTCAGTCCCACTCATCTGACTCACCCTCACTCCCGCCATCCCGCTCGGCACTACCACAATGCTGAAGGCGATCAGCAACGGTCCCCACGCCAGCATCGCCAGCGCCACCGACGTTCGCCACCGCAGAATCACTGGTGCCAGCGCTTTTTCTCCCGGCGTCTCTGGTGTCCGTCGGTACAAGCTCCGGCGGTACAAGGTTTCGCGATACAGATCATAGGTGAGAATGCCCACAGCCGCGATCATCATTCCCACTCCGCCCGCAATCAGCAAATACTTCAGCGTCAGCATCGTCGTTCTCCCTTGCGCCTCAGCGCTTTTGTCCGGCTTTCACTTCTACTGCCTGCCTCACAAAGAACACCCGAATCACCTGCCCGAAAATAAATTCTTCGGCAAGCAATGCCACCACCATGGAAAAAACCAGCCCCGCCACCACCGCCATAAATGTGATCGCCATCTGCATAATTCCTCCTCTATGTCCTGACTGCCCCACACTTGGAAGGGCAGCTTAAGAACCAAACTTCAGAACACTGAATCCAAAGGATTTATAGATGTGCCAGGAAGGATCGTCGTCCCCCGGAGAGGACACCGTGTCAGCCGCAACACAGAAGGCCATTTATTTGATCCAGCAGTGACCGCTCCAAGAGGCAAGCGACAGCCGGTTTACCCTGTGCTCCCCTGTGTCCCCCGTGTTAAAGGTCTTCGACGTATTGTCCTCATCGCCCCATTTGACTTCCCATTCGCCCCACCGCTATCGTTGCCCCCATGAACGTGGTCAAAGCCACCCGCCAGTTCGAAGCCTGGCTGGCCCAACGTACTCAGCTCAACCAGAAAGATCTCCGCCTTAAACATTCCCGCATGAAGGAAGAACTTTTCGCCTTCTTCCGCGCCACTTTTTATCGTTGGGCGCAAATGTGGCCTGAGGTTTGTCCCGACCTCGCCAAAGCTCCGCACGTTCTGGCCGTCGGCGACCTTCACGTAGAAAATTTTGGCACTTGGCGCGACGTCGAAGGCCGCCTCATCTGGGGCGTCAACGATTTCGATGAAGCCTGGCCCATGGCCTATGCCATCGATCTGGTACGTCTGGCCGTCAGCGCCCATCTCGCCGCCGAGGCCGGACGCCTTCCCATCAAGCGACAAGACATCTGTGACGCAATGCTCGGAGGTTATCTCGAAAGCATGCGGGAAAAAGGCCGCGCTTTTGTGCTCGGCGAAAGCCATCAGTGGCTCCGCCTCATTGCCGAAGGCGAACTCCGGGATCCCATACATTTCTGGGCGAAGATGGACGCGCTTCCTACCCTGAAAACCGACGCTCCCATCGGCGCCATCGATGCTATTCAGCACCTCATGCCCGCGCACGACATTCCCTTTCGCCTCGCCCATCGCGTCGCCGGACTCGGCAGCCTCGGCCACGCCCGCTACGTTGCCATCGCCGATTGGCATGGCGGACGAATTGCCCGCGAAGCCAAAGCGCTTGTCCCATCCTCTTTTTCCTGGGCCCAGAACCACGAAGGCCCGGCCGAGATCCTCTACCAGATCATCATCAACCGCGCCGTCCGCTGTCCCGATCCTTTCGTCCAGCTGCGCGGACGCTGGATCGTCCGCCGCCTCGGCCCGCACTGCTCCCGCATCGAACTCGCTTCCTTGCGCGCCCCCGGTACCGAGCTCCGCCTTCTGCACGCCATGGGATGGGAAACCGCCAACGTCCACCTCGGCACCTTGTCCGCCCGCAAATCGATCCTCCGTCACCTCGAAAAACAAAAAGCAAAGTGGCTTCACCACGCCGCCGAAGCCATGCTCCAGGCTGTCCGCGACGACTGGGCGGTTTGGCAGAAGAAAGGCTACGCCTGACACCCGCGAGACCTCCTCCGGGAAACTAAAGGTGCCACAATTGTTAAAGTTATCGACTCCTGCGTAAGCTAATAGAATGATTCCGCAGGCTTTACGGCAGTACATCTGGTTTGCGGAATCCCTGTATGCGGCCTACGTAGTCCACCTGATTGCTCCCACCGCTCAAATTGGAGACCCTAAGTTGTTTACGTTTTTCGGATGAACGGTGGACCACTCAAAGACATCGCCGCGGGGCTTGCTCGACAGCTTCATATCCTGGCATTTCAAGTCCCGGCGTTTGGAAGATCGCATTCGGGAATTGTGCGCCAGGGCAGTCGTCACAGACGAGCCTGCCGAACTGAATCCGCTTCTCGAGCAGCTTACGGCTGCCCTTCACGAGCAAGTGAGTCGCCTTAGGAGACGAGTCACACAAGATAGCCTCGCTCCGGAACGTCGCTTCTCTCGTACTTGATTCCTCCACCTCCCCCAGGCTGTTCGACGTCGAACAGACTTGATCCATGTGTTGCTGCTTTAATTGCCGCCAGTTAAGCCCCCCATGAACAAAGCCGACATTGATCGCATTCAGCAGCTCTGCTCTCTAATTGCGGTAGAAAAAAACCGGACCAAATTCCTCGCTCTCGTCGAAGAACTCGATAGAATTCTGGCCGCCAAAGATGACCGCCTGCAGCTTCGTCAACTTGACGACAAGGAACTCAACTAACCCCAGCCGTGTCCATCCCAACCTGGGGACAGCCGCCGCCCTGGCAGCCGCTGACGAGCAAAGTGCCAGCCGTACCATAACTTCCCTGTATCTTCGCTCCAGGCATCTCTCTTGATATCCGTAAAATTATGGCCCGATATACAGGCTCGCCGAAATTAGCTCGCTTCGTAGGCTGCATCCAAATCTTTCGATGAGCGCAGATACAAACGCGGGCAAGTCTGCCATACCCACTAACGTGGTTCCCCTGCAACCGGGCTCCCGCACCGACGCAGCCGGTCAGGCAATCTCTAATGTTATTTTGCTGTCTCTTCCGGAAAAAGAGTTCAATCTGCTCCGCCCTCATCTGGAGCCACTCGACTTATCGCAGCACAAGATCCTGCACGAGCCCGGCGAGAAGATCGACTTCACCTACTTCCTCAATGATGGCATGGCCTCGCTGGTAGCCATCAGCCGTGACGGCAGAAGCGTCGAAGTAGGAATTATCGGTAAGGAAGGGATGGTGGGTTTGGCCCTCACCGTGGGCCTGCAGCGGGGAACCTTTCGGGCGATTATGCAGATGGCGGGAACTGGAGTGCGTATCAGCTCCGATATCTTTTTGGAGGTTCTAAGTTCCGCTCCTTCCCTCCGTTTCCAACTCGGCCGCTTCGGCCTGATGCATGGCATGCAGGTCGCCCAACTCGTCGCTTGCAATCGCCTGCACGAAATTGGGCAGCGCCTGGCTCGCTGGCTCCTCATGTGTCAGGATCGCATCGATTCCAAGTTACTTCCTTTAACCCACGAATTCCTTGCCCAGATGCTCGGCACCGGACGCCCCAGCGTCAGCCTCGCCGCCGGAGCCCTGGAAGATGCCGGATTAATCGAAAACTTGCGCGGCTCCGTCAAAATCTTGAACCGCAAAAGCCTCGAAGAGAGCGCCTGCGAATGTTACGGTGTCATCCAGCACTTTAATGGCGGCTTGGGTCTGAAATAACTCCGCCTGAAATAACTCGTGAGCCGCCGCTGTTTATTGCATAAAGGTCCGCTGACCTTGACTCAATCCCGCACCACCTGCGTTACACTATTTCGCCGTCCATGCCGCCCATTTCTCACAACCCTAACCATCTTCTTACCCAACTCGAAGCCGCCAAAAATCGCTTTGATCCCGGCAGTCCCGCGCTTATCGCCAAACTTCTTCGGCAACTCTCAAAATTCTCATTCACTGATCCCCGCCAACTCATCCGCTTCCACGAAGCGCTGCTCTTCCTCCGCGCTTTTCCCCACGCTCCCACGTTAGTCCCACGCATCGAAGATCTTCTCAACACTTTCCACCTGCGCACCGAAAAACTTCGTGCCTTGCAAGCTGACATGTCCCTGTTCGACGACTTCGATACTTCCGGCATCGCCGGCACCAGCATGCAGGACACTCTCTCATTCGACGTCGTCCAGTGGCTCGCGCGCCGCATTCCCAGAAATGTAGAAATCGCCTGGCACGACTATTGGGATGACTACCAGGCCGAGCGTTCCCGTGCCACCACCTGGCCGCGCTTCATTCCACTTCTCGAAGAGGACGCCGACGTCGAAGCCAACATCCCCTGGTCAAGTTGGCTCGACACCGCCCGAGGCCGCCAGGACTCGCTCCCCTGGCTCCTCACCCGCTTCGCCCAACTTCCACTCCCCGCTCGCCAGCAAGCCGAACTCTACGACTCACTTCACCTCCCGATTCGCTGGAAACTGGAAAATTTAAAGCTCTCCCGCACTCGCAACTTCACTCGTCCCCGCCGCTTCTATTTCCACACAGCTCCACTCATCCAGCGCAGCCAGGTTTCTCTTTCCCACGAACTCGCCCAACCCGCTCCCAAACTCGAAAAGCTTTCGCTCTCCGCCGGAGAATCCGTCATAAACGCCATTCGAGACGTCATGGTCGTTCGCTACCGCGAACTCTACGGCACCACTCTCGGCGATCCCCGCACCGTCGTCCGCGCCGACCTCGGCCGCGGCGTCGTCATGCATTTCTGGGGACTCCCTCCCACCCGCCGTCTCCCGCTCCGCGCCTATCTTGCCGGTTACACTCTCAAAAATGGCGTCCCCATCAACTACATCGAAGCCATCGGCCTCTGCGAGTGGATCGAAGTCGGCTTCAATACTTTCTACACTTATCGCCAGGGCGAAACCGCCTGGATCTACGCCCAAGCCCTGCGTTGCCTCTGCGCCCTCACCGCCGCCAAATGTATTTCGATTTATCCCTACCAGATCGGACAGAACAACGACGAAGCCATCGATTCCGGAGCCTTCTGGTTCTACCGCAAACTAGGCTTCCGCCCCGGACGCCCTGATCTGCAGCAGCTCTGCGAAAGGGAAGAGCAGAGAATCGCCGCCGCTCCCCACTACCGCACCCCGCCTCGCACCCTGAAGCGCCTGGCCGAAGCTCACATGTTCTATGAACTGCCCCTACCGGGCCAGAAGCGCTTCGGAACGACCGGCCCCTGGGACACGTTCTCGGCCCGCAATCTAGGCCTGCTCGTCAACCGCCGCATGGCCGAAAAATTCAACGGCGATATCCACAAAATTCGCAATGCGTCCGTCGCCACCGTAATCCGCGCCCTCACCCTCAACCCCGCCCGCTGGACGCAAGCCCAACTCGAATCCCTCGATAACTGGTTCCTCGTCCTCGCTTTAATTCCAAATCTAGCTCGCTGGACGACCCATGAAAAGCATCAACTCCTCAAAATCATCCTCGCCAAATCCGCCCGCAACGAATTGCCCTATCTGCGCCAAACCCAGCATCACGCCCGTCTTCGAGCCGAACTCCTCCGCCTCGGCTCATGACCATTCGGGGCGGCCACTCCTGTTCGCCGCTTTTCACTTTTGCCGCGGGTTCGTTAGAAAACAATCCCCCTTCACCGCCGATTCTTGCGATAATGCCTCTTCTTTGAAAGGCCCGTATGAGTCAACCAGGCATTCATCCCCCTGCCACGCCGTACATTGCTGATCCAAACGTTCGCATCGGCCACGTTCATTTGAAGGTCGCTGATCTAGCACGGGCTCTGCGGTTTTATGCCGGCGTGCTTGGCCTGCAAGTAATGCAGCGCTACGGCGAAGGAGCCGTATTCCTCTCCGCCGGCGGCTACCATCATCACATCGCGCTCAACACGTGGGAAAGCCTGGGTGGTTCATCACCACCGCCAGGAACCACCGGGCTGTATCACACGGCCATCGTTTACCCGACGCGTGTGGCGCTCGCGGCTGCGTTGCGCAGAGTATTAGCTGCCAAGATTCCTCTGCAAGGCGCAGCCGATCATGGCGTCAGCGAATCCATTTACCTGAACGACCCCGATGAGAATGGCGTCGAGCTCTATTGCGACAAGCCCAAAGAAAACTGGCCTCGCACCCCTGATGGTCAGTTGAACATGTACACCCACCGGCTTGATCTGCACGCTCTCCTGAGCGAGGCGCCCCCGGGAATCGAGTTGCAGAGCGGCCCTCGCGATCTGTAGACAGGAGCCAGTCTTTCCGCTGCAACATCGTCGTAAGCAGGCTCCCATATCCATGCCCGGAATGGAACTTCTCGCCCTCTATTTTTATCCCACGCCGCACAATCGACCGTACGCTAGCGTACGGTATATACGGTATGGTGTTTCAGGTTCCTCGGAAAGTAATCTATGGACTCCTTCCCTCGTTGCCGTCTGTTGACCTGTACATCGTGGCCCGGCCAGCTTCTTGCCAAGGAGAAAGCAGGCATGCATGTCTCTCAGTGTCCTTATTGTCGACGACAATAGCCTGGTTCGCCGCTTGCTTCGGGCGTGGCTGGAGCAACACGCTGAATGGTGTATCTGTGGCGAGGCCGAAAACGGCCAGATGGCGGTGGAGCGAGTCGAACAGCTTCACCCTGACATCGTAATTCTGGATTTGCAAATGCCTGTCATGAACGGACTTGAGGCCGCGCGAAAGATCAGCCGGCTCGCCCCCACTACCGCCATGATTATGTTTACCGTGCACAATTCCACACAACTGTTGACGGAGGCTCGGGCCAGCGGTGTGAAGGATGTTGTTTCCAAGTGCGATCTGCTCGGCGAGCATCTCCTGACCGCCCTGAGAGCGTGCGCCTGATCGCGGATTTACTTTTCCAATCTACCGCCCCGATCGGTGAATTCTGAGAGAAAAATCGATTTCCAGACACTTCGGGCAGGGACATCGGAACGCTCTATCGTTGGGAAACACAATGTGGCCGCAGTTTTGGCAGATCAATCGATCATCGGTCACTGGTTCCATGGCATGGAACTCACCGCCCACAACACAATAGGGACAACGATGTTTTTTCTCTGTCATTCTCTTCAACACTTGGGCGGCGCGGTTACGGTGTCGGCATGGAAACTATAGATTCTTCCAATGTCAATTGAATGTTCGATATCGAACTGGATGCGGGCCAGGGATGCAGAGCCCGGGATGCGCTGCCCGCAGGGCTTAAGCTGACTCAGACACAAAGGCTTCCTCTTTTTCGAGCGAAGCCTTCTTTCCACATATAGCAGAGGCTCGTACTCATGTCGGTACGCCGTTGTACTCCACTCGGTACCCTAGCGCACTCAGTTTGCCATCTCCCTTGGTAGAGAGGAAAATCTCCGGCGCTGTGCCAAAGCCAGACCCCGCAGCACTGTGGAATGCTCTTGTTGGCCCCCAAGCCTTCCGAATAGAATCAACCGGGGAAAAATACAGGACGCCTTCAGCGTGATGAGCACCGACAATGAACCCATCCGAACGGATTGACAGATATATCGCAGACCTTACCGACTGGCGCGGCAACATGCTTGCCAGCATTCGCAAAATTATTCATGATGCTGACCCCGAGGTAATCGAGGAATGGAAATGGATGGGCAGCCCAGTGTTCTCTCACGATGGACTAATCTTGGTGGCCAACGCCCACAAGGATAAGGTCAAACTGACCTTCTCTCAAGGCGCAAACCTTCCAGACCCAGACCGGATCTTCAATGCCGGCCTTCAAGGCAATAAGTGGCGAGCCATCGATCTCCACGAGGGTGATGGAATTAATGAGCGCGCTCTGAAAAATATCATCCGCGCTGCCGCGGCTTACAATCTTGCTGGGCTAAAGCGGAAACCCCCGGCGAATGCTCGCGGGCTTCGCGGGAAAGTACGCAAGAAATAGACAATGCCGAAGACGGCGAAGAATAGAAGAACAGAGGACTCAAAACAACCCACCAGCGCTACACCCTTGAAAAAGACGCCCTTCTCGTTTTAGTATTTCGATCCTCACCTCTTGAAAGCTTGGAGGCCGCAAGCATGCAAGACGAGAAGCAAGAACACTGGATGGAACTCTGTGCCCAGGCTGCCCTTGAACAAGACCCGGAAAAACTTCATGCCCTGGTCGAGGAAATAGACCGTCTTCTGCAAGAGAAGGAAGACCGCCTCAAGGAAGATCGCCTCAAAAAAGATCGCCTCAAAAAATAGCATCCTCCCGCCCCACGCTGATGACCTCATTGCCTCAGCCCCCATTTTCTCCCGCGCCTGAACAGCTATGATGTAATCTGCGCACGAACGGGCCCCTATGAATTCTTGTCTTCGGATATTCACTTTTCTTTCTTTCACCTTATTGTTTGCCGTAAATCTCCCGCTGGATGCGACCGCCCCTCAGACCAAGGAGGAAACCCAGCCGCCCGCGGTGCGTGAGATTGGCCGCAGGTTGAATGAAAAGGGCGTCCCCAATTTCGGCCAGGTCACCCCCACTCTTTATCGCGGAGGCCTGCTCAACGGGGAAGGCATCAAGGCTCTCAAAAAGCTGGGCATCAACCTGGTGGTGGATACCCACGCCAACGATGCGTCCGAAGAACGGGATGTCCAGAAACTCGGAATGAAGTATGTAGCGATTCCCTGGCACTGTCCCTGGCCCCACGACGAGGTTTTCGCCAAGTTTCTGAGAGTCGTCCACGACAACAAGGGCAAGAAAATTTTTGTGCACTGCCGCCTGGGAGACGACCGTACCGGCATGATGGTCGCCGCTTACCGCATGGCCGAACAAGGCTGGACCGCCGACGAAGCCATGACTGAGATGCGCTCCTTCGGCTTCACCCGCGCCCACCACTTCATCTGCCCCAGCCTCGCCAGATACGAAAAAGAATTCCCTGACCGCTTGAAGAACAGCCCGGCCTTCGAGCAAGAAAGAGCCAATCACAGGTAAGCGCCTCAATAGATCGCAACCCGTATCACCACGTGACTCCAGACGGTGACCTTTTACAGCTTCTTGCAGCGCCCGATTCAGACCCCGACTTTTCTCGGGAAACAGGCCTCAGGGCCTGCGTTTGTGACCAACCTCGCTGCTTTCAGAGTCATCCTAAATCGCGCGTCATTTTCAGAATTCATTTCTTCAGAGGCTTATGGTGACTGGGTATCGATTCTTTCTTCTGATGAGCGTTCTCTCGGTCGCAATGTTATTCGGCGATCCGGGCAGCAAAATGTTTGCGCAATCTCCAAGTGCGAACCAGGCTGTGCCGCAGACTACCAGCTATGCACTCACCGTCAAGGTAACCGGTACGTCCACTGGAACCGTGACCAGCAACCCGGCAGGCATCAGTTGCCCTTCGACCTGCACTGCATCGTTCAATTCCGGGACAGTCGTTACGCTCACCGCAACCCCCGCGAAGGGAGCGTATCTCGAAGCCTGGTCCGGTGCATGCAGCGGCCACGCCACCTGCAAGGTCACCATGAAGGCGCCCGAATCGGTTACGGCAACGTTTAACGTGGTGCAAACCGTGAACGTCTTGAATCACATCATTTTCATGGCGCAGGAAAATCGCTCGCTCGATAATTATTTCGGCGAGTTGCGCTCTTACTGGAAGTCAAACGGATTCGCTGACCGCTCCTACGATGGCCTGCCGCAATTCAATCCCACCTCTGGCACTCCGCCGCTCTACGGACCGCCGCCCACCAATCCCGGCTGCGATCCCGCGTATCCTCCGCCGAATGACTGCATCGAAGACACTAAAAGCCCGCAGGTTGCGTCTTTCCACCTCATCACGCAATGCACCGAGAACACGAGTCCATCATGGAATGAAGCTCATCAGGACTGGAACTTGACCAATCCATACTCCGGAACCGCAACCCTGGATGGCTACGTGTGGACTGCCGCTCACGATGCCCGCACCATGAGTCCGCAGTTTTACGACACCGATGGCATTCGCGCCATGGGTTATTACGACAATACCGACTTGAATTATTACTATTACATGGCCTCGCAGTTCGCCACGTCGGACCGTTTTTTCTCGCCGACGATGACGCGGACGCAACCCAATCGCGAATATCTCATCGCGGCCACCTCCCAGGGTTATGCCTATCCGGTGGGCACGGACGGTGGCGATCAGAAGTTATTGACGGCCACAACCATCTTTCAGAAATTGCAGAGCGCCGGGATTTCCTGGAAAATTTATGTCAATACCGACAATACGCCCTGCGCGAATAACCCGGCCCCATCCTGCCTGATCACTCTGAGTTATGTTTATGACTTCTCGTGGGGTCAGGCCATTCCTACCAACTATCCCAACAATATTGCCACCATGACGCAGTTCTTTTCGGATGTGCAGAACGGAACGTTGCCCCAGGTCGCGCAGATCGAGCCCGCATCGGCCGCGGGCCTGGATGAACACGGTTCCGATTCCGATCAGTACCCCATCAACATTCAACTGGGCGCGCAATATGTTTCCTCAATCGTCAACGCACTCATGACCAGCGTGTCATGGAAGGATTCGGCGTTTATTCTGACCTACGACGAGTCAGGAGCGCTCTACGATCACGTCGCGCCACAGCCCGCCGTCAGTCCCGACGGAATTAAGCCAGTCGATCTGGAGCCCGGCGATATCTGCACCACGCAGACCGGGCCGACTTGTGATTTTGTTTACACGGGCTACCGGGTGCCAATGATCGTAGTCTCACCCTACGCCATCAAGCATTACGTCTCGCACACGGTAATGGACTCCACCGCGATCCTGAAGCTGATTGAAACCCGCTTCAAGCTGTCATCGTTGACCAAACGCGACGCGGCGCAGAAAGCGATGACCGAGTTTTTTAATTTCAACTTCCCGTCCTGGACGAAGCCCCCGTCGCCCCCGGCACAGTACACCAACGGGCCGTGTTATTTAAACCAGCTTCCGTGAGGACGAACTGACCATAAAGAAAAGGAAATTAAAAGCCCGGCCTGATCGGGGCCGGGCTTTGTTATTTGGGCTGCCAAAACTATACTTCATCGCTCTCCTTCAACCGCGCGATCACCCCAAAATCTTCCAGCGTGGTTGTGTCGCCCTTCACATCGCCACTGCTGGCCAGTTCTCTCAGCAGCCGCCGCATAATTTTCCCGCTGCGAGTCTTCGGCAATGTGTCGGTGAACCGGATGTCGTCAGGTTTCGCCAAAGCTCCAATTTCTTTCGCCACCCATTTCCGCAATTCTTCCTTCAGTTCATTCGTTGGCTTCCGTCCCTGCTCGAGCGTAACGAATGCCGAAATCGCCTGCCCCTTCACTTCATCCGGACGCCCCACCACCGCCGCTTCCGCCACCGCCTCATGCGCCACCAGCGCCGACTCCACTTCCATCGTGCTCAGCCGATGTCCGCTCACGTTCAGCACATCATCCACCCGCCCCATGATCCAGAAATATCCATCCTTATCTCTGCGTGCTCCGTCCCCAGTGAAATACATCCCCGGAATCTGCGACCAGTAATTCTTCACGTAGCGATCGGGATCGCCATACACCGTCCGCAACATCCCCGGCCACGGCCGCTTAATCACCAGAAATCCCCCCGACCCCAAGGGCACCGGCTGCCCATCCATAGTCACGATGTCCGCAACGACTCCCGGAAACGGCCGCGTTGCCGATCCCGGCTTGGTCGCAATCGCCCCCGGAATCGGCGCAATCATAATGTGCCCCGTCTCCGTCTGCCACCAGGTATCCGTGATCGGGCAGCGATTCCCCCCGATCTCTTCGCGGTACCACATCCACGCTTCGGGATTAATCGGCTCGCCCACCGTTCCCAGCAGTCGAAGGCTGCTCATGTCATGTTTCTTCGGCCACTCGCTGCCCCACTTCACGAACGTCCGAATCGCCGTCGGCGCCGTGTAGAAAATATTTACTTTGTGGCGCTCAATAATCGACCAGAATCGGTCCGGCTCCGGATGGTTGGGAGCGCCCTCATACATCAGGCTGGTGGCCCCGTTCTGCAGCGGCCCGTAGACGATGTAGCTATGCCCCGTCACCCATCCAATGTCCGCCGTGCACCAATACGTATCTTCTTCCTTGAGATCGAAAATCCACTTAGTCGTGAGATAGGTGCCAACCGAATATCCACCAGTCGTGTGCACCACGCCTTTCGGTTTGCCCGTTGTGCCCGACGTATAAAGAATGTAGAGCGGATGCTCGGCGTCCAGCGGCTCCGCCGGACACACATCCGAAGCTTTCGCCATCAGCTCGTGCCACCAGTGATCACGCCCAGCCTGCGTATTAATCGCCGTCCCCGTGCGCTTGTAGATGATGACGCTTTTCACGCTCGGACAAGACTTCAACGCTTCTTCGACCGCGGGAAAAAGTTTCACCTCAGCCCCGCGCCGGTAACTTCCATCCTGCGTAATAACGGCGGTCGCCTGCGAATCGTGAATTCGGTCAATCAGCGCATTCGACGAAAATCCTCCGAAGATCACCGTATGCGTCGCGCCAATGCGGGCGCATGCCAGCATGGCCACCGGCAACTCCGGCGTCATGCCCATGTAAATCGCGACCCGGTCACCCTTCTTCACTCCCAGCGACTTCAAAACGTTGGAAAATTTCTGAACTTCGCGGTGCAGTTGCTGGTAGGTCAGCGTGCGCACTTCGCCCGGCTCGCTCTCCCAAATGATGGCCGCCTTGTTCTTGCGCGCCGTCATCACATGCCGGTCCAGGCAGTTGTAAGAAAGATTAATTTGCCCGCCCACAAACCATTTCGCCCACGGACAATTCCACTCCAGCACCTTGTCCCACTTCTTGAACCAGTGCAGCTCCCCGGCGATCCCGCTCCAAAACTTATCAGGATCATCAATCGATTCCTTGTACAGCCGCTCATACTCCGCGAAGCTCTTGATGTGAGCTTGCTGGCTGAACTCTGCCGGAGGCTCAAACCTGCGCTGCTCCTGCAGAATGGAATCGATGCTGCTGGCCTGAAGATCTGCTAGCGCTTTGCTGGACATGAAACCAAACCTCGCCTTGCAGGAATTTGTAGTCGTCGCCCGTCCGGGGATGCAACGAGAGCCCACCCCGAAACCCACGCCGACCGAGTACCGCGACATTTTACTACTACACGCCGAGCAACCGGCTGTGATCCCGATCACATGCCAGCGTACCGTTTCTTAACGCCCAAAATGCTCCACCAGCGCCCTTGACTCCCAGTGTTAAAATAAAGCTTAGAGATATTCCCTAAAAATTTCGCAAAATCAGGCGGAGCCCCACGCTCCGCCTTTCGCGTTTCTCACTCTCAGGAGTTCCCAATGCGCAAGCGCCGCACCCAGCCCTCTCGGCCCGACAATCCCAACCGTCCCAACACCAAGCGCACCGGAGAACGTTCCGAAGCCGCCTTCCTCTACCAGGCCAGCCAGCGCCGCTTCGCCATCTCCAAGCCCTGGGGAGACAGCGAACGCTACGACTTCATCCTCGACAATCGTCCGCAACCCCGCGTCAAACTTTTCCGCATACAAATCAAATGCACCGACTGCCTCCGCGCCGACGCCTACGAAACCCGCGCCACCTACTCCGTCGGCCGCCGCCACGTCCCCTATAACAAACGCGACATCGATTTCATCGCCGCCCACGTCATCCCCCTCAACATCTGGTACATCATCCCCGTCGAAGTCTGCACTCCCCAACCCATGCTCCGCTTCTACCCCCACCGCCAAGCCAAAAAGATGCGCCTGG
>Ga0307478_10002653_pt1 | contig 13843 bp, 10 predicted proteins | sample atmos_gasesECM4C_2_FD_203713 | JGI IMG/M metagenome (GOLD analysis project Ga0307478, IMG submission 203713) | Hardwood forest soil microbial communities from Morgan-Monroe State Forest, Indiana, United States - atmos_gasesECM4C_05 | ecosystem: Environmental > Terrestrial > Soil > Temperate...
CGCGCAGGTGCGGGCCATCGCGACGTTTCTCCGCGACGACGAAGTGCTTGGCCTCGACTATTGCTCCAACGCCACCGGCGTTGACTGGCCCGAGCGCGAGATCATCGAGGCCGTGAAAACAAAAATCACCGCGGCCGACGGTTCCGAACAGGAAGTGGAGCAGAAGACAAAACGCATCGAACCCGGCTGCCTCGAAGTCGTTTATCACCTTTACTCCATGGCGCGCAAACAGGGTCCGGTTATTCTCCGGGTGCGCACGGCCAATCGCACGGACCGGGTCGCGCTGCCATCGCTGACGCCGGTCTGGCGCTCGTGCGAATTCCAGGAACGCGAAATCTTCGACCTTTTCGGCGTGGTCTTCGAGGGCCACCCGGATCTGCGCCGCATTCTGATGTGGGACGAATTCAAGGACCACCCCATGCGGAAAGATTACGTCGAACCCGACGACTACGAGTGGGAGCCGACCCCGCACGGCGAAGTTTTGACCAAGGCAAAAAAACACTACCCGGAGTCGGCCGTCGCATCGCCCGCGCCCGCGGAGGGGCCGAAGCCATGATCGCGCCCGACTCCTTCGAACTGGCCGGCGACGGCGCTTTTTCAACCGCCGCACCCGGCGCGCACGTGCGGGCGGTGCACGACGAGTTTCACGGCGACCTGCTCGAGGTCTCGATGGGACCGCATCATCCGTCAACCCACGGCGTCTTCCGCATGGTCGCCACCCTCGACGGTGAGACGATCGTGAAGTTAAAGCCGGTGTTTGGCTATCTGCACCGCAATCACGAGAAGCTCGGCGAGAACACGACCTATCTCGGCTCCATGCCGTACACCGACCGGCTCGATTACTTCTGCTCGATGACAAACAACTGGGCATACGCGCTGGCCGTCGAGAAGCTCGCCGGGCTCGCCGTGCCGGAGCGCGCTGAATACATTCGCATCATCCTCGCGGAGCTCACGCGGCTTCTCAACCATACCTGCCTGGCCGGTTTTCTCCTGCAGGACTGCGGCGCCAGCGGCACGCCGCTCATGTACGCGTTTCGCGAGCGCGAAAAAATCCTCGATCTCTTCGAATCGCTCAGCGGCTCCCGCATGATGTGCAATTACCAGCGGTTTGGCGGTTGCCGCATAAATGCCTCCGCCGCCTGGCTGGCGGCGGCCAAGGAGTTGGTCGACGGCTACGGCGCGTTTCTCGACGAGTACGAGGCATTGATCACCGGCAACGAAATCCTCATGGCGCGGACCCAGGGCGTCGGTGTGCTTTCGCGCCAGCTCGCCGTTTCTGCCGGCATCACCGGCCCGATGCTCCGCGCCTCCGGCGTGGACTACGACCTGCGCAAGGTGGAAGCCTATGGCTTTTATTCGCGTTTCAACTTCCGGGTGCCGCTCGGGGCGCATGGCGACGTTTACGACCGCTACATGGTTCGCGTGCTCGAGATGCGCGAATCCATCGCGATCCTCCGCGCGGCGCTCATGGACATTCCCGAGGGCCCGATCATGGATCCCAAGGCGAAGCTCCGCGGTTTTCGCCCGAAACCAGGCGAAGCCTACGGCCGCATCGAGGGGCCCAAGGGTGAGATCGGTTTCTATCTCATCAGCGATGGCGGTCCGAACCCGTACCGCTACCGCGTGCGCGCCCCGTCTTTCGTCAATCTCACCATCCTCGAGGATCTCTGCCTCGGCCACACCGTGGCCGATTCCGTCATCATCCTCGGCAGCATCGACATCGTCCTCGGGGAAGTGGACCGGTGAACAAAAGGCTGAAGAACTGAAAAACTGAAAGGCTGAAAATGAAATATCGAAAACGGAACATCTTTTCATCCCATGCTCATTTTTCAGCTCTTCAGTTTTTCAGTCCTTCAGCCTGTCCCTTAATCAGCCCTTCAGCCCTTCAGTTCTTCAGCCTTTCAGCCCATTGATTCCATGTTCGGTTCCGGATTACTCCAAGGTCTCGCTGTGACCGCGAAAAATTTCGTGGGGAGCTTCCACGACCCCAAACGGATGGTCACGACGGAATATCCGGAACAGAAAACCAAACTGCCCGAGGCCTACCGCAACTTTCCGTTCCTTGTCGCCGAAACGGCCGAGGACCCGATGGGCACGCTGCGCTGCGTGGCCTGCCAGATCTGCGAGAAGGAATGCCCGCCGCAGTGCATCTACATCGAGAAGAGCAAGGACAAGAAACCCGACGCGACCGGCAAGATGCAGATCTACCCCACGGTCTTCGACATCGATACCTCGGTCTGCATGAGCTGCCAGATTTGTGTCGAGGTCTGTCCCTTCGACGCGATCGAGATGGACCAGGTCTTTGAAATCGCCACGGCCGACCGGTTCAACGGCCTGATGCTCCGCAAAGAACAGCTGACCAAGCCCAACAGCTACTTTCACGAAATTCATCCGAATGACGCCCGTGAAATCGATGCGCGCCTCGCCGCCGACCGCAAGGCCGCGGAAGAAAAGGCCCGCGCCGCCGCCGCGGCCAAAGCCGCGGCACCGCCCAAACCCTCCGCGCCACCGCCATGACCCCGACCACCGATTCTTTTCTCGAACGGGCGCCGTTGCTTTTGCGCGACTGGATTTCGGGTTTTTTTCCCGCCGCCTTGCGCGGCGTGATCAACGATCTCATCGCGATCCTCACGATCCTCGCGGTTTTCGGGACGCTCTTTGCCTTTCTCACCCTGGCCGAGCGAAAAATCCTCGGCCGTATTCAAAATCGTCCCGGTCCGAACCGCACGGGTCCCTTCGGCCTGCTCCAGCCTTTCGCCGACGGCATCAAGATGCTGACCAAGGAGGACATCGTTCCGCGCGCCGCCGACCAATTGCTGCACTTTCTCGCCCCGGTCGCGCTCGTTGCGTTTTCGCTCCTGACTTTCGCCGTCATTCCCTATGGCCGCCATCTCGTGCCGGTCGATCTCGACGCGGGCGTGCTGTACTTTTTTGCCGCCAGCGCGTCGACGGAGCTGGCGGTTTTCATGGCGGGGTGGGCGAGCCACAATAAATATTCGCTGCTCGCCGCCATGCGCGCCCTCGCGCAGCTGATCAGCTACGAGCTGCCGCTGCTCCTTTCGATCGTACCGGTGGTCCTCGCCGCCGGTTCGCTCTCGCCGAGCGGGATCGTCGCGGCGCAGGGCGCCTGGACGCTCGATGTTCTCCCGCACTGGTATGTTTTCACTCCGTGGGGCTTTGCCGGGTTTGTTATTTTCCTGGTCTCTGCTCTCGCCGAGTCCAACCGCTCGCCGTTCGATTTGCCCGAGGCGGAAAGCGAACTGGTCGCCGGTCATCTCACGGAATATTCCGGTTTCAAGTACGCGCTTTTCTTCATGGCCGAATATTTCGGCATGTGCGCGCTCAGCAGCCTGGGCGTTACGCTTTTTCTTGGCGGCTGGCAGGCGCCGTGTGCTTTCCTCGAATTTATCCCGTCGTATGCCTGGTTTGGAGCAAAGCTTCTGGGGCTGCTCCTCGGGTTTATCTGGATCCGTGCGACGCTGCCGCGCCTGCGCATGGACCAGCTCATGCGGTTTGCCTGGAAATTTCTCGTTCCGCTCTCGCTGGCCAACCTTGGCGTCGCCGCCCTCTGGCGACTGGGCGCCGGTTGGAGCGAGCCGCTGCAACTCGTGCGCTGGGCGATGGCCATCGCGATTCTTGCCACGGCCTTTTTCCTGCTCGGCCGCAAACTCAGCTCCGGTTTCGGTCCGCGCGTTTATCGGTACGCCCCCTCATGATGGACTTCGCTTTTGCCCTTATCGCATTCCTGCTTCTCGCCAGCGCGGCGACGGCGATGGCGCTGCGCAACATCATCCACAGCGCCTTGTTGCTCGTTGTGAGCTGGTTCGCGCTGGCCCTGTTTTACCTCTGGGCGGGGGCCGAGTTCGCGGCCTTCGCGCAGATTCTAATTTACGCCGGGGCGATTTCCATGGTCGTTCTTTTCGCGGTGCTGCTCACGCAACGCACCCCCGGCAATTTCATCCTGATTCCTGAATCGCGCCGCCGCGCCCTCGCCGCCGTGCTGGCCGGTGCCGCGGTGGCAGCCGCCATCGCCTATGCGATTCTCAACGCTTCGTTTCCCGTCGGATCGACGCCGGCGCCGGCCGTCACGGTGCGCGAACTCGGTATTCAACTGATGGGCCCGCAGGCCGCGGCGCTACTCGTCGTCGGTGCGATTCTCACCGTGGCGCTGGTCGGCGCAGTCGTCATCGCGGCCCAACCCGAAAAATTACAACGGGAGGACCCGTTGTGAACGTCCTCCTTCGCCAGGGCAACGGAGGACAGGCCCAACTTCCTAGGTGGAGCGCGGTGTCCCAACGCGCTCATATGGAAAACTTGAAACGAACGCGTCGGGACGCCGCGTTCCACCTTACAAGAGGTAGACTCGCCTTATGAATCTCCTCCAGGCCTGCCTGCTTCTTTCCACTTTGCTTTTTGGCATCGGCCTCGCGGGCGCCCTCGCGCGCGGCAACGCCATTCTCGTGCTGCTGGGGATCGAGTTGATGCTCAACGCGGCGAATCTCAATTTCATCGCCTTCTGGCGATTCAGCCCCACGCCAACACCTGCGTCCGGCGTCGTCTTCGTGATTTTCTCCATCGCGGTCGCCGCCGCCGAGGCCGCGGTTGGCCTCGCCCTCGTGATCTCGATCTACCGCCATCAAAAAAATATCCGCCTCGAGGAAGCCGACCGGTTGAAAGGCTAGCCATGAGCTCAACGTCCAACATCCAACATCGAACATCCAATGTCCAAGTTCAGAGACGCGAGGAATGCTTCTCCTCGGTCGTCCTATTCGTAGCCTTGGCGAAAGACCGGCTTGGATGTTGGGCGTTGGATGTTGGATGTTGGATGTTCGGCGCAAGCCGCCGGATGTTCGATGTTGGATGTTCGCGGAAGGATTTTTCATAATGAATCCTTCCGCGCATCTCTGGCTCATTCCCGCGCTTCCGCTGCTCGCGGCCGGCCTCGGCGCGCTCGCGCCGCGCCGCGGACGCACGTTCGCCGCCGGTGTCGCCATCGCGGCACTGGACGGATCGCTCCTGCTTTCGCTTCTGGCCCTGAAGCACGCACTCGCGGCGCCGGCCGAACATTTTGTTTCCAACTTCGCATGGTTCGATTTCGGCGCCGGCGCAGTGCGTCTCGGGTGGCTGCTCGATCCTCTCACCGCGTTCATGTGCGTGATGGTCAGCTTCGTCGGCCTGTTGATTTTTATTTTCAGCCTCGGTTACATGCGCGAGGACGAAAATTTCACGCGATTCTTCTGCTTTCTCAGCCTCTTCGCCGCCGCGATGCTCGGCGTCATCGTCTCGAACAGTCTCCTGCTGCTTTTCATCTGCTGGGAGCTGGTCGGTCTCGCGTCGTATTTGCTCATCGGGTTCTGGTTCCAAAAACCCGAGGCCGCCGCCGCCGCGAAAAAAGCCTTCATCGTCACGCGCATCGGCGATCTCGGTTTCCTGCTTGGGATGCTCTGGCTCTATAGTTCCACCGACACACTTTTGTTCTACGACGGCGGCCGCGGCTGCCTCGAAGCCGGCGTGCTCGCCGCGATGAACGCCCATTTCGTCACCGGCGGCCTCGCGCTCTCGACCGCCATCGGGCTGCTCATCTTCTGCGGCGCGATGGGAAAATCCGGGCAGTTCCCGCTGCACGTCTGGCTGCCCGACGCGATGGAAGGCCCCACGCCCGTCAGCGCGCTGATCCACGCGGCGACCATGGTGGCCGCCGGCGTGTTTCTCATCGCGCGCGTCTTTCCCCTCATGCAGGCAGACCAGTTGCTCGCGACCGTGCCGCTCCACGCCCTGGCGGTCGTCGCGTTCGTTGGCGCGATCACGGCGCTGATGGGCGCGTGCATCGCGGTCGCACAAAACGACATCAAGCGCGTCCTCGCGTTTTCCACGATCTCCCAGCTCGGCTACATGATGCTGGCGCTCGGCGTCGGCTCGTGGACCGCCGCGATTTTTCATTTGCTCACGCACGCTTTCTTCAAGGCGCTGCTTTTCCTATGCGCCGGCTCGGTCATCCATGCGACCCATCACGAGCAGGACATGCGCCGCCTCGGCGGACTCTCGTCACGCATGCGCGTCACGTTTGCCATGTTCGCCATCGGCATGCTGGCGCTTTCCGGGTTCCCGTTCATTTTCTCCGGCTTCTGGAGCAAGGAGGCCATCCTCATGGCGGCCGGTGAATGGAATGTATCGCAGCTGCCGTTTTTTATGGGGCTCGCCGCCGTCGTGCTCACCGCGTTCTACATGACGCGGCTCCTGGCCGAAATATTTTTGGGCCAGCCGCGCACCGCCGTGGCCGCGAACGCGCACGAAAGCCCCGCGGTCATGACCATTCCGCTGGTGATCCTCGCCGTGTTTGCCGTCGTCCTCGGTTTCATCGGCACCCCGGCCTGGCCGTGGCTGCAGGCCCAGCTGACGGGCCAGCCGGTCGTCCGCGGCCATCTCATCGAAAGCGGGCCGAAAGTTTTCCTCTCGGTCGCATTGGTCGGCCTCGGCCTCGGCGTCGGTTGGATGCTTTACGGCCGCCGGCCGCGTCCCGACACAACTGCGCCCGATCCGCTCTGCGCACGAGCGCCCGGCCTTTTCGCGTTTTTGCAGGGGCAAATGAAATTTAATGAGTTTTATGCCGCCACGTTCGGAAAACTGATCGCGCTTGTGGCGCGCCTGGCCGATGACCTCGATCAAACGGCAATCGGCCGCGTGGTGTCCCTGCTCGGGCATGGCGGCGAGATCGCCGGGCAATTGAACCGGCGCGGCGACGAGCAGGGGCTGAACGCCGGCTTCGACACCGCCAGCGAAACGCTCCGGGCGAGCGGCTTTGTCTATTCCCGGGCGCAAACCGGCCGGGCCCATGGTTACCTTTGCACCATCGCCATCGCATTTGCGGTGCTTGTGATTCTTTCTTTGACGGGGGGTGGCCGTTGAATTCCCTGCCGTGGCTCAGCCTGATCATCTTCACCCCTTGGATCGGCGCCCTCGTCCTGACCTTGGTTCCGCGCGCCGCGGCCGGCCGCTGGATCGGATTACTTTTCAGCCTCTCGACCCTCGCGCTCGCGGTGCGCCTGCTCTGGACGTTCGATCCGAACGCGACCGATGGCCAGTTCGTCGAACGGCATGCGTGGATCGCCTCGCTCAACGTCACGTACCATCTCAGCCTGGACGGCTTGAGCCTCCTGCTCGTCCTGCTCACCGGCCTGGTCGCGCCGGCGTCGTTGCTCGCCTCGTGGAAACAGATGCAGTCCCCGCGACTTTTCAACGCGCTGTTCCTCGTGCTGCAGGGAGCTGCGCTTGGCACTTTTCTCGCGCTGAATTTCTTTCACTGGTTTATTTTTTGGGAACTGAGCCTCGTGCCGGCGTTTTTCCTGATCAAGCTTTGGGGCGGCCCGGGCGCAACCCCGGCGGCCTATCAGTTCTTTATCTACACGATGGCCGGAAGTGCCTTTATGCTGCTCGCCTTCGCCGCGATTTTTGTCGCCACCGGCACGCTCGACTTCGTGCGGCTCGCCCACCTGGCGGCTGATGGCACGCTGAACGCCAGGCTTGCCGCGGCCGGCGCCTTCGCGCCGAAGGCTGTCTTCCTCGGCGTTTTTCTCGGGCTTGCCGTCAAAGTTCCGTTGTTTCCTTTCCACACGTGGCTGCCGTCCGCGTATGCCGAGGCCCCGACCGGCGCCTCGATGTTTCTCACTGGGGTGATGTCGAAAATGGGCGTCTATGGTTTCCTGCGGATTCTCTGGCCGCTGTTTCCCCGTCAGCTTCACGTCGCCGCTGTGCCTTTGTTGTGCCTCGCGCTCGCGGGCGTCGTGCTCGGTGCTTTCTCCGCGATGCGCCAGACAGACCTCAAGCGAATGGTGGCGTATTCCTCGGTCAACCACGTGAGCTACTGCCTGCTCGCGGTTTTCGGCGTAGCCTACGCCGCCGGCCGGGGCGGTTTGCCGGTGAATGCCGCGGTGTCCGCCTTCTCCGGTGCGCTGCTCCAGATATTCAACCACGGCATCTCCGCTGCGGCGCTCTTCTTTTGCGTCGGCATCCTCGAAGCGCGATCGGGTGGCCGGCGCGGGCTCGACGATCTCGGCGGCGTGCGCTCGGCCGCCCCGATCTTCGCCGGCCTCTGCGGCTTCGCGATGTTTTCGTCCCTCGGGCTGCCCGGGCTCAACGGTTTCGTCGGCGAATTCCTCATCTTTCGCGGCGTCTTCGGCCTCGTTCCGGGTTTTGCCACGATCGCCTGCCTGGGCTTGTTCGCGACCGCGCTTTTCCTGCTCACGTTTTGGCAGCGGGTATTTCACGGGCCGCGCGCCGGCGCCACCATGGGAAATTTCCCCGATGTCGATGACTCCGACCGCGCCGTCCTCGTGCCGCTGGTCGTCCTGATGATCGTCTTCGGCGTTCTCCCGCAACTGCTCATCGGACTCTTCAATCCGCTGGTCACTTCTTGGGTAACCAGGTGATCAATCACTGGAAGGATTTAGCAATGCATCCCTTTCGTTCTCTTACTCGTTCTCATTCTCGAACCGACGTATTTGGGAGGAACGAGAATGATTAAGAGAAGGAGAACGATTGTTGTTTCATGAGCGCCCTCCCGTCCACGATTTACCTCTCGTTTTTCGGCGCGTTGCTCGCGCTGGTCGCGGGAAAGCGTTCGGCCAGCGTGGCGCGCTGGATCGCGCTCGCGACGGCCGTGGCCGGGTGGGGCGTCGTGCTCTCTGCAGCGATCCACTTCAGGCCGGCGGCCGGGCTTCAGGATTTGGTCGATGTCCCGTGGGTTCCCACGATGGGAATCCATTATCATCTCGCGGCCGACGGAATCAGCCTGACGCTCCTCGTGTTGACCGGACTCGCGGCCACCGCGGGCATTCTCTTCTCCTGGAATATCACCGAGCGCACCGGCGAGTTCTTTGCGTTCTACCTTGCGCTGATCGGCGGCGTGTACGGCGTCTTCCTGAGTGCCGACGCGATTCTTTTCTTCATTTTCTACGAAATCGCGATCGTCCCGAAATATTTCCTGATCGCGAACTGGGGTTCGACCAACCGCGAATACGGCGCAATGAAACTGGCGATCTACTCCTTCGCGGGGAGCGCGCTCGTGCTGGCGGCCCTGCTTTGGGCCCATGCGCTCGGTCCACCGAGTTTTTCCGTCAGCGATATGGCGGCTGCGGCCGTCCACTTCACGCGGCCCGAGCAAATCGGCCTTTTCGCGTTGAGTTTCTTCGGGTTCGCGGTGCTTGCCGGCCTGTTTCCCTTTCACACCTGGGCGCCGACCGGCCACGTCGCCGCGCCGACCGCGGCCTCGATGTTGCTCGCCGGCGTCGTGATGAAGCTCGGCGCGTACGGATGCCTGCGCATCGCCATGCCGCTTTTCCCCGTCGGGTTCATGTTTTTTCAAACGACGATCGCCTGGCTGGCCCTGATCGGGATCGTCTATGCGGGCCTCGTCGCGCTCGTGCAGGACGACTTCAAATTCGTCATCGGCTACTCGAGCGTCAGCCACATGGGCTTCGTGATGCTCGGTCTGGCCGCGGCAAACCTCCAGGCCGTAAGCGGCGCGGTGCTGCAGATGTTTTCGCATGGAGTCATCGCGGGCCTGCTGTTTGCCGTGGTCGGACGCATGGTTTACGACCGCACGCACACGCGCAAACTGGAGGAGCTGCGCGCGATGTCGCTTTATAAGCTGTTGCCGTTTGCCGCGCTGGTCTTCGTCGTGGCGGGGCTCGCCTCCATGGGCATGCCGGGCTTCAGCGGTTTTCCCGCCGAGCTCACGATTCTCGTCGGCGCGTGGAAAACGTCGCCGGCCTGGGCCGCGGTCGCCGCGCTGGGCATCCTCGTCGCCGCCGCCTTCACCCTGCGCGCGATTCACGTCGCATTTTTTGGGCAGAGTAATCCAGCGCGGGGTGGGCCTACTTCGCTGGAGCCCCTCGACAGGCTCGGGGCCCTGAGCTTGTCGAACGGGCTGCGAAGGCCAGGGGGCACCCCGCCCACAGTTGGGGCTTCCATGGCGCACGCGCTGCCGCCGATTACACTGCCGGAGCGCGTCGGCGCGATCCTGCTGATCGCCGCCGCGGTCCTGATCGGACTGAAGCCCGATCTGCTGCTCAACTGGATCGTTCCCGGCCTGCAATCGCCGATGATGACCGCGGCGCTCGGAGGTGGGAAGTGATCATTTCAGCATCCAATATCCAACATCCTCCTTCGCCAAGGCTACGGAGGACAGGTCCAACATTCAACGCTCAACGTCGGAAATCGAGGGTAGGGCGCGACCGCCGGGCGCGCCGCGATTCTCGAAATCGTTTTTACACCAAGATCGCCAAGAACGCAAAGCCGGTAAAAGCCCATCCGATCTCGATTTGTTTTGAACAGAAGATCGCGAAGAGCGGTTGGTATTTCTGTTATCAAAGGCAAAAACAGAGCGTGCTTGGAAATTTGGTGCGAGCCGACACCCGTCTCTTCGTGCCCTTTGCGACCTTCGTGTAAAAATGAATTTTGAGAAATGAAATGATTCCCGACTACACCGGCCTCGCCCGCGCGCTCCTGCCCGAGACTTTCTTGATCGTCGGCGCGCTGGCCGTGCTCGGATTCGACCTCGCATTCTTCCGGCGATGCAACGGCGAACGTCGGCTCCGTTTCGCCCTCGGTGTTGCCGCATTGGCGGTGGCCGCCGCGCTCGGGCAGGCAATTTGCACGGAAACGCAGGGCAGCGTTTTCGGCGGCGTGTTCATGTTCGATTCGCTCGCCTTGGTGACGCGCGGCGGCGTGCTGGGGCTGGTGCTTCTCGTCCTGGGCGTGTCCGCCGGCGCCCGTGTGCCGCGCAATCCGGCCGAATACGTCGCGCTGCTGCTGTTTGCCGCCACGGGCTTTACCCTGATGGCCGCCGCGCAGCAACTTCTGGTCGTCTTCCTCGCGCTCGAACTCGCGAGCCTTTCGCTTTACGTGCTGGCCGGGTTCGACCTGTCGCGGCGGGAATCCGCCGAGGCCGCGCTGAAGTATTTTTTGTTCGGCGGTATGTCTGCCGCATTTCTGCTTTTCGGGTTCAGCCTGATCTATGGGCTGACGGGATCGATCGAACTGCCGCGCATCGCCTACGTGCTTGCAAACCAGCCATCGAGTCCTCTGCTCGCGGTCGCGCTCATCATGATCCTGGTTTCGTTCGGTTTCAAGATGGCGGCGGCGCCGTTTCACCTGTGGGCGCCGGACGCCTACGAAGGTGCGCCCGCGCCGGCTGCCGCGCTCATCGCGTCCGCGTCCAAGCTCAGCGCGCTCGTACTTTTTACCCACTTGCTCTGGACGGGATTCGGTTCCGCGGGGGGCAACTTCTTGCGGCCTGGCTGGGTGCCGACCGTCGCGCTGCTGGCCGGCGCGTCGATGGTGCTTGGAAACCTCGCCGCACTCGCGCAAACGAACGTCCGGCGGCTCCTTGCGTATTCGGCCATTGCCCATGCCGGTTCGCTCTTGCTTGGCGTGATCACGATTGGCACGGCCGGTCCGGGCCCGGTGTTTTACTATGCCGCCACGTACGGGCTGGCGACGGTCGGCGCGTTTGGCGTGATCGCGGTCGTCGAACGCGCGGGCGAATGCCAGCGCGTCACCGATCTTGCCGGGCTGTATCGCCGCTCGCCGTTGCTGGCCGGCTGCCTCCTTGTTTTCGTTTTGTCGCTGGCCGGCATCCCGCCGCTGGCCGGATTCTTTGGAAAATTCTTGGTCTACTCGGCAGCGTTCAACATCGGCGGACTCGCCGGACCGCCAGGCCTGCTGGCCCTGGCCGCGCTGCTGCTCAGCATCGTGTCGCTTTATTATTATCTGCTGATTTTGAAGCAGGCGCTGGTGCTGGCCCCACCGGCCAACGCTCCGCGCATCGAAACACCCTCGCTCGCCGCCCTCGCGCTCATCACCTCCGCCGGGTTGATCGTTTTGCTCGGTATATTTCCGTCGGTAATTTTGGGGATTCTCTAACGATAAATGAAGTAGAGGATCGACCCGTGATGTCCACCAAACGTCGGGGGCTTGGCCACCAACTACCAACTAAAAAATACCAACTCCTGCGCCGAACGGGCGATTTTCGGGAATAAACTTCTCCGGCGGACGGTCTTATCAAACGGACTCGCTTCGATACTGTTCTCATCCATCCTTCACCGGCTGGTGCGCAACTCGAATTGGCGAGCCGCTAGGACCATGAAAAAAAGAATCCTGATCTTGGGTGGTGGGTTCGGCGGTGTTTATACGGCCGTCCACCTCGAGAAATTGATGACCAGGGCGGAGCGCGAGGCCGTTGAAATTGTCATCGTCAGCCGGGACAACTACATGGTCTTCCAGCCGCTTCTGCCCGAGGTGATTTCCGGTTCCGTGGCGCTCAACCACGTCATCAGTCCGATCCGCCGCCTGGCACGGACGGCGCGTCTTTATACCCGCGAAGTCGAGTTCGTCGATCTGGCCCAGCGTTCCGTCCGGCTGAGTCCGGGGGCCAGGCCGGCTCCGACGATGATCACTTACGATCACCTGGTCATCGCGCTCGGCACGCAGCTTGACCACGGGAAAATTCCCGGCATGCACGAGCATGCCAGCCCGTTCAAGTACCTGGGTGACGCGCTCGTTTTGCGCAACAAGCTGATCTCCGCCCTGGAAGAGGCTGACATCGAAAGCGATCCCGAACTCCGGCGCGCCTTGCTGACTTTCGTGGTGGCCGGCGGCGGATTTTCGGGCGTCGAATGCATCGCCGAAATGAACGATTTTTTGCGCACGGCCATCCGCTCCTATCACCAGATCAGGGAAAAAGATTTGCGGCTGGTTTTGTTGCAGCGCGGGGAGCGCATTTTGCCGGAGTTGACGAAAGGACTCAGCGCATTCGCCCATCGCTTGTTGGTGAAACGCGGGGTGGAGATCCAGCTCGGCTGCGGTTTGAAAGCCGTGAGTGCGGATGCCGTGGTCATCGAGGACGCAAAAACCAAGGAGAGCCAGGTCATCAAGACGCGCACGACCGTCGCGACGGTGCCGGCCGGCCCGCATCCGCTTTTGAGCACGCTGCCGCTTCCGCAGGATCGGGGCCGGATCAGGGTGGACGAGGGCATGGAGGTTCTCGACGTCCCCGGGCTTTGGGCCCTGGGCGATTGCGCGCTGGTCAAACAAGTGGACGGGAATTTTTCGCCGCCAACGGCGCAGCATGCGCTCCGGCAGGCCAAAACCTGCGCGCAGAATATCCTGGCTTCCATGCGCGGCACCAGGAAGCACGTTTTCACCTTCACCGGCTTGGGAAAATTGGGATCGCTGGGCCGCCGGTCCGCGGTCGCGGAAATCTTCGGCATCCGCCTGAAAGGCCTGGTCGCGTGGATGTTGTGGCGGGGCGTGTATGTGACAAAGTTTCCCGGGCTGGACGGGCAGCTGAGGCTGATCGCCGACTGGATCATGGATGCTTTCCTGCCCAGGGACATCACCCAACTCCGGCTCTTCCACGAGGAAGACGTCCATCGCGAACATTTCGAGCCGGGCGAAAAAGTTTTCAATGTCGGTGACGTGGGGGACAAGATCTACTTTATCGCCAAAGGCGAAGCGATGGTCCTGCGCGACGACCGACTGGTGTCGATCCTGGGCAAAGGCGAGATGTTTGGCGAAACGGCCATGGTGTACAATCGCCCGCGTAATGCCACCATGTGTGCGCAAACCGCGCTCGATGTGGTGGTCGTGAATCGCGAGGCCTTCTATGAATTGCTCGGCAACCTGCCCGGCTTGAACACCAGTATCGAGGCGATCATGAGCGCACGGATGGGACGCAGCGTTGTCCTGGACAAGGAAGTAACCGTTGCCATGAGTGAAAAGTTTCGGATCTGATCTTCCTGGATTCCAGGAGCTCTTTGTGGTCCCTGGATGTATCGCTTCGAGG
>Ga0307478_10002654_pt1 | contig 13834 bp, 13 predicted proteins | sample atmos_gasesECM4C_2_FD_203713 | JGI IMG/M metagenome (GOLD analysis project Ga0307478, IMG submission 203713) | Hardwood forest soil microbial communities from Morgan-Monroe State Forest, Indiana, United States - atmos_gasesECM4C_05 | ecosystem: Environmental > Terrestrial > Soil > Temperate...
GGAAAGTAATGAATGGAGAATCAGGAAGTGCGACCAGGTATTTCGGACTCCGGCGCTAGAGTTTGAAGTCCACCGAAGCACGGCAGTTCCTGCGGCCGTCTCCCTCCCCTTGGTTTCGCTAAGCCCGACGAGCGTTATGGGCGGTCTTTAGAATCCTCCACGGGCACGGGCTACCATGAGCGCACCAGCTCCGGCAGGCGCCAGCGACGGTCGCGCTTTCCAGCAACAATGACGCGGCCCAGGTGCCTTCGGAGCGTCTTCATCCCAGCGGGAGCCAGCTCCTGCAACTTTCACGGTCAACCCATCCCCCGTACTTCTCGGAACTTCTAGCGACGATCGCGGCTTCGTACAACGGGACGACACGGACGGCAAACTCTTTCGGTGCTATGGTAAACGGAGGACACGCGTCAACACATTCATCCTAGGCCAAGGCAGTCTGGCTTACACAACTCGTGGGGTTGTGCGCCAGCGTGACTTGCCCACCTTCCATGTAGTTCACGCCCTGCCCGCTATTGCCCTTGCTACAATCTGACTGTGCCTGGCGCAGCCCACCCGGAGATGCATCAACTGCTGGCGTTATCTACTGACGCCGGGACACGTCTCGACCGCTTTGTGGCCGCACACTGCCCGGAACTCTCGCGTTCGCGCGTGCAAGAACTCATTGACGACGGCCACGTCCTGGTCAATGGCCAATCCTTGAAACCTTCGCAGAAACTTCATGGCGGGGAACTCGTCAGCGTAGTGGCCCACCCGCGGCCAGCGCCGCACGCCGAAGCCGAAGCGATTCCACTCGATGTGCTTTATGAGGACGAAGACGTTATCGCCATCAACAAGGCCGCCGGGATGACCGTTCACGCCGGGGCGGGAAATGTTTCCGGCACACTCGTCAACGCCCTGCTGGGGCGCGGGCAAGCGCTTTCGAAGGCTGGCGATCCGCTGCGGCCAGGAATCGTTCATCGGTTGGATAAAGAAACCTCGGGAGTGATTCTGGTGGCCAAGAACGACGCGTCGCATGCAAAACTCGGGGAAGCCTTTCGCCAGCGGGCTATCAAGAAAACATATATCGCGCTAGTCGAGGGCGTACTGGGAGAGAAGAAAGGTCGGATCGAGCTGGCCATTGGGCGCGACCCGATTTATCGCACACGAATGACCACGCTGCGAAAATCCTGGCGCGGCGAGGCCATCGCCAATCCGCGGGAGGCGCGCACGGACTGGAAGGCCCTCGCCAAGATCGACAACACGACACTGGTGGAAGTCCAACTCCACACCGGGCGCACGCATCAGATTCGCGTGCACTTCTCGGCGCTGAAGCATCCGGTGGTGGGTGACATTTTGTATGGAGCGGCGAACGAACTGCGGGTTGGAAAGCTCACCTTGCCGCGGCTCAAGCGCAACTTTCTGCACGCCGCGAAGCTCGGCTTCGCGCAGCCGCGGACAGGCGCATGGATCGAGGTACGCGCCGCCTTGCCGGGGGAATTGCGCGGCTTTTTGCAGGAACTCTCCGCCGCCGCCGGAGTATCGCAGAGCCAGATTGACGCTGCGCTGGCGGGATACCTATAATCGATAGCAATGCGAAGAACAATTATTTCGATCTTTTTGACGCTGACATTTCTACTTCTTCCGCTCGCGGACAAGGCGCAGCAATCTTCACCAGATACCAAGCAACCGCTTTCCCCACCTGAAGGGAAGACGCAAACGAGCGCGCCGGTACAGTCGCCAGCGCCGAAGCAAGAAACAACTCAAAAGAGCGACGAAAAGCTAACTTCGGTCGTGAACCTTGTGGACGTGCTCTTCACGGTGCTCAACCGCCGCAACAAGCTTGTACCGGAATTGGAAAAGGCGGACTTCAAAATTTGGGACGACAAGACTCCACAAGAGATCCGTTACTTCAGCAAACAAACGGACCTGCCTCTGCGCATCGGCATGCTGCTGGACACCTCGAATAGTATCCGCGACCGCGTCAAGTTCGAGCAGGACGCTTCGATCAATTTTCTATACAGCGTGCTGCGCCGCAACAAAGATGAAGCTTTTGTGATGACCTTCGACGACGAGCCGCAAATCGTCCAAGCGTTCACCAGCGATACGGGCGCTTTGCGCGACCAGATTGCCAGGACGCGCGCGGGGGGCGGCACGGCGATCTACGACGCGATTTATGACGCTTGCGTCAAAGAATTGAGCCATCCTCCGCGTCCGCCCGGCGATCAGCCGGACGTGGTGCGCCGCGTGATGATTCTGATTAGCGATGGCGAGGACAACCTATCGACGCACACGCGCGGAGATGCCATCGAAATGGCGCAACGCACCAGCGTGGTGATTTACGCCATTAGCACCAGCACGCAGTGGGTTTCCCTCTCGCAGACCGATCCGAACAAAGCGAGCGACCGGAAATACCACCTGACGGACGGGGACAAAATTCTCCAGGAGTTGGCCGAAGAAACCGGCGGGCGCGCGTTTTTCCCTTACCACGTGGACGATCTGGACCAGTCGTTTCAGGACATCGGCGACGAACTGCGCAACCAGTATTCCATCGCGTATCTTCCGACGAACTACGTGCTGGATGGCCGCTACCATAAGATTCGCATCGAAGTTCCTGATCATAAGGGCTACCAAGTGCGCGCCCGTCGAGGTTATTTTGCGCGCGCGAACGCCAACGTGCCGGTCGCACCGGCTCCTCCCGCCGGAGCTCCACAATAAGCTGCTTTTGGAAATGCCGTTGACAAGCGTTAGGTAAAGCCCAAAACGATTAGCGAGAAACGTTGTGCAAGAGGACGGCGTCGGATTCGGCGTGCCCGCGGTTAATCCCGAGTTGTGCGCCATCTTTCGAAAACGCGTAGCCGGCGATTCGTTCCGCCGTAAAATGCGTCAGTTGCCGGCGGGGGGTTCCGTCCAGCGGCTGGATCCAGAAATTATCCACGCCTTTTTCGCGCACCACGTAAGCAAGGGCTTTTTCCGAGGGCAGGAAGGCAAGGCTGGGCAAGCCGCGCGGATCGAATTCGAACGCCGATTTTTTTCCATCCACTAGGGAATACAAAGCGAGCATGACCGTATGATCCGCTTCGCGGACTTCGAGAGTAGCGACTGTCTGGCCATCGGGAGAGAGCGCATAGGGAACCGAAGGAGATTTGATGATCGTTTCCGGCGAACCACCCTCGATGGGAATTCGTTTGAGAAAATGATTTTCAGCGGCGTCAAGGTAGTACAACCACTTGCCGTCATGGGAGCAAGCGGGCACGCGTTCGTTCAGGCCAAAAGTGAGGCGCGTTAAGTTGCTGCCGTTGGAATCGACGCGCCAGAAATTCGCTTCCGCGCCGCCCGACCGGCGGAGCGTTCGAAAGACAACGTAGCGGCCGTTCCCGCAGGAGGTCACCTCATGCATGGGATATCGGGGTTCGGAGAAAACCACGCGCTCTCCCCCCGCCGGATTCACCAGGCGAATGTCCGGACCCTGGACGACCAGGAGTTGCGAATCCGGAGTCCAATCCCAGCCCCAGGTGGACAGGTTGGAAGCGAGTTTGATGGGAGTCAATTTTTCGGGTGCGCTAGCGGGAGCGACGGCAATTTCAAATTTCCCATGGACCTGGCTCGCGGCGATGCTTTGGCCGTCTGCGGAAATACTGGGATGAACGTAATCATTCGTGTCGGTGGTCAAGAGGCGAAAATCGCCGCCCGGGAAGGAAACAATTCCGAGCTGATCTCGAAGAAAGCCAGTGGGGGCGGTGGCAGCGGAGACCAGAAGAGCGCCACCATCGGGAAACCACGAAGGCTCTAGATAGATGCGATCTTTCGCGATGGCTACTTGCTTGGTCTCGCCGCTTGCTACATCCACGGCCAGGAACCCGCCGAGATCGTGAGGGTTTGGCTGAGAGATAGGAATCACGATGGTCTTGCCATCCGGGGACCAGGAAAGCGTCAGGCTGTCGGTGAGCATTTCCTGGTGGTGAAAGAGGTCGCGTTCGAGCGTTCCGTCGCGGCGGGCGATCTTCAGGTCGATGGCGGCGGAATCGCCGTGTTGGTGCAAAAAGGCGAAACGCTGGCCGTCGGGTGAAAAGGCGATGGGGCTGTCCACGTCTTTGATGAGAAGACGGGGAGTTCCGCCCAGCATAGGGGCTTCATAGAGAGCAGCGTTCGCTTGGTCGGAGTCATCGCGACGGACGAAGTAGATGTAATTGCCATCGGGGGAAAACGTGAGGCCGCTATAGCGCGTGGCGGCGGGCGTGATCACTTGCGTGTTGCTTCCCGTGGGGATATGCCGCAGCCATAGGGACTGCAGCCCATTCTCGTCCCGGACGTGGAGCAAGTATTTTCCATCGGGTGAGATTCTGGCCAAGGAGACGTGACCGTTGTTGGTGAGGTTTTCGATGGACATTCTTTCAGCGGGTAATTCCTTTTTGTGCGGCAAGAGGGAGTAGATACCGAAGGAAGCTGCAGCGAGCAGGAGTAGAGCAGCTGCAAGCACGAGGCCAGCGCCGAGTTTGTTTTTGCCGGCGGCAGCGATCAGAACAGAGCTGCTCGAAGGCGAATGCGGGGGCTCGGCCAACGGGCCCGCAGGAATAGACCCTCGCGCCGGAATGCGGCCCGAAGAAGAGGTGACCGGCGTGCCTTTTCCGGAATCGAGTTCGCGCTGGAGGCGCTTGAGATCGCCGCGCAATTCGGCAGCGACCTGGTACCGAACGTCGCGATCTTTTTCGAGGGCTTTGTTGAGAATGCGCTCGAGCTCGGCGGGGGCTTCGGGATTCAGGGTAACGGGAGCCACTGGAGCCTGGTGCAAGATGTTGTCGAAAACGACGGCGCTGGTGCTGCCGGGGAAGGGCAATTTGCCAGTGGTCAACTGGTAGAGCACCCCGCCAAGGGAGAAGAGATCGCTGCGAGGGTCAAGTTCTTCGCCGCGTGCTTGTTCCGGAGACATGTTGGAAATCGTGCCGACGGCGGTGCCGGGGCTGGTGAGAAGCAGAGTCTCGGAGTCGTTGAGCGTTGTCTCACCCCCAAAGTTGGCGTGGTGTTCGGGGAGGAGCTTGGCAAGTCCAAAATCGAGAATCTTGACGATGCCGCGCTCGGTGACAAAAATGTTGGCGGGCTTGATGTCGCGATGAAGGATGCCTTTTTTGTGGGCGGCGTCGAGGGCGTCGGCAAGCTGGATCCCGATGTCGATGGTACGCGGAATCGGAAGGGCGCCGAGGGGAACAATCTTGTCGAGGGTCTGGCCTTCGAGTAATTCCATGGCGATGAAGGTGCGCCCATCGTGATCTTCGATGGCGTGAATGGTGCAGATGCCGGGATGATTGAGGGCCGAGGCGGAGCGGGCCTCGCGGAGGAAGCGTTCGAGGGTTTGCGGATCGCGCTGGGTGCCTTCGGGAAGAAATTTAAGGGCCACGCGCCGGCCGAGCTTGGAATCTTCAGCCTCGTAGACGATGCCCATGCCGCCGCTGCCAAGCTTGCGGAGGACGCGATAGTGCGCGATGGTCTCGTTGATCATAGGCGCGGAATGAAGAAAGGATGGTAAACGGTCGCGGGATGGGGGTCAATTAATTCGGGGCCACATCGATTCGGGGCCACGCCAGTAAAAGTAGGCAGAATTGTCAGGGCCGGGTGCATGTCCATGACCATTGGCGGTGGAGGTTTTACAAACTGGGCGTGAAAGCGGGGCGCCGTTAACGACCGTTCATCTTGCAACCAATTGCGATCTTCTCAAATGGCCTGAATCCGTTTCTCTGGTACTGCTGTCGAGAATTTTTGCAAGGACGATGCATAATTTCTGCGATCTTCCGTGCCGCCTTCTTTTGCCTGGCGAGTTTGGTTTCTGCTTTCATTCCGTAACGCTGCCACCAAAGGTTCGGCACTCGCCGCGCTTCCCGAATCGCGCTCCACTGATGTGATAACGCTTTTAGTAGATTCGATTGAGAATAGTCTCCTGGGACATCCTAACCAGGACAGGGTTTAGCGTGCCTTCACTTCGGCCAGAGCCAGCCGAAGGTGCCGGCGGTCAGCAGGGCGTAGATGAAGCCATCGAAGGACTCCTTGAAGACATTGCTCCAAGGCTGCGCCTTCCAGATGCCGTTGACCAGTGGTCCCAGGCTGTAGGACATAAACGCTGCGGTGCCAGCAACCCGAAACACGGCCAGATAGTCTGTTGCGGGCGCAACGGTGTGCCCCGTGAGGTAAGCAACGAACAATCCGACGAGCAGGCAATAGGCGAACCACAAGCCAAGGAACTTCCCCATGGCGGGCGGGCCGCTGGGGAACACGGTGAGCGTCCCAACCGGTCCTTGCTTGTATTTTTCCTGCATGGCGGGCGATTTCATATCTTTTTGCGTGCCATACGGGAAAACATAGAGACCCGGTTGCAAGCCCGCGGGCCGAAGGCCGGCGAGAAGTTTGTCTTCATCCGGGAGCTGCTTGTAGTCGCGGCGGTGATACCCGAGCACCATATGGATGAGGGAACTGGCCACGAAGACGATGATGGCCGAGAGCAGCATCGGGAGCAAAAGAGCAGTGAGCGGAACCATGCGCAGCCTCCTTGGAATCAACGACGAATGTGGGAAATTAGGCGTGAAACTATCGCCAAACGGGGCTGCGGTCAAGAGTCTTGGTGTTGGGAGACGGGGAGGACCCGGGAAGGGAGCGATAAAGTAGGAGGAAAAATAACGCTTGACATATTCCTATATGGGAATGTAATGTGTGGGCATGGCGCGCGCGGCGACCACTTCGGATGCGTTTAATGCGGTGGCGGAGCCGCGGCGGCGGGAGATTCTGAACTATCTCGCGCTCGAGGAGCGGCCGGTGGGCGAGATTGTCGATTTGCTGGGGCTCGAGCAGCCTTCGGTGTCGAAGCATCTGCGGGTCTTGCTGGAGGTGGGTTTAGTCCATGTCCGCCGCGACGGACGACGGATGTACTATCGGACTAACGCCCAGGCCATCCGGCCGCTTCACGAGTGGACGGAAACATTTGAGCGCTTCTGGCGTCACCAATTAAGCGGCATCAAGGAGCGCGCCGAGGGAAAAAACAATCCGTCAAACAATGCGAGCCCAGATTTTGTTCCACGGAGGAAAAATGATCTCGACGGCAACAAGAATTGAGGATTTAACGCTGGGCATCACGGAGGAAATCCACGTACGCGCATCGCTGGATAAGACCTTCGCGGCGCTGCTCGAACAGTTGGGCCCATACAACGAGGTTCCGGAGAAGGGAGCGATGCCCATGAAGCTCGAAGCCTGGCCCGGAGGCCGGTGGTACCGCGACCTGGGCGACCATAACGGCCACTTCTGGGGAGTGGTGCAGGCCATCAAGCGCCCGACGTTGCTTGAGATTACGGGGCCGTTGTTCATGTCCTACCCGGCAGTATCCAATGTGCAGTACCGCTTGAGCGAAAAAGACGGAGGAACGCTGCTCGCCTTTCATCACACGGCGCTGGGGCTGATTCTGGAAGAACACCGCAAGGGAGTCTCGGGTGGCTGGAACTACATCCATGAAGCCGTGCGGAGGCGAGCGGAAGCGGCGCGTTCGCACTGAGCGCCGCCGGAAGGCGAGGGAAGAGTTTATGTGTCCAGCGTGCCTAGTGGGTGCGGCGACGGCGATCGCCAGCGTCATGGCAACCGGCGGGCTAGCCGCGGTGGTGACGAAAAAGCTCGGCGCCAAGAACGGCACAAAGAAATCCGTCCAAGACCAAAATCCAAAGGAGGAAACATGGGAGAAGTAACGAACGAGCAAGTGAACTTGATGTTGCGGCTGTACGAAGAGCGCCGTGAGCCCAAACTGAGAGAAGCGCGCGACTGGTTCGGGGCAAACTTCCACGTAAAGAATGCCGACGACTTGATGCGCGTGTGTCCTCCCGGCAGCAAGGAAAACGTCTACATGCGCATGGTGCTTGGTTATTGGGAGATGGTGGCCAGCATCGTAAACCGCGGGCTTATCGACGAAGAGTTCTTCTTCGAAAGCAATGGGGAACAGTGGGTCGTCTGGGAACAGGTGAAGCCGGTGATCAGTGCCTGGCGCGCCATGTTCAGCAGCCCAAACTTCCTCGCCAACCTGGAAAAACACTCGAACCACCTGGAAGCGTTTCGCGAGAAGCGCAGCCCCGGGTCCAACGAAGCCATTCGTAAAATGCTGGCGCAAATGCAACAAGCCGCGCCGGCGCCCAAGACGCAAGCAGCGGGTGGCTAAGGTTCAGGTCCGAAGATCGATCATTTTGGTGGACGTCGAGAACGCGGGACAAGTTTGTTTAACGAGAGGAAGGAACCGTTATGAGACTTGTAGATTCCATCTTGATGGAAATTGATCAGGAAGCAAAAACGACCAAGCGAGTTTTGGAGCGAATTCCCGAAGACAAACTCTCCTGGAAACCCCACCCGAAAGCCTTTTCTCTGGGCCAGTTGGCCCTGCACATTGCGTCCGTGCCGGGTAGCGTCGCTGCGGCAGCGGCACCAGACACGATGGAAGCCCCGGCCTTTTCTCAGCCGGAGCCCAAAAGCCGCCAGGAAGTCCTGGACACCTTCTCGAAGAGCCTCGCGAGTGCCAAGGATACGCTGAACAAGATGGACGACGCCCGGCTCTTGTCCAAGTGGAGCTTGACGAAAAACGGCAAAGTCCTGATGTCTATCCCGCGCTTCGGATTCATTCGCGCGATCCTGATGAATCATAACTATCACCATCGCGGGCAGCTTTCTACCTACCTGCGGATACTGGATGTTGCCGTGCCGTCGATATACGGACCCAGTGCGGACGAAAATCCGTTTGCCTAGTCCCAGAGAAATTAAGGAGAGGAGAACGCATCATGGCAACAAGCAAGACTACCCTTCCTAAAATCGCGTCGGCGGCCGAATGGCTGGCGGCCCGCAAGGAACTCCTGAAAAAAGAGAAGGAATTCTCGAAGTTAAGGGATGAATTGAGCCGCCAACGGCGAGAGCTTCCTTGGGAGAAGGTTGAGAAGTCCTATGTGTTCGATGGGCCCAAGGGCAAGGAAACGCTGGCCGATCTGTTCGGCGGCAGAAGCCAGCTCATTGTGTATCACTTCATGCTTGGCCCCGGATGGGCGGAAGGGTGCCCGAGCTGTTCGTTCATTGCAGACCATATCGACGGCAGCGTGGTGCATCTTGCCGCGCGGGACGTGCGACTGGCAGTGGTTTCGCGCGCGCCGCTGGCGGAAATCGCAGCGTTCAAGAAGCGCATGGGCTGGCGCTTCCACTGGGTCTCGTCCAACGGCAGCGACTTCAACTACGACTATCAGGTGTCGATGGCCAAGGAGGAGCGGGAAAAAGGCGAGGTTTACTACAACTATGCCATGCAGAAATTCCCCAGCGAGGAACGGCCAGGCACCAGCGTCTTCTTCAAAGACGCCGCTGGCAACATCTTCCACACGTATTCCAGTTATGCCCGCGGGCTAGACATCCTTATTGGCGCGTACAACTGGCTCGACATTACGCCCAAGGGGCGCGACGAGGCCGGCCTGAAGCACGGGATGGCTTGGGTCCGCCACCACGACAAATATGACGCCGGGTACAAAGTGGACGCCCAGGCAGAGTACGTGCAACCCGCTAAGGCTACAGACGCCGCAAGCGGCTGCTGCGAGCATCATTAATCTAGAGAATCTAGAGTTGTTCTAGTTGCTTCGGTCTCCATTGGGCGGCAACGCCGAAGACATCGCGTCTACCGCGAAGCGAGCGTTCCCGGTTGCCGCCCAATACTTGGAAGGCTCATCCTTTCGGCGCGTAGTAGCCTTTTCGTGCGAGCACTTTCAGGTCGTGGTCGGCCGTTTCAATTTTGATTTTTCGGAATTTTCCGTCCAGCGCCGTGTTTGTCGGATAGTAGCCGAGCGTGTATTGGCTGCGCAGTTCCTCGGAAATCTCGTCGAACGCTTCCATCAGCTTCTTCTCCGAGCGGACGAAAATCGTGCGTCCGCCAGTCTCTTCCGTCAACTTGTGCGCCACGCTAGTGTTGCCGCCATAGCGCGGGTCTACCACGAGCAGGATATGGATGACCGTGTCCGTCTTTTGCGCCGCTTCAATCGCTTCTTCCAGTTTGACTTTGCTGCCTTCGTCCTGCGCGTCGGTCACAATCACAATGGCTTTTCGTCCCGCTTCCGTGGCCAGTTTGTCGCCACACGCCAGGTAAATCGCGTCATACAGGGCGGTGCCGGTGATTTGCCGCGACCCGATCGGACCCGGATTTAACCCAATCGATCCCTGATCCGGCACGTTGATCCGGCTCCTGCGAATGGCGCGCTCCAGTTGGCTGCGTTCGTCCGTGAAATCCGAAAGTAGATCGACATTGGAATCGAATGACATGACCAGCGCTTCATCGCCTTTGCGGATGATGCGCGAAATGAACTGGCTGCCAGCATCCTGAATGGCAGGCAGATTGTTCTGCTCGCTGCCGGAGGTGTCCAGCAACAGGGCCAGTGTAATCGGCAGCGCCACCTCCCGCGAAAAGAACGAGATCTTCTGGCCCTGATTGTCCTCCAAGATCTTGAAGTCTTCCTGCTTAAGGTTCGGCACGATCCTTTTGTTCTTGTCGCGCACGGTGGCAAACAGGTTCACCAGGTTGACCTGCGACTTGATGGTGCCGCCTTGTGCAACGGGTTCCTGAGGCATGGCAGGAACGGCCAAACTGACCGCAACCGTTGCGGTCACACATTGCATCAAAAGCTTATGCATCGATTGCATGTATACTTTCCTCTAGCGAGTGATACCCGGCCGGAAAAAACCCGCGGGTACTGCCGTCCTTTAGGATGCAGCGAAGCGGCGCGATGGATGCGTGGCCGAAATCACCCGCGTGGATAATTTCACTAGGAAGTTTGGCTTGAGGACCATGAAAAGTCTACGAATAATCCTTCCCTTGGTTTGCGGATTGCTACTCGCTTTCCTGCTCGTCCAGCTTCGCGCGCAAGCCCCGCAACCGGCCACCGCCCCGCCAGTTCCGGCGCAGAACAGTCCAGCGCCTCCACCACCGAGCCGGCAGGGCAGAATCACTGTCCCGGTCAACGAAGTGGTAGTGCCTGTCACCGTGAAGGACAGGTCCGGTAGTCTAGTGCCGGACCTCCGGCGTGACGAATTTCGGATTTTTGAGGATAATGTCGAACAGAAAATCGATTCCTTCCAAACCGAGCCTGCGCCCATTTCCATGGTCTTGCTAGTGGACAACGATTTGAAATCGAAGGATGCCAAGCAAGTTACAGACAGCTTGCGGGCGGTGGTTCTGGGTCTGAGCCTGAACGACGAAGCTCTTATCTGCCGCTTCGACCAGTTTTTCCACCAGGGCAAAGGCTTCATCAGCGACCAGGACAAGCTCCTCAGCGAGTTGAAACGCACGCACTTGGACGATGAGCCCTCCGTGTCGCCCTCAAGCCCGGCAATCGGCACCGGGCCTTCCATCAACGGCCATTCCGCCACCGGAGATGCGCCGAACATCACTGGCGCGCTAAGGAACATCAAAGGACAGCCGACCAAGGCTTTGGACGATGCGGTGTACGCCGCCGCGCAATTGCTCAAGGACCGCGACCCGGAGCGCCAGCGGCGCAAAGTCATTTTTCTGATTTCGGACGGCGTTAACGGCGCGAAGTTCAACGTGAATAACTACGACACCGTGCTCAAAGAACTGCTGCGTTTCAACATCTCGGTTTACGCCATCGGCGTGGGCAGCGCTTATTTCGACCGGCGATTCGAACGCCTTTCCAAATACGCGCACGACACCGGCGGCGACGTTTACTATGGTTTGAAGAGCCGGGCGATGGAAGAGCTTTACGCGCGCGTCACCGAAGAAGCCCGCAACCAATACACTCTGGCCTATGCCCCCGGCGGAACCGACCGCGGCGCCGAGTACCATTCCATCGAGGTGCGCGTAAAGCGCGAGGGCCTGACCATCCTGGCCCGCGAAGGCTATTACGCTGGTGGCACGCCGCGCTAAACGGTTGTTTGCCGCTCTTCCATCGCGCGTTCGCGCAGATACAGAAATAGCGGCAGCGCCAGGCTGACTCCCACGGCGCATAAACCGGCAATCGGCATCCAACGGAACCGTATGCGCAGCAGCTTTCCTTCGACAAGCATAAACACCAAGAGCACTGCCGACGAAATGAGTACATCCAACCCGAAAAACGCGCTAATCCGATTGGCGAAGAGCTGACGCACCAGAAGGCCGAGATTCAGCCTGTTCTCCGTGAACCATGGAACGAATTGCGAGTAGGGTATGGCCACACCGAGGATGCCAAGCACCCAATAAATGTTCTTGCGCTTCACGGCTGCCCTCCCTACTGGCTTCCACCGGGAAAATCCCAGGAAATTCCTAAGAGGCGCTCAGTGCTTCTTCATGCGCCGGACAAATCGGTTTGTAAGTGCAATTGCGGCAAATGAATCCCGGTTTGGCGGGAAATTCTCCGGCGCGAATGTCCGCCGCCGTTTCTTGGACCACGCGCAGCGCTTCGTCGAGCTGCTTCAGGTCTCGAGTGGTTTCTTGGCGGTGATTGTCCTGCAAATAATGGAAAACCATGCGCACCGGATTCCACTCAAAAATCTCTTTCGCCGCGATCGCATAGATGCTCAGTTGCAGGTCTTTCTGCGCATCCGAATCCTTTTTTGCCTTGCCCGTCTTGTAGTCGACGATTTCCACGTCCCGCCGCCCCAGCGAATTTACCTGGTCAATGCGGCCTTTTAGAATGACGTTGTTCTCTACCGGCAGCTCGAAATTTTTTTCCAGTTCCAGCACTATCACCGGCTGCTCCAGCGCTGCCTGATGAAAATGCCGCAGTTGCTCCAGCCCGTCCTTCTTGTACTCTCCCTCCTGGTATTCGTCTTCGTAGCCCGCCTTGGACCATTCGGTTTCGAAAACCCGCTGAACTTCGTCGAACGGCAGGCGGTTGCCTTTTTTGAACTCCGTCATCATCCGGCGGATGGTGCCGTGCATAACACGGCCGAATGTCAGTGTAGCCTTGGCGCCTTCCGGCAAGGACCACAAGGACGAGAATAGATACTTTTGCGGGCAAGACCTATAGCTTTCGACCGCCGAAGGATGCAGCTGCAGAGGCTCGGGCGACGGCGGATGAAAGGTCTTCGCCCACTGTGCGATGCGCGAGAAAACTTTAGCTCGGCCTGAGGGCGCAAAGAGGGAATCCTGTGCCTCTTCCGTCTGCGCTTCGCCGGAGACTTCAGCTGGCGCTGGCGCGACCTTGGGCGCGAGTTGCAGCACATCGCGCCGCTTCACCCGCGGGTCCATCAAGATGTCCTCGATAAACGGTGGCACCTTTCCTTTCCTCTCCGCCAGCGAAGTGATGGTCAGCCGGTCCCGGGCCCGCGTCAGCCCCACGTAGAACAGCCGGCGCTCTTCCTGATGGTGAAAATGCACCTCGGGAGCCCCCTCTTTCATCAGTTTTGCCGGGAACTCGAACACATGGGAGCGCTCCGGCTGCGGAAACTTGTTTTTGTTCACGCGCAGCACAAATACATGGGAAAACTCCAGGCCCTTGGCGCCATGAACGGTCATTAATTGGACCGCGTCGCCTGGCGTGTCCTCTTCCAGGCAAATCGTGCCGCCCGCCTGGTCGAAGTACTCGAGATACTCCACAAACTCACTCAGGCCGCGCGTCTCGCTTTTCGCTTCCCACTCCTTGACGAATTCCGGAAGCCTTCTCACATAAGCGCGGTCTTGCTCTGAAGCGCGCGCGTGGATTTCGAGCCATTCGAGGAGCTCGTCGAGTACTTCCGCCGCCGTGCGGCGTTGAATCCTTTTGCGCTGTTCCGAGAGCAAGTCCAGCAGTTCGCTCAGTTCGTTCGCGGCAGGTTCGAACGGCAGGCTCGCCTGCTTGGTCTGCAGCTCGTCATAGATCTTCTTGCGATTCTTGCGTCCGCGCTC
>Ga0307478_10002656_pt1 | contig 13830 bp, 16 predicted proteins | sample atmos_gasesECM4C_2_FD_203713 | JGI IMG/M metagenome (GOLD analysis project Ga0307478, IMG submission 203713) | Hardwood forest soil microbial communities from Morgan-Monroe State Forest, Indiana, United States - atmos_gasesECM4C_05 | ecosystem: Environmental > Terrestrial > Soil > Temperate...
TTGATCTCGACTTTCTCGGAAACTTCGCCCACAACAAGAGAAATATCGAGCGTATGAGTCTCGCCCACTTGAAGCGTCACTTGTTCGATCACTTTGGTCTTGAAGCTGGGGTTCGACACGGTGACGCTGAACTGGCCGACAGGGAGGCCGGGGAAGCGGTAATAGCCATTGGAGTTTGTTTTGCGCTCCTGAGTAATGCCAGTATCGACGGCTGTTACCGTGACGTTCGCTCCGCTAATGGTCCCGCCACTCGGATCCGTCACCGTGCCTTCGAGTGTGGCGCGGTCGGTCTGAGCAAAAGAAGGCGCCCCACTGACCAACAACGCGAGGGTTGCAAGAAATGCAAAAATTGTGAAGTGTCGGCAATGCTTGAAGCTCATGGATCAACCCCTTTGTTTTCTGATTGCTGGGCTACAACTCGACCCCGTCGGTCCGTCTTGCCGGTCAACAACTCCTGAACTCAATCTTTTGCGTACATCTAGCAACGAGCGCCAAGAACGACCGATGAATGAAAATCAAGGGATTGTTAAATAGACGCTGAATTTTTTTCAGGAACCCACAGTGGGATCCGTATCTTATTGAAATTCAACAGGTTCAGGATTTTGCCTGAACCGGAATTTGCACGTGGAAAGCAGAACCGGAGCCGACTGTGCTTTCTGCGGCGATGGTTCCGCCGTGCATCTCGGCAATCCATCGGGCGATCGCGAGCCCCAGACCCGCACCACCGGTGTTCCTGGACCGAGCGCGATCGACGCGGTAAAACCTGTCAAAGATGTTTTTCAGTTCCGTTTGCGGGATACCCGCGCCCGAATCGCGAACAGTAATCTGCGCATGAATTTCCGATTGCGACAGAGCGATTTCGCAGCGGCCTCCGGTAGGGCTGTACTTCACGGCGTTATCCAAAAGGATGAGGAGCAATCGGTCTACGGCGATGGCGTCAGCCTTAACCCAAACAGGCTCGGGCGGAGTCGTGGCAGTGACATCAAGCGCTTTCTCAATCCCAAGCAAGGCCGCGCGCTCCCGCGCTTTTTGCACGTGAGCTGACAGATCCAGCAGGCGCATCTCCATGCCGACTGCGCCTGCATCGGCGCGCGCCAGCGTGAGCAGGTTTTCCAGCAGTTCAGACGTGTCGACTGAGGTCTCGAGAATGGTGGATAAAGCCCGGCGATACTCCTCTTGGGTCCGCGGCTTCCGCAGAGTAATTTCGGCGGTGGCGCGAATCACAGACACAGGCGTCCGCAGATCGTGCGATGCGTCGGCGGTGAACTGCGCGATCCGTTTGAAGGAAGCTTCGATGCGCGCAAGCATGGCATTGAGCGTTTCAGTCAGGCGTCTGAGTTCGTCGCGGGCCCTCGGAACTTCCAGCCGGCTGGACAAGTTTTGCGCATTGATCAATCCAGCGGTCTCAATGATCCGGTTGACGGGTGCAAGAGCCCTTCCGCTCAGCCAGTAACCCAAGAGCGAAGCCAGCAAGACGAGCATAGGCAGAATCTCTTTTTCGATGAGCCGGAAATGATCAAGGGCCTGGTCAAACGGTTCTGTGGGAACCGCGGCATGTATTTCATAAACGCCGCCGCCTACCGCCACACGCTGAAGCGCAATACGGTACTGCGAAGACTCGAGATTGACGGTGACAAACGACGCGCCTGCATCCTGGATCTCCGGCAGAGGAGGATCAATTCGCAGGAATTGCCGCGACCGAAAGATCCAATTGCCATTCGCGTCGGCCACTTCGAAGAGCGCCCCATTCGCCCAAAGCTCCGCTAGTCCGCGCAACTCCTCGCGGAGCTTGCTTTGCTCGTGTAAGGAAGCGTTGGCCAAGACAACGCGGCGCACAGTCTCAAGGTTGGTGCGCGAAGCACTGTCGACCGTGGCTTCGATGCTGCGGCGGAAGCCGAGATCGCTCGTCCAGAAGAACGCAACGAACGACAGGGCCAGAACTACGAAGTAGAGGGCGGTGAGGCGCGCGCGAATCGGCAAATTCATGATGCAGTCTGGCTTCCCACCGAGTACCCAAAGCCGCGGTGCGTGTGAATCAATTTCTTGGCGGCGCCGTCCTCGATTTTCTTTCTGAGGAGCCGCACAAAGGCCTCGACGGTATTTTCCCCAACGTCACGACGATTGCTCCATAACGCGTCCAAGATGGCCCCTCGAGATAAAACGCGGCCTGGATTTCTCACCAGTAGTTCGAGCAGCCGGAATTCGGTGAGGGACAGATAAATCTCCTGGCCGCCGCGGAAGGCGCGAAACGAATTTATGTCAAGAACAAGATCTTCGAATTCCACGACGTTCTTTGGTCTTGCGGCCGTGCGCCGCTGCAAAGCTCGGATGCGCGCGAGCAATTCCATGAACGAAAACGGCTTTGTAAGATAGTCGTCGGCCCCCGCATCGAGCCCCGTGACTATATCGGACAGCGCGTCGCGCGCCGTGAGCATTAGCACAGGAACCGAGTTGCCGCGAAGGCGCAACTGTTTTGCGACCTCCAGGCCACTTATGCCCGGAAGCATTACATCCAGAAGAATCAGGTCGAAGGCGGTGTCACCAGTGAGCCTCAGAGCCACACGGCCGTCGCCGGCCAGATCGACTTTGTGCGATTCCTCGCGTAGCCCATGCACCAGTACATCCGCCATGAGCTCATCATCTTCGACGACTAAAATGTTCATGGGGAAATGCCGAGAGGATTCTAGGCCGAATTTTATGAATGTCCGGTGAATCTCCCGTTACAACTGCGTTGCAGAGGCGCCTCCGGATCTGTAGATGCGGATGGGGAGGGAGGCCAATATGATTTAGGCGCCGGAGAGATTTATCACGCTGCGCGAGGCTAGCTGCTGAAGAGAAAGGATCAATGAGGCACCCAGATGGGACGATGTGTGAAGAGCCCGTTGACGAAGCCCATTTGATAGACAATGAAAAGGCCAAAGGCAAGGCTTACCAGACCAGAGACCAGTGCCAATCCGCGATTTAGGCGAGCGAAACGGCGCTCGGAAAACGTGAAGGGCACGGCGATAGCCGCGGTGATCAGCATCATGCCGGCGACGGTGCCAAGCCCGAAGACCAGGAGATACAGAATTGCCCAGGATGGCACACGGATGGTGGTGAGCACCAATAAGGCAACGGCGGCTGATCCCGCGAGACCGTGAACGATGCCCACGGCCAATGGGCGGACGACTTGATAAAGACCCAGGCGGCCAAAAATGCGATCCATCCAACCAACGGGTGTGGCGTCCTCGGCATGACCGTGTTTATCAGGACTGTGGCCGTGGGGATGGCTGTGAACGTAATCCCCGTGTCCGTGGGGGTGCGAATGATGTCCTTGCTGCAAAGGAGTGAACGTTTCCGCAATCCAGCGCATGATCCCAGAAAGATTTAGAACTCCCAGAAGAATCAACATGAGGCCAACCGACAACTCCATGGTGAGACCGAGTCTTGGCGGAATCACGATACCGAACAGGATAATTGCCGAACCAACAGCGAGAATCGTGATCGTGTGGCCCAGACCCCAGAGGGCTCCAATCAGAGCCGCGTGGCGGATACTTCGCTGGCGGCTCACAATCGTGGTTACCGCGATGACGTGGTCGGGATCGGTGGCGTGGCGCATGCCGAGAAAGAAGCCGAGAACAATAATGGAAAGCAGAGTGATCATTTATTTTGAAACCGCAGCAGCAGCGCGAGAGTTTCCGCCATGCAGTTCGAGTCGCCAGTGTAGCAAACTGGCCGCTAACTCCGAGAATACGTTCGAATTAAAAACGGAGGAGTGGGTGAGCGGTTGAAACCGGCGGTCTTGAAAAATTAAATCGCCGATTCGCTATCTGGTAGAAAATTCAACTAAATCCCTCTGCCAGCTGCAAGATAGCAACAGTTTCTGCAAATCTTTTTGTCTTTGTAATCAGCTTCGAGAGTTCCGAACTTGCTTCGATTGCTGCCCCAGATCAAGACGGTGAAGATTTGATTCGGGTATGGTTTGTCTAGATTGAGGAACGTGGGCTGGCCCTTTGATGATTCAGCGTACCGAGTGCTGACGACTTGGCCACAAACGGTCGCGTTCTCATAGAAGTGCTCCTTAGCTTCTGCTGCCGTGAGCTTCTTCTGCGCCTGGGCTGGCGACAAAAGAGCGATTCCGATCATCACAGTGAGCAGCATCCTAGTTGTTCTCATACACTCCTCCGCGTTGAAGGCCAAACCAGACAAGGGCAAATCACCCAAGCTCTTTGAGCACGAGCGCAGACAAGTATTTGAACGAGAACGCGAGAAGATGCCAGGGCAGCGCAGGCTGTTTCCTATTTCGCGTCGATCCAAGTGTCTGACCCCGTCAGTTTGTAGGCCACATTCAGGAACGCAAGGTGAAACGGTTTGCCGTCCGCCGTGCCCCGATGTTCCGTTGAGACGAGGAGAGGCCCAGCCATCTTGTAGCCGGCCCAAGTTGATGTGACGTTACTCGGCTTCGTGGTGCCGCCCCGATGGTAGATGAACTGCACAATTCGTCCATCCTTCCCAACATAAAGGTCCCAGGTATCGCCTGGCGTATAGCCGCCAACTTCCGCAGGGTATTTCACCGAAACCAGTTTCGCCGTGCCATTTCCAATCGGCAATTTTTGGTTTTCTCTAACGGTAACATTAGCGCTGGCGTCCCAGTTCGCATGAAAAGGGAAGATAAACCAATAGTTATCGTTGACGAATCCCGGCTCAATTTGGTCCTTCACGTTGGCAGGCGCGCTGTTGAGCTGAGAACGGTTATAAGAAACTTTAACGGGCTTGCCGTCCTTGTCGGTTGTTTCGTAGGTGACGTTGCCAGTCTTGGGCTCCCAAGTCCAGGTGCGGGAGAGCTTCACATTTAAAGCGGCAAGCTCCAAGTTGAACGTATAGCGTACTGCGTCAATTTTCTCCCACGAATCAAGGCCATAGGTCTTGGCAAGCTGTTCGACATCGGGCGGGCGTGTCTGCGCCCGGGAAGTGCCCGCAAAGAGCAGCACCGCTAAAAACAGGAAATAGACCGTCAAGGAACGGCGCAACTTTTTCATGGATCCTCCTCAGTGAAACGAACGTCGTGTTGGATGGTATGCAATGAGCCTTAGATGCAATAAATCGCTGGTGGTGCAGTTGCGTTCGCTCTACCGGTCCGCTCAGCGTTGGAGCGCGGCCGACCAAGTAAACCTACGCAAGGCGATAATGGCACCAGCAATTACCACAGTTCCGAATTCCAGAATCATAATCCAGTCAGGAACGGTCCACGGCCGCCCAACGGTGCGCAGGTGCCAGACATAATAGGTAGGAAGGATGCTCAAAGTCCAGACCAGGATGGGAAGCGTTGAGGTCGACCTTAGGAACGGCAGCATCCACAGCAGATACCATGGATAGACAACCGGCGCGCAGAACAGCGATGCGGCCATTGGCCAGGCGAACGCCTCCGCGGACGCTTTCTCGGACCCCTCCCTGAACTTTCTTCTCATCCAGATCGCGGTAAGAAAACCGACGAGCACTGCAAGCCCAGCTACCACCTGTGGAGCCGCCACTCGCTCGATCGTTGCAAAAACCGGATCATTGAACCGGAACCTCTGCACGTAAGAGCCGAGCGATCCCATTGGAATCCGGCCGTGAGTGAGAAATGGCACGTAGAGAAGTCCGACGAGGATTGCCGCCAGCGCGGCGTCGCGCACCCGGACGCGCTTCCAATAGAGTGGCACCAGCACGATCGGAAGAAATTTCACCGCGATGGCGAGCCCAAATGATATGGCCGAAGCGGCACGCCACCGCCTCACGAGCGAGGCCGCGGAGATCAAGAGCAGCAGCACACCCACAATATCGACGTGTCCACTGCCTGCCACCTCAATTGCTAGCAGTGGGTGCCAGGCATAAGCCAGAACCCAGTGCTCTCCCCGGCGCGTACGCCGCAAGAAATCGAGCAACACAAACACAATCGCGAAATCGCAAATTACAAATGAAACCTTCAGCGCGAACATAGACTCGTGAATGGAAGTCACGGCGCGGAAGAATAGCTGCGCCCCCGCCGGATATGGGCTCGGCACCTCTGGATTATTCAGCGTACGCGTCTCAGATGTGTGCAAGCTGGCAAGGGCAGGGTCGCTCGGAACCACGATATAAGGGTTATAGCCGAGCCGCTGCATGCGGCCGTCCCAAACATATCGATGAATGTCGTCATCTAAACCCGGTGGCATTCGTAGAAATTCAAAATGCCACAGAGCAGACAGGGCGAGACCGAAGACGATGACGCGCCTCGGGAATTCTGGCATGGAGAAGAGCTCGCGGATGGCTAGGAGATACGCCACGCCAGCAACAGCCAGAGGAATGAAAAATGAAGGTTCACCCGTGTGGCTGAAGTTGCGTGAGCAGATCGTCAGGGCCACAAGCAAAATGGCACCGAGTCCGTACAGCCTGTGCGAGGGTGTGAGTTTCACAAGCCTCCCACTCAATGGCGAAGTTGCGCGACTGCTTGCTGCCATTCTCCGAACCAACCGGCAGTCCTTGGGGCCTTCGCGGGAGCGAGCTGCAGTTCCCGAGCCAGAAGAATCAAATCGTTTGCGATGTCGATGTCATAGAAGGATTCCGTGAAGCCGGTTGAGAGTTCAAGGGCCTTCGTGCGCGTCAGCAATCTGTCGAGCGCACTCCCCGTTCCCATACCATCGCTTTCGAAGAGCGAGGGGTGAGCGGCCTTCGCGCCAACAAGATAGTAGCCTCCATCGTGGGTTGGTCCGACAACCACATCATGCGCGGCGAGTGTTTCGAACGCACTATCCAGAACCGACGGCGCGAGGTGTGGACTGTCGCTATTGAAGGCGATAACGTGCCGCCCGCCGGAGCCAGTGAAATGTTGAAAAACAGAGGTGAGTCCTGCTGCGAGACCTTCGCCTGTCTGCGTTACGACCTGCACTGCATTACCTACTAGCTGCGCTAATTCGTCCTGATCCGGCTCAGGGCACATCACCGCGACCTCCACGTTCGTCAATGACGTTGCCAACGCGAGGGTATCCTCCAGAAGGCAGCGATACAGCGCTGTCACTGCGGGAGAAGGCAGGCTCTGAGTGAGACGGGTCTTGACCATGCCGGGCTTTGGGGCCTTCGCCATAATGACTAACGTGCGGTTTAAGCGCGAAAAACGCAAAGAGGTCTGGTTCGAGGATTCCATAAGAGATTGGTCCGTCGAGCTCACGCCGGCCGCGGCGTTCCCGCCCTTCGACGTCGAAATGAATAGAGCGCGATCCGGCTCAGGATGAACCACGCTGCACCTATCGTGCCTTTCATCGTACCGCTGATTTTCGACTTCCCAATGCGCGGGTGGTAGCTCACAGGAACTTCCACAATGCGAAATCCCGCGATGGCCCCTTTCACGATCATTTCCACAGCCCAACCGTAGGTGGTCTCCTCCAGGTCAAGGGCCTGCAGCACCTCTGAACGACCGGCGCGAAACGGTCCGAGGTCGCTGACCTTCACGCCGTACAAAAGCCTGATCAGACCGGCGGCGAGGCGATTGCCGAACACTTGGTGCCAGGGTAGCGCGCCGGGGATGCTGTTGCTGCCGAGGCGCGAACCGAGCGTAATGTCCGCGCGCCCTTCGATGATCGGAGCCAGGAGAATCGGCAACTCCGAAGGACGGTCGCTGTAGTCTCCGTCGAGAAAAACGACCACATCAGGATTTTGCGCATTCGCAATCCCTGTCAAACAAGCGCGCCCATACCCTCGGCGGGGCTCCTGGATGACGAGTGCTCCCATCTTTCGGGCGAGATCGGGCGTTCCGTCCGTCGAATTGCTGTCGACAACGATGACCTCCGTCACAAGATCGGAAGGCAGATCCGCAAGCACACGGCCAATGGCCTGCGCTTCGTTATGGGTAGGAATGATGACCGATACTCGCACTCGTATTCCCTTATCACCACCACGGGGACGCAGGGCGTCGTCGTGCCAGCAGTGCGTCGATGCCCCAGGCGCGACCTCCGCGTCCCACCGCGAGTCCCAGCGATGCGAGCACGGGAACCAGGAGTTCCCAAATCCACGACGTTCCCAATTCCGTGACCCACAGGCTGCCCAGGAACAGAAAAGCTATCAGCGCAACCGGCCGCGTGAACAGGCCAATAACGAGCAGTATTCCCACCGAGATCTCCATCACCGCTTGTCCGGGCGCGATCATGGCCGCATGACTCGACATAAACTCAAGAACCAACTTCCATGCGGCAGGCGCGTGACTGTTCTTGATGTAATAATTGATCACACCGGCGTAGCCCGCCGGCGTGTAAGCGCCCTTCCCCAGATTCTCGAAGAAGACCCACACGAGCATCGCCCCGACTGTCACGCGAACCAGTGCCAGGCCATTTGCCGCATAGGATTGGACGGTGGGGCTGGCTATCGCATTTTGTGCTTGAGTTACGTTTGTCGTCATCATCTAGCTCCCAGTCTTCGATGCTAAATTCTCTTAATGGGTGCAACCTCATCCATACAAACTCTTGCCCGTCAGCAATTCAGCCCTCTCCATCACGCGCAACCACGATGGTGGTACATGCGCTTTCGCCTTTGGGGAGTTCGCGAGCGGGAGCCAAGCGGATCTCCAGCTTCTGCAACTCTCTGCGGACAATTGGGCAGTAGAAGTCCGGCTGATCGAGAGCATTTTGGATGCGGCGCCGTCCGGCACACCCGCCGTAACATGACTCGAGGTAAACGCAGGAGCGGCAAGCCTCTGGCGTGGTGCGGGCCTCCACAAAGGGCGGAGTCTCTACAAGTTTTGAGCGGAGCGAAAGCAGGAGTGAAAGCGGTTCGCCAGCTCCCGGCCAATATACACAGGGCTGACTAGTGGCTCGGGGCGTAACTCGCACGGTGCTCACTCCGCATCCGCCAGTCCTCGCGGGCAAACCCGCCATAGCGCGGACTAGCGGTTCCCCGATGCCGATCACATCCGTTTCTGCAAACAACGCCCGAAAGCCTTGCCAGTACTCTTCGTAACTCAAGGCGTAGAGGTCGGAGCGCACCGCTTGATAAACGTTGACGCGCAGCGGCGCCTGAAAACGCTTGACCACTCGCGCCACTTCAGCAAGCCGCAGATAGTTGGACTTCATCATTACAGCAATAAAGGTAACGGGAACCCCTAATCCGACGCAGCGCGCTGCCTGATCATGGATAAGAGCCCAATTGCCGCGGCCGCGTTGGGCATCTTGCTCGCGTTCCGTTGGATAATCCAGGGAGAACTCGATGTCGTGGAAGGCCCGCAACTCATCATCCGTGAGCACCGCCGCGCTGTGACCGTTTGAGGTGATGGTGAGCTTCACCTGTTGCGTTCGGAGGTAGGCTAGGATCTCCCGGAATTCCGGGTGCATTCCATTTTCACCCGTGCCCAAATTGACGGACCGCACCGGCAGGCTTTCCAACAAAGCTCGCACCTGGTCAAGGCTAAGCCGGTCGGTCCGCGCCGGATCGCGGTAGCAAAAGGAACAAGCCAGGTTGCACTCGTTAGTAAGCCCCAGTCCAAGTGCAAAGCGGTCGGAGGCAGCCGGCCGGATCAACGCCGAGTGTGAAGCAGCCTGGGTGTCGGCCTGTGTCATGATCCCGCTTCCTTGCTCGATAACGCACAGGAATGGCGAGCGATTACCTGTATGTAGCGCGCGACCGCAGAAAACTCAGGTCGACTACCGAGCTTACGCTCCAGTTCAAAAATCCGGCCGTACTCCTCGCGGCGGGAGACTTGCGGCGCCAAGTAATCCGAAATGACGCGGACACCACGTTCAGCAGCTACGACGAGCGACGCACCTTTCGTCATGGCTTGCAGGCTGTCCAGCGTAAAGAGTCGCACCCTACCGCCAAAGAGAGATTCATATCCCCACGCAGCCGTAAGGGTGCGTTCCGCCGCCTCCAAATCACCTGCCGCGATGCCAGCCTTGAGCACCTCACCGGCCCGGTTGCGCACCAAGATAGATAAAAACCCAGTCCCGCTCGAATCACTTCGCATCACCCGAGCGGCGGCGGAGAGGACAGCATTTGGATCGTCGACGTATTCCAGTATGTTGTGGCAAAGAACAATGTCGAACGATCCCGCGGGAAACAGGTTCGCCACTTGCGCCGCGTCGCCCAGTTTTAGTGTGATCTTCTCTTCAAGGCCAGCTTCCCCTGCCGCGCGCTTCGCGATCTCCAGCATCGTTAGAGAGGAATCCAGTAGCGTCACGTTTATGCCAAGACGAGCCAGGCGCACCGCGGCCGCTCCCGTGCCGCCCCCGAGATCCAATCCGAGTAGCGGCCGTCTGCTCTGCGGCAAAGGTAGAAAATCCTGCAGATGGGCGAAAGCCAAGTCGCTTCGCAAGCGCCCCTCGGGTGTCTCGAGGTAGGCGGCGTACTTGTCCGCGCCGCTTTGGAAGTGTTCGCTCCCGGCTTTGGCGATCTTTTGCATGCAAAACTCAGTCGAAGTCCATCCCCGGTGCGGGTATTGTACACGGACAGCGTCAGGTGTACGTTATCAGTCACCAGAAAAGTCTAAGGAATTCTGTTCGAGAGGTATCGGCCATGAATCGTCGCGATTTTCTCCAATCTGGGAGCATTGCGTCAGTAAGCCTCGCCTTCAGGAAGGCTGAGCGCTTGTTTTCACAGGTCACTCCGCCCGATCGCTGGCGTACTTTTCAAGTAACAACGCGCGTCGAAGTTCTGAAGCCCTCCGGGACGACGCGCATATGGGTGCCTGCGGCTCTCATTAGTGAAACGCCCTTTCAGAGGACCCTCGCGAATACGTTCAACTGCGAGAGCGGTACTGCGAAGATAGTCGAGAGCAAGAGCGACGCGCTCGGAATCATCGCGGCCGAATTTCCGACGGGGCTAAAGCCGATCCTCTCAGTGACGAGCCGGATCGCTACGAAGGATTGTGCGGTCGACATCACCGCGCGGGGCACGGGGCCGAAAGAGAGCCGAGCTGAGCTGGAGCATTTCTTGCGGCCAACCAAGCTCCTGCCGACCGACGGTATCGTGAAAGAAACGGCGAGCGAAATCACAAAGGGCGCGAAGACGGATGTTGAGAAGGCGCGAGCGATCTACGAGTGGATCGTTGACAACACATTTCGGAATCCGAAGACGCGCGGCTGCGGCGTCGGCGACATTCGCTTTATGCTGGAGTCCAAAGATCTGGGCGGCAAGTGTGCGGATCTCAACGCGCTGTACGTTGGCCTCGCCCGTGCGGCCGGCCTGCCAGCGCGTGACGTGTACGGCATCCGCGTCGCCAAATCCGAAATGGGGTACAAGAGTCTCGGTGCCTCGTCAGAAAACGTGACGAAGGCGCAGCATTGCCGCGCTGAGGTTTACCTTGGTGCTTACGGCTGGGTACCCGTTGACCCCGCGGACGTGCGGAAGGTCGTGCTCGAGGAACCACCTGGGAATCATTCCCTGGACGACGACATTGTGAAGAATGCCCGCGCGCGGCTATTCGGGTCTTGGGAGATGAACTGGATGGCCTACAACTTTGCGCACGATGTGCCTCTGCCTGGGTCAAATGGCGCGCCAGTTGGCTTCCTAATGTATCCACAGGCAGAAACGAGCGACGGCCGACTCGACAGTCTCGATCCGGCCAGCTTCAAGTATGAGATTACGTCGACGGAGACCACATCTACCCACGGCTGACGAAGCCGGACATGCAAGTGCCTTCACCACCTGTGCCGTTTCATCTTGGGAGAGCTGAAGATCTCGACGAGCGTCCTCACGCGCTCTTTCTGGCGGCTGGGCGGGAATCGCTTGGTTCGTGTGAGCTCGGCAATACCGTGAAGACTCGCCCAAAACAGTTCCGCTATAACCTCTGACTTCGAGCTCTGCCTCTGAAACAACTCCAGGAGTTGGGAAAAGGCGAATCGCAACTCCTGAGGAGTAGCCGCTTCACCGAAGGGTACGCTCAGACTGAGCGAGAACATCACTTCATACAATGCGGGTGAAGACGCGGCGAACTCCAGATATGCGGCCGCGACCGACTCGACCGCATTTCCACGCTTAACCCGTTTCCGTGCCTTCTCCAAGGCCAGGCCCATCTCCTGGAAACCCTCGATGGCAACCGCGGCGAGAATCCCTTCGCGGCTTCCAAAATGAGCGTACAAGACGGGTTGGCTGTATGAAATTTCGTCGGATAGCCGCCGAACGGTGACGTTGGACCACCCTTCAAGCTCCGCGATTCGTCGTGCGGCCCTGATGATCTGTGCCCGGCGGGCCTGCTTGTCGCGCAGTTTTCGTTCCGCAATTCGGTTAGCTCCCAGCGTCGTTGTCATCGATAGTAAGTATAGCACCGCTAGGATCAACGCTTGGCGGACGTGAAACTTTTCCCGGCTGCTTCGCATCATATATAGCGTTGCTAGATGTTCTAACAATGATACCTTTTATGCATAACGCTATACCGCTTCCTGTGGCTGCTCTCATAGCTGTGGGAATCATTGTTATCGGCTGTTTCTACCTTCTATCTCCTGAACGAATCTCAGGAACATTTGGTCTTAAGCCGCCTGCATCCGATGCTGACACTCGTGCCTGGCTACGTCTTAAAGGAATTCGGGACGTCGCATGTGGATTGGTCGTGCTGACAATGATGCTGGCCGCGGACACGCGGATGGTAGGCATAGCTCTCCTCGTTGAAGCTGTCATCCCTTTTGGCGATATGTCAATCATTCTGGGGTCGGGCGGGTCGAAGTCGCGAGCGTTCTCCGTCCATGGAGTAACCTGCGCGGTGATGCTTGTCGTCGGCCTCTTGTTGATCCATGCCATTTGAGCGGCGACGCTTAGAAAGGCGGAAGGACAATGAACCATTGGATGTGGCTGTTATCTCTAGTTGGGATTCCAAGCACAGCAGTTGTGTTCGGCACGGACATGTTCTTTTTGACTATCGGCCGTGCCGCTCTCAGATTGGCCTCACCATCTGCTGGAACCGAAATCATGGGTTTTTTCCACTTGTTCGCCGACGCGCGGATGCCGATCTGGGGCGTCTCGGCGATCTTGTCCAACTTCTTGTTTGTCGTGTTGAGCAAGAGTGGGCAGCGCTGGTTCTATCTCGCATCGCTCTTAATGCTGGTTCTGTTCGTCATTCTCTACAATCTCTTCTCAAAACCAATTAATCGGATTCAGACCGAAGCGGCAAAAACCGGAGAAAGACTCGACAACGGTCGAGAGCTGCAGGCGTCGTGGGATAGGGTGTTACTGATCCGAGTTCCGCTGCTCGTTGTGTCCCTGCTTGCCCAGTGTCTCGCGTTGCTGGTCGCTCAGGCGTAAATGTGGCTGGTGCGCTCCCCTTTGAAGAGTCAGGAGCTTTTCGGCGATGGATCTCGACAAGTCGGCTTCTCTACATCGATTGATAGCTCGCTGCTAGTGCGTTTACCGGGACTTGGCGCTTCGCGAGGCGATGCCCGTTCGAAGAAGAGGCAATCTAGTTTCGAGTACTGGAAATAGCACGCTCGGCTCGACTAAGCATCGCCGGGCCAATTGATGAGATTTTGGACGCAGTTTCGGTTGGTCTATGAGCTGACGTCTGGCATGATGTCAAACAAATTTCAAATCCGCAAATCGCGGGCAGGGGCATTGGAAGTCGTACCTGGAGTGGAGCGGGGGAGGGTTAGCGATGAAACGAAGCTGGAACTGGGCAGTGTGGACCGGCGCGTCGCTGGTTTTTCTAGGAGTGGTTAGCTATCCGCTCTTCTTCGTTCGCTTCCCGGGGCTTCGCGATTTTCCGTGGGCGAACCTGCCGATGATCGCGCTCGGGTTGGTGCTGCTCGTCTTGGGGCTTGTGCGCGCATTCATGCATCCGGATCTGTGTCGCGGCAAAATCTTCGGCAGCGTCCTCGCGGTGCTGGCGTTGGCATTCAGCGGATTTTTCCTCTACGGCATTTT
>Ga0307478_10002658_pt1 | contig 13826 bp, 10 predicted proteins | sample atmos_gasesECM4C_2_FD_203713 | JGI IMG/M metagenome (GOLD analysis project Ga0307478, IMG submission 203713) | Hardwood forest soil microbial communities from Morgan-Monroe State Forest, Indiana, United States - atmos_gasesECM4C_05 | ecosystem: Environmental > Terrestrial > Soil > Temperate...
CCCGTTAATGCCTGGGTAAAACGGCTGAGGCAATGTCGCGGTGGCTGCGGGAAGTGGAGCCGTGGTGCCATCCGTGCCAATACGAAAGGCGGTGTTGAGGTTATTTGGCACGGTTCCCGTTGAGTCGCAAGAAGGCTTCCCGTCGCCCGGCATTGCTGTGTAGTTTAAGACATTTGGGCAACTTACCGGCTGGATTAGGCCGGGGCTTAGCAGCGGCGTTAGCACCAGGTTCACGCCGTTCACTCGGCCGTAGATTCGCCCGTAGCCGCCCCGCAAAACCGTGTTCTTTCCTCCAAGTCCCGGGCCCAAATCGGGGTTCCAAGCGACTGCCACGCGCGGGCTAAACCCGTGGTAAAAGGGGTTGAAGGGATACTTGGGGTGTCCTGCGACATTATCTATCAGCGCAAAACCGATTTCCGGATTGTACACATTACCCGCCAGTGCGGCGGCCTTGCGCGCGTTCAGGTAGTTTTCCGTGCCGATCTCCTTGCCGTTTGCGTCCACGAGCACGACCTGCTTGCCGTTGTCCTCCACCGGAGGCATCTCGAGCGTCCAACCCAGGCCATAGTTCAGGGTCAGGGTCGGCTTGATCCGCCAGGAATCGCCCATATACAGGTTGTAGTAAGGAATCTTGACTTTGTCGAATGCCGGCACCAGCGGCCCATTCAACTGCAGAGTGTTGCCGGAGCGCGTAAACGCTTGTTGCGTTTCGGTTACGATGCCTAGGACCGCGGCGGCCTCGCGGGCAAGTGTGGCGTTGCTGAAGGCGGGACCTAAACCGGTCATGTCTACGGGGGCGCTGCCCGCCGGGCCCCCTAGCTGATACACAGGGTAGTAGTTGATGCCGCCGCCGTTGTCCGTGCGCGAGTGATAGTTCCAGTTGTGCTGATACTGGCCGCCGAACTGGAAAAAGTGCGTCCCCTTAAGCCACGATATGTCGTCGCGGATGAAGTGGTCCTTCCCATCCCAAAAGCGTGTGCGCGTCTGCTGGGTGCTCACGTTATAGGGCGCAAGGGTCTCTTTGCCGGCGGAGCCTTGGGTCTCGCCAAACGGCTCAAGGGCCGCGCCCAAAGTAGAGAACTGAGCCGGATCACCGGACGACCCCCATTGCCACCAGTTCCGCAGGAAACTGTAGCGGAAGTCATTCGTGACGTTAGAGCTGATGTTAGTGGTCAACCCAAGAACCAGGTACCACGGTACCTGGGGACGGGCGGTGAGGGCCTTTGGTGTACCGAGGGTATCGCCGCTGAAAAAACCTCCGATGTCAACCTGGTCATCGGTGGCACGCACTAGCTTGTAATAGCGGTAGCTCGACATAAAGTGCCACTTCGGGCCAAAGTCATGGTCGATGCGCGCCACGCCGAAGTTGTCGGTCTGCGGAATGGCCAACTGGCCCCGGAAATCGAGGGTGTTGACGCCGTCGCAAATTCCGTCATTCGTGAAGGGACCGCAACCGGCTCCTGGAGTTGGCAGTGGCATGTTCTTGGTCCACATTTGCTGCACAAAGGAATTGATCCCGATGTGGCGCGGATCGAGCGTATTCAGGTTGTACATTGCACCGGTGCTGGGATCCTGCAGGATTCCGTTGCGCATGTTCGCACTGGGAACCAACCTGTCGAAGGATTCCGACAAGGGGTAACGCGTCCCCTGGTAATTGGCGAATATGTAGGTCTTTCCGCCAAGAATGTCTTTGGGGATCAGTGGACCGCCTCCCGCCACGCCAAACCAGCTTCGATGCCAATCCGGCACGGGTGTGGCCGACAGGTTGTTCTGCCAAGTGTTCCCGGACATTGTATTGTCTAAGTAGTATTCGTAGGCCGTGCCATGCCAGGCGTTGCTACCGCGTTTGGTAACAATCGATACCTGCATGCCTGACGAAGCGTTGAAATCCGCAGTTTGGTTGGAAGTGGCGACCTTGAACTCTTCCACGCTGTCAATGGGCATGGGCATCACGCCGGTGGGCTGATTGCCGGCTATCCCGAGGTTAATTCCGCTTATCGGATTGTTCGCATTAGAGAACAGGCCACCAGAAGGGTCATCGCCAAAGCTCGGATTGTAGACGCCCCCGCTGCCGTCCATGTCGTTGCTGTTGTTGCCCCCATCGAGCATGAAGCTGGCTTGGTCCACTACTGTGCCGCCAACACTGCCATCAGGGCTCACCCCCGGTTGCATGGTCACAAACGAACTGACGTCGCGCCCAAGACTCGGCAGGGACTGCAACGTGGAACTGTTAACAGTGTTGCCGATCGTCGCATTCATGGTTTGCAAGTCGGTGTTCGACGTCCTCACTTCGACCACTTCCGTCGCTTCACCTAACGCCAGCTTGGCGTCCAACGTGCGCGACTCACCGACTTCCACAGTTTGATTGACGATCTTCCCGACTCGAAACCCGGCCTTGCTGATGGTCAGGCTGTACTTTCCGGGCGGGACGTTTGGGAAGTTGTACCTTCCTGCTTCGTTTGTAGTTCCAGATCTTTCTGAATTCGTCGTTGTATCCGTCAAGGTGACGGTCGCTCCAGGAACCGCAGCCCCAGACGGATCGGTAACAGTGCCCACTATGATGCCCGTCCCGCCTGTCTGGGCGAACACGTTGCCTGAATTTAACGCGAGGATTGCCACTGCGAGGAAAAACACTACTACCCCAAAACGTTTACCTGTCATCCCACACCTCCCAAAGGTTTTCACGGCCGCGAAGACCCACGATGGATCCGCCCGTTCCGGAAAACGATCCCTCGTCTGTATATCAAGGAGAAACGACTCTCTAAAAATGGAGAGGCAAGTGTGGTGCCAATATGTCTTCAAGTTTTCGCTAAACTCTAATTGGTACTTAATGAAGAGGATAGAGCATTATTGAATGAGAGCAGCCCTTGATTCCATTTCCGAAGAATACCGGCATCGGTATAAACTGAATCTAAATTCTACGGGTTCCGAGAGATTCGCAGCACTTGTCTTTTGGCCCTCCGTCATAATAAAAAAGCAACTATGAAGGCCAGTTACCGCGTTGGAACGCTGATCGTGTTGGCAGCCGTCTTTCTGCCGACAAGTGAGCTTTATCTTCAGGCCGAGGCGAACTCCGCGTACACGGACACGACGGCGGACTTCCTTCAAGCAACGCGAAACAACGCGGCGCACTTCTGGAGGAATGTTGCGCCGTTCTTGGCTAAGCAGTTTCGGATCGTCCCGCATCACGGCCGAAAGCAGTGCAGCTTGGGTTTGCGTCGGGAAAGCTCGTTTGCCGCTGAGCATCTCGTACAGCACCGAACCGAACGAGAACACATCGCTGCGCGCATTCCGATGACCGCGCCAGGCATCGTCAGCACGGACGCGCTCTCATCGTTCATCGCGGCAGTTTGAGAAATGAGTTTAGCGAGACCGAAGTCCAGTACTTTGATATGGCCGCTGTCGTCCACCATGATGTTCGCGGGTTTCAGATCGCGGTGCACGATGCCGGCGGTGTGTGCGCGCGCCAGAGCGTCAGCAATTTGTATGGCGTACTTCATTGCCAGGTCCGTGGCCAGACCACCTGCAGCAATCAGTTTTTCGAGCGTCTGTCCGCTGACATACTCCATCACCATGTAGTCGACACCATCCGGGGAACTGATGTCATGAAGCACGCAGATGTTGGGATGTTGCAGCGCTGGATGGATTCGCTTCTTGCTCGAACCGCACGTGCCGATCCCGATCAGAAGACTGATGCGCAGGCAGCACTTTAATCGCTAGCGTTCGCTGCATCCGGGTGTCTCGTGCGCGATACACCTCGCCCATGCCGCCCGCGCCGAGCAGCGATTGGATTTCGTATGGCCCGAGTTTTGTGCCCGGATCAGTGGCATGGATATGGATTATACCTAAGGAATCCGATTGATCTTGAAGGGCCACGTCGGCATGGATGAAGGCCGGTCAGGTCTCCGTAGTTCGCTGTAAAATGGGGTAAATCCAAAAACTGTGATCGGCGCTGTCTTGCGGGCGGGCACTGGGAGTAGGGAGTTTTCAATAGGATACGAAGAACCTATTCGGCGCACGTGCGTCTGTGAGGGTTTATCTGTATGTGAGTTCCTCCTCGCCATCATTCACCAAGTTCGAACTTCAGGCGCTTCTGGAACAAGCGCGCAAAAATACCCAAACTCGGCGCAGTTTTCCGTGGCGGAGTTCTCACCGTCCATTCGTGCCCAAAGAGACAGCGGGTCTGTATACAAATGGACAGACACTTGTCTTGACCACGTCTAGGATTCAGTACGTAAGCTTACGCGGCTCGATCCGCCAGATCCAACCTCGAAGTTGTGCAGCAGGTCGAGATGCTGTACGTAATTGCCGAAAGTTAATTCAATCAGTTGGCTATCAGGATTCTGTCCTACTGTGGTCGGCCTAGCTCGTCCTTTCGGCCAAAGAATTGTTGGCCTAGCAGTTGAGTTAGCGTTTGCCTCTCTATCCTTCGCACGGAAGCAAGCCCAGAGAGAGCAGCTAGTTCAGCTACAACGGATACCCCCTTCCCAGGCCTACAAGCTGACTTCAACGCAGAGAAAGCTATGAGAGAGCGCGCGATTCTTGTGCGAAGGCACACCTCGCTCTTTCTTCGCGAGGTGGCCGGGGGATGACAAATTCAATGTGTCTACGAAGCGCGGACTCTCGAACCGAAGCGAGTGGACCGCTTCGCAATGCTCGGCGGTTGTGGCAATGTCGCGGACTAGCTGTCGTCCTGGTATTGGCGACCATAGCCGTGCCCACCAACAGCGCGGGCAGCGCGACCAGCAGTGCTGCCACTCTTACCGTTGCTGACGCAACCGCGACGGCTCCATCGATCACAACGCAGCCCGCGGACCAGGTGGCGACAGTGGGGCAGGCGGCGACCTTCACGGTGGTAGCGGCAGGGACCGCCCCGCTCAGCTACCAGTGGCAGAAGAACGGAACGGCAATCAACGGCGCGACTTCTTCCACTTATGCGACTCCGGCCACCACGACTTCCGATAGCGGGGCTCTGTTTGCAGTGGTGGTCAGCAGTAGCGCAGGCAGCACGACTAGCAACGGCGCCACTCTTAACATCGTCCTAGCGGTTATCGACGGCATTAATCTTCCAGCAAGCCACCCGAGGCTTTTCTGGAACGCGGGGAAGCTGGCGCTGGCACAGCAATGGTGGACAGGACATAGCTACACGCCGAACTATGCCAACCCAGACCCGTTTGACCCCTACGATACGTTGTTTGCCTGTGAGCTGGCCAATAATCAAACATGGTGCAATGCGCAGATAAACTGGGCTGTAAACCTGAGTGCATCAAACTGCTATCAGAGCTCTGGTTGCGATTCGATGCGTGCATATGGTGAGGCTGTCATGCTCACCTACGACTGGCTATATGCTCAGATGACGGCCGCGCAGCGCACCACCATCATCAATAACTGGAGCACCTGGCAGAATTATCCGGATACAAACGACAGTTGGGGTAACACGGGTATGCCTTCGAGTGTCGACTTCGCAGCAGGGCTTCGGACGGACTTTAGTTTGGGAGTTGCGACGTTCGGAGACAATCCTGCGGCCCCAAGTTTTATCGACTACGCTTTAAAAAACCGCTGGGCCGCGGTTTTGAATTTCGCGTCCCCGACCGGCGTCGCACCCCTCGGCGCAAAGGCTACGGAATGCCCGCCCAGGAAAGCTCACAACACGGGCAGTATTTCCTCAACTACCATGCAGTTCCCTTGGCAGCTTCCGCACTTTTAGGTCGCGACTTGTGGCAGGAATCCACGGCCTTCAAGGCTGGTGTGTTGCAGACAATTTACAATACCTTACCCGCGCCAACGGTATCGCGCGGCCTTTATGACGGCTGGACATGGAGCGACGACGAAAACTGGAGAGCAGCTGCCGGTCTCTACGGTGGCGGCGGGATGCAGTCGCGCTATTACGGCGATTTCATGATGGCCGCCGCGCAGGAGTTCCCAAGCACGGCCATTGGCAAGGTTGCCCGGCAGTGGATCAACACCGTGAATCCGGGCATCGCCCCGATGTGGAAGGCGATCGATCCGGGCGGCAGTGGGCAGGGATTCTCGACTTTGCCCCTCGACTATTATGCTTCCGGTCCGCTGTTTGCGTATTGGCGCAGCAATTGGAACACGAATGCCAGCTCTTTGTTCTTGCAAATGGGCCAGACCTTTGGCGTCGGTCACACTCACTTTGATGTGGGAAACTTCCAGTGGTTTCGCGGTGGATCCTATCTAATCCGTGAAACTCCAAGCTATTACACAACCGTGGCGGGGTACAACTCCGTTGGAACAGTGGACGTAAGCTCAGGCTACGCGCATAACATTCCTCTCATCGGAGGACTGCCGGGATCGGTTGATAGCTGCACGGATGGCAACGCGATTGTCAGACGTATGGAAAGTCAATCTGCTTATGCTTATCTCGATGCCGATATCAGCGGAACGTATACGAACAATATCTGCGATCCCAGTCGTCCAGAACGGGAAAATATATACGCGCAGCATGTGGAACGTGAATTTATCTTTTTCCGCGATATCGAAGTGCTGCTTATTCTAGACCGTTTGCAAGCCGACTCGGCAAGTCGTAGCAAGACATTTGTGAGCCACTGCGAAACCAGCCCCGTTTCAATTGATGCCACGCATTTCGTCTGCATAGACGGAAGCCAACAAGCCAGTTACTCCGTGCTGCTGCCTTCAAATCCGACTCTTGTTGCCGTGAATGAGTCCGCAAACGCCGCAACATGCGCACCAAGCGAGTGTCAGTATCGGCTGGAAGTCGGCGACAAAAGCCCGATCGGAGCCGAGAGCTATTTCCTGGTAGCGATTCAAGGTCTCAACGCGGGGGCTACCGCACTAACGCCAGCCGTGCAAGATAACGGCACCTCCTGGACAGTCACGCTAGATCTCAATCATGTTGTAACGCTCAATAAAGGCATGGTCTCGGCGGGAGGTTCCGTCACTGTCAATAGCACGAACACAAACCTGCGTGCGGACGTGCAAACGATGACCATCACCGACGATGGGCCGGTATGGGCTCCAGCAAGCACGAAGGCGCCGGTAGCGCCGACGATCACGACGGCACCGGCGAACCAGACGGTGACCGCGGGACAGACAGCGACGTTCACGGTAGTGGCGGCCGGGACGGCACCGCTAAATTACCAGTGGCAGAAGAACGGGGCGAACATCGCAGGGGCCACGGCGACAAGCTACACGACACCCGTGACCACGACGGCGGATGGCGGATCGACATTCGCAGTGGTAGTAAGCAACACAGCGGGGACAGTGACGAGCACGGCAGCGACACTGACAGTGAACCCGGCGCCGGTAGTACCAACGATCACCACGCAGCCAGCGAACCAGACAGTGACAGCAGGACAGACAGCGACGTTCACAGTGGTGGCCGCCGGAACCGCACCGCTAAGTTACCAGTGGCAGAAGAAGGGGGCGAACATCGCAGGGGCCACGGCGACAAGCTACACGACACCCGTGACCACGACGGCGGATAGCGGATCGACATTCGCAGTGGTAGTAAGCAACACAGCGGGGACAGTGACGAGCGCGGCAGCGACACTGACAGTGAACCCGGCGCCCGCTCCAGCAATCCAAGTGAATCCGACGTCCATCAATTTTGGTAACGCCGTGGATGGCACTAAACTGTCCCAGGTTTTGATTCTCAAGAATACAGGCACGGCTACGCTAAGCATTACCCAAGTGACTGAAACCGGGTCAGCATCCTTCACTGTCAGTGGATTTTTGCTACCCCTGAATGTGAGTGCGGGGCAACAGACTACAATGACGGTGGCTTTCCAGCCGACTGCAGTTGGGGCAACGTCGGGCAACATCTCAATTGTAAGCAACGCTGCCACGTCACCCACCTCTGTCGCTCGCGCTGGCACGGGAATCGCTGCAACGCTCAGGTTGGGTATCAGCCCGACAAGCTTGAGCTTCGGAAATGTGACAACCGGAACATCCTCAACAACTCAAAACGTCACGATTACGAACACGGGCAATGTGAACGTGACAATTTCGCAGATCAACTTGAGCGGCGCCGGCTATTCCACCACGGGAGGCAGCGCACCTGTCACACTCACTCCGGCGCAGAACCTCATACTGACCGTGCAGTTCAGTCCCACGACGGCCGGCGCCGCGAGCGGAACCATCTCGATTATGAGCAACGCAAGCGGTTCACCTGCAGCGGTCTCCCTGTCGGGGACGGGTGTTGCCGCGGTCCAGCATTCGGTGGCGCTGGCTTGGAACGCCAGTACTTCGACCGTGTCCGGGTATAACATTTACCGCAGCACGGTTAGCGGGAGTTCGTACACGAAGATTAACCCGTCGTTGATAACGTTGCTCAATTACACTGATTTAACCGTACAGAGTGGCACGACCTATTTCTACGTGACCACTGCGATGGATTTAAATGGCAACGAGAGCGTCCACTCGAACGAAGTGTCAGCCAGCGTTCCGTGAGCGTTTCAAAACCCTGAACATCGAGGCCACGCAAGCATCACTTGGAATCCTTAAACTCCTAGTATCGGCCGTTTGAAGAGGCGGGGAGAGACGGAAGATAGCCAACGCGCTGATTTATTTGCAGTTCGGCTGCGCCGGTAGGTCGGTACTTCTCACGGAGCTCTGCATAAAGGGCGATCACCGCGATAAAGATATCCTTTTCACCCTTCGGCGACGTGTATCAATTGTGCCCCGCCAGGCATCAGAGGGACTAGAACCTGCTTAATGCGGTGGTGCACCACTGTGAACAACGACTTGGAAGTCCTCGCACCACCGGCGCTTGCCATGCGATACGAAACGCTCGTCCGCGTGTCCCGCGCCATCGGGGCGCACCGCGACCTTAAAGAACTTTTTGGCATCCTGATGGACGAGCTGCATGAGGTAGTGCAGTTTGACTTCGTCGGTGTGTCTCTCCGTGACCAGGACTCCGATACGTTTCAAAATTATTTCATCGACATGGCGAGTCGATCAGAGTTCGTTCCCGAAGAGCAGCTCATGCCCGAGGAGACGCTTACGTTACGGGCCTACGAGCGGCAAGAACCTCTGCTGAGATCCACGGACGAGATGGAGCCGTGCTATGGCCGGCTGCAAGCGATCTTGAAAAGGCTGAATATTCGCTCGACTTGCGCGGTCCCGTTAACCACAGCGCACCGAAAATTGGGGGTCATCACTTTCTGTAACAAGCAGGTCGACACCTACTCGCCAAGCGATATCCGGTTCGTGTCCCAAGTGGCGGATTACATTGCGCTGGCATTCGACGATGCGTTGAATTTTGCAGCCTTGCGACGGGCGTCCGAGGAACTGCAGAGTAAGAACGGCAGGCTTCAGCTGCTCCTTGACCTCACGAATCAGGTTGTCTCGAATTTGGAGCTCCGCGATCTGCTGCGTGCCATATCGCACGACGTCCGGCGCGTGATGCAGTGCGACTACGCCGGCTTATCGCTCCCGGATGCGGAAAACAAGCAGCTGCGTCTCTATGCGCTTGACTTTCCAGAAGGCAAAGGGCTCCTCCAGGAAGAGTTGGCCTACTCGATGGAGGGCACGCCCTCGGGCACGGCATTTCGGACTATGAAGCCTCTGACGCTCGAGAGCCCCTTCACTGGTTGGCTCAATTACCCAATCGTCCAGATCGCGGTGCGGGAAGGTTTGAAGTCCGTCTGCTGTTTACCGTTGATCAGCCGGAATCGCGCGATTGGCGTCTTGGTTCTCGGCCGACTCCGAGACGACGCGTTCCGTCAGGCCGATATCGAGTTCCTTAGCCAGGTTGCAAACCAGATTGCTCTGGCGGTCGAGAATGCGCTGGCCTACCGCGAGATCCGGGAACTGAAAGAGCAACTCTCAAAGGAAAAACTCTATTTAGAAGATGAAATCCGCACGGAAATGAATTTTGCGCAGATCATCGGGAATAGTGCTTCTCTGCGCAGAGTACTTAAAGGAGTGGGAACCGTAGCGCCAACGGATTCGACAGTGCTGGTTTATGGAGAGACGGGCACGGGAAAAGAACTGATTGCGCGGGCCATTCATGATTTGAGCCCCCGTAGCTCGAAGCCGTTCGTCAAGCTCAATTGTGCGGCCATTCCGACGGGCTTGCTGGAAAGCGAGCTGTTCGGACACGAGAAAGGCGCATTCACGGGAGCGATCGCGCAACGGATTGGGCGCTTCGAAGTGGCCGATGGTGGCACGATTTTCCTGGACGAAATAGGAGAAATTCCTCTTGAACTGCAGACCAAACTGCTGCGCGTGCTGCAAGAGAGGGAGTTCGAGCGACTGGGAAGTTCGAGGACGCTCCGGACCGACGCGCGCTTGATTGCTGCGACTAACCGCGACTTAGAAGCAATGGTGGCCGAGCAGAAGTTCCGATCCGATCTCTTCTTTCGCTTGAATGTATTTCCCGTTCATGTTCCTCCCTTGCGGGAACGCCAGGGGGATATTCCGCTGTTGGTGCGGCACTTCACGCAGCAATTTTCCAGACGCATGAAAAAGGTCATGGAGACGATTCCATCAGCGGCAATGGATGCCCTGTGCCGATATCATTGGCCGGGGAACATACGTGAGCTCCAGAACGTGATCGAACGCGCCGTAATTATCTCGGCGGGCCCTGTCTTGAGCGTCGATGTGGCTGATCTGAAATTCCGCAAGGTTAGTCAGCCGGAAGAAAAACCCGTTTCTGCGAGAGCGACAAATGGCGCCCTTCACGACGTCTTGGAGGAAACGGAACGTCGGCAGATTCTTAAAGCTCTTAAGGAGTGCAATTGGGTGGTTGCAGGCCGCGATGGTGCGGCTGCACTTCTGGGGATGAATCGATCGACCCTCCAAGTAAGAATACGCAAACTCGGAATCTCGCGCGGTACTTCCTAATCGTACGTTTAAGTTCCTTACTTCCTTCTCTGAAAGCCCCCGCTTCTGAAACCGCCCTTTTGATGTGCGAAGAAGCTGGCACTTTGCTAGGTGCTTGGCAGTAGCGCGCTAGCACTCCGATCTCGCAAATCTCTCGCTTTGCGGCTATCTCCAAATAAATCAAGGAGTTCCGCTGTTTCCAAAACACGTTGAGTTCTGGCATCCGTATTGCCTTTCTCAGTACTGCCCGGATGGAACGCAGATGGCGGGGGAGGCCTTATGTCAACGATTCTGGTTGTCACTGCCAGGTGGAACAGGTGGTACCGCGTCCTGCGCTATCGCAAAGGATTTGGACTGTTTGATTCCGTGCGCTACGGGCTTTGGCTAGCACGAGGCTGAGCGTGAGGTCTTGCTATGGCTGGAAAAGAAATGGCAAGTCGGGGATCGGGTTTGCGACCGGCATTCAGGGGAGTGGGCGCGATTTGCTGTGCACTCGAAATCGAAGCTTGTATGCCAAGTGAAGTCAAAGCTATCTCGCCTTTTGTGAACCGGCTGATGCGACTGATCGAGGGATCGCGGTGCGTCGCGGGGAGCGAGTCTGCTGTCGAACTGGCGCTTCGGGAAGCTCTGAGCAATGCAGTCCTTCACGGAAATGGGATGGACGCCCACAAGTTCGTTCAGGTTCGTTGTCAATGTGAGTTGGGAATGGGAGTGTCCATTATCGTCACGGACCAGGGGCAAGGGTTTGATCCAAATGCGGTTCCCGACCCTCTGGCCGTCGAACGACTGGAGGCGGAGCACGGTCGCGGCATCCACCTAATGAAGGTGGCCATGGACGAGGTCACTTTTGAGCGTGGAGGCACTGAGGTTCATATGCGGAAGGGTTCGGCACGCAACCCAAGAACAGAGCTGCGAAGCATCAGCGAGACAGCCAATGGCGGCCCATCGAACAACGTTCGCTGCTGCGGTGCCCTTGCGGAGATGCTACGCGATGCGGGTGGCAGGGCTGAGAGGTAGACGTGCTGAAAATCACCATCATGGAGACGGCGGCAGACAGGAGATGGATCGTGCAGGGACGCTTGGTCGGACCGTGGGTCAACGAGCTGAGAACAGCCTGGAAGAGGGCGCACACCAGCCAAGACAAACGAGCCTGCATCATCGATCTGAATGACGTCACCCTCATCGACAAAAGCGGAGAACGACTGCTGCGGGCCATATCCAAGAAAGGCGCGCAACTGATAGCCAGCGGTATTTACACGAAACACCTGCTTGAAAAGGTGAGGACTACTGGCAAGGCCGGTCTGGTCGCACTGATTGTTTGTTCGTTTGCGTCGCTTCACACGAACATCGTAGTCGCGCTACCACGCGTGCCATCACGGCAGGCACACATCGAGCTGGGAGTTGAACAGAACCCCGCTCCCAGCGTGATCTACCTAACTCCAGGAGTCTGTCAACCGAGAACAAACTTTAATGCGAGCACTGAGGGAGCCGCACCGCGCGAGTAGAGCTCGAGGATGTAATCGGCGGAACGAATGCGATGACTGGTTCCGCCAGTCGAACGGTACGAGAGGAGGACCAATGACTACACATCCGATGCATCTCTTCGATCCGGCACAAAAGGGCCTCACAGGAAAGCCAGCCCGGCCCGTTCGTTTGCCTGCAACAACGGCGAACGATGTCTTTCTGAACGCGATTCTCGAGACCCCGACGACAAGGAGAGTTCAAAGGAGCCCTTTCCAGTGGGCTGCGGCAACTGGATTGCATATTGTGATTCTGGCGGCGCTCATCATTGTGCCGTTGTTTACAACAGCGACGATTCAACTGCGCAACTTCGAAGACACTACCTTGGTGGCCCCTCCCGCTGCGCCTCCCCCGCCTCCACCAGCGGCGGGGCGGGCGGTGGCTCCACACATGATATCCAAGCGTCCGAATCTCACCTACACGCTCGGAAAAGTAAGTGCGCCGACCTCGATTCCGAAGACGGTCTCTCTGGATAACTCAGCCGCCGAGCCGGACTTGGGAGGCGTCGTAGGAGGCGTCCCTGGCGGGGTGCCCGGAGGACAACTCGGCGGCACACTCGGCGGAGTTCTCGGTGGCACGGGGACCTTGGCACCGATCCCACCTCCGCAACAACCCGCACAGAAGCGAATTCTTCGCGTTGGCTCCAACCTCAAAGCACCGCGTCAGACTTTTTCGATCCAACCCGAATACCCGGCACTGGCTAAGCAAACGCGCATATCGGGCACCGTGGTAGTTAGCGCCGTGATTGATGAGCACGGAAACGTGGTGGGAGCGCGTGCTGTGAGCGGGCACCAATTGCTCATACCTGCGGCATTGAAGGCCGTGTTGCAGTGGAAGTATGAGCCAACGCTTCTGAATGGGACGCCGGTGGCTGTCGAAATGGAAGTCACGGTTCATTTCAGCTTTGCAGACTAGTTCTAATGGGCGATTGGACGAACGTGAAGGGGGCGCGGGATTGCGATTCGATTCAGGCAATCCGCGGAGTCAGTCGGGAGCAGTTTGAATGCGAGCAGAGAAGGAGAAGCACTATGCCAGTGGAACTCATTAACGCGATTGGCGGAGCGAATGCAACAAGCTCTTTCGCCGATCGATTGGTTGCAGGAGAAGAAGCAGCGCTGGTTGCCGGCGCGAAGACCGGGGACGCTCATTCATTTGAGCTGCTCATCAAACGGCACGAGGTGAAGATTTTTTCGTTGGCTCAGCGCATGACTCGTAATCGAGAGGACGCCGAAGACGTGGTGCAGCAGAGCTTCCAGAAGGCATTCATTCACTTGGAGAAGTTTGAGGGCGACTCCTTATTCTCCACCTGGTTAACGCGGATCGCGATCAATGAAGCGCTTATGTTGCTGCGCAGGAAGCGTGGATCGCGTGAGGTGCCGATCACGGAATCAAGTACGGAAGGCGAAACTGCGCAACCGCTGGATTTTCCGGACTCGGGCCCGGACCCTGAAGTTCGTTGCTTACAGCGAGAGCAGGAGCGATTTCTGTCCGCTGCG
>Ga0307478_10002659_pt1 | contig 13825 bp, 11 predicted proteins | sample atmos_gasesECM4C_2_FD_203713 | JGI IMG/M metagenome (GOLD analysis project Ga0307478, IMG submission 203713) | Hardwood forest soil microbial communities from Morgan-Monroe State Forest, Indiana, United States - atmos_gasesECM4C_05 | ecosystem: Environmental > Terrestrial > Soil > Temperate...
ACCACTTCGGATACGACGTTTCCGCCCCGCATGGCCACCTCGGCCGCCGAGCTGACCAGCTGGTTGACCGAGCGCGCCTGCTCGGCATTGTGTCTGACGGTCGACGTCAGCTCATCCATCGATCCGGATGCCTGCTGCAGCGATGCCGCCTGGGTCTCGGCGCGCGAGGACAGATCGGCGCTGCCGCTGACGATCTCGCCGGCGGCCGCGCTGATCGCGTTGGCCGCGGTCCGGATCCCGGTGACCGACCGGACCAGGCTCTTTTGCATCTGCCTGAGCTCATGCAGCAGCCAGCCCAGCTCGTCGCGGGTCCCTGACGTGATCTTCTGGTCCAGTTGACCCCGCCCGATGGCCACTGCCGCATCCACGGCCTGGTGGAACGGCTTCACGATGCCGGATGCGACGGTCCATCCGGCCAGGCAGCTCACGAGCGCCGCTATCCCCAGATAGGCGATCGGCGCCAGCCAACCGCCGCCGCCATCGGATCCGCCCTGCGACAGCTGCCACAGCGCCAGGATGGCCGCGGCGGCAAACGAGACCATCGTGACGCCGACCGCGCTCCAGATGCGCGCAGCGATCGGCCAGTCTTTGAATCGCATCGAATTCCTCGCCGGTTTCGGCCCGTCGAATGGGTCGGGAGCAATGTAGGCGCGTGCGTGGCCCGCAGCGCTCGGGAAAAGTGCAGCGATTCGACAACAATTTCCGGCATTGCGGCCGGTTTTGGGGCGGCGGCCGTCAGGAAAGGTCGGGGTTGATCACGGCGCGCAGCACCGCCTGCTCCAGTCCGTCGCTGTCGCTGGAGCTGAGCCACCAGACCGCGGCCTTCTTGACCGGCCATGGGCGCTCGGCGCCGGCCAGCAGGCGGCTGACCGCAAGGCCCAGTGTCGGCTGATGCCCGACGGCAACGATCGGGGAGCGCGACCCGGGCCATCCGACCGCTGCCAGCAGCTCCTCGGCGGTCGCGCCGGGCGCGATCTGCTCGAGCGTCTTGAACTTGCGGCGCGACAGGTCGGCCAGCGCGCGCGCGGTCTGCTGCGCGCGGGTGGCCGGGCTGGCCAGGATCCGGGCCGAATCCGGCAGCCGGCTGTGCAGCCATTCGGCCATGCGCCGGGCCTGTTTCTCGCCCTTGGCGCTCAATCGCCGGCCCAGGTCGGGCTCGCCTGGTTCGGCCTCCGCATGGCGCCAAAGGATCAATTCCACGTCGCGGGCTTTCAGCGCTCTTGGTCAGGGTGCGTCAGCAGGGCCAGCAGCTTGCGCTGGGCGCTCTGTCCGGTTGCGACCTGCCGGGGCGGCGCGTATTCGCCCGATGGCAGCAGCGTCCAGGCTTCGGCCGTGTCGTCCAGGTAAGGACGCAAGCCCTCGTCGATCACGCGCCGCTTCAACTTGGGGTCCAGCACCGGGAAAGCCACCTCGATGCGCCGGAACAGGTTCCGTCCCATCCAGTCGGCGCTGGCCAGATAGACCGACTCCTTGCCGTCGGCGCCGTAGTAATAGATCCGGTGGTGCTCCAGGAAGCGGCCCACCACCGAGCGCACCTGGACGTTGTCCGACAGGCCCTTGACGCCGGGGCGCAACGAGCAGGCGCCCCGCACGATCAGGTCGATCCGGACGCCCGCGCTGGAGGCCTCGTACAGCGCGTTGATGGTCGCCTCATCGACCAGCGCATTGACCTTGGCGATGATCCGCGCCGGCTTGCCGGCGCGCGCCAGCCGGGCCTCGTTGGCGATCGCCGCCAGGTTGCGCTTGTGCAGCGTGAACGGCGCCAGCCAAAGGTGCGTGAGACGCTCGACCCGCGTCAGGCTGGTCAGGTGCATGAAGACGCGTTCGACGTCGGTGCACATCCCGCCATGCGCGGTGAGCATGCCGAAGTCCGTGTACAGCTTGGTCGTGGTCGGGTGGTAGTTGCCGGTGCCCAGGTGCGCGTAACGGACCAGGCGTTCCCGCCCGCGCGAGGATTCGCGGCGCAGCACCAGCAGCAGTTTCGCGTGCGTCTTCAGCCCCACCAGTCCGTACACGATCTGCGCCCCGACCGCCTCCAGCCGCTCGGCCACGTTGATGTTGGCTTCCTCGTCGAAGCGCGCCTTCAGCTCGACCACGACCGTGACTTCCTTGCCCTGTCGCGCCGCCTCCTCCAGCAGATCGACCAGCACCGAACCGGTGCCGGTGCGGTACAGCGTCATCCGGATCGCGACCACCTTCGGGTCGGCCACCGCCTGGCGCAGGAACTCGACCACCGGCTCGAAGCTCTCGAATGGGTGATGCAGCAGGATGTCGCCGCGCCGTATCGCCTCGAACAGGTCGGACCCCTGCGCGACCTGCCTGGGCCAGGCCGGCACCAGGGGCGGGAAGCGGTGCTCGGCACGATTCAAGTGGTCGACCAGCTGGTTCAGCCGCACCAGGTTGACCGGCCCTGCCACCCGGTACATGGTCTGCGGGGGCAGCTGGAACTGCTCGCGCAGCAGAAGCTCCAGCGCATCCGGGCAGGTCCGCAGCACTTCCAGGCGCACCGCGTTGCCGAAATGGCGCTGGGTGAGCTCGACCTGCAGCGCCTGGCGCAGATCGGACACCTCGCGTTCGTCGACCCACAGCTCCGAGTCGCGCGTGACCCGGAACTGCGAAAAGCCCGCCACGCCGCGGCGCGGAAACAGGTCCGCCAGGTGGGCGCGGATCACCGAGGACAGCAGCACGAACGCCTGCCGCTGGGGCGTCAGGCGCGAAGGCAAGGGAATCACGCGCGGCAGCACGCGCGGCACCTTGACGATGGCGATCGTTCCCGGGCGTCCGAACGCGTCCTTGCCGTTCAGCTGCACGATGAAGTTCAGCGTCTTGTTCATCACCTGCGGGAACGGGTGGGCCGGATCCAGTCCGATCGGCGACAGCAGCGGGCGCACCTCGCGCTCGAAGTACTCCCTGACCCAGTCCCGCTGGGATGCGGATCGCTTCGAATGGCTCAGCACGACGATGCGCGCGCGCGCCAGGGCCGGAATGATCTGTTCGTTGTAGATCCGGTATTGATGGTCCACCAGCGCGTGGGCCCGGTCGGCGATGAGCGTGAACGACTCCCACAGCGGCGAGGCCTGGTTGATGCCGCCGGACTCGCGCATTTCGCCCATCAGCTCGGAAATGCGGATCTCGAAGAACTCGTCCAGGTTGGACGACACGATGCACACGTAACGCAGCCGTTCGGCCAGCGGAACCGAGGCGCGCTCGGCCAACGCCAGCACGCGCTCGTTGAACGCCAGGTGCGACAGCTCCCGGTCCAGGAAGCGCGCGATCGGCACCGCGTGGTCCAGCGCGCGTTCGAGCTTGCCGTTGTGGGCCCGGCGGGCCGCCACCGTGAAGGTGGCATCTGACCGTTCCATGACTGCCTCGGATCGGTGGGACGTACAATCCGCGACCTTGCTTTGCCGCCGGCCGCACCAGTTTGCATTGTAGGCGGCGAGGGTCGAATCTGACGTGGCCGAGTCCATCGAATCCGAAACACTGCTGAAACTGGACCATGTCGAAGTGCGGCGCGGCACATTCAGGCTGGTGCTGTCGGATCTGAGCCTGACCATCGCCCGCGGTGAGCTGATCGTGCTGAGCGGCCCCAGCGGGGCGGGCAAGAGCACGCTGCTGCGGCTGATGGCCGCCCTGGAGCTGCCCACCTCCGGGCGGGTCACGATCGCCGGCCAGGATGTGGCCCGCCTGGGACTGCGCGCGCGGGCGCATTTGCGCCGGCAGATGGGAATCGTGCCGCAGGAGCCCTTGCTGTTCGACGACTGCAGCGTGATCGAGAACGTCAGCGCGCCGGCGCTGATCGCGGGCGAGCACCGGTCCGAGGCGATCGAACGGGCCCGAGTCGCGTTGCAGCGGGTCGGGTTGGACCCGGGCCAGATCGGCGCGCTGCGCTGCGACCGGCTGGCCTATGGCGAGCGTCGGCGGGTCGTGCTGGCACGCGCCCTGGCCAACCGCCCGGCGCTGTTGCTGATCGACGAGCCGGCCGGGATCGACTCCGAGGCGGACGCCGACCCCGCGTCGCTGTTTGCGACCCTGGCGCAGTTCTGCGCGGCGGGCGTCACCGCGGTCGTGGCCGCGCGTGGGCCGGTGCCGGCGCAGATCGCCGCGCGCCGGGTCGGCCTGGTGGAAGGGCGCCTGCAGCCATGAGCCGCTGGCGCGAGGCGATCAGGGCGATCGGACGCCGGCCGTTCGCATGGCTGGCGGCGGTCCTGGTGGCCGCGCTCGCGCTCGGGGCCGTGCTGCTGCTGGCCATCTCGCTCTGGAGTCTGCGCCCGCTCGCCCAGGCGGCATCGATCGCGCCGCAGGCCACGGTGAGGGTGGCGGCGGGCGCCACGGCGGACGAGGCCGGTTCGTTGCGCAGCTCGCTGGCGCTGCTGCCCACCGTTGCTGCCACACGGTTTGTTTCGCGCGATGCGGCGCTGGCGCAGATCGCGGCGCGCACGCCGGCGGACCGGGATGCGATCGGCCAGCTGGCGGTGAACCCGCTGCCGGATGTCGTGGTGGTGACCTTTCGGCAGGACGCCAGGCCCGATGCCATCGAGGCGACCGCCGCTGTGATCAGGAAGATGGCGCGCGTGGACGGGGTCGAGCTCGACCTGGCGTGGTATCGCAAGTTCCGGGCTCTCGGCCGGATCGGTGTTGCCGTTTCAGTGGCCGCGATCGGCGCCTTCGTGCTGCATGCCGCCGGCTGGCTGATCGTGGCGGTGTCGGTCAGCGCCCCGATCGATGCACGGCGCGCGCAGTTGCTCTGGCTGCTGGGCGCCGATGACCGCGGCGTGCGGCGCGCCCCGGTGGCCGCAGCCGCCATCACCGCGCTGGCGGTGGCCGCCGCCGCGCTGGTGATGGCGCGCATCGGCTGGCTGTGGCTGGACCGTGAACTCGGATCGGTCGGGCACTTGTACGCGAGCCCGATCCGGCTTCAGTGGCCGCGGCCGGCCTGGCTGGCCGGCTTCGTCGCGGCCGTGTGGCTGGCGGGCGCTCTGATCGGATCGATCCGCGCCCGGGCCCGGCTGCGGGGCATACGGGGCGGGCTTGCCGGGTTCCCGTAGCGACTTTCCGGGTTCGGCCGTGGCCGTTTCAGGAGGATTTTCGTTCTGTCAGCGCTGCGCCGTCTTCCAACGCGGGACCAGGATCGGGAGGGATCTCAATATGAACGACGAACGCCGAATCGGACCCACTATGGCCATCGTGCTGGCCGCGGGCCTGACGGTGCATGCAGGGGCGACTGAGCTGTCGACGAATCCGATCGCGGTCGCGGTCCGGCACGGCGACTGCCGCGCGGCGGTCGCCCGCCCAACTGTCGCTCGACGTGGACATGGGGCTGGACCAGCGCCAGGCCAAGGAGAGCGTAGACCCCGACCGCAATCTGCGGGGTCTGCGGCCGCAGGACATCCTGCCGAACTTCTTTACCAAACCCCTGTAATTTCCGGCCTCCGTGTGTAAGCACACGCTCACGTTGGGTTTAAGTCGGAGCAGGCACCTGGCTGGCGCGCCCAACTTTGAACTGTATGCCCCCGGGATACTCTAACTAGCAGTCTCGATCATCGAGTGCTAAAGTTTTTCGAACAAGGAGTACGGGGAAAACATGGGACAAAGTGCTTTGCTTCCGTCGGTGCGGGTCCCGGGCAGCGCGCTGCTGGTGCCGGGCAGCCTGGGCAACCTGGACGCATACATCACGGCCGTCAACCGGATTCCGATGCTGTCGGCCGAACAAGAGCGCGAGCTGGCGCGCGGGTTCCGCGAGCGCGGAGACCTGAACAGCGCAGGGCAGCTGGTGCTGTCGCACCTGCGGCTGGTGGTCGCGGTCGCCCGCAACTACCTGGGCTACGGGCTGCCTCATGCGGACCTGATCCAGGAGGGCAACATCGGGCTGATGAAAGCGGTCAAGCGGTTCGATCCGGACCGGGGCGTGCGCCTGGTGTCGTTCGCGTTGCACTGGATCAAGGCCGAGATTCACGAATTCATCCTGCGCAACTGGCGCCTGGTCAAGGTTGCGACCACCAAGGGACAACGCAAGCTCTTCTTCAATTTGCGCAGCCTGAAGCAGCGTGCCGGCACCATGTCGCGGGAGGAAATCGAGGGTGTTGCTCGCGAGCTGAACGTGAAGCCGGAGGAAGTCGCCGAAATGGAAACGCGGATGAGCGGCGGCGACGTGGCGCTGGAGCTGCGGTCGGACGACGGGTCCGAGGAGTTCGCTCCGATTCAATACCTGACCGATAGCAGCAGCGGGCCGGAGGCGCTGATCGAGCGGCAGCGCTTCGACCGCCTTCAAGGAGAAGGAATCCAGCAGGCACTGGGCAGCCTGGATCCGCGCAGCCGGCGGGTGATCGAAGCACGCTGGCTGGATGAAGACTCTGATGGCAGCGTGGGCACGGCGACGTTACACGAATTGGCTAGGGAATTCGGTGTGTCTGCGGAACGAATCCGCCAGATCGAGGCCAAAGCATTACGAAAGATGCGCGGAGCGTTGTCCGCCTATGCGTGAGCCCGCGCGTCTTTACCGGTTTGGTGTTGGGATCGTCCGCCTCTCCTCCTCCCCCTCTCCTCCGAAGAGGCGGATTGTTTGCCCCGCTCACGCGGGGCATTTTTTTTGAGCCACGGACGCTTCGTCGGCCAGCCCGGCCCTTGGCCGATGTCGGCAGGGGCGGCCAGGGGAGTCGCGCGGCGCATCTGGCACGGTTGGGCAGTGGCCCCGGCGCCTCTGCAGCAGCGCGCAGCGCATCTGGCCGGGATGGTGCCGCCCACCCCGGGCCGGGTCCACGAAATGGGCCGCTTCGAGGATGAACACGGCCAACGGGTGCTGAACGGGTGCCTGCCCGAGGCGCTGGCGGCCGCTGTGCGGCCGAAGCTGGAGTGGTACGGCTGCCGCGGAGCCGCCTTTCACACCGATGCGCATTACGAGGACGTGCTGTTCGGTGCCTGGTGCCTGGCGGGCCCGGCGCGGGACATCGTGTTCGCGGGCGTGGGGCTGAAGCTGCGGTGCACCGTGGGGGCGCTGGTCGTGTTCGATCCGTTTCTGCCTCACGCGGTGCTGGACCCGGACCAGGCGCGTTACGACCGCGAGCGCTATGACGGTGCGGCGGCCAGTGTGTTGATCGGCTTCGAGCTCGACCTGACAGCGGCGGCCCGTGAAGCCTTCGGCATCGGTCCGGCCGAGGCCGGCGCCTTCGCGATCGGCAGCGCCACCGCCGTCAACGCCGAAACCGGCGATTTTGTGCGCTGACCGGCCCGCTTCGTTCTAACCGAGCAGACGCTTCAAATCGGGCGCGATCTGATCCGCCGGGGCTCCGTCCCGCAGATAAAGGCGGACGTGCCCCTGCGAATCGAACACGAAGCTGCCCGAGGAATGGTCGAGCGTGTAGGAATCCGCCTCCGGGCCGGCGACTTTCTGGAAAAAGACCTTGAATTCGCGCGCGGCGGCCTGGATTTGCGGCTCGGTGCCCGTCAGGCCGACGAAACTGGGATCGAAGGCCCGCACATAGCGCGTCAGCAACTGCGGCGTGTCCCGGTCGGGGTCCAGGGTCACAAAGAGGACCTGGACCCGTCCGGCATCGGCGCCCATCAAGCGCCTGGCCTGCGCCAGCTGCGCCAGCGTTGTGGGGCATACGTCAGGGCAGTGCGTATAGCCGAAAAACAGCACCACGACCTTGCCCCGGTAGTCGCCCAGGGCCCGCGGCGCGCCGGCCGCGTCGGTCAGCGCGAAATCGCGCGCGTAGCTAGCGCCGCTGATATCGATATTATTGAACTGCGGCTTCGAACAACCGGCAAGGACGAGGCATACTAGTAGCAGGAACAGCAGCGCGCGGGCGCCGGAAATTTGCGGATCGAAACGGATCATGGGTCCAACGCCGGAAAAGCGGCGAAATGATTTTGCAATCGGATGATTGCGATGCATCATCCACGATATGGTGCATCCGCCGGTCAACCCGTCCGACGCCGAGCCGTTGAATGCGGCAAGGAAGCATGCTGCGACGGATTGGGGCTCTGGGCTGTGAATCGCCTGCTTTTGCTGCGATAGCGATGATGACCGCGGCATAAGCTGAACGCATCGTGTATCGGGTGGATCAGCCACAGAGCGGTGCCCGCCTCGGGCGGGAGCTGCGAAACGATGCATTGAACTTTCGTCCGGATTTGTGGACGCAGCAGTGTATGTCAGGCATTTCGAGTTGCGGCCGTTTCGGGCCGCGCAGGAGGTTCAGATGAGTTCGCCCTCCACCTTGTTCTCCGACTACCGGGAATCTTTTGTCCGCGTGCAGGACGAGGAAATGGGGTTGGATGACTTTCTCCGGTTCTGCAAGAACGACCGGATGGCTTACGCGTCCGCCCACGAATGCGTCCTGGAAGCGATCGGCAAGCCCCGGCTGGTGAACACGGCCGAGGATCCGCGGCTGTCGCGCATCTTCCAGAACCGTTCGATCCAGTTGTGGGACGCGTTCTCCGAGTTCCATGGCATGGAGGAGACGCTGATGTCGCTGTATGCGTACTTCCTGCATGCGGCGCAAGGGCTGGAAGAGCGCAAACAGGTGCTCTACCTGCTCGGCCCCGTCGGCGGCGGCAAGTCGTCGCTGGCCGAGAAGATCAAGAAGCTGTGCGAGCAGTTCCCGATCTATGCGCTGAAGGACCCCGACAGCGGTCGCGTGTCGCCGTTGCTGGAAAACCCGCTGTGCCTGTTCGACCGGGACAAATACGCCCCGATCATGGAGGACCGGTACGGCATTCCCCGACGCGCCCTGACAGGGATCGCCAGCCCCTGGGCGCTGAAGCGGCTGCGCGAGTACAACGGCGACCTGAGCAAATTCCGCGTGGTCCGGGTGATGCCGTCGGTGCTGAACCAGATCGGCATCGTGAAGACCGAGCCCGGCGACGAGAACACGCAGGACGTCTCCAGCCTGGTGGGCAAGATCGATCTGCGGATGCTGGAGCGCTTCGCGCAGGACGACCCGGACGCCTACAGCTATTCGGGCGCGCTGTGCCTGGGCTCGGCGCGCTGCGTCGAGTTCGTCGAGATGTTCAAGGCGCCGTTGAAGGTACTGAACCCGATTCTGACGGCCACGCAGGAGGGCAACTTCAAAGGCACCGAAGCGCTTCCGGCGATGCCCTTCACCGGCTTCATCATGGCGCACAGCAACGAGGCGGAGTGGTTGAAGTTCCGCAACAACAAGGACAACGAAGCCTTCATCGACCGCGTCTACCTGGTCAAGGTACCGTATTGCCTGCGCACCGACGAGGAAATCCGGATCTACGACAAGATGCTGCACGCTTCCACGCTGGCCGAGGCCCCGTGCGCACCGCAGACGCTGCGCACGCTGGCCGAATTCACCGTGCTGTCGCGGCTGACCGTGCCCGAGAACTCGTCGGTCTATTCCAAGCTGCGCGCTTACAACGGTGAGAACCTGAAGGACGTGGATCCTCGTTCCAAGAGCGTGAAGGAATACCGCGACGACGGCGGTGCGGCGGAGGGCTTCTCCGGACTTTCGACGCGCTGGGCCTTCAAGACGATCTCGGCGGCGTTCAATCGCGACCCGAGCGAGATCGCGGCCGACCCGGTCAATCTGCTGGTGGTGCTGGAGGAACGCCTGTCCAAGGAGGACCTGCCCGACGAGTACAAGCGCCGGCTGCGCTCGCACATCAAGGAGTGGATCATCCCGCGCTTCGCCGAGTTCCTGGAGAAGGAACTGCAGATGAGCTACCTGGATGCCTACTCCGAATATGGACAGAACCTGTTCGATCGCTACGTCACCTACGCGGACAAGTGGCTGCTCGACGACGACTGGCGCGATCCGGACACCGGCATGCAGTACTCGCGCGATGCGCTGAACATGGAACTGGAAAAGATCGAGAAGCCGGCCGGCATCTCGAACCCGAAGGACTTCCGCAACGAAGTGGTCAACTTCGTGCTGCGTGCGCGTGCCCACGGAAAGAACCCGCAGTGGACCAGCTACGAGAAGCTGCGCTCGGTCATTGAAAAGCGGATGTTCAGCAAGACCGAGGACATCCTGCCGGTGATCTCGTTCGAGGCCAAGGGCTCCGACGAACTCGATCAGCGCCATCGGTCGTTCGTCGACCGCATGGTGGCGCGCGGGTACACCGAAAAGCAGGTGCGGCGCCTGGTGGACTGGTACTTGCACTTCAAGAAAAGCGCGCAGTCCTAGCGCCCGGATCAGTCCGATATGAGATGAGCGATCGGGTCGGCATCCGTTACATGCGAATCGTCGACCGCCGCATCGATCCGCAGGGCCGCGGCGCGGTCAACCGCGAGCGCTTCATCCGCCGCTTCAAGGGAGAGATCAAGCGGGCGGCCGACGAGGAGTTCTCCAAGCGCTCGATCACCGACGTCGGTCGCGGCGGCCGCATCACGATTCCCGGCCGCGGACTGGCCGAGCCGCACCTGACCCACGACGACGATACCGGCGGCCGCGAGTTCGTGGTTCCCGGCAATCGCGAGTTCCTGCCCGGCGACAAGCTGCCGCGGCCGGATGATGCCGGTGCCGGTGAGGGCGACGGCGACGAAGCCGGTGAGGGCGAGGGCCGCGATTCGTTCGCATTCGTGCTGTCGCGCGAGGAGTTCCTGGCGCTGTTCTTCGACGACCTGGAGCTGCCCAATCTGGAGCGCACCCGGTTCGGCGAGGTCACGATGGAGCGCGTCCAGCGTGCCGGCTATACCCGCGACGGTCTGCCGCTGAGCCTGCTGCCGGCGTTGACGGTGCGCATGTCGATCGCGCGCCGGATCGCGCTGCGCGGCTCGATCGACGATCAGATCGAGGAGCTCGAGCGCGAACGCGAAGAGGCCGGCGCCGACCGCCGCGCGCAGATCGACGAGGACATCGCGCGCCTGCGGGTGCGGCGCGAGACGCTGCCCTTCCTGGAGGACGTCGACCGCCGCTACCGGGCCCGGGTGCCGCGGCCGGCCCCGGCCGCGCGCGCCGTGATGCTGTGCCTGATGGACGTGTCCGGCTCGATGGACGAGCGCAAAAAGGACCTGGCCAAGCGCTTTTTCGTGCTGCTGTACCTGTTCCTCGAGCGCAAGTATGGCGGCGTGGACGTCGTGTTCATCCGCCACACCGAACAGGCCGAAGAGGTCGACGAGCAGCGCTTCTTCAACGACCCGCAGACGGGCGGCACGCTGGTGCGCCCGGCGCTGGAGCTGGCCAACCGGGTGATCGACACGCGCTACGGCGGCCCCGACTGGAACGTGTACGTGGCGCAGGCCTCGGACGGCGATTGCACCTCCGAGGACGGCCGCCTGAGCGCCGCCTTCGTCAATGACGTGATGCTGCCGAAGGTGCGCTATTTCGCGTACGTCGATATTCCGAGCTCGAGCGGCTGGTTCAATCGCCCTTCCGACCTGTGGCAGAGCTACGATGCGATCGAGGACAGCGGATTCGCCCGGCGCAGCGTTCGGGGCCGCAGCGACATCTGGCCCGTCTTCCGGGAACTGTTCAGCCGCAAGCAGGCAGCATGAGGCCGGTATGAGCGACGCACTGGAACCGACGCGCGAGCGCGAACGCGAACGTCCGTGGCCCAAGCTGCTGGCGCGGCCGAGCGTGCCGATGCCGCGCCCCGGCGTGCCGCGCGCGGCCGAGCCGATCGCGCGCGGCAGCGAATGGACGCTGAGCACGCTGGAAAAGTTCGATGTCGCTCTGCTGCGGCACGCCCAGCGCCTGGGACTGGACACCTTTCCGACCCAGTACGAGCTGATCACCGCCGACCAGATGATCGACCTGTGCTCGACCGTCGGCATGCCGGTGCATTATGCGCACTGGAGCTTCGGCAAGCAGCTGCTGTCGCAGGAGCGCGGCTACCGCAAGGGCCTGTCCGGGCTGGCCTACGAGATCGTGATCAACACCGATCCTTCGCTGGCCTACCTGATGGAGACCAACACGCTGGCCTTGCAGGTGCTGGTGATGGCGCATGCCGGCTACGGACACAACGCGTTTTTCAAGTCCAACTACCTGTTTCGCCAGTTCACGCAGCCCGATGCGATCCTGGACTACCTGAAATTCGCGCGCGGCTTCGTGCAGGAATGCGAGGAGCGGTACGGCTGGCCCGAGGTCGAGAAGATCCTGGACAGCTGCCACGCGCTGGCCGCTTATGGAGTCGATCGCTACCGGCGGCCCAGCCGCCTTTCGCCGCGGCGCGAGCGCGAGCGCTTGCGCGAGCGGCTGCGTTTCGCCGAGCAGCACTACAAGCCGGACTTCGCGCACCTGGATGCACCCGCGCCGAGCGGCGAGGAAATTCCGGCCATCTTCGAGCCACAGGAAAATCTGCTGTATTTCATCGAGAAGAGCGCGCCCAAGCTGGCCGCCTGGCAGCGCGAGCTGGTGCGGATCGTGCGCAAGGTGGCCCAGTATTTCTACCCGCAGCGCCTCACCAAGGTCGCCAATGAGGGAGCGGCGACTTTCTGGCACTACACGCTGCTGCACGAGCTGTACGACGCCGGCGAGGTCGACGACGGCTTCATGCTGGAGTGGCTGGCCAACCACAGCGACGTGGTGGCGCAGCCCGCGTTCGACTCGCGCGGCTTTCGCGGCATCAATCCGTATGCGCTGGGCTTCGCGATCTATCGCGACATCCGGCGCGTGTGCGAGCAGCCGACCGACGAGGACCGGCAGTGCTTCCCGCAGCTGGCGGGAACGCCGTGGAACGAGGCGATTTACTTCGCGATGGCCAACTTCAAGGACGACAGCCTGATCGAGCAGTACCTGTCGCCGAAGGTGATACGGGATCTGCGCCTGTTCCTGCTGCACGACGGCGAGGACGACCGCCGCCACTATCACGTGCAGGCGATCCACAACGAGGACGGCTACGTCAAGCTCCGACAGGCGCTGGCGGCCCAGTACCGTCTCGAGTATCACACCCCCAGTATCGTGGTCGCGCGTGCCGGTGACGACAACGAGCGCGCGCTGCTGCTGCAGCACCGCGTCGAAAGGGGCCGCCTGCTCGAAACCGACACCACCGAGGCGGTCCTCAAATTCGTCAAGGAACTGTGGAAGTTCGACGTCGTGCTGGAAGAGATCGACCCCGAAGGCAACCGGCTCAAGATCCACCGCACCTAGCTAGGGCTGGACGCCTCATCTTCGACGAAGCTGGCCGCGCAGCGCTTCGACCGAAATCGTGGTCGTGTCGCTCGCAGGCGCCCGCGCAGGCGCCTTCCATCCGAGTCCGTAGCTCACCTCGAACGTCAGCGCGATCCTTCCGTCGGCGTCGCACTTTGCCTCCAGAGCGGTCAGCAGGCTCCTGGCCTGCCGGCCCGAGGGCAGCCCCCGGTGACGGTCATCGCGCGGATTGCCCCCAAGGGCGCGCACCTCGGCCACCAACTGCCGGGCCGATCCATAGGTCAGCCGTATCGTCTCCGAATCGGTGACCGGCGAGGAAAATCCGGCTGCCACCATCATGTCGCCCAGGTCGTGCATGTCGACGAACGGCATCGGCCGCGCCTGCGGAAGCGCCGCTGCGCACGCCTCGCGCAACTCGCGCAGCGTGTCCGGACCCAGGCTGCTGAACAGCAGCAGACCGCCCTCGCGCAACACGCGCGCCACCTCGGGAAATACGCGGTGGGGCGCCGGGTGCCAGTTCAGCATCAGGTTCGAAACCACGCAATCGACGCCACCCGGTCCGAGGGGCAACTGCGTCGCGTCGGCACAGATCCGCAGCGAGCGCGCTCGCGGTCGCAGCGCGAGCGGCAGCCAGCGCACCGGCACCGGTGCATCGCCACGCGCCTGAGCCAGCATCGCACGGGAAAGGTCCACGCCCAGCCAGGTGGCATGCCCGAAGCGCCTCAGCAATGCGGCGCGCAGCGCGCCGCTGCCGCATCCGAGGTCCAGCA
>Ga0307478_10002660_pt1 | contig 13816 bp, 11 predicted proteins | sample atmos_gasesECM4C_2_FD_203713 | JGI IMG/M metagenome (GOLD analysis project Ga0307478, IMG submission 203713) | Hardwood forest soil microbial communities from Morgan-Monroe State Forest, Indiana, United States - atmos_gasesECM4C_05 | ecosystem: Environmental > Terrestrial > Soil > Temperate...
GATACTGCTCTGGGCGAGGTGTACGACATCGTCGGGGAGATGGTGTAGAAGGCTCTGGGCTCTGGGCTCTGGGCTCTGGGCTCTGGGCTCTGGGCTCTGGGCTCTGGGCTCTGGGGTTGGGCCCTAGCTGTTGCTTGCGGCGGTAATCTGCGATTTGCGGAATTTTTATGGATGAGCACATTTCGTTTGTCACTCATCACGGCAAGAGCATCATGGTGATCGACCTCAGTCACCTGGAGCCGAAGGATCTGCTTCTGTTGCTGGACCTGGTGCAGCACACGGTGGCGCGCCATGCAGCTGGATCGCTGCTCACCCTCGCCGATCTCACCGGAGCTCATATCGACCGCGATGTGGCCACGCGCATGAAAGAAGTGCTGGTTCGTGACCGGCCGTTCGTAAAGCGTTCCGCATGGGTCGGCGTCGAGAGCGTTCCCAAGGTGTATTACGAGAACATCAAAAGCTTTTCGCAGCGCGATTTTCCGGCCTTCAAGACGCGCGCAGAAGCGATGGATTGGCTGGTGCAGGAGTAGCAGGTCTCAGGTCTCAGGTCTCAGTTCTCAGTTCTCAGTTCTCAGTTCCCAGTCACCAGCTACCAGCCACTAGCCACCAGCTACCAGCCACCAGCTACCAGCCACCAGCCACCAGCCACCAGCTACCAGCTACCAGCCGTAACTCACGACATTGGTGCAGTCAACCACGGTTGCTTCCGCCGGCGAAAGCAAAAACCATGAGTCAGCTTCGCCACTTCAGCGTGACCGGTCCGGAGATTGGATGCTGAAACTCAGAACCCGTGCGGCGCGAATCGAGGTAGGCCTGTTTGAGCTGGAAGTACCATTTCGCAGGGCGGTCGGCATCATCGATCAGCATGAGATGGGGATTGTGTTTTAGACCTTCGGATTGTTGTTCCATCGTCTTGCGATCCTGCTCGACGAACTTCGCGAAAACGAACTTCAACAGCTCGGCTCCAAACGGCATCCAGAGAAAGATGTTCCAGGCGGCGACCACGTCGATACGGCACTGGCTGCGTGTGATGGGCGTGACCGTCGTCAGGCTCGAGAACCAGTACTTCCCTGCTCGAATGGTCTCCCAGCGCATATTGGGCAGAGTGAAATCGATGGTGGTGGTAATGGAGTCCGCGTCCGCATAGAGCTTGAGCAGCTTGTAAGGCGCGCTGTTAGAGGAAGGCGTGTGTGCGCTCATGCGAAAACCTTGGGGAATCGGCTCAAAGGATTTTTGCTTTTCGTGAATGGACTCGCGGCTGCGCCACCACCAGGCTTGATGAACAAAGGGCCCGTGGGCAGGATCCATCAGGCCGATGATGCCGTGATCCACGCTGCAGGGCAGATCGGAGGTCAGGTAAGCAAGCTTGTATTTGTCGCTGAACGTGGGCACGCGCGGCGCGGGAAATGGAGGATCGGCGCGGCGGGTGAACCCGGCTCCGGCGACGGTCGGCTCCGGAATGAATACCCAAACGAAGTCACCATGCTCGTCACAGGCATAGCCTCCGGCGTAAATGCGGTCGATTTTCAATTTTTGATCGGCGGTCAGGGAGGGGATGAGCTGGCATTGACCGCTGTGGGCATCGAAACGCCAGCCATGGTAGCTGCACTCAAGCTGCTCGCCTTCAAAGCGGCCACAGGAGAGCGGCATGCCGCGATGCGGACATGCGTCGTGTAGAGCAAAAGCGCGGCCCTGCTGATCTCGACCCAGGACGAGGGGCGTTTCGAGCAGGGTGGCCTTGACCAGCCGGCCTTTGGAAACGCAATCGCCCGGCAAAGCGCGGTACCAGAAGCCGCGCAGCATCAGCGAGTCGGGAGTTTGGCGCTGGGGGGAGTCGTCGAACATCGGTTCGAGGCGAGGGTACTACAGTTGGGCCCTCGCGGTCTCCGCAGGTGCCAATTGGCTTGTCTCCTGAGGGATGGTCGCACGGGCGAGGGTTCTGGCGAGTTTGTGTTTCAAGTTTACTGGTTAGTACCCCTCCCCCCTCCCCCCTATATCTTCAGGCTCAGCAATTTACACGTGAGAGAACACCAAAATCTTTGAGTCGAAAGGACTTATACGGAAAATATTCCAGATAAAGGAGTTAATTGTCAAAGAGCTGAGCTGTGGTCGGCCTGCCTTCAGCCTCTCTCTCGCACACACGACAGCGCAGGCCGACGAAACGCATTCTGCCGAGACTGGGTGTGCGGGTCTGTGAGGACGGTCACGTGACGGGAGGTTATCTGACACCTGAAGGACCGACTTAATCGCCAGCAGAGCTACTGTCGCCTCTGAGGGACTCGGGGCCCTTCTCGCGGCCTTACCCCGGACTTAAGTCCGGGGCTAGCATTCTGTGGCGTCGCTTCGCGACTTAACCGGCGCGGCCGGTTTCCTCCCGTCACGGAATGCATTCACCGGCGGTAGCTCGGCAATGCATTTATCAACTGCAAGCTCACGGGCGCGGCTTGCCCACGTCTTGCGGCGGCCACCCGGCTTCCAAGCGATAGATATTATGGGCTTATTTTCAGTAACTTACCTCGATTACTTCGGTGGTTCTATGGCCTTCGGATAGTTTGCTGGGTGTCGGTGAAACGCCCTATAATTGGAGGCACTCTGGTTGAAGTTCTCCGTCAGGTTCCGGGTAGATCCGTTGAGGACTTCGTGTCTTTGCGACGAGGGTAGACCCGGATATGCGAAAGCGCCTGCAAATCGCTCTGATGGCTAGCCCTGTGCTTGCGGCCTCCTTTTCCCTGACTGTGCCTTATCTCCATGCTGCCTCGGGCGCGGAGAGTGCGCCTACCAAGCTGGTCGCTACCACGGACGATAGTGGTCGAACCATCTATACGAATGAGTATGTTACGGCGCCATCGAAAGGGGCTCGCAGCAGCGAGGATAGTGCGCCGCGGCAGAGCCGGCTGGTGTACTGGAGCGACAAGGAAAAGCGGTTCAAGCCGGTTCCGTCAGTGACGATGGGCGCGGCGCGATCGGCGGCGGCAGAGGTGAATCGCTATTTGAGCCGGGAGTCGAGCGGCGAGGGTTCAGCGGGGAACGCGAGCTTTGTGCGCAGCAATGCGCCGGTGAGCCCGCAGGACGTGGATGCGGCCATTGAGCAGGCGGCAGCGCGGCATAATGTCGACCCCAACCTGGTGCGCTCCGTGATCAAGGTAGAATCGAATTTCAACCCCAATGCGGTTTCACGCAAAGGCGCGATGGGGCTGATGCAGCTGATGCCGAGCACGGCACGGTCCCTGCACGTGAGCAACCCGTTTGACCCGCAACAAAACGTGGACGCCGGGGTTCGTCATTTGAAGAAACTGCTGGAGAGCTACGGGGGCAACATCCGGCTCAGCCTGGCGGCATATAACGCGGGAGCTGGGGCGGTGGCGCGCAGTGCCGGAGTTCCGCACTACTCCGAAACACAGAATTACGTGCGCCGGATCACGGAGATTTATTACGGCGGGTCGGATCCGGGTTCTCACGTGCTGGGCAACGTGGTGCACGATCCTGTGCGGGTTCAGCGAGATGCGCGGGGTGTGTTGTATATCAGTAATACGGACTAATACCGGCAACACCTTATAGTCGTTTTGGCATCTCTCGGGTAAGCCGTTCGAACAGGCAAGCAGCGGGCTGGAAACGTTGAGGACCCTACATCGAAACCAGCGCGGGTTGCGTCTGGGTGCAGCGCTCATGCTGATGCTGCTTCCGGCGCTGCCGGGTTACGCTCGTACCCGGCATGGAGATGCGTGGGCTCGCGAGAATTTCGCCCGGGCCGAGCGCATGCGGGAAGCGCTGAACGGACGTCCTTCGCAACAGCGCAGCCGGCGAGACTACCAACGCGTTATCGATTCCTACCGCCGTGTTTATTTTGGGGCTCCCACTTCTTCCAAAGGCGATGCCAGTGTGGTGGCTGTGGCGGAACTAGAGGTCGAGATGGGCCGCCGGTTCGACGACAATCAGATCCTGCAAAGCGCCGTAAAACAGTACGAATTCCTGCGCAAGGAGTATCCGGGGAGCAAGTACCGCTTCGACGCGCTGTTCACCATCGGGGAAATCTACAAAGACGACCTGGATGATCCCGAGGAAGCCAAGGCGACGTTTGAGGAATTTCTGCACCGTTATCCGCGGAGCCGGCTGGCGGAAGAAGCCAGGCAGGCCATTGCTGAATTGAATCAGGACGCGGCCGACCTGCAAAAAGAGGCGGCGCTGCGCGAGGCGGAGAAATATCAAAGGGCGGCTGACCTTGTCGGGAAGTCAGCAAAGCCTGCGGGCAAAGTCGCCAGGAAATCCGATGAGAATGAGGCTCTGAACGACGCTGGGGACCGCGCTCCCGCTGCTGACAGCGACAAGAAAACGGAAGGGCTTGCGCGCGTTACCAGCATTCGGCACTGGTCGACACCAGACTACACGCGAGTGGCGATTGATCTGGAGCAGGATGTCAGGTTCGCTTCGCAACGCATTGATCATCCCGATCGGATATTCTTCGATCTCTACGACACGAAGTTGGCGTCGACCCTGGTGGGTAAAAGCTTCGATGTCGACGACGGGTTTCTGAAAAAAATCCGGGTGGCGCAATTCAAGCCAGGCAAGACGCGAGTGGTGCTCGAAGTCGATGATCTCTCGGACTATGATGCCTTTCTGCTTCCGAATCCTTCGCGGTTGATCATCGACATTCACGGCAAGCAGTCGGCGGGCACGGGAAAGAGTCGGACTGCGCTACGCGAGGGCAGCAAGAATTCCAACGAGTTGCTGAATACCGCGGACGCCACCCCATCGACTAGAACTGAATCGGCGGTCGACAGCGCTTCCTCATCCGACTCGACCGAACCTGCAAAGCTGTCGAAAGTGGAGAACACGAAGCCCACGGTTGAGACCGTGAACATCGGCAAGCATCCGGTGAAGAGAATCATTGAGGCCCCGGACGAGGACCAGACCACATCGAAAAAAACGAGTTTGGCTCGCAAGGTTGAGGATTTGAGGCCGGACGTTTCCACCGAAAGTTCGACGGTTGCGGAAAACTTGACGAACGTGCCGGCTCCCGACGAGCCATCCGGCGAAAAGAAGACGGTCCATAACAAGACCAAGCGCAAGAGTGCTGCGAACGCGGCGGATCTCGATATCCGGGAGGCGCGTCCGACGGCCGCAGGCGACAGGTCCCTGATTCGGGCGCTGGGGCTGAAGATCGGAAAGATCGTCATTGATCCGGGACATGGCGGGCACGACACGGGAACGATTGGGCCGGATGGGCTTCTCGAAAAGGACCTTGTCGTCGACGTGGGCCGTCGCCTGGGTAAGCTGCTGGAAACGCGGCTGGGCGCGGAAGTGATTTATACGCGGAAAGACGACACCTTTATCCCGCTCGAGACGCGCACGGCGATCGCCAACCAGGAGCAGGCGGATCTGTTCGTCTCCATTCATGCGAATTCCAGCAGCGATCCGAATGCCCGGGGAGTCGAGACCTATTACTTGAATTTCACTTCCTCCCCGGATGCGCTGGAAGTAGCGGCACGGGAGAATGCGGTTTCGGAGAAGTCGATTCACGAGCTCGGGGACCTGGTAAAGAAGATTGCGCTCAAGGAAAAGATCGAAGAGTCGCACGAGTTCGCCAGCAATGTGCAGGAAGCGCTGCACAACGGTCTGGCTACGAAGAATTCGGGGATCCGCGACCGCGGGGTGAAGAAAGCACCGTTCATCGTACTGATCGGGGCGAATATGCCGTCGATTCTGGCGGAGATTTCGTTTGTCAGCAATCCCAGCGACGAACGCAAGCTACAGACGCCGGAATATCGGCAACGCATCGCCGAGTCGCTGTACCGCGGGATCGCAAAGTATGTGGGCGGGCTGAGCGGCGTAAAGCTGGCGAGCAAGGTTTCGAAGGAAGAAGGGCAGTAGGTAGAAGCTTTGGGCTGTGAGCTGCGAGCTTAAACTCCGCGTTTCCAGCATACTTCGATAAACGGCACTCCCCACACAGACATAGAAGCACAGAGCCAAATCTAATCACTGAAAGCTGTGGGCGCCTCCCCATTCCCCTCGGGGGAATCTGGAAACTTTCCTCTGTCCCTTGTAGTCTAATAGGCACAGTGATGTTTTACGGTTGTGTGTCTCCCATGACGCTTTTTCGCATTTTTTCATCTGTCTTCATCGTTCTTCTTACTGTGTCAGCATTCGCGGGCACGCCTCCAGCTGCGCCTAAGCAGCAAGCGGCCATTCTTCCCCAGCAATTTGGGGGATGGCAATTACAAGGGACCACCCAGGCCAGCACAGATCCCGCGGTAGCGGATGCGGCGAATCCAGCGGTCGTGAAAGAGTATGGATTCACGGACTTTTCCTCCGGCAGCTATACGCGAGACGACGGGCGCAAACTAACCGTGCGGGCTGCACGCTTCAGCGATGCTAGCGGCGCCTATGGGGCTTTCACGTACTACAAGCAGCCCGAGATGTTGAATGAAAAGATTGGGGACCAGGCGTCATCGCTGAACAACCGCGTGCTGTTTTATCGCGGCAATGTGTTGGTGGAAGCGGTGTTCGACAAGCTCTCCGTCATGTCCGCCGCGGAACTGCGCGAACTCGCCAGTGACATTCCTCTTCCCCAGGGCGGCGCGCGAAATCTGCCTTCGCTTCCCACCTACCTGCCCAAGCAGGATTATGTAAAGAACACGGCCAAGTACATCATGGGGCCGGCGACACTCGACAAGATTGGGTCGCCCTTATCGGCGGAGTTGATCGACTTCAATTCAGGCGCCGAAGTGGTGGAGGGAACGTATCGCGGCTCCAGCGGCGAGGGAACGCTGGTGTTGATCTCCTATCCCACGCCACAGATTGCTGCCGAACATCTCAAGCGCATTGAAGCGGCGCATGCGCCAAACGCGGCGCAGGGCGGCGGCTCCGGTGTGGTGGAGGTTGGTTCGTTTGCGCAGAAGCGCTCGGGACCGATCGTTGCGGTGGCCGCCGGACCGATCACCGACAGCGAGGCGAACTCGCTGCTCGCTTCCGTCCACTATGACGCGGACGTTACGTGGAACGAGAATACGTTCTTCGACAAGAAAAATAACATTGCGAATCTCTTGTGGAACGTCGTCATCCTGTGCGGCGTGTTAATGGGTATCACGCTCGCCGCAGGTCTTGCATTCGGGGGCGTGCGGGTCGCTCTGCAGCGGCTGCTTTCGCAGCGAAGTCGAGGTAGCGAAGACGATTTCATCGCGTTGCACATTGATGAAACAACGCGGGAGACCAGGGGTGGTGGTGTGCGGGTTTCCAGTGGGCCAGCCGAGGCTCAGGGTGGGCATCTGGCGGGGTAAGTACCTCAATTAAGGTGATTTACTGAAGCTACAGTGCGGCCGAGTCTCATTTTGATACGCTTTGCGCAGTTGTTGCTTGCTTTCGTAAGTAGATGAAAACAAAGACATTTATTATCTAAAATTTCCTTGACACCCCCCTTTTTCGGCCCATAAGATTTCGCCAGAAAGTTTTGGCGGACTTTGCCTTCCGTTAGAACTATTCTCCCTTGAAAGAAGAGGCCGCCCTTTTGCCGGGGTGGCCTTTTCGTTTGCTGGTTTGTCGTCGGTCGCTGGTCGTCGGTCGGCGGCCTTCACTTGTGACACTTAAGGTGGTTTGTTAGTCGATGGTGGTTGCCGTTGGCCGTTAGCTGCTCTCGGTCTCTGTTGCCACTTCGCCTGCAACTCGGTATCACGCTTCTCCGCTTACGTTGTTCCGTGTGTATTCCATGCACGGGTCGCAGAAGCGCGGAAGGACGATGCTTTTTACTTTGTCGGGCGGGCACGCCCGACCCTCCACTTTCAAACTTAGCGATCGGGCTTCGGATTGCGATGCGGGCAACTGGAAGCGTTGATGCAGTCCTCGGGCAGCATGAGGCGCTCGACCGGTTTGCCGTTCACGATGTGGGATTCGATGATTTCTTCAACATCGGCGGCGGTGACGCGGCCGTACCAGACAGCGTCGGGATACACAACCACCGTGGGCCCATGTTCGCACTGATCGAGACAGCCTGACATGTTCGCACGCACTCTTTTCTTGAATCCACGAAGAGCGAGTTTCTGCTTGAAAAGGAATTGGAGCTGAGCCTGGCCCGCGGGATCGCAGCAACCGCGCGGGTGTCCGGGCTCGCGCTGGTTGCAGCAGATGAAAAGATGCTTTTCGAACTTGGGCATGGTTTCAATTTACAGGATTTCTGGGGCTCGGGCGGGGTGGCGGGAACTCACAGGTTCCCAAACACAACCAGGCTCATTCACCACAAGAGTCACAAAGACACAGAGGATATTACGGAGCCTCAGGTACCGAGGAGCGTGGGAATCGCTTGGAATCAGGCGGAGGTTAATCCTTCAGCGGGACCATGGGCTGGTCGTTTTGGCAGAAGGTGGCTACGCGCTTCAAACTGCCCTGAGCTTCCGTAACGTACATGACGGGTCCATAGCAGTAAACGGCGTGGCCATTGGCGGCGAAGTACCAGCGCCCGCCTTTTCGGGGCTTGCTGGCGGTTTCGGAGAGGCGATGCGCCCGAGGCGCAAGCCTCGGGACGGGCAACGAAAAAAGAAGGGCCAGAGCCAGCACTTTCATATCGTTCTCACAGAACCTGGGGAAGACGGAGCCGAGCCAACTTAAATCGACATCAACGTTCTACGATTGTCTCCAATATCCGAGGCCGGCACGGGAGGCTTTTCGGGCAGGGGTCTCTGCGCCTTGTGATTCTTCGCCGTGCTGGTTTTCTCGGATGGCACTGCCTGGGTCGACGGAGCTTGAACCGGGGTACTGGCATGCGCGTCCGCTGGAGGCTGGGGGGCTTGAGCCTGCTGCTGGAAGATTTTGCCCTTCATGGCGGCCAGTTCGGTACTGTCACCGAGCAACTGCCGAATCAGGGTGCGCTGCGATTGAATGGTGCTGCCTTGTTCCACGATCAGAAGGGTCATCAGACCGTAGGAAATGAGGAATAGGGCCGTGAGGATCGGCAGCATCCCGTGCTTCGGTTTAGGTTGAACTTCCGGAGTACCGAACAGTGTGGTCACTTGCGCCCCCGATGAATCGCCCTTTTTGCGGGCACCCGGAGAAGTGCAGCTTGCGCACCAACGAAGGCACTTTATGCAAACTATTGACTATCGGGGAGTTAAGATCGCTTTAAGCGAGTGCCATAAAGTGGCAAACTGCAACTCACTGCACATATTGGTAACTAGGTGTGGATTACTGGGGTGACTGCGCCGACGGAAAGCCGTGCCCGGCAAGGGTTCTGAACGTGCTGAAGGCTTGTGGACAGGCTCCAGTTTATATCGCGGGCGTTATTTTCCTCCCATTACCAGCTTGGCGATGGTGGCCAACTGCATGTTGGAGGTGCCTTCGTAGATCTTGCCGATCTTGGAATCACGCCAGTATTTCTCGACCGGGTAGTCCCTGGTGAATCCGTAACCGCCGTAGATTTCGATGGCGAGCGAGGTGACGCGTTCGGCGACCTGCGAGCAGAAGAGCTTGGCCATGGCGGCTTCCTTGACGAAGTTCATGTCTGCATCTTTCATGCGGGCGGCGTTGTAGACGAGCATGCGTGCGGCTTCAATGTCGGTGGCCATTTGGGCGATCTGGAACTGGATGCCCTGGAAGTCGGCGAGCGGCTTGCCGAACTGCTTGCGCTCCTGAGCGTACTTGGCGGCGTATTCCCAGGCTCCGCGGGCGACGCCGAGCATCTGGGCGCCGATCCCGATGCGGCCTTCGTTCAGGGTTTCGATCGCGATCTTGTAACCTTTGCCGACCTCGCCCAGGACATTGGACTTGGGAACGCGGCAGTCTTCCAGAATCAGTTCGCAAGTGGACGAGGCGCGGATGCCGAGCTTGTCTTCTTTTTTGCCTACGGTGAAGCCCGGGAAATCTTTTTCGATGATGAATGCGGTGATGCCCTTGTAGCCGGCGGAGGGATCAATGGTAGCGAAAAGAATGAAGATGCCCGCTTCCTTGCCGTTAGTGATCCAGAGCTTGCGGCCGTTGAGGACGTAGTCGCTGCCTTTGAGTTCGGCTTTCGTCTGAAGCGCGAAGGCGTCGGAGCCGGAACCGGCTTCGCTGAGGGCATAGGCCCCGACGGTATCGGCGACCTGGCGTGGAAGGTAGCGCTTGCGCTGTTCTTCCGTGGTCCAGCGCACCAGCGCGTTGTTGACGAGCGTGTTCTGCACATCGACAACGACGCCTGCCGAGGCGTCCGCGCGCGAGAGTTCTTCGACGGCAAGGATGGCTTCAAAGAATTTGCCGCCACCGCCTCCGTACTGCTCGGGAATCTCGATGCCCATCAGGCCTAGCTGGAAGAACTGGTGAATCAGTTCCTTGTCGAAGACGCCCTTCTCGTCCATTTCCTTGGCGAGGGGACGAACGCGCTCCTCCGCGAACTGGCGAACGTTGTCGCGAAACAGGACTTCATCTTCGGTGAGCGCGGTGAGCGGAGCGGGATTGGCGATGGGAGCGGCGATTTCCGGCATACGAATACCTTCAGACAGAGAATGGCAAACTTGCTATTTTAACATTGGCGTGTTGACGAGGCTCTTCGGCAGTTAGAAAAAATCGTGGCCTAGCTGCAGTACTTCGCTAAGAATCCCTGTTGCCCTTCGAATCCAGGATGCTAGCTAGTACTCATCGCTCTTTTTGCGCGAAGCGGCCGCTGGCCGTGGACAATCCCAAGTAATCGGCAATTCGGAAATTGGGGAGTTGGCGCAACATCTCCACTCCGCTCATAACCTCGAGGAAGGATGCGACTTAGTCGTCGGCGCTGACGGTGGGTTGCGGCTGGGCCGCGGGGGCGACCGGAATTTCCTGATCTTTGTATTGCAGCTGGTAGAGCTTGTAGTAGATGCCGCGCTGGGCGAGCAGTTGCTGGTGCGTGCCCATTTCGCGGACCCGCCCTTTGTGCATGACGATGATCTTGTCGGCGCGCTGGACCGTCGAGAGGCGATGCGCGATGATCAACGATGTGCGCCCCTGAACCATGCGGCTGAGCGCTTCGCGCACACGGAACTCGGTTTCCGTGTCGACACTCGATGTGGCCTCGTCGAGAATCAGAATCTGCGGGTTGTGGGCCAGTGCGCGGGCGAACGAGATCAACTGCTTTTGCCCGGTGGAAAGCGTCGATCCGCGCTCACGGACTTCTTCGCCAAAGCCGGCGGGCAAGCTTCGGATGAAATCCGCCAGGTTGACTTCTTCGGCGGCGCGTTCCACATCCTTGTCCGCAATCCAGTCCGAACCCAGCCGGATGTTGCCGCCCACGGTGCCGGAAAACAGGAAGGGATCCTGCAGCACCACGCCGAAGCGACGGCGCAGGTCATTGAGGTCCATTTCCTTTACGTCGACGCCATCGATGCGGATGGCGCCTTTTTGCACGTCGTAGAAGCGCAGGAGAAGGGAGATCAGCGTGGTCTTGCCAGCGCCGGTATGGCCTACGACCGCGATCGTCTCGCCAGGTTCGATCGTGAACGAAACATCGCGCAGCACCCAATCCAGTTCGACGCCATCGCTCGAGGAGTCGGCCGGAGCGGGCTGGGAGCGCGCATCCAATTTCGCCAGGCTATCGGCGGCGGTCCCGCGCACCCCGTAGCTGAACCACACGTGATCGAATTCGATTCGTCCGTGGCCCTCGGGCTTCTTCGTAATGGCCGGCGATTCGATGTCGACGGGCGTATCGATCAGCTTGAAGATGCGTTCGCTTGAAGCCATCGCGGATTGCAGGATGTTGTACTTGTCGCTCAAGTCCTGAATGGGGCGGAAGAAGCGCTGTGCGTACTGCATGAAGGCCACCAGAATGCCGATGGTGGTCACGGTGGGAACCACGCGCAGGGTCACAAAGTGGGCGGTGCGCTGGAGAGTGACCGTGTGCGTGTGGATGTTCTGAATGACATGGCCCCCGCCGAACCAGATGATGGCGGCAACCGCGATGGCAGAAAGAATTTCGACGACGGGGTAATAGACGGCGTACGCCATGATGGCGTCCTTGAACGCCTCCATGTGCGACGCATTGATCTTCGAAAACTGGCGGAATGCCCGCTTTTCGCGGTTGAATAGCTGCAGCACCAGCATGCCGGAAACGGCTTCCTGCAGGTAGGAGTTGATACGGGCGATGGCCACGCGAATACGCCGGTAGGAATCGCGGACCTTCACGCGGAAGACCATGGTGGCCCAGAAGATCAGCGGCAGCACCGCGAAGGTGATGAGCGCCAGTTTCCAGTCCATGCACAGCATGATGACGAGAATGCCGAGCAGCACGAAGACATCCTCGAAAATCGAGACCACGCCGGCGGTAAACATGTCGTTCAGGGCGTCGACATCGGTGGTGACGCGCGTGACCAGACGGCCGACCGGATTCTTGTCGTAGAACCCGATGTGCATGCGCTGGAGATGGCGAAAGATCTGGCTGCGCAGGTCAAACATCACCATCTGCCCGGTCCATTGCATGTAGTAGGTTTGCAGAAATTCACAGAAGAAGCTCAGGACCAGCGTTCCCACGTAGAGCAGGGCGATTTGCGCGATGCCCCGCATGGGCTCGGAACTCAACCAGGAATCAAGCATCGAGTGCGAGCCGGGAGCGTGGGCAAGATATTTGTCGATGGCGGTTTTGGTGAGAAAGGGCCCGAGAACGTCCAGAATCGCCTTCAGAATGATGGCGATAAGCGCCACCGTGACCTGCCACCCGTAGGGGCGCAGGTAGGTGAGCAGGCGCCGCATGAGGCGCCCATCGTACGCTTTCCCTAGTACTTCCTCTTCCTGGTTCGCCATACTTACTGCTTCAAGGGTAATAGATGGTGTGCCAGAGGGCAAAGATGGAAAAAGGCTGCGGGGTCCGAGCTGCGAACTTCGAACTACAAGCTACGAGCCGGGCTTTGAGCTTCGAGCTTCGAGCCACGAGTTTCGAATCAGACCCTGCACATCGCCGCTTATCAACCTCGGAGTTTTTGCCCGTATCAGGGCGCACCTTCAGGCGCGTCGTTAAACCCACAAATTCCAAACGCCTTTAGGAGCGACTCTAGCGATCTATGGAGCGACCACCTGGAAGCCCGTAGCTCGCAGCCCGTAGCTCGCATCTCAGTGGGGCCGGGTTTTGAGCTCGAGTTTGGGTGGAGGGAGGCAGTTGCTTCGCGCCGCTTCTTCTCGCAACTTCACCCGGTTTTTGATTTTGCGCAGCTCCTCCAGCCAGTCGACGAGGGGAACAATGCTCGCGTGGTAGGGCTCCCAGGATGTAGTCAGCGGGAAGGTCAGATTTTGCCAGTATCCGGGACGATGCACGCTCAGGATGAGTTGCACGTCGTGCTCTGCGGCTGCCGGCCTCACAACCTTGTCGTCGGTGAGATCGAAGAGTTCATCGGCTGCCAGCCAATGCTGAATGCGCTGCATATCGCCGGGGGGAAGCGCTCCCTCGAAAATCTCGGTTTTCTGCGCGGTCTCGCGCTCCCAGTGGTACAGGCCGTCGGCGCGAACCAGCACGCAGACATTTTCGTAGCTGCGCGCGTGCACCAGGCGCATCAGGTAGCTGGGTGGGGTGGGAGCACTGTTCTGGCTGTGAGCCCTGAGCACGGTCCCCAGGGCGAGAATCGCAATCAAAGCCGGAACGCGAGTGCCCACAATGGCGAATTCTAGCGAGGCAACGCCCCGCGAGGCTACAGGTTTTTAGCGTCCTTCTGGTAACCGTCGTAACACGATGGCGGAGTTCTTCGATCCGAAGCCCACGCAATTGCAGATAGCATGCTCAATTTGAGTTTTACGGCCCACGTCGGGAACATAATCCAGGTCGCAATGCGGGTCGGGCTGATCGAGGTTGATGGTGGGCGGGAGCTGGCCCATCTGGATCGCTGTGAGCGTGGCGGCGAGT
>Ga0307478_10002661_pt1 | contig 13812 bp, 13 predicted proteins | sample atmos_gasesECM4C_2_FD_203713 | JGI IMG/M metagenome (GOLD analysis project Ga0307478, IMG submission 203713) | Hardwood forest soil microbial communities from Morgan-Monroe State Forest, Indiana, United States - atmos_gasesECM4C_05 | ecosystem: Environmental > Terrestrial > Soil > Temperate...
CCGGCTTTGCTTGGCACAACGAGTACAACTGGCTGCACCAGGATGGCGTTGGACCTGCGCTCGGTTTAACTACCACCAACCTCAATACGAGCGAGGTGTTAACGGGATTTGACTTCGATTTCTAGAGTTCTTACTTAGAGAGGGATGACATGCGAACAAGAATGCACGAGTGGTCGCTCTGTCTAGGTGCACTCGCGTTGTTGGTGTTAACGCAAGCTTCGCCGGCGCAGCTCACGAAGTACGACTTAGAGACTCGTATAGGCATGGAGAGCCACATCGGAAATATTACAGGCCATGCCAAAGATGGGAAAGACGACTATCGCCGCTATTGCGTAGGTTGTCACGGCGAACTGGGTGACGGAAATGGCGAGAATTTCCCCTGGGTTGATCCCAAGCCCCGCGATTTTCAATTGGGCATTTTCAAGTGCCGGTCTACTCCGACCGGAACTTTGCCCACCGACGAAGATCTGTTCGATACCATCGCCCGCGGACTTGACCGCTCGAATATGCCGCAATGGAGCACCTTTACCAAGCAAGAACGCGCAGACCTCGTGGCGTGGATCAAGCACTTCTCTCCGCGGTGGACTAATGAGAAGCCGGGGACGCCAATCCAGATCCCGCCCGAGCCGGAAGTTACCGCGGAGCGCATCAAAGCCGGACGGGATGTATTTGCCAGAGTGCAGTGCTGGAAGTGCCACGGCGTGCTGGGGCAGGCCAATGGTCCGTCCGCCGCAACCCTACAGGATGATCTCGGACGCCCGATCGCAGCCTACAATTTTACCGAGGGCGCCCGGCCCAAGTGCGGAGATACAGATCGCGATATCTACAGAATTTTCATGACTGGCTTGGACGGCACCCCCATGCCTTCCTTTGCCGATAACATCAAGCCCGACGAGGCGTGGGACTTGGTTTTCTATCTGCGAGCGCTGATGCCTCAAAAGAGCAAGGAAAGAGAAATGGCGAAACAGCTCGGCCTGCGGCCGGTCGATCCCAATGCCCCGGTGGGACAACAATGAGGCTGAGAGATCGCAGCATCGCAAATTCAGTTTCGTAGTTCTTTTGAGGAGGCTTTCTATGAGGAATCGATACAAATTCGCAACCGCACTAGCGGCAGTAGTTGGAGTCTGCTGTGCGGCATTGATTTTGGGCCACAAGGTCAATGCGGCTGGTGAAGGCAAGATTACCGGGACTGTCAAACTCGACGGCGCCGCTCCGCACATGAAGGGCATCGACATGTCGAAAGACCCTTACTGCGTCAAGGCCCACGCCAACGATCCCGCTCACCTCGAAACATATGTGGTCGGCGCCAACGGAGGACTAGAGAATGTAGTTCTCTATATTTCCGAAGGCTTAACTGGCGGTGCGCTGACCGAGGTACCAACGGCTGAACCTGTGTTCGACCAGAAGAATTGCGTGTACACGCCGCACGTGTTGGCGCTGGACGTCAACCAGAAATTCAAGGTGACCACTAGCGATCAGACGGCCCACAACATTCACCCGAACCCCAATCCAATGACCGGCAACATCCCGTGGAATCAGTCTCAGCCGCCGGGAGCGCCGCCGGTCGAGAAGAGTTGGAAGGCTCCAGAGTTTATCGAAGTAAAGTGCAACATCCATCCCTGGATGCACGGTTGGCATGCAGTGGTAAAGGGGCCCTATGCGACCACCGATGCGAGCGGCAACTACACCATCAACAACGTCCCTCCCGGAAACTACACCGTGACCGCGTGGCAGGAAGCCGCCGGTACCCAAACGCAGAAAGTCACGGTGGCCGCAGGGGGAGCGGCGAAGGCTGATTTCACTTTCAAGGCGAAGTAGCACCGGATGTTTCTTAGCGGCGGACTGCAATCCGAATCACGAATCGTCGCACCTACACTGCGGCAATTCGATGTTAAAAAGACCTCTGCGGCCAAAGGCGGGAGCATATGGCGAAGATATTGGCGGTGACTCTTGTTCTGATCGCAATTGGTTCCGCGATTCCCATCGTGATGCACATGTGGCCCATGTCGCAGGATATCTCCACTCATGGCGCTCTGATCGATGAGCAATACGCCGACACCATGCTGGAAGCAGGAATTTCGTTCCTGGCCTCGCAGTTTCTGCTGGCATGGTTCATCTGGAGATTCTCCAGCCCCAAGCCCGGCGAGAAGGTGAAGACCTTCCCCGGAGGCGCCACAGGCATGGTCGTGGCCGCATTCCTGTTAGTAGGTACCGAAGTGCTGGCCTTGGGTGTCTTTGGTACGAAGGCGTGGGCCAACGTGTATTTCACTCCGCCCGGCGCCAATGCGATGCCCGTTCAAGTGCAGTCCGGCCAGTTCGCATTTTATTTCCGCTATCCCGGCCCTGATGGAACGTTCGGCCCGATTCACCCCGACCAGATCAGCGAGGCCAACGCCAACTTCTTCGGTCTCGATACGACCCACGATCAGGATTCCAAGGACGATATCGTAACCGCGGAAATGGCCATTCCGGTAAACCGCGAGATTCACCTGCTGATGCATTCCAAGGATGTGGGGCACTCGTTCTTTGTCCCTGAACTGCGCATTCACCAGGATTTCGTCCCAGGCCTCGATGTTTCGGTTCATTTCACGGCCACCAAGATCGGCAGGTATGAAATCGTCTGCTCCCAGCTTTGCGGCCTTGGACACTTCAACATGAAGGCCTATCTGAACGTGAAGTCCCAGGAAGATTTCGATACCTGGATCAAGCAGCAGGCGGCCCTGCAGTAGCTGAAAGACTTTTGGGGTGGAGCTGAAGGACTTTGGTGGAGCAGCGTTTCAGCGCTGCATAAATGCGATATTTTTCGAAACGCGCTTTAGCCCCCGAGATATCTGGACCAAACATCTCGTTTGAGGTGAGGTGACCACAATGCACGATATGCCGGCTCATGCAGTGCAGCACGGAGCACCAACCAGCTTCATCCGGAAGCACATTTTCAGCCTCGACCACAAGGTCATCGGCAAGCAGTATTACGGGATGGCGCTGCTCGCCGCCGTAGTCGGCATGATACTTTCCTGGATCATGCGCCTGCACCTGGGCTGGGGGAGTTTGGCCATTCCTGGCCTTCACCTGCTCTCGAAGACCGGCGCTCCGGGCGACGTGATGACGCCCGAGTATTATCTGCAACTCATGACCATGCACGGCACGATCATGGTCTTCTTTGTGCTCACCACCGCCCCCTTCGCCGCCTTTGGCAATTTCTTTCTGCCCATTCAAACCGGCGCGGAAGACATGCCCTTCCCCCACTTCAACATGATGTCGTTCTGGGTTACGTTCACAGGTTTCCTGGTTTTGGTCGCGTCGTTCTTTTTGTCGGACGGGCCGACTCTGGGCGGCTGGACGATGTACGCTCCGCTGAGCGCAGTGGGATCGGCGGGTGGTCCTGGCGAGGGCCTGGGCGTGATTCTATGGGCAACTGCGATTTCCCTCTTCTGCGTGGGCCAGTTGTTCGGCTCGCTGAACTTCATCACCACGACGCTCGACATGCGCTGCAAGGGCATGTCTCTGATGCGCCTCCCGCTGAGCGCTTGGGCATGGTTCATCACCTCGGTGATGGGCTTGACAGCGTTTGCTGTACTGATGCCCGCCTGCATCCTACTGATCCTCGACCACGTGGCCGGAACCAGCTTCTTCGTGCCATCAAATACGGTGATCAACGACCAACTGTTGCCCCACTCCGGCGGATCTACTCTGTTGTGGCAGCACCTGTTCTGGTTCTTCGGGCATCCCGAAGTCTACATCGCAATCGTGCCCGGCATGGGCATCGTTTCCCACATTCTCGTCACCAATATGCGCAAACCCATGTTGAGTCATCGCGTTCTCATTTATTCGATGGCTGCATTGGCCGTTCTCAGTTATATGGTTTACGGACACCACATGTTCGTCAGCGGGATGAACCCGGTGTCCTCGCTCGCTTTCTCGTTCCCCACGCTGGTGATCACGATCCCCTCGACCATCATCGTTCTGATCTGGCTTGGCAGCCTGTATGGCTCCAAGCTGCGCATTAACTCGGCATCGCTGTTTTCGCTGGCCTTCATTTCGATGTTTATCAGCGGCGGCGTAAGCGGCTTCTTCTTGGCCCAGCCGTCAATCGACATCATGCTACACGCCACTTATTTTGTGGTGGGACACTTCCATCTGGTGATGGGCGTCGCCGCCATGTTCGGCATCTTCGCAGGAACTTATTTCTGGTTCCCCAAAATGTTCGGGCGCATGATGAATGAGACCCTGGGCAAGCTCCATTTTTGGCTCAGCTTCGTGGGCACCTATTGCATCTTCATGCCCTTCCACTATCTCGGCATTGCCGGCAACATTCGCCGGTACCAGGCTTTTACCGATGATTACCTCGTCCCCTTGATCCCGGTTCATAAATTCATCACGGTGGCCGCGTTGTGCACCGGCGCTGCCCAGTTGATCTTCGTCTACAACCTGATTTACAGCCGGTTCAAGGGTCCGAAGGCCACCTCCGACAATCCTTGGGAAGGAACCTCGCTGGAGTGGAGCACGGCCACGCCGCCGCCGCACAACAACTTTGGCGATAAGATGCCGGTGGTCTATCACGATCCGTATCAATATAGCGTCGAGGGCGCCAGCGCGGATTACATAATGCAAACCTCGCCAGAAAAACTGAACAATCCGAACGAGGAGAAATAAGGCGCAAGAAAGGTCCAGCCGCGAAGCGGCGGCATGTGAAAGCCCCGGCACGGCAGTGCCGGGAAAGGCAGAAAGCGAACAAACCGAGTCCGCTTCAGCGGACGGCAAGAGTTTCGTACGTATAAAAGGAGAAGTCAGCAGTATGGCGACAACAGTACCCGAACCGCCAAAAATCGAGATCGAACGCTTACCCAGCCTCGGCTCCGGCAACGGAGGCTGGCGCAATATGGTTCCTGCCGGCGGAGACTTGCGCAAGGTCAAAGACTACTCTCCTCCGCCCGCCAGCACCGGCATCTGGGTAGCCCTGGCGGCCATTACGATGACCTTTGCCGCCTTCACTAGCGCCCTGATCGTTCGCCAGGGCGCCGCGGCGGATTGGCGCCACATTCCGCTGCCATCCGTGTTGTACTTCAACACTCTTGTGATCATCGCCAGCAGCGTCACTCTGGAAATATCCCGGCGCCGAGTGGCGGCATTTATGGGCGGTTTGACCGATCATGCCCAGAATCCAGCGCGCTGGCTTCACGTCACGCTTTCGCTGGGTCTATTGTTCGTTGCCGGCCAGACTTTCGCCTGGGTGCAGCTCCGTTCCCGGGGATTCACTCTCGCCACCAATATCAGCTACTCGTTTTTCTATGTCCTGACCGTAGCTCATGCCCTCCATCTGCTGGGCGGGCTGGGAGGCCTGGTGCGCGTGATCCGAAAGTTCAACCATGCGGTACTGAAGCGCAGTACTCTGGACGCCACTTCGCGCTACTGGCATTTCATGGGCGTCCTGTGGGTATATCTGCTTTTGCTGCTGTGGATGAAGCTCTAATCCATTAAGAGCTTAGGAGGCAAGGTGAGCCAAGCCGATCTTTCAATGCACGGGCAGGTATCGCGAACCAGCGCGACGGAGACAATGGCCGCGCCGGCATTCTCGGTCCCTGCCAAGAAGATGGCGATGTGGCTGTTCATCATCGCCGACAGCGCAACTTTTGCCGGTTGCCTGGTCGCCTACGGATTCAGCCGCAACGCCACTCCCAATTGGCCCAGGCCTTTTCACAGCATCACCAACGTCGCGCTCATGACGTTCATCCTGCTGACCAGCAGCCTGACCATGACATTCGCTATCCGCGACGCGCAGGCGGGGGACAAGGGCAAGGCTTTTCGCTGGACTCTGCTTACTGCCGTCCTCGGAGCCGCCTTCGGCGTCCTCCACATTCGGGAATGGATGGCACTGATCGACGGCGGCACCACGCTCTTTCATAATCCCTGGGGCACGCCGCTGTTCGGCGCATTTTTCTTCAGCATCACCGGCCTGCACTTGGGGCACGTAACCGGCGGCGTAATAGCCCTGATAGCCGTCGCACTTCGTTATCAGGGCGGCCGCTACCAGGCCGATGACCTCGAAATCACCGGACTATACTGGCACTTCGTCGACCTGGTTTGGATGTTCGTAGTGCCGCTGATTTATCTTCTGAATTTGTCGCACTAATTTCGAAAGACGCGGGAGCAGATCACTATGACGGATGACACGCACAAGCCTGGTGGGATGAGAAAGGACCTGATCGTCTACGTATGCCTGCTGGCCCTGGCCGCGATTCAGTTCGTAATTACCTATCAAGACATCAGCGCTTCGCAAATGTTCTTGCGCATGTTGGTGGTGGCCATCATCGAGGGCGGCTTGGCACTTTTGTTTTTCATGCACCTGTCCGATAATCGAGGCCTGCGCTGGTTCGTTATAATTTTCACGGTGGCCGTCCTCCTCGGATTGCAATACGGATGGACCGACAGCTTCCGCTTAACTAGCGGCGTGCCCTGGGCTCACTAGCCGCATGACGCTCGCCAGAATTGCTATGAAGCATTCGAGACTGATTTGGATCTTAGGCATCGCGCTCGCAGGATTAATCATTCTGCTGGCGCCACTGCCCGCCTTCGCCCAAAGCTGCTCGCTTTGCTACACCCAGGCCGCCTCCTCGGGCGCGCGCATGATCCAGGCTCTCAAAAGCGGGATTCTCATCCTTGTCGTTCCTCCCACACTCGGATCCATCGGCATGATTTTTGTTGTACATCACAAGCGCAATCAGGTTAGACGTACGGAGTCCGGCGCCGAACGCCGGCAAGACTGGTAAAATGACGACCACTCACCTGATGGCTACTCCGCTTTCCCCGCAGACAGTCAAGTCCAAACTCCGGGACTACTACACTCTGACGAAACCTGAGGTTAACCTGCTGATCCTGATGACGACATCGGCGGGCTATTACTTGGCCTCTCGAGGTCCCTTGCGAATCGGCGGCTTGCTGAACACGCTCCTGGGAACATTACTTGTAGCCAGCGGAACGGCAACGCTAAATCAGTGGATGGAACGAGTGTGGGACGGCCAGATGCGCAGAACTGCCTCTCGTCCGCTGCCTTCGGGCAGGCTCACCGGCCGTGAGGCGTTACTGTTCGGCATTCTGCTGAGCATCACGGGAGGGCTCTATCTGCTGGTGACAGTCAATGCGTTGTCGGCGCTGCTGGCGGTTTCGACCTTGCTCTCCTATCTACTCGTCTATACCCCACTCAAGCGAAAGACCCCGCTCTGCACGCTCCTGGGCGCCTTCCCGGGCGCGATGCCTACCCTCATTGGCTGGGCCGGAGCTTCAGCGAACATCACCCGGCAAGCCTGGTTTCTCTTTGCCATCCTCTTTCTTTGGCAGTTTCCTCACTTTCTGGCCATCGCGCTGATGTATCGCGACGACTACGCTCGGGCAGGGTATCGCATGCTACCCGATTTCGATCGGGATGCGCGGTTCACTCGCATGGAGATTGTGGGCTTCACCCTGATTCTTGTGCTGGCTACGATGTTACCGCTAGTGGGCCGTGCTGGCTTGCTGTATTGGGCTGGTATGTGCGTTGCGGGAGCGTTTCTGCTGTATCACGTAGGTGAACTTACGGCGTCAAGCTCAACGGTCAGGGCCAGCCGCCTTCTTCATGCCTCGGTTCTCTATCTGCCTGTGGTTCTTGTGATCATGGTCGCCTCGAAGAAGTGAAGTAGGTTCCATACCGCCTTTCAAATTGTGTTTCACCCGAAACTATCATTCGCTGTTTTGCCATCACTCTGCGGCACGCTGTTCTGCGTAACAATGGCTGTTGACGTGACCGTGGCAACACTGCTTGTACCCGGAACCCCTTTCGCTGAAGCCCAAACACCAGCACCAGGGAAACGTTTGGATGTCCTGCGGACCCTGCCCATCACAAAGTTCTATGACACTCCTCATCCATTGCCTACGGGCAAACCAGGAGAGCTGATCCGCTCGGAAGAATTCGATCAGTACGAACTTCCTTTCTCAGTCTCTGCCGTTCGCATTCTGTACCACTCGCGTTCCGCCGCCGGGGGAGATGTCGCGGCGTCGGGGGTCGTTCTGATCCCTGGCGAAGGGAAACCGCCTGCCGGGGGCTGGCCGGTCATCGCGTGGGCACATGGTGCTGCCGGCGTCGCGCGCCCATGTGCTCCCTCGCTGATGAGGAATGTAGGGCACGGGCCGTTCCTCTCGATGTATGTGAACCTTGGCTACGCCGTGGTCGCTACTGATTACACGGGGCTCGGAACGAATTTCCGAAACGCATTCTTCGATGGCCCGTCCAATGCGACCGATCTTGTTGCTTCTGTCGCTGCGGCTCGCGCCGCAGTGCCGGGGCTTGGCGCTAGGTGGATCGTCATTGGGGAAGGGGAAGGAAGTTTAGCGGCTCTAGCAGTCGCGGAAAAGGAGAACGAGATTCGCGACCCAAGTTACCTTGGCAGTATCGCGATTTCGGGTGTCCCTAGCGCAGAAGAAATCTATGAGGACTCCGCTCAGGGTTCTTCGACCCTCATGCTTATATCCCTGGCTTATGGGATTAAGACGGTTTATCCGCAGTTTCAAGAATCCAACGTACTGACAGAACAGGGGCTTGCGCTCTACCACAACATCGAACGGATGTGCTCGCAAGCAAGAATGACTCCCCAGTTGTCCCCTCTTGAAATTGTCAAGCCTAGCTGGCAGAACAATGCATTCGTGCGCCAGTACTTCGTCAGAAACAAACCTGGCCAGATACGGGCGTACGGTCCAATCTTGGTAATGAGCAGTGACGCCGATCAAGCGATCCCCGCAACAGAAACGGCACAAGCGATTGGCCGCATGTGCAAACAAGGCGACCGTGTTCAGTGGGAACGATATCACGATCTCGACCCAGCGCGCGTGATTGGAGACTCCGTGAGGGACCAGATTGGATGGATTGAAGGCCGGTTCGCCGGTCGCCCGTCTCCGACGAATTGTCCTTGAACTTGTTTGAGGACTACGTTCAAGACGGCGGGGGTAGTGTCTTAAACACTGTCATTGGCAGTCGCGATGCGACCGTCTCAAAAATAACAGTAAGGCACTCCTGGAAATCCCTGCTGAATCTACTGTGAACCGCCTATAGACTCGGCCCGGCATACCGTCACATCGTACGTTGCTGGGTGTGCTTCCTTCCAAAGGCGGGAAAGTTTCACTCCCCTGCGCCTGCTGCTCTGGAGTGGAAGCAAGCCAAGGAGAAAATCTACATGCGCAACGTGCGTAGTAGCTTTGCGATCGCTCTTTGTCTTTTTCTTACGGCTGGTTCAGTAGTATTCGCTTGTGGTCAGAATTCGAATAGTGTCTTGCCGCCCCACCCCGGCCGAGTGAAGACGCCGGCAGTCCACCTCGGACACTCCAGCACTGTGTCCGCTCAGTCGACGACGCCTCCATTCTGGACAAAACTCAACAATGCTCCCCCGGTCTCCATTGGCGCGATGTTGCTGCTCACCGACGGCCGGGTTTTGGCCCACGAGGAACCTAATTGCGGCGGCACAAATTGTGCCGGCATGGATTTCACTGCTTGGTACGTCCTCACACCTGACGTCAATGGCAGCTATACCAACGGAACCTGGAGCCAAATAGCAAACATGCCTGCTGATTACGCTCCTCTTTACTTCAGCACAGCCGTGTTGCCCGATGGCAGAGTTATCGCAGAAGGCGGCGAGTACCTGTGTCCCGCGGGTCAGTGCGCGCCGGAAGGGCAGTGGACCAATCTCGGCGCGATCTACGATCCTGTAACGAACGCGTGGACCTCAGTAAATCCACCTAGCTCGCCAACACCCTGGGCCAACATTGGCGATGCTGAGGCTATCGTGCTTCCGAATGGAACTTACATGCAGGCGGACTGCTGCGGAGTAGCGTTGCAGATGCAAAGCGCACCCCTTGCCGCATACCTTAACGAAGGCAGCCTGACTTGGACAGAGTTGAACCAATCCAGCAAATTCGACGAATTCGACGAAGAAGGTTGGACGCTACTTCCCAACGGCAAAGTGCTGACGGTGGATGCCTACGTCGCATGTCCGAGCGACCAACCTGCCTGCTTAGCCGCCGGATTTACTGGCACGAATTCGGAACTCTGGAACCCCAGCACAAGGACGTGGAGCAGCGCCGGGAGCACTATTGTGCAATTGTGGGATTCGAGCTGCGGCACCGGAAAGGGAAGCTTCGAAGTGGGGCCCGCGATTCTGCGGCCAAACGGAACAGTTTTTTATACCGGATCCAGCGATTGTTCGCCGGGTCATACGGCCATCTACAACGTTGCAAAGGGCACATGGACCCAAGGTCCAGATTTCCCCAGCAATGACGCTGCGAATGATGCGCCAGCGGCGATCGAAACGAATGGCAACGTGATCGTAATGGCGAGCCTTTATACCGGCACTTTCACGGCACCGGCGAATTTTTACGAATGGAATGGAAGCACGTTGAACGGCTTTCCAGCCCCTCCGAATGCCATCAACGATGCCTCCTTTGTCGGCCATCTCCTCGTTCTTCCCACCGGTCAAATCATGTTTACCGATTTCACCACCGATGTCGAGATCCTGACTACAGCCGGCACATTTAAAGGATCATGGCAGCCAACCATCAAGTCGGCTCCGACCTCAGTGAGCACAGGAGTTTCGAATTACTTGATAACCGGAACGCAGTTCAATGGACTAACCCAAGCAGCCGCTTACGGCGACGATTTTCAGGATGCGACCAATTATCCCCTTGTCCGCATCGTGAACAACGCCACGGGGCACGTCTTTTACTGTAAGACGCACGACCACAGCACCATGGGCTTGGCCACGGGCAGCTCGCGTGTATCCACCCGGTTCGATGTCCCCGCCGACGTCGAGCTCGGCGCGAGCCACTTGTACGTCGTTGCGAACGGAATTCCATCGGCTGCCGTGAACGTCACCGTGCAGTAGCGACGCTGGCTGGTTGCTCCGAGCACCTAACCCCGGGCAGGGACTCCCGGGGTGTGGGACGGAGCGATTAGCGATGAGCGCCCGGGTAACCCGGGCCGTTTCCTGCGGGTGTCGCCTATCAAGCGAAACATCGTTAGCGGTTGCGACGAGCTGCTTGCGTTCTCATCTCCTCGATGACCGTTTCCGGTTGGCGAAGATCAAACGCCCCAGGGGCTATAGTTCTGAAATTGGGATGCTGAAATCGAAATTCTGTTGGGCGTAACGTGATTCTTCCGCACTACTTCATATCAAGCAGCGCAGCCATGGTTTCCACCCCGTCCCACAGATTCTGCAAGCGCAGGTTCTCATTGGCGGCGTGTTGATTATCGTCATAGTTGGCAATGGGTACCGTGATGGTGCGCGTCTGCGCGGCGCGTTCCATCGCTCCCAGTGGCACGCTCCCTCCCATGGTGGGCAGCAGCACTACATCTTTGCGCGCGCTCTTCACTGCTTCAATTACCTCCTGGGCGATGGGCAGATCCATCGGCGTGCGCACAGCATTGTAGCCTGCCTCATCGCGCACCACCATCGCAACCCGAGAATGCTCCAGCAGGATCTGCTGCGTGGGTTCGCGGTCCACAATGAAGTAGCCGCGGGAACGAATATAGTCGATGACACGCTGTTGCTGCTCTCGCCAGTCAATGCCCACTACCAAGCGCAGATCCAGATCGGCGGTCGCGGTGGGCGGAATGACATTGGCGGCTCTGGCTCCGGTTTGGCCCGAGGAGAATCCGTTGATGTTCAGTGAAGGTCGGTTGATCAACTCAAGTAGATGCGCGCCTGCGCCGTCGACGTGCCCCAGCCAAAAGGCATTCATCAGCATGTGGTCGTTCATCGGCGCATGGGCTAGTGCTTCTTTCTCAGCAGCAGAGAGCGGCTCAATTCCGTCGTAAAAATGCGGTACCAGGACGCGGCCGTCTTCATCTTTCATCCCGGCGAACAACTGCGCCAGCATCATCGCCGGGTTCGGCGCCCAGTTTCCGTAATGGCCACTGTGCAACCCATGGTGCGGTCCATAAACTGTGATCTCCAAATGCGCATCGCCTCGCGCTCCAAAAACCACCGTCTGTTCTCCGCTCTGATCGACCGGGCCGTCGCATACCAGCCAAACATCGCCGTGGACGAGATCGCGGTTGGCATTGAGGATCTGCTCCAGGTGTGGCGATCCCGCTTCCTCCTCACCCTCCCACACGAAGCGAAGGTTCGCCCGCAACGGGATCCCGGCCGCCTTTAACGCATCGAACGCGGTAAGCTGCGCGAAGACTGCCGCCTTATCGTCGCCGGCAGATCGAGCGTAGATGCGCTGCTCGCCGTTTACTTCCCGCACAATCGGCGTGAAGGGCGAGCCGCCATCCCATTCCGATGGAGTAACTGGCTGTCCGTCGTAATGCGCATAGAAGACGATCGTATGCTGGGCCCCCGGCACGTCGACCTTCCCGAAGACCACCGACGGCGCGCCGGGGAGAGAGAGCAGCCGGGAATCGATACCACGTTTCCGCAGCCCTTCGAGGAGTACGTCGGCATTGCGCTTCAGGTTTGCCGGATCGGCGGCAACGTTTGGTATCGACAGCAATTCGCTAAACTGTTGCACGAGTTCCGCGCGATGTGCCGCGGTATACTCGCGGGCCGTATCCGACGGCTTCTGCGCCGCTATCGCGGTTGCCAGACAAAGAAGAAACGCAGCAAGGTAGGGAAGTTTCATAGGCTGACTATACAATGCGATTCGTGCAAATGTTCCTGCCGGCTTTTCTGGAGAACCGCACATCGTCGAAGAATATGTGGACGAATGCAAACGAGGGCTGCAAGAATAACGGTGGAGCTCTGAATGAGAGCCGAAGGCCCCACCTACCGGGATACGATCCCAACCTCAGGGTTGCTGTAAACGAACAGGCCAGCACTAACGCAGGATGCCGATATTTGCGTCGAACCCGTGAACTGCGTTCTTCGCGCCAGTGGACCATGGGACTTCTGCTGCTTCTGCCACTGACAGCCGTGATATCGATCCAGTTCGTGAGCGTCGCGAAAGCCGCGATTCTCGGAGGTCCATTTCTTTCCGCGGAGTCCTTTGGCGCCATTGAGCTTTCCTCTTGCAAATTGTCAGGCGTCCCGCAACCAGCGCGGTGCGGTGTACTCGAAGTCCCCGAGAATCCCAATCGGCCTGCGGGGCGTCAGCTCAAAATCGGCGTGGCTGTGATCCCAGCGACCGGCGGGAAGTCGCGTCCAGACCCGATTGTCATATTGATGGGCGGACCTGGTGAAGACGCGATCAGCGCAGCCGAGATTTACGTCAAGCAGTTCGCAGCGCTGCGTCAGGATCGCGACATCCTGCTAATAGACCAGCGGGGTACTGGACGCTCGGGCGCATTGAATTGCGCTCTATTCTCAGCCCAAGAAGCTGCGATGAGCCTGCGCGATGTATTCCCGCCTGCAGCCGTCGAAAAATGCGAGCACAGCCTTCGCGCGCGAGCCGACCTGACACAGTACACCTACGATCGCTTCGCCAGCGACCTGGAACAGGTCCGACATGCTCTCGGCTACGGCCCACTGAATTTGTTCGGGGGCTCATACGGAACTCGAGCCGCGCAAGTTTACCTGCGGACGTACCCCAAAAGCGTGCGGACTGTGTATATGGGCAGTGTGGTTCCGCTCGATGCAGCGACGCCGCTGCCTTTCGCAAAGACGGGACAAACTGCGCTCGAGAAGATGTTCGATGCCTGCGCCGGAGATCCCGCCTGCAACGCTGCATTCCCTAACCTGCGAGAGGAGTTTCGCCAGATATCTGCTCGCCTATCCTCAGGATCCGTGCGCGTCACCGTACAAGGACAAACCGGCACCGTGCCGCTGGATCGCGGTCGGGTCGCGGAGTGGTTTC
>Ga0307478_10002666_pt1 | contig 13803 bp, 11 predicted proteins | sample atmos_gasesECM4C_2_FD_203713 | JGI IMG/M metagenome (GOLD analysis project Ga0307478, IMG submission 203713) | Hardwood forest soil microbial communities from Morgan-Monroe State Forest, Indiana, United States - atmos_gasesECM4C_05 | ecosystem: Environmental > Terrestrial > Soil > Temperate...
CAGTTGCTTTGCAATATTCCTTTTGCCGACCATAACGCGATGATCGATCCCTCGACCGCCGACGTGACCGCGCGCGTGCTGGAATGCTTGGGAAGATTTGGCTGGCCGGCGGAACACCCGGTTGTGCGCCGCGCAGTCGGCTTCCTGCAAAAGGACCAGTGCAAGGACGGCTCCTGGTTCGGCCGCTGGGGCGTGAATTACGTCTATGGCACGAGCGGCGTGCTGCGGGCCCTCGAAACGGTTTCACTCACGGCGCAGGACTATTGTGCGCGCGCAGTGAGCTGGCTGCGCCAGGTGCAGAAAGCCGACGGAAGCTTCGGCGAATCGCTGAACAGTTACGAGGTCGTTTCGACCAAGGGCCAGGGAAACAGCACGCCCTCGCAGACCGCATGGGGATTAATTGGGTTGCTCGCGGGAGCCGACCGGAACGATCCGGCAATCGCGCGGGCGACGGCGTACCTCGTCGAACAGCAGAATGCGAACGGCTCGTGGAGCGAGGAAGAGTTTACCGGGACGGGTTTTCCTGGCGTGTTTTATTTGAAGTACCACTTGTACAAGAATTCTTTCCCCGTTTATGCGCTGGCGCGCTACCGCAATCAGGCGAAAACCACGGAAGAATATTGTGCGGTGAAATTTCGCCCAAGCGAGTTCCGGTTGCGCAGTGGTCTCTACACAGCGCGAGAGCAGCGCGTTTCTTAAGAGAAGAATGCGGTACCCCTTTGGCCTCGTGTTTGATTCGGTAAGGCACCTCCTAGGGAAGAAACTTCGAGGAAAAAAGAAGTTTGCATTGATCCTGTCACTGGACCCGATGGGGGAATGCACGACCCCGTGCGGCCGTGGGGCACAGCCGGAGAACCGCGCTGAAGGCGAGCGGCGAACGCTCACCATCGAGCAGTGCCTCGCGGCCATGGAAGAGTGCGACGCGCCGGTGGTGTCCATCTGCGGAGGCGAACCGCTCGAATATCCGGAGATTGCCGCGTTGACGCGGGCGATTCTGGACCGCGGGAGGCACCTGTTCGTTTGCACGGACGGAACGTTAATCCGCCGGCGCCTGCATATGATTCCTCCGTACACGAATTTTTTCTGGAATGTGAAGCTGGACGGGACCGAATCCGAGCACGATGGACGAACGAGCCGGCCGGGCTTGTTTTCGGAAGCGCTGGACGGGATCAAGGCGGCGAAAAACGCGGGATTTTTCGTGGTGGTGACCTCAACGATTTATCCGGACACTGACGTAGGCGATGTGCGCGCGCTGTATGGGCGGCTGCACTCGATGCATGTCGACGGGTACGCGCTGGCTCCGCACTATCCGAAGGAGAAACTGTGCCGGGAGGGAAGCGCGAAGTTCCGCGAGAAAATGCACCGAAGGTTTCGCGAAGCCAGCGAGCGCCTCGCCGAGTTCAACCTGCTGATCTCGCCCATTTACCAGGAATATTTGCGCGGCGAACGCGAACTGGATTGCTGCGCGTGGGCGAGTCCCGTGTACGGGCCGCAGGGCTGGGCCGGCCCGTGTTACCTGCTGAACACCGGTTATGCCAAGAATTACAGGGAATTGCTGGAGAAGACACTCTGGGAGAACTATGGCCGGGGGCTGAATCCGCGGTGCGAGAACTGCGAATCGCACGCAGGCTTCGAAACGGCGGCCATCATGGGGGTAAATCCGAAGGCCGGCGATACCTGGAAGATGCTGGCGTGGCAGTTGAGCGGGAGTTTGGGCGAGAAGCGGGAAGGAAACCGTAAAGCGTGACGACGCTGGTAACAGGCGCGGCGGGATTTTTGGGAAGCCACGTGGTGCGGCAACTGGTGGCGCGCGGCGAAGAGGTTCGCGTGCTGTTGCGCGCGTCGAGCAGCAATCGCGCCATCAGCGATTTGTCACTCGAATACGTCACCGGGGATTTGCGGGACGTGGGTTCGTTGGAGCGGGCGATGGCTGGGATGCGGCGCGTGTTTCATGTAGCGGCGGACTACCGGTTGTGGGCCAAGCATCCACAGGATATCTACGATTCGAATGTGGGTGGAACCAGGAATTTGCTCGCAGCAGCCAGGAAAGCCGGGATCGAGCAATTGATTTATACGAGCACGGTGGCGACGATTGCGGTCGACCGGCCACAACTGCCGAATGAATTTACCGACTCGAACCTGGGAGAGATGGTCGGCCACTACAAGCGGTCGAAATGGATGGCAGAGCAGGAAGTGCTGAAGGCGGCGAAGGAAGGCCTGCCCGCGATTGTGGCGATGCCAACGACGCCGGTGGGCCCATGGGACTGGAAGCCGACGCCAACTGGGAAGATTATTCTGGATTTTCTCAATGGAAAGATGCCGGGGTATGTCGAGACAGGACTGAATTTTGTGGGCGTGGAAGAGTGCGCCGCCGGGCATTTGTTGGTGTCGGGAAAAGGAAGGATTGGAGAGCGCTATTTGCTGGGGGCGGAGAATCTGACTCTTAAGCAGCTGCTGGACACGCTTGCGAAGATAACGGGATTGGCGGCCCCGTCGATGAAAATTCCGCACGGAGTGGCCTTGGGTGTAGCGTATGTGGAGAGCGCGTTTTCGCGGTTGATCGGGAAAGAGCCGCAGATTCCGGTGGAAGGCGTGAAAATTGCTCAACACATGATGTTTGTGGATTGCTCGCGCGCGAAGAAGGAGTTGGGATTCGCGCCCGGACCTGTGGCGGCGGCGCTGGAGCGGGCGGTGCGCTGGTATCAGGCCAATGGCTATGTGAAGGCTAGCCGAGCGAAGAAGATGAGATTGGCTGCATAAAAAGAGAGGCAAGGAGGTAAGGAAGAGCGGATGAAGGTGCTTGTGACATTTGCGGTGGAACCGGAGTTTGCGCCCTGGCGCAAGCTGCGGAAGTTTCGCTACATCGACTACGACGGGCTGCGCCTGTGGCGTACAAACATCGAGGGCACCGAAATCACGGTTCTGGTAACCGGAGTCGGAACCGAATCGTCGGCGCAGGCGATGGGCTTGATGATGAAGATGGCGGACGAAAACCAACACTTCGATGTCTGTATTTCGAGCGGGCTTGCAGGAGCACTCCAGGAGACACTGGTACCAGGAGACATCGTCGCTCCTCAGGTCATCATTGCTGAAAACAAGCATGCGGATTTGCAGTCGGATCAGTTGACGGTGGATCCGGATTTACGCAGGCAAGCCATAGAAGGCGGAGCAATCTGTGCGGATTGCCTTTTTACCACGGACCAGGTGTTGCTCAAGGCAAGCCTGAAGAGGGCCTGCTCCTCGAGGGCGCAATCAGTCGACATGGAGAGTTTTGAGATCGTCAAAGAAGCCCTCGCCTGGGGAGCGCGCAGCGTGGTCGTGCGGGCGATCAGTGATTCCGCGAAGGAAGATCTTCCCATAAATTTCAATCGGACGTTTTCGCAGAATCATCGAGTGAGTGTGGCCAGGGTTATTCTCGAGTTGGCGAAGAATCCGCTCGCGCTGCCTGGGCTTTTGCGGTTCGCGAGACAAAGCCGGCAAGCTGCGGAGGGGCTGGCGAAGTTCCTGGACGCCTATGTACAAAAATTGGTGAGCGAGGGCCATCCAAGCCGTTCGCGTCCGGCGGTGGCCTCATGAGCGGGGCGGGAGTGGTGGCGGAGCACCTGACGACGCTCGGGCCGATACCGAAAACCATGCGCGCGGGAGTGTACCGCGAGAAGGGCGTGGTGCGTGTGGAAGAAGTTCCGGTACCGGAGGTGGACGACGGGGAAGTGCTCGTCAAGGTGGCGGCGTGCGGAGTTTGCGGCACCGACATCAAGAAAATCTTCCAGCGATACGTGGAGCCCCCACAGATTCTTGGACATGAACTGGCGGGAACCGTGGTGGCGCTTGGGCGCGGCGTTACGAAGTGGAAGCTGGGCGACCGGGTCATGAGCTTTCACCATATTCCCTGCGGCCAGTGTTTCTATTGCAAGAAACGGCTATTTTCCCAGTGCAAGCAGTACAAGACGACGGGCCTGACGGGAGGCTTTACGCCAAATGGAGGCGGATTCGGCCAGTATGTAAAGGCCATGCCTTGGGTTGCGGAACGCGGGATCGTGGCTCTCCCGGACAAAGTCAGTTTCGAAGAAGGCACATTCATTGAGCCGATCAACACAATCGTCAAGGCGGTAGAAAAGGCTAGGGTGGCCGCCGGTGAGACGGTCCTGATCATTGGTTGCGGCCCCATCGGCCTGCAGCTTTTGATGGTCGCAAAGACCTATGGGCCCAAGATTTATACGAGTGACCCGATGGCCACGCGCCGGGCGGTAAGCCTGAAGTTGGGGGCAAGCGAGTCATTTGACCCCATAAGTGGTAAGCTTGGGGAAGCAATAAGCGCCCGAACAGAAGGTAGGGGTGCAGATGCGGTTCTCGTAGCCGTGGCGCATCCATCGGTGGTAGTAGATGCACTGGCAGCAGCTCGACCGGGGGGTAGGGTGCTCCTGTTTGCCGCGAACGATCCCGTGACAAAGATAGAGTTCCCCGCAGCCGCGGTGGGGATCGACGAGAAGGAAATTCTAGGCAGCTATAGTGCGGCCGCAGACATCCAAGAAGATGCGGCAGCGCTGGTGCTCGAAAAGAAACTGCCGGTGATGGAGATTGTCACGCATCGGTTCCCATTGGCTAGAATTCAGGAAGGGTTGGAGTTGGCAGCGAGGCCCACGGACGAATCACTGAAAGTATTGATCACACACGAATGAGAGCAGCGTCCCCCAAAAAAACGGAAATCGGGCTGGAAGAGACCATAGCCCCGGCAAAGATCCTCGTGCCATCGAAAATGACCGCGGCGGTGCTCTACGGCAGTGAGGATCTGCGCGTGGAGAAGATCGATGTGCCGGCGATTGCCGTGGATGAAGTGCTGCTGCGCGTGCGGCTCGCCTTGACCGACGGAACCGACCTGAAGGTATGGAAGCGCGGTTACCACGCCATGATGATTCAGCCGCCGGCCGTGTTTGGACACGAAGTAGTGGGCGAGATTGTGGCCATGGGCAAGCGCGTAGACGCGAAGTGGCGGCTTGGCACTCGCGTGATCGCGGCAAACTCGGCGCCTTGTTTCCGCTGTTATCACTGCCGGCGGGGACAGGAGAATCTTTGCGACGATCTGCTGTTTAACAATGGCGCGTATGCCGAGTACATGCGAATACCGGGACGCATTGTCCGCGAAAACATGCTGGAAGTGCCTCACTCGGTAGATGATCACAGCGCGGCTCTTGTGGAGCCGCTGGCATGCGTGTTGCGGGGCATCCACGAGATGGAAGTGCGCACCGGCGATACCGCGACGGTAATTGGTTGTGGGCCGATCGGATTGAAGTATGTGCGCATGCTGTCGCGCCGTGGAGTGCGCGTGATTGCACTGGCGCGGCGCGAAGGACCATTGGCAGTAGCTAGAAAGCTGGGAGCCGCGGTCACCATTAACGTGACGGAAGTACCCGACGTTGTGGCAGCAGTCCGGAATCTTACAGAAGAACGGCGCGGCCCAGACTCCGTCGTGGAAGCGGCTGGAAATCCGGCGACGTGGGAACAGGCTCTGATGATGGTGCGCCGGGGTGGCGTGGTCAACTTCTTCAGCGGCCTGCCAACCGGAGTGCGCGTGGAGATCGAACCGGCCGCGATTCATTACTCCGAGATTAAGATGATTTCCCCCTTCCACCACACGCCACGCTTTATCCGCGAGGCGCTGGAGGCAGTGCGGCGCGGCGACATTTCCGCCGAAGAGTTCGTCACCGAAGAGATTCGGCTGGAAGAGTTGCCGCAGGCGTTCGAGCGGATGAAGGTGCCGAGCGGCGAGATCAAGCTGGCAGTAAGACCGTAGTTCGTGGCCGGTGTCCAGCGGCCAGTACCCAGTCGCTGGCAAAAACAAGACGCTTGAATCACCCAGTTCAATCTGACGAGGAAGTTCCTTCTTGATGCTGCGTCCAGGCGAATTGCCGCTCATGGAAAAACTGCCGGCGAACGGGTGTACGCCGAAGGCGGCCGAGGAGTATACCCGCTGGTTGGCCACGCACCACTACGAGAATTTCAACGTAGTTTCCTGGCTGCTGCCCAAAGAACTGCACCAGCACTTCTATAACGTGTACGCGTATTGCCGGTGGGCGGATGATCTTGGCGACGAGGTTCCCGCCAAAGAGCGGGCGCTCGAACTGCTCGCGTCGTGGGAGCAGGAGTTGGACGCGTGTTACGAGGGAAGGCCCTCGCATCCGGTCTTTGTGGCGCTGCGGGAAACCACCGTGGCGAAGGATGTGCCGAAACAGCCGTTCGCGAATTTGTTGAAAGCCTTCCGGCAGGACCAGGTCGTGAAGCGCTATCCAACCTGGGAAGCGGTTCTGGATTACTGCTTGTATTCTGCAAATCCCGTGGGACGGCTGGTGCTGTATCTCTGCGGATATCGAGACGAGGCGAGGCAGAGGCTTTCCGACAGGACGTGCACGGCGTTGCAACTGGCAAATTTCTGGCAAGACGTTTCCCGGGACCTCGAAAAGGGGCGGATTTATATTCCGCTCGATCGCGCCCAGGCCTACGGCATAACCGAGGAACAAATCGTCGCCAAGAAGTTTGACGAGCGATATGTTGCGCTGATGCAGGAATTGATCAGCCGGACGCGCGAGATGTTTGAAGAAGGTCTACCGCTGGCCAAGATGGTTTCCGGCAAATTAAGCGTAGACCTGGAAATGTTCAGCCGAGGCGGGCTGGCAGTCCTGGACGCAATTGAAGCCATGGGGTATGACACGCTGCACAAGAGACCGGAGGTCAGCAAGGGGAAGCAAGTTCGCTTGCTGGGACGAGCGATTGTTGCGCACGTCGTCGGCGGAACGCCTACTCCGATTACGAAATCAAACCAAGGCAGTGACGGAGCCGGAAACACGCGGAACGAGATGCTCGATGTGGCGGCTTCTTATGACGAATGCCATCGCATAGCCCGTGAGGCGCAGAGCAATTTTTATCCCGCGTTCTTCCTGCTGCCGAAGCGGAAGCGGGATGGGATCGTCGCGCTGTATGCGTTTATGCGCTTGATTGATGACGTATCGGATGAAGGCGCAGACCTGGCGGCGAAGCAGAGGGGATTGGCGAAGTGGCGCGCCGCGCTGGACCAGGCCATTACCGGACAGGAACAGGTAATCGACGGTTCCGCGGCGGTGGCCTCGCCGTTTGCCACCTTGCGGGGAGCGGCACAGGTCTTGCCCGCTCTCGTCGACGCGATGGAGCGCTATAAGATGCCATCTCGTTATCTGCACGATCTGATTTCCGGAGCGGAGATGGATCTGACGATTCGGAGCTATTCATCCTTCGACCGGCTGCGGGAGTATTGCTACCGTGTGGCGGGAACGGTAGGGCTCACGTGCACCCACATCTTCGGATTCCGCAATCCTCTAGCCTTGGAACTTGCGGAAAAGCTGGGGCTGGCGTTCCAGTTGACCAATATTATTCGAGATGTCCATGAGGACTACGCGGCCGGCAGAGTGTATGTGCCGGAAGAGGATCTTGGGCATTTCGGGGTGGCAAGAGAAGACTTCGGTCGGAATGAGGCGACCCTGGGGGTGCGGGAGTTGCTGCGATTTGAAGCCGACCGCGCCTGGAACCTGTATCAGGATGGCGCAAAACTCCTCGGCCTCATTGAGGATGACAGCCGGGGAGCTTTGTGGCTGCTGGTGCACACCTACAGTGCACTGCTCGCGCGGATTGAAGCGGCAGACTTTGCCGTCTTTGGGCCGCGCGTGAGGCTTTCGAAGGCGGAAAAGTTGAAGTTGATTGCCAAGGCGCGATTCGGGCGCCATGGGGAAGAGACGATCCTTGCAAAACGTGATCGTGATCGGCGGCGGGCTCGCGGGGCTGTCGGCGGGCGTAGCGCTAGCTGAAGCCGGCTGGCGCGTGCGCATGTTCGAGCAGCGGCCGTTTCTCGGCGGCCGGGCGACGTCCTATTGGTTGCCCGACGGCGAGCATGTGGACAACTGCCAGCACGTGACCTTTGGCTGTTGCACAAACCTGGAAGATTTTTACCGTCGCGTGGGCGTGGCGGACAAGATCAAGTTCTTTGACCGGCTCTTGCTGCAGGATCCGCAAGGAAGGAGGGGCAGCCTGCACGCGGGTATTCTACCGGCGCCTCTGCATCTGATGGGGTCCTTCCTGACGTTTGGGCCCCTCTCGTTGAGAGACAAGTTGGCGATCAGTCGCGGCATGCTGGCAATTTTTCAAAGCAAAGGGGAGCCTGCGGAACTGAACGGCACGGCGAGCCTTTCCATGACGGAATGGCTGAAACGAAAGGGGCAAACGCAGAAAGCGATCGAGCGGTTTTGGCGGGTTGTGTTGGTCAGTGCGCTTTCCGAAGAACTGGACCGCATTGACGCGCGCTACGGCATACAGGTTTTTTGGAAGAGCGTCCTCGCTTCCCGCAAGGGATACCTGATGGGAGTGCCGAGCGTGGAACTCGGGGCGCTATACGAACTGTGCCGCACGTCCATCGAGGGGAAGGGCGGAGAAGTGAACTTGCGAACGCCCTTGCGGGAATTGAGATTCGATGGCAACGGACTCAAGTCCGTAGTTTTCGACGGGGGCAGGGAAGAGGCAGCAGACGCGATCATATTGGCGCTGCCGCATGCGGCGCTCGACGAGCTGCTGCCAGAAGAGGTGAAACAGAGGAATCCGGGCCTTGCACAAATTGCGAAAATCGAGGACGCGCCTATTACGGGAGTACATCTCTGGTTTGACCGGGAAGTCATGAACGAGCCGTTCTTGGCATTGCTGGACACTACCACGCAGTGGATCTTCAATAAGTCGCTGCTGTACGGCGGGAAGAACGGCGCAGTCAGGGAGAAGGGGCAGTACCTGCAGCTCGTGATCAGCGCTTCCTATGACCTGCTGCAAAAGCCCCGGCAGGAGATCATTGACCTGTGCCTGGGCGAGGTCCGGCAGGCCTTGCCGCTCGCGGCAGCGGCGAACCTTTTGAAGGCCACCGTAATCAAAGAAGCTGCGGCCACATTTTCTCCGCAACCTGGGGTGGACCGCTGGCGTCCAATACAAGAGACATCTGTGAAGGGCATGTACCTGGCCGGGGATTGGACCGCGACCGGCTGGCCGGCAACGATGGAAGGCGCCGTGCGCAGTGGCTATCTGGCCGCGGAGGCAGTATTGCGACAGGCCGGTACGCCAAGACGCTTCCTGCAGCCCGATCTTCCGCCTGACGGGTTGGCTGGAATCTTGAGCTAGAACAACGACGAGATTCACTGGCTCATGGTAAACGAACCAATGCGGTGCTCCTTCAGTGTGAGAGTTTCCGTGGCGCCATCCAATTGCTCATAGGACGCCCGATGCGCGTTCTGAAAGTCTTGGTAAGCGGTTTCGGAATCCCAGAAGTCCAAGGTGAAGTAAAAAAGAGTGCGGGAGGGATCCCGCAGGAGTTGAGAGCCCCGGAAGCGGGGATCGCGTAAAAAGAGCTGGACCCAGGCCCCTTGGGTGCCATAGACTCTTTCAAAGCGTTCCTGACATCCCGGCTTGACTTCGAACTCCCAGAGGATTACAAACATAGTTGTCCCATCTTCTGCTCTCGCTAAACAGCAATCCAGGATAACTTCAAAGGGGAAGAGTGGTTTGCTGGGCGTTTAAAGCAATCCGATTGGATACATGTCAGGAAGAGAACCGTTTTAGAGCTGTAGTGTAACAAGTTGCAGTTGCAGTCCGTTGAGACTGACGGACGGAGGCGTTTGTGGATCGCAAGTACGGTCACCGCGGCTATCGTGATGCCGAAAAACAAGAAAAGCACGAAAAAAGAGACAGACAAGATCGCAAACCACCGCAAGGCGGCCCGCGAGGAGCCACCGACCACCTGGGTCCACGCACGCCCCGCATGGTCGGGACAGTAACAAGGGCGCGTTGCGCCAATTGTGGCGCGGTGCTTGTGGCGGGGTTTGACCCCAACGGAAAGTGCCCAAAGTGCGGAGCGGAGCTGCATTGTTGCAAGCAGTGCCGGTTCTTTGACTCGGGCGCGCAATTCGAGTGCACGCAGGCGGTGCCGGCGCGCATTTCTCCGAAGGATGCCAAGAACGAGTGCAGTTTTTATGAGTTCCGAACCACGGTGGAAAAAGATACCGCACCGACCACCTACATGCAGCCTGCCCAGGTGCCTGTGGAGGCTCCGTCGCCGGCGCGGCCGATGGATGCTCGCCAGGCCTTCGAGAATCTTTTCAAGAAGTAGAGCGATTGGACTTTTTTGCCGCGGGTGAGCCGAGGGGGAAGAGTGTGGGCTCGGCCGGCATCTCATTGGCAATGCGTTCAAGCACAGGATAGCGCTGCCGTAGTGGTTCGGGGACTCTCACCTTACTCCCATTCAAAATGCTGATCAGTTCGAGGGCGTTGACGACGGCCTTGCCCTGGAAGTGATTATTGGTGACGACGAAGATGTTCCGGGTGTGCTCTTGGATGGTGCGGATGCGCGCAACCCAGGGATTGAGTTCTTCCGGAGAATAGAGGTAGTTGTAGCGTTCGTGGGTCGGCGTCGCGGGATTGTCGCTGAACCAGGTGTCGTAGCGGCGGCCGTGGAGACGCACATAACCAATGGGAGAAGTGCTTTCAGCCGAAGGCTCAAGCGAATAGCCAATGATGGGCTGGTCGATGTTGCAGAAGCCGGCGTGATGTTCACGCAAGAGTGCGAGAGTTTCCTCGGTCTGCCACGAGGAGTGCCGCAGTTCGACCACCAGTGGATAATCTGCGAAGCGTTTGAGGACAGCCGCGAGATAGGTGACGGTCTCGCGAGTGCAATGGAAGGAGAAGGGGAATTGCACCAGCACGGCGCCGAGCTTTTCCGCCTTGCGGAGGACGTCCAAACCGGCGCGAACCGCGCGTTCGTCCTCAGCCGTGGCGGAAGGATCGTGAGTGAACTTTTGCCACAGCTTCGCGGTAAACAGGAAGGCAGGGTTGGCCGAGACACGATCCACCCAGGCTGTCGCGTGATCGGGACGTAGAGGCTGGTAGAACGAAGTGTTGATTTCGATGGTGTCAAAGAATCCGGCGAGGTAGGCGGCCTCGTGGAAGCCCTTTGCGCGTCGTGCTGGGTACACATAGCCGGTCCAGTCTGGATAGGACCAGCCGGCAGGGCCCACGCGCACCCGCGCCCGGGGCTGCGGATCAGGAGAGGCTGGCTTTTTCATCGCGCGTCCGCTCGAGAGGGAAGGACTCTGGCCTGTGACAGTAGCCTAAGAACTCCGGGGGTGACTGTCAACGCGCACTTGGATTGCGCGAGCCGAATCGAAGTGCTACGCTGAGCTTGTCATGCGGTGCAGAAGATTGACTGCGTCGCTATCCTGCCCGAATCCGCTCTGTCTCCTACAGGTGCAACCATGAACGTTTCGATCAGCTACAGGCACGTCGAATCGCAACAAGCTGTGGCCACGGAAGTTACCCGCCGCTTGGATAAGTTGGGAAGGCTGCTGAAAAGCTACCAGCCGGACTTGGTTCAGATTAAAGGCGTCTTCTCTAAGAACCAGAGGACGGATGAGCAGTCACTGGCCTTGACCTTGTCCCTTCCGACTGGCACCCTGCGCGCCACGGGAAATGGGAGAAACGTGTTGGCCGGATGCAAGAAAGCATTCAGCGACATCGAACTGCAGATCAAGAGGCATCAGTCGCTCTTACGACGCGAGCATGAGTGGAAACGCAAGCGTCCGGTAAAATCTTAGCATTACCGGTCTATTAATCTGGCGTTTAGGAAGACTCTGCAATAGTCATGCGGGGCGTCCTCGCTCTAACGCTCTAGGTGTGCGAAATCCGTCCGCTCCAAGGCGGGTCCTATTCGAGCGATGCAATCCACCATGCGGGTTTGCGAGTTGCGGAACGAACTGCGGCGCAAATCGGCAGTCATTGGCGCGTGCTGGCTGGGCCTGTTATTGCTCGTCCTTTGCCCGCGACTGGCTGCGGAAGAATCGCAAGCTGCCGCTTCGGAACACTCCATCTCTGGAAGCGTGCTGGACCCGTCTGCTTCCTGGGTCGAGGGCGCACCGGTAGAGCTCGTCGACTCCGACGGGAAGCAGATTGCGCTAACGAGCACCGACCGCATGGGTACGTTTCACTTTGACCACGTTCCGCGCGGGAAATATAGGGTGGCCGTGCGAGCAAGCGGGTTTAAGGAAGCGCGCGTGGAGGTGACGATGGGTGCGAAGCCCGTGCAGGCGCTCCGCATTGCGCTTTCCATAGCCGCGATTAGTGAGACGGTGGACGTGAAGGCTGAGGAAACCGGGATCGCCGTGAATCCGGAAGCGACGGAAAATCAAAACGCCAACAACATTGACCACAACGCGCTCGATCGGGTGCCGGTGTTCGATCAGGATTATGTGACCATGCTTTCGCGCTTTCTGGATGACAATGCGATTGGCACGAACGGCATCTCGCTCGTGGTCAACGGAGTTGAAGCCAATGGGCCGGGAGTCAGCGCCTCCGCGGTCGAGGAAGTAAAGATCAATCAAAATCCGTATTCGGCGCGATTCGCGCGGCCAGGGCGAGCGCGGCTGGAGATCACGACCAAGCCAGGCACGCCGCAATTTCACGGCACAGCGAATTTTCTGGTGCGCAACTCGGTGTTTGACGCGCGCAACGCTTTTGCCGCCACCAAACCTGCCGAAAGCCGGTATCTCTCCGAGGGATCGCTGACTGGCCCGTTGGGAAAAAACAAGGCCAACACGTTTCTTCTTTCGCTCGAACAGGACGATGACAATCCGCAAGCTGTTGTCTACGCGATCGGGCCGGGCAACAACCTAATTCAGGCCAATGTGCCGGCGCCGGTACGGCATTCCTTTGTCGCTCTGCGTGCGTTTCATGATTTTGCGACCGGCGACCAGGTCTGGGTCGCCTATTCCTACGAGAATCAAACCAAAAAAAACCAGGGTGTCGGCGGAACCGTCCTTCCCGAAGCCGGGTACTCAACCGACAGCATGGAGCAGGAAGTGAACGTCAGCTACCGCCACATCTTCTCTCCAAAATGGGCGAACCAATTGCGCTTCCTCGTGGGCCACAACGCGCAACCGGTATTCAGCAACGTCGCGGCGCCGCAGGTGATCGTCGAAGGCTATTTTACCGGTGGGGGAGCGCAAGCCGATTCGAAGCGTACCGAAACGCATGTGGACGGAACGGATTTCGCTACCTACAGCGGCGGAAAGCACGTCTTGACGTTCGGCGTGGATATTCCGGACCTGAGCCGGCGCGGGGCCGAGGACTACACGTATCAACAGGGCGCGTACACGTTCGGCGATCTCGCCGCTTACGAGGCTGGCCAGCCGTCCGGATACAAAGTGCAGACAGGAAACGGGAAAGTGATTTTCTGGGAAAGGACAGTGGCGGGATTTATTGAAGATAGTATTCGCGTGAAGCCGAATCTTTCCGTCTACGTGGGGCTTCGCTACTACTTCCAGAATTATTTCAACGACGATCCCGATAATTTCGCGCCGCGTTTCGGGTTCGCCTATGCGCCGACGAAAAACAGCAAGGCCGTGTTTCGCGGTGGCGCGGGGATTTTTTACGATCGATCCGGGCCGCGGCCGATCGCCGATCTGCTGCACTTCAACGGCGTGAACCTGTTGCGATATTTCCTGCCAATGCAGACGGGTGGGTTCGTGCCGTATCCGGTGGTGCCCGCGGACTTCGAAGGAGTGCCGACGAGCCTGGTCGTGCTGGACCCGCGCCTGCGCATCCCCTACATCTTCCAGTACAGCTTTGGCATCGAACGCCAGGTGACGGCAAGGAGCACGTTCAGCGCGACCTACATTGGCTCGCGCGGGATTGATCTGTTCCGGTCGCGGGACACGAACGCGCCTCCTCCGCCGGACTACGCGGCAAGACCCGATC
>Ga0307478_10002667_pt1 | contig 13790 bp, 11 predicted proteins | sample atmos_gasesECM4C_2_FD_203713 | JGI IMG/M metagenome (GOLD analysis project Ga0307478, IMG submission 203713) | Hardwood forest soil microbial communities from Morgan-Monroe State Forest, Indiana, United States - atmos_gasesECM4C_05 | ecosystem: Environmental > Terrestrial > Soil > Temperate...
GGACATCGCTCGCCTCTACCCGCTCGTTTGCTACAGCAACACCTGTACAGAGCACCGCAATTTTCCTTGAGCTTGTTTTTTCATGCGCGACGGGCACCTCTCCCGAGGCATCGTAAAACGTTCACCGCAAACAATCAGCCCTAACGAGTATGCCGATCGTGCCACTTTTCGTTTTTTGCGGGGATGGCTTGGCCCCGCGCTTGCTAGACAAGCGCAGAGCCGCACCAATTTTCGGAGGACCTTATGAACAAACCGACGCACACCCTGTGGATGCTGGGAACTCTCGCGCTCGCGCTGAGTGCAGCCCCGCTCTTCGCCCAACAAAACGATGCCAACTCGCCCTCGTCGAACACGCCCGCGGCGCAGTCGCAGAGCCCCTCGTCTCAGTCTCCGTCGCAGGATCAGTCCGCGCAGCCCGGCCAGGCACAGCCAAGCCAGCCGCCCGCCGGACAGTCCGGAGCCGACGCTCAGGGCCAGTCGAGCGACAACAGCCAGAGCTTCAGCGGCACCGTCGCGAAGTCTGGTGACAAGTATGTCCTGCAGGATGCGAGCGGCAAGACCTATGACGTCGATCGCCAGGAAGAACTAAAGAAGTATGAAGGCAAGCAAGTTCGAATCAAGGGCACGCTTGATCCCGACGGCAAAACCATCCACGTGAAATAAGTTTTCGCAAAGCACGTGCAACCAAGGCGGGACCGCAACCACGGTCCCGTTTCATTTTCAGATCCAGTCTCTTTTCCGTTTCATTCTTCGGGGCCGCACTCAGCCGGCTCGCCGATGTCCGTGCCCTGGCGTTCTGCCGTGATCCTTCATGGGCCAAAAACCATCTTCGTTGCCGGATACACCCTCCGGTACGTCGCATAGCATTCATTCATGACACGGATATCTTCCATGCGCGGCTGCAGTCGCTCCGCCACCTTCACGGTCGCTCCGCACGCCGCCTCCACCGTCGGCCATGCTTTCCCCCCAGTTCCCGCTAGAATCGCTGCCCCGTACGCCGCTCCTTCTTCCGCAGCGACGATCTCCACCGTCCTTCCATAAACCGCCGCCTGAATCTCTCGCCATAGTCGCGAACGTGCTCCACCGCCACCCAACCGAATGTTTTGGACCGGCACGTTGATCTCATCAAAGATCGTCAAAGTGTCCCGCAAACTGAAAGCCACGCCCTCCATGATGGCTCGGATCACGTGTGCCCTCGTGTGCGAAGCTGTCAGCCCTACCAGCGCCGCCCGCGCTTTCGCATCGAGATACGGCGTCCGCTCGCCCATCAGGTACGGAGTCCACAAGAGTCCATCGCAGCCCGCCGGCGCACCCGCTGCCTCGGCCGTCAGCCTGTCGTATGAGTCGCTTCCGTCCCCCAGCGCACCTCCGAACTGATCGCGAAACCAGCGCAGAGAAAGTCCCGCCGCCTGCGTCACTCCCATCACGTGCCACCGGCCCGGGATCGCGTGACAGAAGGTATGCAGCCGCCCCGCCGGATCGAGCGCCGGTCCATCCGTGGCCGCAAACACCACCCCTGAAGTACCGATGGTCGCACTCACAGCTCCCGGCGCAACCACGCCCATGCCCGTCGCCCCGGCCGCCTGATCCCCCGCGCCCGCCACCACCGGCGTCCCGGCATTCAATCCGGTGGCGGCTGCGCCTGCAGCCGAGATGCTGCCGCAGATCTCCGGCGATTCGTACAGCGCCGGCAAGATGCGTTCGTCAATCTCGATCGCCTGCAGCATCTCCCGCGACCAGCAGCGATGCGCGACGTCCAGCAGGAGCGTCCCCGAAGCGTCCGCCATGTCGGTGGCGCGCTCGCCGGTCAGGCGGAAACGAACAAAGTCTTTCGGCAACAGCACCGAGCGAACCTTCCGCCATAACGAAGGTTCGTTCTCCCGCACCCACAGGAGTTTTGTCAGCGTGAAATTTGGCAGGGCCGGGTTGCAGGTGAGCTGGATCAGGCGCTGCGCTCCGATTTTCTCCCTCAGCTCGCGCCCCTGGTTCTCCGTTCGAACATCGCACCAGATCAACGCGGGGCGCACCACTTGCCCATCCCCGTCGAGCAAGACCGCTCCGTGCATCTGTCCCGAAAGCCCGACGCAGCTCACATCGTCGCCGTGCACTCTGGCCGCTGTCAGTGCCTTGTGCACCGCGACTCCGCAGGCCCGCCACCAATCCTCCGGATGTTGCTCCGCCCACCCAATCCGCGGCGATGCAAACGGCGCATGTTCTTCCGTCGCGGACCCCAGTACGCGGCCGTCGTCTCCAAGCACGAGTGCCCTGGTTCCTCCCGTCCCGACATCGATACCCAATAGGCTGATATCCGCCTCCCCTCGACCTCGTCAGCAAGCGACGAGATACTGATCAACAAAATATTAAGCAACAATAAAAAGGACGGTGTTCCAGGGGACCCCCCTTGATCCAGGCTTTGATGGGGACACCCTGCTCGGGCTCGACTACGTTGTAAGTGCGATCAGTCATGACTTCTCTTCCTGTCTGTTTGGTCGTAATTTCTCTTTTGGTTGGCCTGTCATCAGTCTTAAAGTTTGTCATTCCGAGGGAAAGCTCCATCGCCCCTCTCTCAGACTTGTCATTCTGAGCGAAGCGAAGAACCTGCTTTTCTCACTGAATCAGCCATTCCCTTAGCCTTGCACACCACCACCTGCTTCGGATCCCCGCTCCCAAACGCCTTCCGCTCAAAATTCCCGAACTTCTCCACAATCTCGAACCCCTGCGAGCGCACCAGCAAATCCAGTTCTTGCGGAAAGAAGCTGCGCAGGTGCAACTCCTCGACGCGGACCTCAAGCTCTTCGCCTTTCGGTCCACGGCGCACGAAGTAGCACTGGATGTGGCTTACTTGCGCCGCGTCGTCGTAGATATTGCTGTGCTCGAACGCCATGGTGCCCTTGCCGTCGGGGTCCTGATATTCACGCTCCAGCCGCCGATCTCCGGCAGCACGAGCCAGGATCTCCAACTTCGGATTGAATACATCGAACACAAATCGTCCATCCTCGGCCAGGTGCTTGCGCACATTCGCAAAAAGCGCTGCCAGCGATGCATAATCGTGCAGGTGCTGCATCGAGTTGAACGCCATGAAGATCAGCCCAAACTTCCGCCCTAGCTCGACCCCGCGGCAATCGCCCTCGACGAATTCGATATCAACACCCGCGTCCTTCGCCTTCGAGCGTGCATGTTCTAGCATCGAGGCCGACAGGTCGAGTCCGATGATCTCTACACCAACCTGAGCAATCGGGATCGTCAGCCGTCCAGTCCCGCACGCCAGTTCGAGCACCGGACCCTGCGCTTTGCGAGCTTCCTCCAGGTAGAACGGGATGTCAGCCACGAGAAAGCTGTTCAGCGAGTCATAGTGGCGCCCATCGCGATACAGTGGGATCGATTCGTTCAACTTCATGTCGTCACTTCCTCGACTTAGTACATTTTGGAAAGGGCGCGGCTTCAGCCATTGCATCTCTCAAAAGCAAGCTTCAGCCCTTTGGTTCGCTTTAGGAATCACTCGAGTGCCACAACACCCTTCGTAAACGCTGCGACTCGCCCTTATGTCTCAGGGAAGTCGAGGAACTGCTGCGTTAAACCACAGCAAAAACCCCAGAAATTTCGCTTACTAGCGCTATTCGTCTACGTCTGCAGGCATTTCATAGAAATAGGGCGCTCGTCCGGGTCGCGGGCGGTTCTGGGCAGCCAACTCTGCCTGGGCGTAACGTTGCTTGTTGTCGCGCACGCCTTCTGCGGCTTCAACAAAGTAGTCAGTCGAGTTCTGCACCGAGGCTCCTGATGCGCGTGCAAACGCGTACAAGCCCTTTGCATCTTCCACCAGGCGCTTCACATCAGCCCCAGTGAATCCCTCTGTGGCTGAAATCACGCGAGGAAGATCACAGTTCGAAAGCCCAGGAGGAATGTTATTCATATGTTTTGCGAGAATGCGTTTCCGTGCCTCTGCATCTGGTAACTTCATTTCCAGCCAAAGCTCAACTCGACCGCTTCTTACCAGCGCGGGTGGTAGATGCTGCAAGTTCATCGCTGTCATCATCACGCAGACGCGTGCTGTTCCCTCACTCTCAAGACCATCAAGCATGGTCAGGAGATAGCGGTATAACCCACGTTCCTCGCCGTCTTCGAAGATGGCATCGGCGTCGTCAACAAAAATCACAGATGGAGAATTGTCCTTGGCAGCCTCAAATACCTTGTGGATCCGCGCATAGAAATTCTGCGTTCCCGCAATAAAGGTGCCGTCGATAAGAAAGAACTTTCCTCTCAGGCGATGTGCAAGCGCACGGCCAATGGTCGTCTTGCCGGAGCCAGGCGGACCGTACAGCAGAACGCCACGCTTCGGGCGGAGCCCAAGTTCTGCCGTCAGCGTGTCATTCGTGAGCGGGAGAGCGATGTGAATCTCCAAGCTGCGCACCACATCATCGACCCCTTGCAAGTCATGCAGTTCAACTTCTTGAACTTCCTCCAGATCGACGTTGCTCGCCAGTCGCTGGGACCGGAGGTATTCGATGAACTGATCGGTCGAGAAAGGTCCAGAGGGCCGCAGCCAATCGCAGGCGGCACGAAGCTGATGCGCGTTTAGCTTCGGCGCGAAGCGATAGATCTTCTCAGCGTCCAGACTCTCGGCGCGCTCGGCACCAAGGAAAATTCCGAGAAGAGCCGAGTAGTCGGCAACTGTATATTTCCTAATCGAGGCGCTAAAACTCCGAGTCGCAAACGCCTGCGCAATTGCACCGTCCGTTGAGACGATCAATTTCTTCTTCTCCCGCAACGCAGTATCGCTCAGATCAAGCAGGGCGGTCTCGACATACTGCCCCCGAGGATAGAAATGGCAGCTCGAAGTCGCGTTGTGAATGAGATCAATGTCATCAACGAACACGACGTCATTTGTTTTCAGCGATCCAATGACTGCTGAATGCAGAGTCTCCTCGAGAGACAAGGGATGGCGGGCGGTAGAAGTCTCGATGAAATCTTTGCACGTAACAAAGCCACCTCCCATCTCCTCGTAAAGCTTTCGCAGGACGGTTGTGCGCCCTCGCCCCGAGGGACTGGTTAGGAGCAATAGGCTTCCGGCCTTGCAGGCGTAGTTCAGCACCCGAAACGCCGACTCTTGAGCAGGAATTAGTTTGATCATATGAGATTTTGTTCCCTCAATTGTCCATTACTCGATTTCACAGCAGGCATTTTGATCTGCAGTAACGATATTGGACCAAAGGGCAGACGTTTGGCCTGCCCTTTTTTTGCTGGTTCACGAAGCCGCTTCCGTCTCCAGCGCGCGAACATACTCAACGACCGACTCGGACCAGCCGTCGATGTGCGTCCACTTGCCGTAGCCGACGCCGTTCTTGTAGCTCGCCACGTTGATCACGTAGCCCGATGGGCGAGGACCCTTCGGCGAGCTCAGGGCAGGCTGACCGTCGCTCCACGAGCCAGGGTTCGGCACGCTGTCGTGCGCCTGCTCGTCGGTGATGACGATCAGGCGGTCGAAGCACTCCTTCTGGTTCAGCTGCTCAATGGCCTTTCCGAGATACGTGCCGTTGTGGCGTTGCGAGGCATCGAGCGCATCGCGCAAGGCGAACCCGCGACGCGCCGGCACCTCGACCAGGTTGTCCGAGAACGAATACACCGCCACGCGCTCCCCGATCTCGCGCAGCAACACCGCGAGACCGTAGGCAGCGTCGGTGCGCAGCATCTCGGAACGACGCGACAACGGCGCGATCATCGAGCCCGAGACGTCGATGAGCAGCACCGTCTTGCCAGCAAGCTTCGGCTGAGATGCCACGCACTTGAGCATCGCAGTCTCAAGCACCGGCTCCCACTGGGGAGCGTAACGCGCCGCAGCCAGGAAGCGGAACGGCAGCACACGGTGCGTGTTCATCCCATCGAGCGCCGCAAGCACGAGCTTCTCGTCCACTCCGGCCTCGCGAAGATTGCGCAGGTTGCGGAGCAGAGCGAGCGCACCCAACTTGTTCTCGGTGACAAGACGAGTCCACGCCTCGCGCTTCGTGGCGCCGTTGCCCGCGCCCGACGCCGAGAGTGCAACCTCCCAGGTATCGGGCACCGCGAGGCGTCCCCAGATCAGCTTCTTCCACACGCCGGCCTGTGCCTCATCACGCGGCTTGGCGTGGCAGAGGAACAGAACGTCGCGCAGCTTGATCGGTCCGCCGCGGTCGTACTTCGCCAGCTGGTACTCGTCGAACTTCGGGAACGCAGCGGCCAGCCCCTTCTTCACCTGGCCCGAGAGCGGGACGCGCCCGTCCTTCCAGTAGATTGCGACGAACTCGCACAACTCATCGGCACGCTGAATGACGCGCTCGAGGGTCTCGGCCACCAGGCCGCGGTGGGTCTTGTGGCGAGCCATCTCACGCACCAGAAGCAGCGGCGCATGACGCAGCTTCATCTGCTCGCGCGCTTCAATCGCCAGTGCAGCCACACGCTCCGCCTGCACCTTGGGCACAAGCTCCGCGATGCGGCCGGCGATCTCGACGCCATCTTCATAGAACTGGTTCTCCCAAAGCATGCAAGCGAGTACCGATCGCCGCAGTTGCAGCTCGTCGGAAATATTGCGTGCAGGCGCGCCCTCATGCGTTCGCGCTCCGCGAGCAAGATTGAAAATGTTCAGTCGTGCCATGATTTGCTCCTTGCTGCTAGCTTCTAGCGGCTAGCTTTGATTTTCGATCTTTCGATTGCCCATACAACGACCGGGAGCGGAACGAACCTCCCCACATCGACATGGCTTCGTATCAAGGCATGCCTTCAATCGGCGTCGCGAATTGCTTACGCGACGGATTCAGTTGCTTCTTCCTCGAACCCCAAGGCAACCTTGCCGCTTTTGCACCGCGCTTCCTCGATCCCGAGCAACAAACCCTGAAACTCAGCCATCGTCTTGACCTGCGGATTCTTCTCCACAAACAGCTGCGCCTCCATCGGAGGCGCTTGTGGGAAGAACCTGCGATACAGTTCTACTTTCTGGCGCTCTGTCGCCGGTCCCAGATACAACCGGTAATCGATGCGTCCCGGTCGCAGCAGTGCCGGGTCGAGCGCCTCGATCTGATTGCTGGTCATGACGAACAGCACGTTATCGGGAGCGCCGAAGCCATCGACCGCATTCAGCAAGCCCGACAATGTCACGCCGAAACGATCCTCCTTCTCGCTTTTTGTCTTCGACTGCATCTCATTCGATGTCTCGGCTGCAGGCGGACGCGCATCGCCGCTCTTCATGCAATCGATATCCTCGAACAGAATGACCGAGTTTGGTTCGACCTCATTCATAGCGCCCACCAGCGAGCGATCGTTAAAGTGCGCCAGGTTGATGGCGTAAATTGACATCCCAAACTTCTCCCCGATGGCCGAAACCAGTGATGTCTTCCCGGTCCCAGGAGGCCCGTGCAACAGATAACCGCGATGGTAAGGCACGCCCAGATTTCGATAGCGCTGACGCGACCTCTTGAACTTCGCAACGTCCTCGAGCAAGCGCTCTTTCTCTCCTGGTCTCAGAACCACAGAATCAACCAGGCGTGGACGTAACTTTCCACCCGCGTCCAGCCGTCGTTGTACACGTACAGGTACGACACGACGGCGATGTTCTTTCGATGACATTCGACGATTTCGTTCACGAATTGCCAAAGAAACACCTGTTTGCGTCCCAGCGTTCGAAAGAACAACAATTCATGCCGCCTCGGCCGCATTGCGTCTTTCTCTTCGCTGCGGTAAAAGAAAACTTGAAACGGGCGTCCAGCGCGCCAGAACCAATGTTGACCGGGCGCTGGAATGAGCGAGACTCCCTGGCCGCGCAGCGTAGTATCCACATCCAGCCGGCGAACACGTTTCAGAAAGTGCTGCTCCAGGAACCATTCCTTCACCCAGCGAAAGGCCGCATCATCATCCTTGACGGTGATGCTCATGGTGGTTTGATCGATTATCCACGCCCAGATCCTTGCCGGCACAGCGCGCAGATAAACGCTGATGCCACCGATGATCATGAGAAGCAGTCCGCCAGAAGCGAACTGGTTCTGGCCCGTTAATAGTCGTTTTAAGAGCTCTAACATCGTTTTAGCTTGCTTCTAACCGACCGTTGGTCGGGAGTTAATACCGTGAATTGGTTGCGCAGTCGCGGGCGTGTGCGCCCGGGCTACACATAAAATCAACCGGGGAACAGGCGACAAAGGACATAGGTGCTCTTCCACTGAGCTACACGGGCGTAATTCCCGTGGCAGGATTCGAACCTGCGACCACCCGCGTCAGAGGCGAAGTAACCCTTGTCTTCACCACCGGCCGAAATTGTCAACAGCTGCGGAACACACCTCCGCACTTGCGTCGGATTGGCTCTCGCTTCACCGTCCACTGATTTCGAGCGTTTCGCGGACAAGAGTGTCCGCGCCACATAAGTTTTTTGGCCAGGGAACAGGCAGCCACGGCAGGGCTTACGCCCAGAGGTTTCGAACCTCACAGCTCGTCGATTGTCGACGAGCTGTCTACCAGAGAAGTATCCGTGACCAATCACCACTGGCCCTGAGTAGTTAGGGCTGGGGGAATGTGCGGCAGCGGTATTAGTCGAGGTTCAGTCGAAGGAACCGCGGCCTACGCCACCCAGCGTGTTTTGTGTTACTTGGATTGCTTGCGGGTGAAGTTAGTAACTGACGCTACTAAACGACGCCCACATGCAACCCAAGCCGTCTAGCGGCCGGCATTGCCTAAGTACGCGATGTGTTTTGATTCGCAGCAATGGGCGTCCTTTCTTGAAAGATGACTCAAGATGCCATGACTTTGAAAATTGTGCAAGAGGGTAAATGCGAAATTTACAAGAAATCTTCTGAGACGCGCGAGCCCGCGCGACTCCCCGCGCGCATCAAAGTCCGGGGCCCGCACGAACATCCTACGTTTTTCAAAATGTTTCGTGCATAAGAATGGTCGACGCACCGACTTATGGAAGGCCGCGCACCGGACACCGAATTCTATCCCGCAGGTCAAAGCAGCTCTTCGGGAAAAGTGTTTCGCACCAAAACAAAACAGGCATCCTCGATTCACGAGAATGCCTGTCGTGGAAGATCTCTGTGATCAAATGACGCGAACGCCCGACCGAGATGCTAGGCTCGCGCCGCAACCGCCGGCTCGGCGGCGGCCGCACTGCTCTTGGCCTCTTCCTTCTGGTTCGGCTGCGCGCCCTTGCGGATGTCGATGCCGCCCTTGAAGAACGCTCCATCTTCAATCGAAATGCGCGCTGCGACCACGTCGCCGGTGAGCGAGCCGTCGCTGCGAATGTCGACGCGGTCGCTGGCCGTCAGGTTGCCGCGCACTTTGCCCAGCACCACGATCTCGCGTGCATTGATATTGGCGGCGACGACGCCGTTGCGTCCCACAGTAACGCGATTCCCCGCCAGGTTGATCGAGCCCTCGACGCGGCCATCGATATAAAGCGATTCCGAACCGGTCACCTCGCCCTTGATCACGAGCGACTTGCCAATCGTGGCCTGATCCGCCGTAGTGGTGGTGGCTACCGGACGGGGTGCCGCGGGCTCGCCCATCGCCGGCGCGGCGGGCGGAGTTGACGTGGCCGGGCGCTGCTCCGGTTCCGGAGTGCCGGGCCGTCCCGGGGTCGTGGGCTGATTCGTGGGCTTCCACATGTTCGGAAAAATCCTTTCCTGGTCTTGGATTAAGAGTCACCAGCCGCACTTCGGTGACCAAATTTCATTCTACTCCGCTGTAACCCCGATCGGCTGTGGAAATTATGATTTTCATTGATGCCAAAGGAGATGCCTTGGACCGCATTCCTTGCCCCTGGCCGCATCCGTCGAGACTCCATCAACGAGCTTTTGCCCCAGCCGCGTAATTTCCTCCGGTCCCAATGCCCTTCTTATATGACCCTCCGGGTGCGATGGCATTCAGGCTCCGCCGAAATTCAGCCTTTCGCTGCGACCGAAGGACCGGCTCCGCGTCTAAATACTGGTACGAGTTGTTCCGAGTCCCATTCCGCCGGCCCGCGTCCCTCGCGGTTCACGGCAACCAGGAGAGCCATGAGCATGCCTACGGACCGTCCCAAGGCCGCCGAGTACAACGCGTACTACGATCGCTACATTTCCCTGATCCCGGGCAACAACATCGTCGACACGCTGGAGAAGCAAATATCCAAGACCGTGGCGATGCTCTCGGCGCGTAGCGACGAAGTGGGCGAACTCCGTTACGCGCCCGGCAAGTGGACCGTGAAGGAAGTGCTCGGTCACGTTAACGATACCGAGCGCATCATGAGCTATCGCGCGCTACGCATCGCGCGCGGAGACCAGACTCCGATCGAAGGCTTTGAGCAGGACGACTACATCCGCAACGGCCCTTACGCCGATCTGCGCTTGGCGGACCTGTTGGAGGAATTCAAAAACATTCGTGCGGCAACCCTGCGTCTGTTTCGCAATCTCCGCCCCGAAGACTGGACACGGCGTGGCATCGCCAACAACAACGAAATCAGCGTGCGCGCCCTGGCCTACGTGATTGGCGGCCACGAACTGCATCATCGCAATCTGCTTGAGGAACGCTACTTCAAGGAAAGCGCAAAGGCGGAAATCGCGTAAGCTTTCGTTGGCCGCTGCTACTTGTCCTGCGACCCCGGGGGTGCTGGCCGATGAAATGGCGTCCCGGCCCCTGTCTTCTGCGCCCATTCCACGAATTCTCGCAGCTTTCGTTTATCGTCGTCTGACATGCGGATGAAGCGAATGCCGTTCCCCAGATGGGCGTGCCGGCACACTACTTCGGCCCGCGCCTGAATCTTTTCGCTGCCCAGCCACAGCACGACATCGACACACGTCGGCGGCTCCAGCGTCTGCACCATTTCAATGTAGGCGCCGCCCTCGCTGACGTTCGAGACTTGCCCACGGCGCGGAAAATTCTCCAGCACGTGACGCGCTTCGGCGGGAAGCGACACTTTCACCCGCGGAAATCGCCGCTCCCGGCCCTTGTTGACACGCGCTCCTGGACTCGTTTCCATGGAATGGCTCGTATATGTTGCATTGTATCCCGGTCCGATACATCCCGTCCCCACGTACGTGCCGAAAAAGCAATCCTGAATCAGCCCACGACTGCTGGGATCGGAAGTTACTGTGGTAACCAGCGGCATTCAGCACTCAACATTCAGCCTCTGACGAATTGAACCCTGCCTGGCGGAGCTGAATCCCGACTGCTGACCTGATCGCGCGGGCGTTGGTGCCCGCGGTTCGCGTCCGCTCGTTGGACGCTAACCCGGGGACGCTGCGACCAAGTCTCCAACTCTCATTTGTGAGATAGTTTTTCAAGCGGCGAACGCCTATGCTCTCCGATTCCGCCATCCTGAAGAAGATCGAACAGCAGCCCAAACGCTCAGCCGGATTCAAGCAACTGGTCCGCGAACTCGGCCTGCGGGGCGAGCAGCGCCGCGAACTCGATGACAGGCTCGACCGACTGGTCGGTGCCGGCCGCCTGGTGAAAGTCGACTCCGACCACTACGCCATCCCGTCAGCCTCGACCAGCAAGAACACCATTGTCGGCCGCTTGAGCATGCATCGAGACGGCTACGGCTTCGTGCTGCCCGATCCGAACTCGCTTGGCAGCCGTTTCAAGAATCTGGCTGGCGACATCTTTATTCCGCCGCCGTTTATCGGCAACGCCATGCACGGTGACCAGGTGCTGGTGGAAGTAGGAACCATCCGCCCCGATGGCCGCGCCGAAGGCCGCATCCTGCGCCCGGTCAATCGCGCCCATACCACCGTGGTCGGAACGTTTCACTACGGCCCCCGCCACAACTACGTCGTCCCCATCGACGACAAAATCCGCCAGGAAATCGTGATCCCACCGGGCATGGAATCTCCAGGAGGGGGCGACGCATCCGATCGTAGCACCGGCGTCTCGCCGGCTGTCCCGCGGTCGTCACGTCCCGGTGTTGGAGAAGCCGCGGTGCCCCAGGTTCGCGTCCGTTCTTTGGACGTTAACCTGGGATCTCGCGCCAGAACAAAAAATGTCGACCGGGTCCTCAGCAATCAAGCCGCGCGCCGCACTACCCGCGACGATCTCGACGGCGTTGTCGTCGATGTCGAGATTACCGACTGGCCCTCGCCTACTCAAAATCCGCGCGGTAAGGTGGTCGAGATCCTCGGCTACGAAGACGATTTCGGCGTCGACGTCGAAATCATGATCCGCAAGCATCACCTGCCGCATCGCTTCCCCCCCGAAGTGCTCGAAGAGGCGCAGGCCGTGGAGAACGTCGTCCCCGCCCGCGAACTGCACCGGCGCCGCGATTTTCGCAACCTGCCCATCGTCACCATCGACGGCGAAACCGCGCGCGACTTCGACGACGCCGTCACCGTCCGCCAACGCGCAAATGGAAACTACGAACTGCAAGTGCACATCGCCGACGTCGCGCAATACGTGACCGAAGACAGCGCGCTCGACCAGGAAGCCCGCCTGCGCGGCACCAGCGTCTACTTTCCCGACCGTGCCGTTCCCATGTTGCCGCTCGAGCTCTCCACCGACATCTGCAGCCTCCGCCCGCACCTCGACCGGCTGGTTTTGTCCTGCGTCATGGAAATCGATCACCGCGGAGAAGTGCTGGGGTACGAACTGAGTGAGGGCGTGATCCGCTCCGCCGAGCGCATGACCTACACCGCCGTCAATGCTGTGCTCGAAGGCGACGAATCGCAGCGCAAACGCTACGCCCCGCTCATGGCACTGTTCGAGCAAATGCGCGATCTGGCCTTGATCCTCAACCGCAAACGCGTGCGCCGTGGATCGATCGACTTCGATCTTCCCGAACCCGTCATCGAGTTCGACGAAAACGGCCTGATGAAATCGATCACCCGCTCCGAGCGCAATATCGCCCACCGCCTGATTGAAGAATTCATGCTCGCCGCCAATGAGAGCGTCGCCCACTATCTCGAGAATCGCCGCGTCGCCTCGCTCTACCGCATCCACGAGAAGCCCGACGCCAAGCGCGTCTACGACTTCGAAACCATCGCCGCCACCTTTGGCTATTCGCTCGGCATCGGCGCCCTTCCGATCCAGCGCGTGCAAACCAAGGCCGATCGCCGCGCCACCCGCGGCACGGGGCGCAACGTCCGCGAAATCGAAATCCCCAAAGACGTGCACATCACGCCGCGCATGTACCAGAAGCTCACCGAAAAAATCGCCGGCAAGCCCGAAGAGCAGATCCTGAGCTACCTGATGCTGCGCTCGCTCAAGCAGGCCCGCTATTCCGAAATCAACGAAGGCCACTTCGCCCTCGCCGCGCCCACCTACACGCACTTCACCTCACCGATCCGCCGCTATCCGGATCTCATCGTCCACCGCATCCTGAAAGAAGTCCTGCGTAGCTCGCCGGAGAAATGGGACGGCGACGTCCCGGTGGGAGTCTCCGGCTCTATCGGCGAAGGAGTCGCTGCTGGAGCAACGAGCGCTGACAGTAGCCCCGGCGTCCTGCCGGCTGTGGGGCGGACGGATGGCTCGCAGTCAGCCCGCCACGAGTCCGGCGCTTCCCCCTGGTCCAAGCGCCGCGATCACGCGTCTCAACAGAAATCTCTCGAACCCATGGGCGGCCCCATCCCGCTCGACGAACTCCACGACATCGCCGAAGAATCCAGCCAGTCCGAACGCCGCGCCGACGACGCCGAGCGCGAGCTGATGGCCTGGAAGAAAGTTAAGTTCATGCAGGAGCGCATCGGCGAGCAATTCGACGGCCTGATCATCAGCGTGACCAAGTACGGCCTGTTCGTCGAACTCACCGATCTTTTCGTCGAAGGCCTCATCCCGCTGAACACCCTTACCGACGACCACTACACCTA
>Ga0307478_10002669_pt1 | contig 13783 bp, 10 predicted proteins | sample atmos_gasesECM4C_2_FD_203713 | JGI IMG/M metagenome (GOLD analysis project Ga0307478, IMG submission 203713) | Hardwood forest soil microbial communities from Morgan-Monroe State Forest, Indiana, United States - atmos_gasesECM4C_05 | ecosystem: Environmental > Terrestrial > Soil > Temperate...
GTTTAACTTGATTTTTCGTTCCGAGATGCCCATTCGCGGCTTCCCGTCCCATCGCGCGAAGGAGGGCATATTCGTCGCGTTCTGTTGGCTACCGGATATTCACGCTGGTTCGAGCGGCTGTTGGCAGAACTCGGTTTCGAACTGCAGGACTTAGCCGCAAGTTGTCCCCCTTCGTTGACTTGCTTTCCGACACGACCTAAGATGTGCGCAAATGGCGGAAACCCCATATCCAATTGTCCAAACCATCTCGCACTACCGAATTATAGGGCTAGGATTTGACTAAGACGAAAATAGCCGGTTTCGATTGCGCGCAGGTTCTGGCTCCCCTTGTTATTGGTATTACAGGGCATCGCGATATCCGCGAAGAGGACCGCAAGGATCTCAAACACAAATTGAAGGAAGTTTTTCTCAAGCTCCACGAGGACTACGGAGCGACTCCTCTGATCCTAGTGACTGCTCTTGCTGAAGGCGCCGACCGTTTGGCGGCTGAGGTAGCCCTTTCCCTACACGCTCAAGTTAACATTCGCCTGGTCGTTCCTATTCCCATGCCAATCGAGCTGTACGAACTCGATTTTGACAGCCTTACGGTGTTGGAAACGCCGCTGGCGACGGTGGCAGTGAGCCGAAGCTCGCGTGAGGAATTCCATGCGCTGCTTGCCACGGCAGAACCAAAGTTTGAGTTGGAACTCGCAGACGGTAATACCTATGAAACGATCGCACAACCGGGTCCAGCCCGAGATCGGCAATATGAACTCGTCGGCAAGTACATCGCGCAGCAAAGCCAGATTCTCATCGCCTTATGGGATGGCGTGGACTCTGGCAGCGTTGGAGGTACGGCTTCGGTGGTTAACTTTCAGCGGGAAGGAGTGCCTGGGCCGGAAGCTTGTGCGCTCGAAGCTCCCGAAGGATTCCCCGTTTATCACATTCTTACACCGCGGCTGAAAAACCCATATCCCCAAGGCGAAGTCCTGAATCTGCGCAAACTCTATCCTAGAGTGTTCCAAGGGAACGACGCCCAAGCAGAAAAGTATTTCTCGAAAATGTTCGCTCGCTTGGATGAATTCAACAGATCTATCATCCCCACTGATCGTGCTCTCGCAAGAGATATCAAGAAAAGTAAAAATTACCTTTTGCAAGGCATGCGAGAGGACGAACTACCTTCTGGAATGGAACAAGCCCTGAATCGTTACGCCGTGGTCGACGCCTTGGCAATCGGCTTCCAGCAAGACCTGTTGCGGGCTCAAGTAGGGTTGCATATATGCACGTTCCTTTCCTTCTTTTTCTTCTTGCTCTTCGTGCACTTACCGAACCATTCAGCACGTCATTGGGGCCTTTCGGCGGGCTTGGTCATCGTAGTTTTTGTTTTGTGGATGTTATCTAGAAAGCACGCATTCGACGCTAACCATGAGGATTATCGGGCGATTGCCGAGGGACTGCGGGTCAAGTTTTTCTGGAAGCTGGCCGGAATTAAGGACTCGGTAGCGGACCACTATCTGGGCAAGCTGCGATCGGAACTGGATTGGATCCGCAACGGATTTCGAGGCTGGAATATTGTGGAGGGCCGCGAAAATCACGGAACCGTGGATTCGGTGGAGGTTGAGGATCGAAGGAACCGGCTAGGATTCGTACGCAAGTACTGGATCGATGACCAACTCAGATATTTCGGCCGGGCCGCCGAGAGCAACCTCATAAAGCAGCAATGTGTTGAGCGCGCAGGGCTGATTTGCCTCCGGAGTGTGGGGGTACTAGGCGTTGTACTGCTTTTTCTCACGAACAACGCATTCTATTTTGATTTGGTTGCCATCATTCTGGAAGCATTGCTGGCCGCCGCGGCACTACTGCACCACTTCAACAACAGATTAGCCTACGCCGAGCACACCAAGCAATACAACCGAATGGTCTTGCTATTTGCTCGTGCGTCGGATCTCCTTGGAAAGTTTCTGGAGCACGACGATTACGAGAACGCGTATGATTGTGTGAGGAGCGTTGGTAACGAAGCATTAACAGAAAACGGCGACTGGGTCTTACTACACCGTGAAAGACCCCTCGAAGTACCCCACCCGTAGCACCAGCAACGGAACTACGCTCACATGCGACGCTCAAAAAGCATTGATGACTCCAGAGTTGCAACTTCTACTCTCGCCTGTACGGCTGGCCTCTGGGTTCGGTGACGCCGAGCCCGACCGCTGTTGATCGCCAACGGTCCGCCTCCTCTAAATCCTGGGAAAGCCCAATTCCTTGCTCGTACCATGACGCAACTACGAAGATCGCAGTTGCATCGCCTTTCTCTGCCGCTTTCAGGTACCAGCGGAACGCGCTTGGATAGTCGCGGCCCCAGAAATACAGTTTCGCCAACCTTAGCTGCTCTGCCGCCGTTGTTGGATCGGCGAAATTGAAGAACCTTGGCCTTCGATCTTTGAGGCGTGAGAGCACCATGAACCCGCCAAAGAAAACAACTGGAGCCACGAAAAGCGGCCACATCCGGTCGTCTCGCCCAATACCGACTAATCCTCCCGAGATAATAAAGACACCTAGCAACGAAACGAGCATTAAATTCCTCCACTGCCTAGAGAGATAGGCGTTGACGATCCTCGCCGTTTTAGGAATTGACACAGACCGAGAAAGCAGGTCCTTGCTTACCGCTTCCGCCCGATGCTCCACGTCTTTTCGGCTTTCGCCGCGGTACTTATCCCTGACTTGCGCTATTTCCGACTTTACGATTTACGCCATACCTTTGCCACTCGAGCGGTCGACGCTGGGACGGATCTGCCGACGTTGAGCTCGTTACTAGGACACGCGAGTATTCTTATGACCATGCGGTACGTTCACCCGGCAGCAGAACAGAAAAAAACGGCGATGGAGAAGTTCGAGAAATTCAGGGCAGAAGGGATCATTAGCGCTGTAGCATTGCAGGAAAGTCAGCGGGTCACTACAAAAGTCACTACAGTGGAACGAGTGAACTGATGCCAACAACCTGTAAGTCATTGAAAGAATTGGTGGACGTGACCGGGATCGAACCGGTGACCCCCTGCTTGCAAAGCAGGTGCTCTCCCAGCTGAGCTACACGCCCACAGTCGGAGTGACCTTCATTCTAAAGCATTTCCGCGCGCGCCGAAATCCATTCCTTCGCTTTTCCGTCATCTGGAGTGAACCCCTCTCTTGAGACAGTTTTCGGTGGCACACTCTTCGCGAGCGTGGTGCAGTCGCAGATTCTGTCGCGGCTCGGTAAAGTCGATGATCGTGTGCGGGGGCATCGTAGTGTCGGTGCAAAATCGAGAGACAAACTATGAGCCAAGCTGAATAATTTGGTCCCACTCGATTCCAAAGCGGTTGAGGTACTTTCGCAGGCGATCCGCGTCGTTGCTGCTCGTCTTACGAATTCGCGATGCACCAAACAATCGGCGGCCGGCTTCGGACATTGAACGCGAATTGCGGCAGACTTGGGCTACCTCAGCCAGTTGCGCTCGGTCGAACAGATCAATTCCGCCGAGGGCCTTCTCGCTTAGAAGTCGGGAAAGCATTTCATCTGATTCTTCGGTCTGCGGCCTCGCCCAAGACGCACCAAGCCGTTCGATTTCTTCCTGCACGATCTCAACGGAGATTCGTCCCCCGTGCGCCAGGGTCGCCATCCGGACCACAGCGGCATTCAGATCGCGAAAGTTGCCCGTCCACTTCGAAGACGGCAAGAGCGCGAAATCGAGAAAGCGTTGACGGGCCTCCTTGCTGAAGGTCACGTGATGGCCGGTACGCTGCGCAAACTGGTCGAGTTCGAACTGCAGGTTCGGTTCGATGTCTTCGGAACGTGATCGCAATCCCGGCAACGTAAACGTCCACAAATTGATTCGCGCCAGCAAGTCTTCGCGAAAGCGGCCCTCTTGGACGGCAGAAAGTAAGTTACGATTCGTTCCCACGATCAGCTGGAAATCGCTGTGGGCTTCGCGGTCCGATCCGAGCGGCAGGAATGTCTTTTCTTCCAGCGCCCGCAGCAGCATCGCCTGTTCATCTCCGCCAAGCTCGCCGATTTCATCGAGGAAAAGCATGCCCTTGTCCGCGGCACGAAGTACGCCCGGCCGGTCGCGAAGAGCTCCCGTAAAGGCGCCCTTCACGTGGCCGAAAAGCGTGGACATCGCGCCGTCGCCTCGCAGAGTGGCACAATTCACGTCCACGAATTCCCCCGTGATGGTGTGCCGCATCTTTTTCAACTCAAAAAGTCGCCGCGCCAATTTGGATTTCCCGGCGCCCGTTGGGCCCATCAAGAGCAATGGATCGCGCGTGGCGATAGCGACCTGTTCGATCCGATCAATCAGTTCGTTGAAAGCCTGGTTCCGGGTATCGATCCCTCCTTTCAAGTACGAAACAGCGTCACGCGCTTCCTGACGAAAACGCGAAGCAATTCGATCGTATCGCGAGAGATCGAGATCAATGACCTTCACATCTCCCGGTGCGCTGCGATCTCGATCCGGAGAAGCCTGGAGCAATCTTCCCGGCAAATATCTTGATTCAGTGAGCAAGAAAAGACAGATTTGCGCAACGTGGGTGCCTGTGGTGATGTGAATGAGATATTCCTCATTGTCGGTTTCGAACGGATACGCCCGAGCGAATTTGAAGAGCGTCTCGTAAACGCGCTCGAAGTCCCATGGATCACCAAACTCAATCTCGTGCAGGCGCACGAGCGTCTCCGGCGATACAGCTGCGATGTCGCTCGCGACCCGCGAGGCCAGCGCCTTGTCGCGCAGCCCGTGCAGGAGTTCCAGTCGTTTCACGAGGAAGTCCGGCTGGCGGCAAATCGATACGGTGGGGCGCCAGCTTTGCCAGCGATCCTGCCGGCCTGCGTCCAGGGTAGTTCCTAGCAATCCGATCACGACTTGCGACTTGTCTGGCATATCCTTAATTATAAGATATTATCCCAGAGGATTGTATTCTGATTATTGGCACAGGGGTGCGTGAATGTATGTCTTGTGTTCGCATTGTCTTGCCCTAACCCTCAGATCGGCACGCTACATGCTTTTGTGTGTTGTCACAGACGATGAAAAATGGCGGTACGGTTCGTGAGCGAAGTGGGAGTCGCGAACAATCGGAGGCGCGGGACACAATGCGGCCCGCGCCTCTGAGAATCGGAATCGGTAACAGAGGAGAACAAAAAATGTCTGAGCCGGCCTACAACGTGATCGTTCCTGAAAAGGGCGCACCAATCAAAGCCTGGACCAAAGGCGTCGCTCTCGAAGACGAGGCGCGGAAGCAGCTCGTCAATGTGGCGCAGCTGCCTTTTATTTTCAAATGGGTTGCGGCCATGCCGGACGTGCACTGGGGAATTGGTGCGACCGTCGGCAGTGTCATCCCGACCAAGGGTGCGATCATTCCCGCCGCAGTCGGTGTGGACATCGGCTGCGGCATGATGGCCGTACAAACAGACCTTAACGCGCGCGATCTGCCGGAGAATCTCAAGGGCATTCGCGCGGCTATTGAGAAGGCGGTGCCTCACGGCCGCACGCAGCACGGTGGTCGCGGCGATCGCGGAGCGTGGAATGATATCCCGGCGCGCAATATGGAAGTCTGGCAGACGCTGAAGCCGCGCTACGACGCGATTCTTGCCAAGCACTCGAAACTCGATCGCGGAAATCACTCGAACCATTTGGGCACTTTGGGAACGGGAAATCATTTTATTGAAGTGTGCTTGGACGAAGCGGATGCAGTGTGGTTCATGCTGCACAGCGGGTCGCGCGGAGTGGGCAATCGCATGGGCAGCTATTTCATCGATCTTGCGCGCAAGGATATGGAGCGGCATTTCATCACTTTGCCTGATCGCGATCTGGCTTACTTCCCAGAACGCTCTGAGCATTTTAACGACTATGTGGAGGCCGTCGAGTGGGCGCAGGATTTTGCTCGCTGGAATCGCCACCTGATGATGGAGCAGATTGTCGCGGCTGTCCGCTCATCGGGCGAGGTTCCGCCATTCGTGGCCGAGCTAAAGGCGATTAACTGCCACCACAACTATGTGGCTCGCGAGTCGCACTACGGAGAAAACATTCTCGTCACTCGAAAGGGAGCAGTCCGCGCCCGTGAAGGCGATATGGGAATCATTCCCGGCAGCATGGGCGCGCGTTCTTACATTGTGCGCGGCAGGGGCAATGCCGAGAGCTTTCAGAGCTGCAGTCACGGTGCCGGTCGGGCCATGTCGCGCACGGAAGCAAAGCAACGTTTCTCGATCGCGGATCATGAGCGCATGACGGCAGGTATCGAATGCCGCAAGGATGCGGACGTGATTGACGAAACTCCTGCGGCGTATAAATCGATCGAGGCCGTGATGGCTGCTCAGGCTGATTTGGTGGAGATCGTTCACGCGTTGCATCAAGTGGTATGTGTGAAGGGATGATTGGAAGCAAACGGAGCGTATGCATGATTCGGATTGACGGATCTTCGGGAGAAGGCGGCGGGCAAATCTTGCGCTCGTCGCTGAGCCTTTCGCTCGCAACCGGAAAGGCTTTCCGCATCGAGAACGTCCGCGCTAAGCGCGAACGCCCCGGGCTGCTGCGGCAACACCTCACGGCAGTTCTCGCAGCCGCGGAAATCGGAGGAGCCGAAGTCGAAGGTGCGAGCTTGGGCTCTCGCACGCTCACATTTGTTCCAGGGACCGTCCGGCCAGGAGAACATCGTTTCGTGATCGGTACAGCCGGCAGCGGCACTTTGGTGTTGCAAACGATTTTGCCGGCTCTGATGACCGCGGCTGCAGCGAGCCGCATAACGATCGAAGGTGGCACGCACAATCTGGCGGCGCCTCCGTTTGACTTTCTGCAGAGGTGTTTCTTGCCGGTCATCAGCAGGCTGGGGCCAAAGGTCGTGGTGAACCTCGAGCGACATGGGTTCTACCCGGCAGGGGGTGGACGTTTCACCGCGGTAATTGAACCGTGCGCGCAGTTGTCGCCGATTGACTTGACGGAACGCGGCAACATCACGCACCGGAAAGCCACGGCAATCGTCGCGAATCTGTCTCGCGCGATTGCGCAGCGCGAGATGGACACCGTTGCACGCTTGCTGAATTGGGAAAAGGAACCCATGGAAATTGTCGAAGCCAAGGACTCCGTCGGTCCCGGAAATATTGTGTTGATTGAACTGGTATCTAGCACGAGCATCGCGGAGCAATTTTGCGGATTCGGCCGGCTCGGAGCAAGCGCCGAAAGTGTCGCGACGGAGGCCGTTAAGGAAGCGCGAGCGTACCTGGTTTCCAGCGCCGCAGCGGGAGAGCATTTGGCTGACCAGCTGTTGCTGCCGTTCGCTTTGGCCGGCGGAGGAGTGTTCACGGCGACAAGGCTGAATCGCCACGCCCGCACCAACATGCAAGTTATATCCGCTTTCTTGCCGGTCAAGTTCGTAACCTGCGAGGAAACTGGACGAATCAGGGTCGAAGTTGCGTCCCGCGACTGAACCTGGGTGGCGAAGTTTACGGTTTCATCGACTGTCGATCGAAAAAAAAGACCGTAGGCGGTCATTCCCCCGGGATTAGACGGCCAGTGGTGCAAGGCACGGATACTTCTCTGGTGAAGCCTCCGCTTGCGCAAGTGAACGGAGGTGGGGTTCGAATCCCCGATTACGCCGTGCCTGATTTTCCCTGGTCACAAGATTCGCCTCGGCGCACCGGCTACTTTGCGGGCGCCGGGCGGAAGCGCTTCGGACATGAATCACAGCAAGCATCGAGTTTCGCCGGTGGCGAAGGACACGGTTACTTCCATGACGTAGAGCGTCCGCTGTGCAAACAGCGGAAGGTTGCAGGTTCAATTCCTGCTCCCGAAATTCGGGATAGCTCAATGCGGGCAACCGCACAGAAAAGCACCGTGGCCGGTTTTCCCCGGCGAATAATTTCACCAAGCGGAAATTGCGATCTTCGCCGGTGGCGAGGGCGACGGCTACTTCAGACGGCCAGTCGCAGGTTCGAATCCTGCCTTGGAGTTACCTAAACGTAGCTCCTTGTAGCTCAGTGGATAGAGCAACCGCCAGAGCAAGCTGGGTCCGTTGCCGCCAATTCCCCGGCGAATAATTTCGAGCACGATGGAGGGCACGATGGCGCGACTAAATATATTGAAAATTCCAAATCCGTGGGGCACCACCCGCACGCACGAGGGTGCTCCTGCGCAAAATATTTCTTCGGAGCTTCAACTGCGGCGTTCCGTGCTTGCGTGCTTGCTCTGGGAGGACCAGTTCTATGAAGACGGAGTCGAAATCGCCGGCCGAATCCAGTCGCTCGTGTCTAAAGTTAGCGCCGAAAAGGTAGCGGCTCTTGCACTCGAGGCGCGCGGCGAGATGAAGCTTCGTCACGTTCCGCTTCTGCTGGTTCGCGAAATGGCGCGGCTGAAGACGCACCGTGAACTCGTATCGCAAACGCTCGCCCAGGTGATCCAACGCGCCGACGAACTCGCCGAATTCGTCGCCATCTACTGGAAAGACGGCAAAGTTCCGTTGTCTGCTCAGACTAAGAAGGGGCTGGCCAAGACTTTCCACAAGTTCGATGAATACCAGCTCGCGAAGTACGATCGCAACGGGCCTATTCGCCTGCGCGACGTTCTGTTCCTGTGCCACGCGAAGCCGCGTGACGTGCAACAGGCCGCGCTTTGGAGACGGCTGATCGAAGGAGAGCTGCAAACGCCCGACACTTGGGAGGTAGCGCTCTCTTCCGGTGCGGACAAACGCGATGCATGGGAGCGATTGCTGCGCGAACGAAAACTCGGCGCCTTGGCATTGCTCCGCAACCTGCGGAACATGAAGCAGGCGGGCGTGGACGAGTCGCTCGTTTTGGGTGGCATCGATGCCATGAATACGGGGCGTGTGTTGCCGTTTCGTTTTCTCGCGGCGGCTCGCTATGTGCCGCAATGGGAGGAGGCGCTCGAGCGAGCCATGCTTTCTTCGCTGACCGAACAGGAGAAGTTGCCTGGGCGCACTGTGCTCCTGGTGGATATTTCGGGCAGCATGACGGCCGCCTTGTCGCGCCGCTCGGAGATGCTCCGAACTGATGCGGCTTACGGTCTCGCCGTTCTGTTGCGAGAGATCTGCGAGAAGGTAGCGATTTTCACGTTCTCGGACGATTTGGCCGAGGTGCCTCCGCGGCGAGGATTCGCGTTGCGCGATGCGCTCCACGCGAGCCAGCCGCACAATGGGACTTACCTCGGCCGTGCGCTCGAGAAGATCCGGGAGAAGTACGACCGGATCCTCGTAATAACGGACGAGCAAACTCACGATCGCGTGCCTGGGCCACAAGGTCGCGGCTATGTGATCAACGTGGCCAGTAACAAGAACGGTGTAGGTTACGGTGCGTGGATGCACATCGACGGCTGGAGTGAAGCCGTCGTCGAGTACATCCGCGCGCTAGAGCAGATGCCACAGTAAGGATAGACGGCGCCCGACCATGTGACGCCGTCTTCCGAATTTCCTGCCACCTGTCTGACCGATCCATTCAGCGTCAACCCTGATTGGCACTGTGAGAAGTTCATCTTACCGGTCTGCAGATGCGCACACTGTCCCTAACTTGAGGGTTCTCGAACCGATGGAGTGAACCCCTAAAGTGAGACAGTTTCGTGATGCAAAGGTCGCGGAATTGACCTGCCCCGCATTTTGAGACAGCAGCGAAGTTGAATCCGAGAAGCTGTGGATGGACCTCGGGTCGATTTTTCCGGCCTGCTGCGGCCTAAAGTAACTCACTTGAACCTCTCAACACAAAGGGCCTCATGGGTGAGGTCCTTTGCGCTTTGGTTCATGCAGTCTTCAGCCGGCTTACAACCAGAGCCGCCATTGGTCTGGGTTTCCCATCAACCAGATAAGAAATCGGTCGGACTCGGGTACGCCATCCTGATTGTGGTTCCAAACGAAGTGCAACATCTGCGCAAAAAGCAAGGGCAGCATAATGGGCTTGCAACGCTTCCGCTTTGCCTACGGCTGCGGCTGAATAGCGCACGTCGGCTTTACACTGAATCCTTGCCAACAATCGAGCGTCGGGATAAGGCAATCCAGCTGAAACCGCGACGCCCGCTAATTTCGCCAAATTGTGAATGTTTTCAAATGTTTTTCCTCGCTGTTCGATAAAACCTTTCAGTACCTTCTCCACAGCTTGCAACGAAGCCCAGCGAGAAAATCCGTAATTGGGGTTGTGGTCAGTCAGCTGCCTTGCAGACTGGTGAAGGTCGTCGAGTGCTTCTTTGCTGTAGGTTGCTCCCCGGCAATCGTCCATTCGTGAAGACCCGACCACGCCGCGAGCGTATACATCCAGCAAGTCTATACATTCCTTATCAGTCAGTGACTTAACGAATTCCGGCGTCACCCCTTGCAGATAGTCGAAGAGATTTGTTTTGACACCGCCGGAGTTCACTGTGAGCTCCGGGCCAAAGTGGCTTTTTGGGAGCGTCGGATCACAATGTACGATCGCCGAACCGTAAAGACGTGGAAGCCGCAAAGAGTAAAAATCGTGGCGAATCTCAGCCACTGTGTTTCCGAAATCCAGATTGCCTTTCAATCGGTCGCCATATTGGCGGGCAAACCAATCGAATATGCGAACCGCGAGCGGATCGCCCATGGCCATCGCCAAGTCGAATTTTTGACAGAACAATCCCCAGCCACGTAGCTCGCGGCCGAACAGCTTGCTATTGCTAGCTCTGAGCTGCGTATCAATCGCCACGAGAGCGGTGTGCAAGTCCGAGTCTGAAATCTCGAAATCTACAGGTTTGACCGCTTCATTCATTAGGTCACTAAGAACTGTCCCGACAGCTGATTCAGAGGAGAGATTCGATCCCAGCTTTGCGAGCTGATCATACCAAGCATTTGTTTTGAAGGCCGACGGGAAGTTCGTCGTATCCGACAGTTCTGTGTCCGCGTCTGCCTTGGCCGCTGTTCGCAGCCCACGAAGCCATCGCAGTTTGACGTGTTACCATGCACGTATGACGGCTCTAGTTCCAGAAATGTCCGGCTGGATCAACTCCCTCATCGAGGAAGGCGAAGCCGCCGCGCGCATTCTGGCTGCTAGCAGGGCGCTGCCAATTGAATTGGCGCACGTCGAAAATGGCCTCGTCGAGGTCCTTGGCCTGAGCGAACCACCGGACCTTCTCGACTTTCGTCTCAGTCGACACGAAATCGTTTCGGTCCTTGCGCCCTTCGATTTTCGTGCCTACTTTCCTGCCCTGCTTGCTGAAATTACGTTCAGAAATTCGATCATCCCGGCGACCGTGCCGACGCGCCTCCGGGAACAAACGGTGCGCCGGCACGGCCAAGTGTGGCGGGTACATTGGACCGAGACGGACTCGTTTCCGTCGAATCCGCATGCGCACAATTTGGACTCCGGCCTAAAACTACACCTTGGTACCGGGCAACTCTTTAGGAAGAAACTTCTCGTCGGTAAAATTCGTCCGAAGGATTTGTTGGCCATTCGGAGTGAGCTGACCCGATTCGATCTTCCGCCCCTAGCCAGTTGAAATTCCAAAAATCGAACCGGCGACAATCCGGGATTCGGCTCGTTAATTACCACAAGCGCGTTTAGCGATACTAATCCGGCGGACGAACCGATAACTACCGAGTGGCCAGGCGGCCTCGCGGCCGCCCGGCCACTCGGTAATTACTGCCGCCGGATCGGTGCTGGCCTCGGAGTTGGAGAAGATCTCTCGGTATCCTTAGCAACGAAAATCACAAATTCGGATGGTTGCAGGGTTTGCGGAAGTGATTGACAGAGAAGAAACTTTGGTTGCGACGGCTTGATTTGAACTGACGATCGCTTGTGGCAGAGCCCGTGCTCACTAGGCAGGAGGTTCCCTTCGTCCATTCGGAAGGGCGACAACCAGAAGTAGCACACATGTGGGGAAACTTGGCTTAACCGAAAATTCTGGGACGTGAACCCCAGGTTGAGACAAATGTGTGCCTCACACTCTGGTTTTGAAGCCCACAAAAGCCTGGAAATTTGAAATAGAGTGCCGGATCGCGCCTGCGAGATGCGGATAAACGGCGGTCTGGGACGTAGGTCGCGCTTCTGTGAAACGCCGCTGCGCACTATTCCGGCCCGTTTTGCGATTTCGGAAAGTGTGCATCATGAAACTGTCTCCCTTTAGGGGTTCACTCCAGGCGATTTCTAACAGAACGTGCACAGTGAACCCCTAACCAGTCAGTACAAGCGCGTTTGTCGGTATCTAACACGGGTTAACTTCAATTTTCGAGTAGCCGGTGATACGTGTTTTGCTCGGCATTTTCGGTTAGCCGACGCGCCGAGTGAAGCGAACGAACGTAGAAATTGAATCAGCGGTAGAATAAATGCGGCCACACATCAGTTAAGTATCTCAATGCCAGAGTTCTAGTCCGTGCCGGGGAATTCATGTTCTACAAACCTCTCTGTCTGGCGGCTATCTCCGTTATGCCCGCATCAATGTTCGCCCAATCCATAGTGTCAACCCGGGCCAACGATGTTGCGACAATGGCGATTGAGAAACTCACCCTGCCTGCACCCACGATCTTTGCTCCCGGTGTGATCTCCGGTCCCGGTAATGACGGGACGCCGACCTTCTCACCCGATGGCCAGACACTGTACTTCTACCGGTATGGCGCATCGCCCGACTCGGCCGTAATCCTCGAATCCCATCGCATCGGCTCCGGGTGGTCGAACCCTGTTGCCGCGCCGTTCTCGGGACCGTCTTCGGATCGGCAGCCCGCCCTCTCACCCGACGGCCAAGTGCTCGTCTATGTTTCGCGGCGCCAGCTCCCTGTGGGCCCCAGCGAACCGGCTCGCTACGCGACCAATCTTTGGCGCGTTCTGCGCACGGCATCCAACTGGTCCGTCCCCGAGCGTTTGCCAGATACTGTCAATATCTCCGAGAGGATGCACAACCCATCGATCGCGGCGAATGGAGATCTCTATTTCACTTGCCCGACAACCCAGCCAGGCCACGACCCCACGTGGCGCCTCTATCGGGCGGCCTATCACGACGGCCAGTATGATCGCGCACAACCGCTTTCGTTCGTTGGCGGCGATCTCTTGGATGCCGATGACCCAGCCATCGCACCGGATCAGTCGTACCTGATCTTCGGCAGCCACGGGCTGCACGCACCCCTCGGGCAGGAGCACCTCTTCATCACGCTCCGCTCAGGAACATTATGGGGACCGCCCATTCAGATTCACTACGAAGGAGACGATTGGGTTGACCACGGCGGTAACGGCGATGGTGAACCGCAGATCGGTCCCGATGGGACGACCCTGTACTTCGATTCGACACGCTCGGTGCCCATCGACATCAACCGGCCCCGCGCCCAGTTTCTCGCGGATGTAGAGCGTTTCAACACTTGGGACAATGGCAGCAGTAATGTCTGGTCGCTGCCTTTGCAGCCTCTGCTCGACGCACTTGGTCAGCGGCAGAAGGAGAAGCTGACGGATGTTAAGAAATAATGTGCTTGCCATTGCAGTCACTGTGTTGGCTGCATCGCCGATAGTCTCAACGGTCACGCCGCAGCACGAGACGATCGCAATTGTCGGCGCCACTTTGATCGACGTGAGCGGCTACGGTCGTTCCACCAACGACATCGAAAACTCCATTGTGGTGATCGAGGACGGGATGATCGTCGCGGCTGGTTCCGCAGGGCAGATCGTCATCCCCTCTAGGGCGACCCGCGTCGATGCCCACGGAGAGTTTCTCGTTCCCGGGCTTATCGATGGATTCGGCGCGTTGCGTACCCAGGCCTTTGGCAACGCTTATTTATACGACGGGGTCACGACGGTCTACGTCCCCACAGTACTGCCCGATGGGGGCGGAGACGGCGAGTTGAAGATCTT
>Ga0307478_10002670_pt1 | contig 13783 bp, 11 predicted proteins | sample atmos_gasesECM4C_2_FD_203713 | JGI IMG/M metagenome (GOLD analysis project Ga0307478, IMG submission 203713) | Hardwood forest soil microbial communities from Morgan-Monroe State Forest, Indiana, United States - atmos_gasesECM4C_05 | ecosystem: Environmental > Terrestrial > Soil > Temperate...
GAAGAAAACGAGCAGCAGCGCGTCTTCCAGCTTCCAGTGCAAATGCAGGCGCCAGGCCATCCACAGCACGATTCCCACGCCGGTGAAGGCTTCAAAGAATGATTCGATGCGGAAATTTTCAAACAGCACCTGGAACAGCGTGTTTACCGGTCGAAGCAGCACGCGATCGAATTTGCCCTCCATAATGTAGGTGTTTCCGAATTCGTAGATGTTCATGCTCAGGACGTTGAATAAACCGAAGGGAATTAGCGCGAAGCCATATAGAAAAACAATTTCCTCAAAACTCCAACCGGGCAGATTCGTGTTGCGAAACAAAATAAATACGAAGGCGAATGCAAAAGCCGTGGCAGCGGTGCTGGTGGCCACGCTAATCAGGAAATCCCCGCGATAGCTGACGCGAATCTTCAGATACTGGACGAAATAATCGCCCAACAGTCCCAGGTGCACTCGAATTTTGGCAAGTGTGTGACTCATCGAATTATCCACCGTGAATCGTTATCTTGCGCGTGGCGGTGCGCCACCACACGTCACCTAGCCAGAGTAGCGCGCCAATCCAAAGCCATTGCATAGCGAGCGCGCGTACAGCGTCCATTCCGCTTAATTTCCCCAGATAAATTTGCAATGGAGTGAACGCAATGTGCTGGAAGGGAAGCCACGCGGCGATTTTCTGTATCGCCAAAGGAAAATAGGTCATGGGGACAAGCAGGCCGCTCAGCAACTCGATGAGCCAGTATTTCGCGCGAATCAGGGCGAGGATGGAGGTGAGCGGAATCGCACAGGTGCCAATCATGAAATTGATGGCCGCCATCAGCAGAATGCTTCCGGCCACAGCGACAATAAATAATCCAAATTGCGTCCACGACGCCGCGAAGTGCACATGAAATAGCAGCGCGATGACGATGCAACTTGGCGCGGTAAGCATCACCAGACGAAACGCGGTTTCGCCGAGCGCGCGGCAAATCCACATCCACTGGATGGAGACGGGCTTGATGAAATCCATGGCGATTTTTCCGTCGATTACCTCGTAGGCCATTTCCTGGTCGATTGTGTTCCAGTACAACGAACGGATCACCCAGCCCACCGCGATATAGGTGAGAATTTGCGGCAGGTCGTACCCGCCGATGGTGGAAGTAGCTGCTTGCGCCGCGCTGGAAATTCCTCGTGCACGATACACAGCGGACCAGATGAAATAATAAACGGTCACATTAATCAGGTAGGTGAAGATTCCCGCGTAGTAGCGCAATCGGAACGCGAGAATATTCACGAAGCCGATGCGCGTGAACTCGGCGTACGGAGCCAGAACTGAAGCGCGCGTGCTCATGCGCGGGTGGAAACTTCCATCACCGATTCTCCGGCATAAATGCGCTTGATAATTTCTTCGATGGGCTCATCTTCAATCAGAAGATCGCGAATATCGCCCGCGGCGAGGATCTTGCGGATCAGCTCAGAGGTGGAAACGCGCGTACGGTCAAAGCGCACACGATAAGTAACTTCATCCACGGCTTCGGCGTTTAATCCTTCGGATGAGAGTGCGCGCTGCAACGCTCCGGCGGCTTCACTGTCGCGCAGAGCGAACTTGATCTGTTTGGTGCGCAATAATTTCTGCTTCAGCTCCGGTAGCGGACCGTCGTACAAAAGTTTTCCGTGGTCAATGATCATGATGCGCCGGCAAAGTTCTTCGATGTCGTCCAGGTCGTGCGTGGTCAGCAGGACCGTGGTGCGATAGCGCTCGTTGATGGCGCGCAAAAATTTGCGGATGTGATCTTTGGCTACCACGTCCAGTCCGATGGTCGGTTCATCCAGGAATAAAATTGGCGGATTGTGCAGAAGAGCGGCGGCCAAATCGCAGCGCATGCGTTCGCCGAGTGAAAGTTTACGTACCGGAGTGTTCAGGTAGTCGCTTATGCCCAGCACCTGATGGAATAATTCCATGCGCTCGTCGAAATCGCGCTGGGAGACGCCGTAAATCCGCCGCAACAATTTAAACGATTCGACCACGGCGATGTCCCACCAGAGTTGCGTGCGCTGGCCGAACACCACGCCGATGGTTTTCACATAGTCGGTGCGCTGGCGCCAGGGAACGAATCCATTGGAGATGATTTTCCCGGTACTCGGCACCAGAATGCCGGTCAACATCTTGATGGTCGTGGATTTTCCCGCGCCGTTCGGGCCGATGTAACCGACCATTTCGCCTGGTTCAATTTCAAAGGTAATGTCATCCACGGCGCGGACAGTTTGATATTCGCGCACAAAAAGATTCTGGATGCCGCCCCACAGGCCTTCGCGCCGCTTGAACGCGCGGAAATGTTTGCAAAGATCGTGAACGGAAATCAAAGGCGGCGCGGACATGGAAGCAGGAATTCTAACATGGCGGGAATTTGAAGGAAGGATTGCAGGCCCCGTGAAGATATACTTTCACGGGGCCAAAATGGAATGCGATGAAACGCTTACGTTCGGAACAGCACGTCTTCGCGCTTGAATAGACTGACCGCTACGAACAATGCCGCCGCAGCATAAACGCACGTCGAGCCGAAAATTATGGCGATGTAATTCCAGTGGTAGGTTCCCGCGACGATTTCCTTGCAGACCAGGCTCGTACTGAGAATTGGGACCAGCGCCATGCGCGCATTGAATTCCACTCCGGGCAGCAAGCCGGCCACTGCGGGCAGAACGACCAGAATCGTTAGCGGGGCGATATAGCTCTGGGCTTCTTTATAACTCTTGGCCATCAGGGCGATGGCCAGCAGTCCGGCGGAAAACAGCACGGCGATCGGTACCACCATAATGAACACAGCGGCCACCGCTTTCAAGCCGATCGTAAAGTTCAGGGCCTTGCCGACTTCCGGCGAACTTGAGAGAACCACCTTCGCAATGTGAAACGATGTGCTCATGGAAATGATGGCAAGTACTCCGGTGCAAAGTGCGGCCGTCAGCACCATCAGGAATTTGCCTAGCACGATTTCCGTCCGCGGAACAGGACTGGTCAGAATCGTTTCAATCGTGCCGCGCTCCTTTTCTCCAGCGGTCAGGTCAATCGCAGGATACTGCGCTCCGACCAGGCACAGGATGATGATGAAGTACGGAAGAAATCCACCGATCGCCGCTCCGGTCACTTTTTCGGGTGGGGCCACGTTTTGCCGCTTTACAGAAAACGGTTCCACAAGCGCGGGCGGCAGGTTGCGCGAAACTAGACGCTTTTTCACTGTGGCGATTTGTAGGGCGTCGAAGTGTTTTTCTATTTTTTCAGCAGCGATTCCTGATTTCAGATCGCCGTCATAATCGTAAATACTTACGCCGACGTTGTTTTCGTGATCCAGGGACGCGTCAAAGTCGGAAGGAACATCGACCGCCGCCCGGATCTTCTTGTCGATAATCTGCTGCTTGTAGTCCGGCTCGGTAGGCACAACCTGAATCTCCTTGTCGGACTTCAGGTCGGCCACAATCCGCGGCGAGTTTTCCCCGTTGATGATCATTATCGTGGGGACTTCCGCCTGCGCCTTTAGGACCATCTTCCCCACAAATGTTCCGATCCCGATACTCATAACGGGAAAGATCAATAGCGGCACAACCACCATTGAAATCAGCGTGCGGCGGTCGCGCAGCGAATCAGTCAATTCCTTCCGGTACACCGTCAAAATATTCGACTTGCTCATCAGGCCACCGTCTCTTTCGCCATGTGCGGTTCGACTGCCTGCACGAAAATATCTTCCAGGTCATGCAATCCGGATCGTTGTCGCAAATCTGCTAGCGTTCCTTCAGCTAATAGACGCCCGCCGTGAATTATTCCGATGTGGTCGCACAACTTTTCCACCTCGCTCATCACGTGAGTAGAGAAAATCACCGTCTTTCCCTGGTCACGGCATTCGCGGATGAACTGCACGATGGTGCGCGCGGCCATCACATCAAGGCCCAATGTTGGCTCGTCAAAAATCATTACCTGCGGATTATGAATCAGCGTGCGCGCGATAGAAGTTTTCTGCTTCATGCCCGTGGAAAGCTTGTCACAGCGGCGATCGCGGAACTCGTTCATCTCTAAACGGGCGAAAAGCGCGTCGATCCGCTGGTCGACCGTGGCCTCGTCCAAGCCGTGCAGCCGACCAAAATACTGCACCATTTCGTAAGCCGAAAGACGTCCATACAGCGCCGTCGCCGTGGAAAGAAATCCAATATTTGCGCGCACTTTTTGCGCGTCCTTCATAATGTCAAACCCGGCGACGCGCGCGGTTCCGTCGGTTGGCTCAAGAATCGTCGAAAGCATCCGCAGCGTAGTCGTCTTGCCGGCGCCGTTAGCCCCTAAAAGACCATAAATCTCACCGGGTTTGCAGACGAAACTGACTCCGTCTACAGCGCGCACCGTACCGCGCTTCTTGTCCTGAAAAACTTTGCACAGATTCTCGGCTTCAATCATGCCGCGGACGCCTCCATTTGCGATGTCTTGCGAAATCATTCGGACAAGCCTATGCACCGGATGATACGCTCGGTTCGACCAAAAGATATCAGTGTCTCGTGAAAAAATGCAGCTTAGTCGGTCGGGCCCTGCTCAAGAGTCGTGCCGTCGCAGATTAGCCCTTGTGGCAGTTCGGGCACTGTTTGGCGTCAAAGTGGTCCGGCGTGACGCAAAACATGTTGTTGCATTGGATGCAGACGCGGTGCAACAAAGGCTGCGCTGGATTGCCGGAACGGTTGTCCGGAGAATTCGGATGCGCAGATGCATTCGTTTGCGCTGGCGTAGTTTCAGCAGTCATAGACGTATTTTAACATGGCTCGGCGGAAGTTCGTACTCAGTTACGTAGTGCGATACTGTGGACGCCATCTTTCATCCGCGATTCGGCATCTAAGAAATTGGGTGCGGTGCGGGACGGTTTTGTTAAGATACGCAGACCTTCTTTCATTCTCGGAGACATCAGACAGTATGAGGCGTGAATGCAATCGAAACGCTTGAAGCTTGCTTGGCTCTACATCGTGTTGGCGCTGGGGGCGATTGTGGCTCTGGTGCTGCTGAGTGGACGCCCTCCTGTGCCGTCCGTGCCGACTCAAGTTGTGACTCGCGCCAACATAAGCAACGCGATTTCCACCAACGGAAAGGTTGAGCCGGTCACGCCGTACGAAATGCGCTCACTGGTGCAAAGCCACGTGACCAAGATTCGCGCAACGGAAGGCCAGTCCGTAAAAAAAGGCCAGCCCTTGGTAGATCTGGATGACGGCCAGTTGCGCGCCGACATCAGCCATGCGCGCGAAGAGCTCGTCAATAATCAGGAGAACTTACGGATTGCAAAGAGCGGAGGCCAGGCTACTCATCTCGCCCAACTTGATAGCGATATTCGCAAGACAGAAGTTGAGCGCGCACGCCTGCAAGCTTCCGTAACCGCGCTTGAGAAACTGGTGGCGCAGCAAGCCGCCACGCAACAGGAATTGATCGTCGAGCGTGCAAACCTGGCTCGCGCTGACTCGGATCGCGATCGTCTGACTGCTTCGCGAGCTGATTTCATGCAGCAGACGAAGTTGGACGCCGACCGCCAGGCGCTTCTCGTTTCACAGGCGCAGGAAAATCTGAATAACCTGCAGCAGAAACTTAGCTCCACACACATCACGGCGCCTGCTGACGGTACGCTGTATTCGTTGCCGGTGCACGCGAATGATGCCGTTAAAGAAGGCGATCTTCTTGCGGCGGTGGCTGACTTGAAGAATGTCCGGGTGCGCGTATTTGTAGACGAGCCGGAATTGGGGAAGCTTGTTCCGGGGCAAAATATTACGATCTCCTGGGATGCGTTGACGGGCCGAAGTTGGACCGGCCACGCTTCGCAGATTCCTCGCCAGGTCGTGCCGCATGGCACGCGCACCGTTGGCGAACTCCTCTGCCCGATTAATAATGACGACCAGCGCTTGATTCCCAACACAAATGTAAACGTGCGAATCGAAGTGGCCGTGCGTGCAAACGTCCTGGTCGTGCCGCGTGGCGCAATATTATTTGACGGCCCTCACCGCTTTATTTTCGCCGTCGAATCAGGTTCGCAGAGCAGCGTCCTGCACAAACGGGCAGTCGACCTGGGAATTTCCGATTCCACCAGGTATGAAGTCCTCAGCGGCGTGAAGGAAGGCGATGTGGTCGCGATATTAGGCAATATCGCGCCAAAAGACGGTATGAAAGTGCGGGTCGAAAAGCCGGAATGAAAAAATCGCTGGCAAATTGGATTGCTCTTGCGGCATGCCTCTTATTTTTTAGCATTGGGATTCCGGCGCAGTCGGCTGTGGATTCAGCTAAGAGACTTTTTGAGGCCGGACAATTCAAGGACGCCGAAACGCTGCTTCGCGCCGAGGTCGCCAAGAATCCCGATGATCCAGCGCTGGAGTACTGGCTGGGCAGATGCGCGTTTGAGCTTTACGACGATGACTTGGCGTTTAGTAGCGCTGAGCGCGCCGTTAATCTGGATCCAAAAAACGCCGAGTATCATTATTTCCTGGGCACGACCGCGGGTTACAAAGCGGAACACTCCAACTGGTTTTCAGGGCTTTCACTGGCGCGAAAAACCCAGCACGAGTTTCTAACCGCAGTCCAGTTGAATCCAGACCTGCTGGAAGCCCAACGCGACTTGATTTCTTATTACATCGCGGCGCCGGGAATCGCGGGTGGCGGTGATGACAAGGCCCAAGCGCAAATCACTCAGCTGGATGTGCTTCACGTGGTAAGCGCGCGGCTCGCACGGATGGAGCTTTACGAGAACAGGAAAAAATGGACTGAAGCCGAAAATGAAGCCAAATCCGTTCTCGCCGCAAGGCCCAAACAGCTCAAAACGTTTCTGGAAGTTGCCGAATTCTATCAGAATCGCGAAAGCGCTTCGGGAATGCGAAACGCACTTGCCGGGGTTCCGCGTGACGCGGCCGCAGACCCGCACGTTGCATATTATCGCGCCGTCGCCGATGTGATCGCAGGCGAGAATCTACCCGAGGCGCAAAAGTCACTCGAGGCCTATCTCGCGTTGCAGCCGCCGCCACTCCGCGAAGATCACGTCACACTTGGCAATGCGCATAGCTGGATCGGCAGGCTGTATCTGAAACTTGGCCAGCGATCATCGGCCACAGCCGAATGCCGCGCGGCGCTCAAACTGGAACCGAAAAACAGATACGCGCACGACTGTTTAAAGCGCATTGATTCTCAATAATCGTTGGGCATAAAGTCGTTTCGTAAACGGAATTCAATGTTAAGACGGGAAACAGTCTTCGTTGCGATTGACGCGCTCCGTGCGAATAAGCTTCGCGCGTTCCTCACCATGCTGGGTGTGGTCATCGGCAGCGCGTGTATCGTGCTAGTGGTCACCGTTTCTCTCACCGGACGGCAGTTCATCATCGGACAGATCGAAAGCATCGGCTCAAATATCATCAACGCGGCGGCAGTACACACCCTTGGCGCAGCCACCCCGCTAAGTTACGAAATCTCCCTCTCCGATATGGAAGCCATCCGGAACACGATTCCCGGAGTTGTAGAGGTCGCCGGTACGCGCAGCGCCGATGCAACGGTCGTTGTGGACGGCGTCCAGCACCCTGTCTCTCTGGTCGGAGTCACGGAGGGTTATCAGAACGTGCGCCATCTCGTCATATTGAATGGAAGATATTTTGATCCCGACGACATGGAAAAGCATAACAAGGTTTGTTTAATTACCCAGGACCTCTCGCGAAAGGTTTTTGGAAATCAGAATCCGGTCGGCAGATCCATCCATTTGGGTGAATTGTCATTTACCGTTATCGCCGTGTTTCGCGAGAAGGTTGACACCCTGGGCTTGTCCGAGATCCAGATCAATTCCGTTGTCATTCCATTTCCGTTGATGTCGTATTACACGGGCGAGGACTTTGCCAGTACTCTATACATACAAATGTCGAGGTTGGAGGAAGTCACACCGGGAACTTCCCGCGTCGATCAACTCCTCATTGGACGACATCCTCCGGGATCAGCGTTCGTCGTGCAAAACCTGAATGGAATACTTTCGGTAGCAAAGGATATTTCGACAGCTTTGACCTATACGTTGGTAATCATCGCCGTGATCGCGTTGGTCATCAGCGGAATTGGCATCATGAACATCATGCTGGTGACGGTCACGGAGCGTACGCGAGAAATCGGCATCCGCCGCGCTATCGGTGCGCGAAAAAACGAAATTCTCCAACAGTTTCTCCTGGAATCATCGCTGATCAGCGGAGTCGGCGCGATCTTGGGCGTTTTGGCGGGCCTGAGTATTCCAGCGTTGGTTCAACCATTGCTGCCCGGAAATTTGCGTGTGCCGGTACCATGGGAAGCTGTTGCTGCCGCGCTGCTGGTGTCGTGTCTGACCGGAACATTTTTCGGATATCTTCCGGCGAATAAAGCCGCAGCGCTGCAGCCTACTGAATCTTTGCGCTACGAATAACATTGTCACGAAGGAGCACCAATCACATGCAATCACTTCGCCGCGGTCTCCTCGCAATCGCCGCTGTCGCTCTGATCTCATCAGCATCCGCCCAGCAAGCTCCTCCCGTGGCTCGTCTCACGCTCAGGAGCGCCGTAGAACAGGCCGTTCGCAACAGCCGCGACGTGCAACTCGCGAAACTGGAAGCGACGCTCGCCGACAAAACCGCGTCGGTTGATCGCTCAGTGTTCGGCCCGAATCTGTATACCGGCTCGGGCTTCGCATATTCCAGTGGATTTCCTCTTGCCCCCGGCGGCGGTGTGCCCGCACTTTTTGAACTTTCCTATCAGCAGTCGGTGTTCAATCCTCTGGCCAAGGGAACTCAGCGCGCTGACGAGGCCCGCTCCAGAGCACAAAAAGAGAATATTGATACGGTGCGCGACGCGGTAATGATGCGCACGGCCACGATTTATCTTGAACTCGCAAAAGTGCGGCATTCGCTGGAACTTCTGCATCGGGAACATGACGAAACTCAGAAACTAGGAGAGTTGATTCGTGACCGCATTGCCGCGGGATATGAGTTGCCGATTGAGCGGACCAAAGCAGACTTTAAAAGTGCGCGGATAGATCAATTCATCATCGATGACGAAGCCCGGCAGGATTCCCTCGAAAACGATCTGAGAGACTTGCTGGGATTGGTTCCCGACCAGCCGTTGGAACTTGCCGCCGAGGATCTGCCGCTCTCCGTTGACCAACCGGTTGCCATGCTTGTGGCGCAAGCAATTTCTCACAGCTCCGATGTTCGTCAGGCCGAAGCCGAACAACAGGCAAAATTGGAAATCCTGAAAGGAACGAAAAGAAGCCGCTGGCCGACGTTGGATTTGGTCGGCGACTACAGCGTCCTGAGCAACACCAACCACTTCACCACCTACTTCAATCATTTTTCACGCAACAACGTTAACTTTGGAATTCAGGCCAAAGTTCCTATTTACGTTTCCAGCGCTTCCGCAAGAATCGCGGAAGCCAACGCCAATGTCAGCGTTGCTGAAGTCGAAGCCAAAGCGAAACGAAGCGAAGTGGAACGCAAGGTGCGCGGGCAGGCGTTCATGGTGCACCGGTGGGAACAGGCGTGCGTCGTTGCGCGTCTGGACCGGGATCTCGCGCAGGAAAATCTGAAAGTACAGCAGGCGAAATTCGATCAGGGGCGCCTTACACTGAGTGAATTGGAGCAGGCCCATCTGGAAGAAAGCGATAAATGGCGGGCCTTTCTTGACGCCGATTATCAGCGTACGGTTGCCAAACTGGCCTTACTTCAGTTGACCGGCCAGATTGGCACTGCACTACAATAAGTGTCGTAAAAGAAACCATCGTGAAAAGTATCCTTCTTCTGCTATTCTTGCATCTAAGTTTACAGGTACAATTAAATACAAATCTGATTTGACGTTTTTTCTTGGCCGGGGGCCTTCCCGCAAGGGATGGCATTTGAACCAGCAGAAAGCGAACCGAACTCACGACTATGCCCGATGTGATGAAGACTTTGCTGTTGAATCCGCCAAGCTTTGAAAAGTTTGATGGCGGAGCAAGCTCGCGCTGGCCCGTAACGCGCGAAATCGAATCCTATTGGTATCCGGTCTGGCTGACGTTCGCCACGGGAATGATTCCCGGCGCCCGTCTGCTGGACGCGTCACCGGCTAAAGTCAGCAAAGCGCAGACCGTCGAAATTGCGCGCGATTATGAATTTATGGTGGTGTTCACTTCCACCGTTGGCTTTGAAAGCGACCTGGAACTTCTTCGCCAGATTAAGGAAAAGAATCCTGGTTTGAAAGTAGCGTTCGTCGGCCCGCACGTGCAGAACCGCCCGGACGAAAGCCTGAAGGCCAGCGAAGATATTGACTTCATCGTGCGCGGCGAATTTGATCACGCCGTGGTGGAATTCGCTCAGGGCAAGCCGCTCGATCAGATTCTCGGAATCAGTTATCGCAAGGACGGCAAGATTCTCGCCACCGGCGCGCGTCCTCAACTTCACACCGAAGAACTGGACGCCCTTCCGTTTGCGATGGACGTGTATGCGAAGAATTTGAAGATCGAAAATTACCGCGTGCCGTTCCTTCTGCATCCTTTCGCTTCGATCTACACAACCCGTGGCTGCCCGGCGCTCTGCACATTCTGCCAGTGGCCTCAGACGATTTCCGGCCACGCCTGGCGCGTGCGCTCCACTGAAAATGTTGCGCGGGAAATCAAAGCGGGCCTGGAACACTTTCCACAGCTGAAGGAATTCTTCTTCGACGATGACACCTTTAACATCCGCAAAGATCGCGTGCTCGATATCTGCCAGAAATTTAAGCCGCTGAAATTCCGCTGGTCCTGCAACGCGCGCGTTCACAGTGATTATGAAACGCTGAAGGCCATGGCCGACGCCGGCGCGCGGCTCTTCATCGTCGGATTTGAATCCGGCGACGACCAGATCCTGAAGAACATTAAGAAGGGCGCCACGGTCGAGATGGCGCGCACCTTCATGAAGAATTGCAAAAAGGTGGGCATTAAAGTTCACGGCGATTTCATCATCGGCCTGCCCGGCGAAACGAAAGAAACTATCCAGAAGACCATCGATTTCGCCAAGGAACTGGATTGCGACACCATCCAGGCTTCGCTGGCACATGCGTTTCCCGGCACCGAGCTTTACACTTATCTTTCCACGAATAATTTCCTGTCCGCCGAAGCACTCACCACTTCCGGCGGCCACCAGCTTCCGCACATCGAATACCCGCACCTCTCGCAGCAGGAAATGATGACCGGCGTCAGCCGTTTTTACGACGAATATTATTTCCGCCCGAAAGTTGCATGGCGAATCATGCGCAACGCGCTTTGGGATGGCGGTGCGCGCAAACGCCTTTACCAGGAATCCGTGGCTTTCCTGAAGCTGCGAAAGGAACGTCAGAAGTGGGCCGTACGCACGCCTGAAAAGAAGGTCATCGTCAGTGTCGCGGACGTAGATGGCGGCCCGACCCCAGCGGAGCAAGTTTAGCTGCGAGCTAAGCGCCTTCGGAGATGAGCCTCCGCCGCAAAACGTACGTCCTGCTGGCCGCCCGCGTGTGCTTCAACGCTTTCGGTGATATCGCGCTCAGCCGCGGTATGAAAAATCTCGGCGCAGTTAGCCTTTCATCTCCTGGCGTTGTCTGGCTTACTTTCCTGCACGTAATTTCCAACGGTATGATCTGGCTGGGCATCGCGTCGATGCTGGCGTTTTTCTTCTGCCATCTTCTCCTTTTCTCGTGGGCGGACTACAGTTACGTCATGCCCACCACCGCGGCGAACTATGTGGTCGTTCCTCTGCTCGGGCTTCTGCTGCTTCACGAAACAGTTGGTTTCACACGCTGGGTGGGCATCGCCATTATTTCCGTGGGCGTAATCCTGGTGGGATGGACTGAACCAAACGCACGGGAGGCCACCTAGCCCGTGCGCACCGCGATTTTTCTCGCCATCGTTATCCTCTCCGGAACCATCGGGGACATTCTTGTGTCGCGAACCATGAAGCGCATCGGCGAAGTGAAGGATTTTTCACCGCGCGCTTTGATTCGACTTGGATTTCAGGTTGCGCGTTGCCCACTGTTCTGGTGCGGAATCGTTTTAGCCGCCGTCGCATTTTTCTCCTTTCTCGCGCTTCTTTCCTGGGCGCCGGTGAGTTTTGTTGTGCCGGCCACCGCGCTCGGTTACGTCGTGGGAACTTTAGCGGCGCGATTTGCCCTGGGTGAAACTGTTGATCTCACCCGCTGGATAGGCGTGATACTTCTCTGCATCGGCGTTGCGGTAGCTTCGTTCAACCAGATCGGCAGGGAATTGGCTCCGCATTCCGTGTTCGAGACTCTGCGCTGGATCGTCATGGCCATTGCCTGCGCGCCGGCTTTTTATTATCTGCTCGGAATTTATTCGGCCCGCAATTTCTTTCTCGCTCAACGTCGCCGAGGTCCATATCCCATGCATTTCACGCCGCCGGTCAGCATCCTGAAGCCGGTGCGCGGCGCCGACCGCGGCGCATATGAAAACTACGCCAGCTTCTGCAATCTGGACTACCCCGAATACGAAATGGTTTTTGTGGTGCAGGACGAAGAAGACCCTGCCATCCCCGTGATTCAAAAAGTGATGGCCGATTTTCCGGGGACCAAAATTCGCATGCTGGTCGGCGCGGAAGATCTTGGCTACAGCAATAAAGTTTGCAAAATGGTGCGCCTGGTTCGCGAAGCGCGCTACGAACTTTTCGTCCTCACTGATAGCGACGTCCGCGTCGAACCCGACTATCTGCGCATGGTCGTGGAAAATTTCAAGGATCCGGCGGTCGGCGCCGTCACCACGGTCTTCAAAGGAATTGAGGATGGCAACCTCGGTTCGCAACTCGATTGCCTCGGCGCATCAGTTGAGTTTTGTGGTGGCGCGCTCGTTGCCAACCAACTCGAGGGAGTTCAATTTGCCCACGGTGCAACAATGGCCTCACGCAAAGAGACGCTTGCGCGCATCGGAGGCTTTGAAGCGCTCGTGGATAACCATTCCGACGACTTTGAATTTGGCAACCGCATCGCCAAGTTGGGTTATCGTGTCGAATTGATTCGCAAACCGGTGCTGATGGTTTTCGGCCCGGAAACTTTGGGAGATTACTTGCGTCACGAACTACGCTGGGCTATCGGCCTGCGCCACGTTCGTCCCGGCGGGCACGCGGGATTGCTCTTCACGCAAGGTTTGCCGCTCGCGATTCTGGCGGCAATCATTGCTCCGTCTCACATGATCGCCGCCGCTTACTTGCTTGGCTATGCGCTCTTCCGTTTTCTGCACACCTGGACGGTCGGCGTCTGGGGCCTGAAGGATCCGGTAGTGAAGCGAAAGTTTTGGCTGATGCCGGTGCGTGATTTCTTCGCGTTTCCTGTGTGGGTCTGTAGCTTCTTCACGAATCGCATTCAATGGCGCGGCGCGGAATTCACAATCCGCAAAGGGATTTTAGTTCCTGTCGCACACCCTCCGGCGCGCGGTTGACTGATTTGCATTCCATGAATAAAGTATAGATATCCGCTGGTGAGGCCCTCACGGTGCCTGCAATACGGCGGATTTTTTGTCTCCCTCGGCTGGGAGGTCGTACAATCGGCAGTACATCAGATTCTGAATCTGATTATCCTGGTTCGAGTCCAGGCCTCCCAGCCAAATTTCAAATAGCGCTATTTTCCCGAACATATTTGAGCGGATTAAACATGCGGATTTCGGAACTTCGCTGCGGGGGAATATCTTAATTCCTAAATTATTCTCTCAACACGCGTCACATCACCCGATTAGATGCGTTTCGGTCATGCTTGTTTGTCAGAACAACCGGGCATGACTTTTTCAATCTCCACAAATCGCGGGAAGCAATTGACAGCTCCGCGTAC
>Ga0307478_10002671_pt1 | contig 13782 bp, 19 predicted proteins | sample atmos_gasesECM4C_2_FD_203713 | JGI IMG/M metagenome (GOLD analysis project Ga0307478, IMG submission 203713) | Hardwood forest soil microbial communities from Morgan-Monroe State Forest, Indiana, United States - atmos_gasesECM4C_05 | ecosystem: Environmental > Terrestrial > Soil > Temperate...
AAGAGCACGGCGGTGTTTTGCTCCTCGAGGTGCTCGGAGGCTTGGCATTACCACGCAAAGGCAGCCCGGGTCCTCGCTAAGAGAGCCAGAGAGCGCTGTGATCAAGATGACTATGACGATCCCGCCAGACTGTAGACCGGCCCGCCAAGCCCGTGGGAGGCTCACTGATGCGGTTTTATTGCAGATGGCTAGTCTGGTACTGGTCAGGGCCAGAGACGCACTGGCGGGCTCCGTACGCGTTCCTACGGGCAGGCCCGGGAAAACGCGGCGGCTGAACCGGAAGGAACGTGACGCGTTCATTTTGGCTGAGATCGAGGCCGTGTTGGCCGAACTGGAGTACAGGCAATGAAATCGGAATCGGACGAGGTCGAGGATACTCGGGATCGCCTAGCCATGAGGGCCGCATTTATCGGCGGAACCGTGGCCTTGGTTTTGTGGTGCGTGGTTATTCTGCATTTCGTCGTCAAGTACTGGTAGGAGGACGGACAATGAAAACTGCGTACACCCCCGAGGATATCGCTCGAGGTGCTGCTTGGTACATCAAGCACAAGGCCCATGTTGATCGGCTGTTGGAGAACCAAAAACACGAATACCCAATGTCCGGGTCAGATATCAGCCGCCCCGAGCTATGGAAGGCTGGGGGGTGGAAGTGGTTCCTGAAAAACCACATGGAGGCTCCCAATGAAACTCTGGGTTGACGCTTCCTTTACGATATCATTCCTGATTGCATGGTACATGTTCTGCGACACGCCGTATGGCTGGCAGATCATGGCGCACCCTGAGTTCGAGGGGGTGAAGATGTTCCCGCTCTGGATATTCGGGATTGCCTAGCCATGAGAGTCTGGGCTGCGATCTTGGTTCTTATCATCGGGTTCGCGATCATAGCTGCGCAGTTCGTGACTTTTGTGCATTTCGTCGTCAAGTACTGGTAGGAGCTGCCCATGGCTATTCTCAACCATGACTGGCTTGAAATTGGGGACCGGCGGTGGTGTGTCCGGTCGTTCCGCTCCGGGGGTTGCGGGCTCGACCAGTACCGCCGGACGTGCCATTGCCCGTGGGAGCCCGCGGCGGAGGCGACATGCGAGGCGCAGCGGGAGGAGAATTTCAAGGCCCAGGTAAGGGCGGCGCAGAAAGCCATAGTCCGGAGACAGAAGCGCTAGAGCCCTATGATGCCGAGCGGGATTTTGGCGATTCGATCAATGAATGCTACCGGGCCGTGAGAGAGCGCGTGGCCCGCGGCGGCAAGCCATGGGTGCCGCCTCCCAGCGACTGAGCCGGCGGGTCGGTCAGCCAAAGCGGCCATCGGCAAGGGGCTGTCCAACTGCCGGCCTTGCTTAATTCGACGACGTTGAACGTGTACGGCGTCCACCCCAGATCATTGAAATAGGTTTGCCAAGCGCTCCACTCCGGGGTTTTGGGATGGATTTCGTGCCACCCGCCCGAGGCCGCTCCGATCTCCCGAGCCCACTTGAACCAGGCATCCCCATCAAATTTCGCCATTCTCGCCTCCATCGGTTCCGCGAACCCATTTGCTCACCGCAGTTTTGGGACCCCAGATTTGTCTGAGTTCCGCGTCTGTCGGCAGACCCGGCCGCCAACCACCCTTCCGGTCGATATCTTCCGCAGTGAGCTTCGCGGGGGGCGCTGATGGGGGCGGTGGTATTTTCGGTTGCCGCCGCATCCAGCCGCTGAACGTTTTGTCCCAATCGAGCTTACGTGCTACCGGCCGGTGCGCGTTCGCCTCCGCCCATAGACGCATGGTTTCCGCGAACCCGTCGACTTGCTCCCGTTGGTAGCCCAGCTTGCTACCCTCACGGTAGTGCCTGTCGGTTGGTTTCCAATCAGGGGGAATTCTCGATCCGCAGCGTTTGTTTTCTCTCTCCCTCTCTTTCTCTCTGGACTCTCTTTCTTTCTCTCTCTCTTTCTTCTCTTCTTCAAGTAAGGAAGTACTAGTAGATAAGAAAGAAAGAATGCAAGAATCGTGCCAAGTGTCCGTTAGGGTTCGAAGAAGTGGACACTTAGCTTCGGCGGCATGCCTTTGGGCAAGCTCGAGAGCTTCCCATATCACATCATCGGCAACCCCAGCGAGTGCTAGAAGCTTATGCAATTCAGCTATTGGATGCATTGTACGGCTCTCCCGTGACTATTACGATGCATTCCTCCTCGATCACAGCCCAGCGTCCTCCCCAGGAGTCGCACAGGCAGTCATTGTGAATGATTTCAACTCGTTGCAGCCAATCGTTCACGCATTTCATGAGGTTGTCGCCGTCTTGGTTAGACCTGCGCATGTGTGCGCCTAAGACAACCTCCATGGCATACCGCCCGAGCTTGACCGGACGCACCTTCTGTTTCTGTGTCAACCATAGCGCGTTGGCCTCCTTGATCCATTTGGCGTACACGGGGGCGATGGTGACATACTTTGCGCCGGTTCCGCGGCCGCCTCGCCACAGGGCTCGGTTGCCCGTGTAACGCCAAATTCTATTGGCCGAAATTGGGAACGGCAGGATAATTTGATATGTGAGCATGCCAACTCCTCCTAATTTGGTTCTAAATTTAATTTGACACGCCGTCAAGGAAGTGCAAATTGGCGAAATTAGGGGTCCATATTTGGTTAAAGAGTGGTCACCGCGGACGCCACCGCCCCTATCTTAAACCGGAGGAGGAGGGCACCATGTGCGACTTGAACCAGCAAGGGGAATGCTGCCTCGCGTACAGCGAAGCAAAAGAACTGGCGGAGCACATCCGCCAGCATGAGTTGGCCGCAAACCTTTGGACGCGGTTGGCTGAGGGGAGTGCGGAGAGAGCGAAACGGTGGGCTGTGTCGCCTGCATTTCGTTGGGAGCCCAATGCATGAGCGAGATACTACCCGATCCCGGGCTTTACGACATTGACGAGTCGGACTACCACGCGGACCCCGCCCCGGAGCCATCCCTATCCCACTCGGTCGCCGATATCCTGTTGTCCCGCTGTCCGAAGGCTGCGTGGTGGTCGCATCCGCGGCTCAATCCGCTGTTCAAGCGGAAGGAGGACCAAAAATTTGATAAGGGCCACGCTGCCCACCGCCTGCTTCTCGGCAAGGGCACAGAGTTCAAGATCATTCAAGCTGCGGACTACCGCCCCAAGCCTGCTCAGATCGAGCGTGACACGATCCGAAGCGCTGGATTTGTTCCGATTCTGGTCCATCAATACGAAAATGCGCTGGCGATGACCAGCGAGGCGCGGCGCTTGCTTCCATCCCTTGATGGCGGAGAGCACGCATTCAACCATCAATTCGGCGAATCCGAGTTGTGTGCTCTTACCAAAGATGCGGCCGGATGCTGGTCACGTGCCCTCATTGATTTTTATGGTCACAAAACGCCGGGCGGCGTCGTATGCTGGGACTATAAGACCACGGAAGGTTCGGCCAACCCGGCGATGCTCACGCCGCACGCCTCGCGCATGGGATGGGCTTTACAGGCCGCATTCCAGGAGCGCATCCTCGTGCAGCTGACTCCAGCTTTGGCCGGCCGTATTTCGTTCCGATTCTTTGTGCAGGAGGAACATCCCCCCTATCTTTGCTCGGTCGTATCCCCGGATGGGGCGGCCATGACGCTGGCCCACAAGATGGTAGCGGCCTCCTTGGCCATCTGGTCGAAGTGCCTCAAGACCGGAGTATGGCCCGGCTATGCGCGCGTGGTCCGCCCGATAGGCGCGATCCCGAGCATCGAGACTGCCTGGATTCTACGGGAAATGGATGACGAGCTGGTCCAGCTTGCCGCAAACGATCCGTTCCTGACAAACCATGGGTGCGATGTTCTATCCCATCAGGAGGCGCCAAAGCCGGCCACTGGCAAGGGTAGCCGAGGCCCCCGAGGCAAGTACAAGCCCCGTCAGAAACGCTCCCTGGAAGCCCCGTACGCACCACTGGAGGCAGGATGACTCCGCAACGTGTCTTCACCGCAGAGCCGGCCAAGCGTGAGAGGGTGCCACTCCTGATCGGTATAGCTTCGCCCTCCGGCGGCGGGAAAACCTACTCGGCGCTGCGCTTGGCGACCGGCATCCAACGTGTGATGCCAGGAGAGGTTTGCTTGATCGACACGGAGAACCGGAGAGCGTTGCACTATGCCGACAAGTTCCGTTTCACCCACATCCCTTTCAAGCCTCCTTTCGGGCCGCTTGCATATCTCGAGGCAATCCGGTTCGCCGCCAAAAGGTCGCCGAGTGTTATTATCGTTGACTCTATGTCCCATGAGCATGTGGGAGAGGGCGGCTATCTCGATATCGCAGAAAGCACTATCGCTCGTATCGCCGGAGATGATTATGCCAAGCGGGAGCGAGCAAAGTTTATCGGCTGGGCGCACGCCGGGCCTCAGCGAACGGCTATGATCGAAGGAATCAAGCAGATCGGCGGCAACATGATATTCTGCTGGCGCGCCAAGGAAAAGGTCAAGCCTCAGAAAAACGCGCAAGGCCGTGTGGAGACCGTCGAGATGGGGCTAATGCCGATCGGGGGGGAGGAGTGGATTTACGAGATGACGTTGCAGTGTATGCTGCCGCCGCGATCTGATGGCGTTCCTAACTGGAGCAGCCAGCACGCGGGCGAGCGCATGATGATGAAGCTACCGATTCAGTTCAAGGAGGTGTTCGCGGACAACCCGCCGTTGTCTGAGGACATAGGAGAGAGGATGGCCCTTTGGGCGGCCGGCGGCACTCCAGCCCACCGCGCCGTCGAAATCGGATCGGATAACACCGTATCCGAATCGCCGCCCGATACAGCGGGGGCAGGTAGGCTCGCTATACAAACGTCCCCTGCCCCCGCTTCTGAGGAAAGTGAACAACTGATGGCAACGGAAATGGCTTTATCGACCGCCGCCTCGATAGGATTTGATGTCTTCAGGGACACCTGGAACATAACCCCCCCTGACAAACGTGCGCCATTCGTAGGTCGCAGAGCCGCGTGGATGAAGCAAGCAAAGGAAGTGGATGAAAGTCGTCTCGCTCTTGAGGATGCCAAGTCGTGACAGCACGCGCATGCGGCAACTGCTTTTATTTTGCGCCTATGGCGGGGAGTAGGACCGGAACCTGCTGCGTTGAGCCGCCGAGGGTAATCCCAATGATGCCTCCACCGACCGCAGTTCATCTGCCTGGCGCTAAGATGGAACCTATTCTGGTCCCGTTTGATCCGCCGACCTCAGCCTCTCGTCCGGCATGCCGGCATTGGGCAGTATCAACATGATAGACGCAGAATCTACCGCTCAGATCGCGCGCATAAACGAACTGTGGAGAGCTAAGATCACGGATGCTCTACAAGACAAAGAGTTGCGCAAATGGTGTGTGGAAAAATCTCTGTCTGGCGATAGTTCGCTTAGTGCTGCTGAAATATACAAGTTTATCACCACGCCGCTCGCCGATCTTCTGCAAGAGAAGTAGCGCGCTATGAAGAAACAGGACAAGCTTGGACGCTGTGATAGGTGCGGCACGGCAATCTATAAAGTCGCGAGTGGCGCTCTATGCGGCGCTTGCTATATGGATCGAGACAGGATTCACGTCATCTCGGTGAAACGGGCTGTAAGTCCGTGGTTTGAGGACGAGCTAGGCCTCTACCGGATCGTGGGAGATGCGGATTTCGTGCCTATGACCGCTAAATCGCATTGAGGCAACCGTGGACCCTTCTGTTCAAATCGCCATGATCGTGGCTGTATTTGGATTTGCTGGCCCGGTAATAATGTCCCTGGTGACGTATTGGGTTCACCGCAATGAGACCCTACGGGATTATGCGCGGCAGGATGAGGTTGCGGCGAAGCTGCTGGTTTCCAACGAGCGTGTAGCAGCTACGGCGAAGACGGCGTCCGAGGGCACTAATAGCAAGCTGGATATGATTCATACGTTGGTTAATAGCCAGATGACTGCCGCTCTGGAGTCTGAACTGGCAGCTACCCAGCGCGAATTGGCGATGATGCGGGAGGTGATTTCGCTTAAATCCGCGGCCGGACACGCACCCAACATAGAAACCCTCAGTGAAATTAAGGCCATTGAGGGTAAAGTTGTTGAATTAAAATCCAAACTATCAGATCGATTTGATCCGACTTAACCGTTGAGAGGGGCCGCGTTTGGAGCGCTGGGAGTGTTGTGAGAGGTGGCAGCTACGACAGCTGCACTGGTAGTTAGCCCGAGGCTTGATTCTATCGTTCGCGCTCCGGCCAATGCGGACACCAGAAGATTAACTATGGGAGCCGGAATGCCGAAGAATGACAGATAGGGAACGATCTTCTCGGCCAGGGCGAGCCCTATATCAACGTCCCTTTCGATTGTGGTCAGATCAACCATGACGTGTCCTCCTGTTACATTTATGATAGGAGCTGATGTATCGGCAGTGGGATGTTGCTCCGCAGGTGTAGGTGGCGATGGGCCATGGGGCGAGTAAGCGGGCATGAGAACCTTAAGAATCGTTAGGGCGCCGGCTTGCCCGGAGACCGCCTCCGGATCATACACGTGATCAGCTACGTACTTGCCTTTGGTATAGCAATTCGAGAAGCTTGCCAAGTACGGGTCATTTATGGGCTTATTCAGGTAACCCCAACCGTTGAAGCCTTCCCAGTTGTACGCCGCCTGGCTGACTGATGTTGGCGCCTTGACCCCGCGCAGAGCATCAACAGCTCCCGCGACGAAATCCGGGAAGGGACCGCGGCCTGCGGGAACTTCAGTCGTTACGCGATCGAGTGGTTGCCCATTGCCGAGATATCGATCAGCGCCGCCTCCGGCCTCCATTTGATCCGTGATGCCGACGTACCACCAATATTCAGGGGTGCCCCATACGGCCGTGGAAGCGGCTTCGTAGGTTGTTTGGTGCGCCTTCATGGATGCGCAGATTCTGTTGAGTTCCGCCATGTGTTCCGGAGATGGAACAAGGCGGTTCCACAGTTCGACATAGTGAGGAGCCAACATCTCGTATGCCGGGATCACAAATTGTCCTCCCAGCCGATGCATTGTGCCAAGCAATTGGCGCCGCCCGCATAAAAAACATTAGCGCCTTCGATCAGAAAGTTGCCGGAGAATAAATTGCCTGTGCCGATCGTTCCAATGGCGCACCATGCAACTGGATTTGTCGCGCTTGAGTAGCCGGCATAGTTGGCATTTGGCGCTAATGCTGCGTTTTGCGCGGTCGCGCCGACAGACAGTACAAACCAAATAGCTCCGGCAGTTGAGGGCGCGAATGTCGAAATAGCCGTAGATGTCCCGGTGAATGTTGTTGTGTTAAATGTCCCGCTTGCCCCGCTGTTTATGGTAGGGAGCGCCGTATTGGGAGCTGAGCCGGTCAGCAGATATTGCGCTCGCCGCCCATTTTGGGATGTGCGTTGCAATTTGGTGGTCGCGCCGGCAATGTCTGTAGTTACCCACCCGACACGCGCCTTTTTTGCATAGTTCGCCGGCATTGTAGGAGCCGTTGCACTAAGAGAGAGCAGAGCGGCGTTAGCTCCAGACAGGGTATTTTGGATCACCCATACAGAATAGAATTTGTTGGTAGCCACCGCGCCGGTATCCAAGCCATTCACACCCGCCGTCCCTGTCGCCGCAACCACGTTAACCGATGTGGCCGTTGTGTAGTTGGTTCCGTCAAAGAGCGTGATAGCGTCTGCGGTAACCGTCACTTGCGTGTCCGAGGTACACGTGACTTCTAAGTTGCTGAATGTGCTCTTTACCAACCCGGGCGCGCTTAGAGCTGTGGGCACTACATCAACTACGAAGCCTCCGGCACCGGAATTGAGAGAAGCAATCGGGGCAGCCGTGTAGTACATGCCGGCCACCAGATCGCTCGACCCGACGGCAGTCTGCCCGTTGTTTTTGTAGGCGTTTAGCGCTCCGAGACTGGCCGCATTAATCGTCACCGCACCAGTGGAGGTCTGGGCCTGCTTCCATGCAAATATCGGCGCGCCATCAAGGTATGCGCTCGGCGTTAGAGTGTTGGTGATAGGCGTAAGGATAACGGCATTGGACCCAGATGCCGTGCAATAGATAATGCCCATATTGGCTACGGCGCCAAACTGCTGATCCAGCGTTGACATGTTGTCGGTGGGGCCAAGGGCACCGAATGATGGGATTGGGAGCGGCATTACACTACCGGGAAGCCTCTAGCATTGAAGTAGGCAAACATTCTATCAAATTCTGCGTGCAGGTCAGTCGCGACAAGGGGTGGAGTGACAGGCAAGGCGTGAGACACCTCCAGCCTCTCGACCGTTGCAGCAAGATCAGTCGGAGAGATTCCGGATGGAAAATGAAACTTAGAGCCATCCGGGGCGGTTATGATTCCGCTCCCGTCATTCTTAAACATGATAGTCGCATCCGTCATGCCAACGCCTCAAGGATAGTGGAGCAGCTTGGGAACATATCCGCTTGCCATAAGCGCCGCCCCCGCAGTGTTAGGGTGGATGCCGTCCATCGTAATACGACCAAGATCAACGCGCCATTTGCCTGAATTAGGCGAACTCTCGACCTTAGAGGCAATGTCGAAACAGGCAGTCAGGAAAGGAAACCCGGCACGGCAGCCGGTGTTGTAATCGACGCGGTCCTGCTCCTGGTATCCCGTGGCTGCAATTGTCTGCTCTGCCAGCGTCGTCCATTTCCCTGTTGAGGATCGGTCACGCATAGTGAAAGCAATCGCAAAAGTTTGAGAACCCGGGAAAGCGGCCTGAGACCAGCCGGCGATAGTCTGCGCATTTGTAACCATATCGTGGGTGGCGCGAGAGACAAAGTCATTGACGCCCAACGCATTGACGCTGGCGCTGGCGTACTTAAGCAATGATCTTCGCAGCGCGTTGCCCACCGATGTAATGATAGTCATAGCCTCTCCGGATCGGGCGAATTTCATATGTGCAAAGTTCATTCCCAGACTGCGCGACACGGGGCCAACGTTGCCATAGTGATCCATGGGTTGCCATCCGGCGCCCCATTCGATGCTATCGCCCCAAGAAACAAAGGTCGGTAGCGAAGTCTCTCCGAGCACGGCGATAGGTGGCACAAAACCGTTGGTTGCCGTACCGTTACCGCCGGGGCCTCCCATGGTGCTATCCGGGAGGTCCGCGCAGGCACACACATAGAAGCTGTCGCCCCAGCGTCCATTCGAAAACATGATATTCTGGTATGGGATTCCGCAAGGCGATGTTAGATGGAAGTGCACCCAGCCCGGGACGCCCGGCTGGATCGGAGTAGGCAGAGTCAAATAATCAGAGAACTGTATAGACAAGTCGGGAAGCGTGGTTGACGGCACGCCGCTGAACAGAAGCTGCGAGAACGTTCCCATCGGGTACTCTACCGACCCGGTGTAGGTCACTGAGCATCCGACAGGGTGTTCATCGGTGATAAAGTTCTGAGCTACCACGCGCAAGCGCTGCAAGCCGGGCTGGAACGTGTAGAAGACCGATCGTGAGTTGGCGCTATGCGCATTTTTGTCGAATGCATCCAGCAATTGGTTGCGTGTGGTCACAACCCCTTCGTAGGCCACTGTGCTGGATACAAACAGCATCGCATAAATAAACGCAATGCAACACTTGCGTGCCACAGAGCCAAGGATTTTGGCGATCTCTTCCAAAGCTTGCCGCAGCCGCTCGATCTCGTCAGCCGCCTCCTCGTCCAACTCGTCGTGAGCGTAACCACCTCTGGCCCGCTCCCGTAGTCTTTCCGTCAGGTTCATCTTAGAATACCAAAACCCGCATGCCGGACGTTACAGTAACCTCGAGCGATCCGTTGACTGGCGTTCTCGTCCTTGTAGACGTAGTTCCGTCGGGATTAAACGTGACTATCAAGGCCGATGGGACGCTCGTCCCAAGCTGGATCGAGACCTGCTCAGTAGGCACCGTGATCGGCAGGTACTTGGTCTGGTCCCAGATAGGTTGGCCAATCCAGAACATCAGCATGTATTTCCCGTTGGAACGCTGGAACAGCATAGTCTGCGGCACGGCCGCGTTGCCGCTCTTATATGTCACCGTGTAGTTGAGGGGAACCAGCGGATACGGCGCCGACGGATCGGAGAACAGCTTTATGAGGTTCCCCATCGCCACGCCTTGCGGCTTGGGGTTGCCGTTGTAGTCAAAAAATACTCCGTATCCTGCATTCCCGCATATGCATTGCTCGCCATCTGCAACCTGGTGCCAATAGGTACGCTCGAATCCCGTTGGATTGCTCGGCATCGGACCGCTGCCTGGGCCATTAGCGAGGTTAAGCATAGTCGCTGCCACCCGCGGAAGATAGGTTGTTATGACCGAGTTGGGAGCACACGGCGGGACATGCTCTCCCGGCACCTCCCCGGGCTGACACGTGCGCAAGCCGTACTCGGTCGCCCAACTCGGCATGCCCGGGAATAGCTGTACCGATTGGCGGTAGTAAGCGTAGAGCCAGCCAGGGGCTTCAGGGTTGGTCGCGTGGTTATAAGGATGCCAGTTCCCAAAGTTCGCAATGCCGACGAATGTCTTGCATCCCAGGCTCAGCCAGTATTTTGCGTTGGTTGTCGTAAATGACGGGCCGACTACCGGGAGAGAGGAAATAGCCGGGTTGGCATCGCTCCTGATCGCATTCCAAAGCAAGCTTTGATCGGCTACAATGGTAGCACACCCCTCGTACTTGTCTGCTTCGTTCTGGCCTTCGGCCTGCGCCCACGGACCGGTTGCTGCAAAATGATTGTCAATGCCGGGCTGAGTGTAGCCGGTAACAGTATCGAGCTTGAACCCCAACATGTTTTCCGTTTTCATCCGCAGGTTGAATTCGGTAACATGAGTGCCGCCATCACCTGCCGGAGCAGCCGCGCCCACACGAAGACAGCGGACCGCCGCTGCTTTTACAGCGGGCAACGTCACGTCGAAGAATTGATTATTATGAGGGGTGCCATTATCATTATTCTGCCCGTCAGGGTAGTTGTAAGGATAAAACTGCGGCGTATGCGAATTGTGATTTGGGAAAATTTCGTTGTGCACGTTCAAGCACTGCGAAGCAGCCATTTGATCCGCCGGGAGCGGCGTCACTTGTGCCTGTGCTGTCAAGGCCAACAGAGGTACGATTGCCGGTGCGATTAGCAATTTATTCATTTTCTACTCCTTGTTCATTGGACTAGCAGATCGATATTAGCGAGAACCGGCGGATAATCCATCGGTGCATTCACTGGAAGGAATTTTATGGTATTCGTTCCCTGCACCAGATTGCCGATCGGCACGTTGATGACTGGTGTAAAGAATGCTTGGTAAAACCCACCTGTGTTATTACTCATTGCTGCTATTTGCGCGGCTGTCGGATTTACCGTCGCCCAGGAGCCGCCGTTTATTTGGTAGCTGATGCCCCACGTCGCGTCAGGAGTGTGATCGCTAGCATTGAACCATGTGTTGAATGTTAGCGTTGCAGATGTCGCTCCAGAAAGGTTCACGTTCTGGAACGACAGAGACGGGATAAGCGTGATAGGATCGTACATTCCGGCAGCGGGGCCAGTGGAACCATCCAGCAGCAGGTACCCAAGATTTATCGCGGGGATGGGAGTTGGATCGCCAAGGTAGCCCGTAAAGGTTGACGTAGTGGTGTTGTCTGGGATTTCGTACGCCCTAACCATAGGAAGCGACGGACCATCGAACCCGATATTGTCCCAATGGAAGACAGCGTCCGGACCATAACCGTACTTAATCGACGCGTGATTTCTCGCATCTACATGCACATAAGCTCTACTAAACGGAAGGCTGATGCTCGCTTGATACAGTAGCTTGTAGTTCGGGAACGTCACGTTATCAGTAGAGAAATCGGACCCGTAAACGCTAATTTGGCTCTGCGATAGCTGAATTTCAAAGTGATTAAGCGAGCCGACAGCCGTTTGAACACATCCGCCATTCGCGGAACTATAGGTCGGCGTCAAAATCGTCCCCACGTAATTGTTGTAGACCATGACATTATATGGGGCGGCAGACGTGTTATCGTTACATGTGTTCCCGAATTTTACTATGATCGCATTCTGCGGGAGCGGCCCGACCTCGAAGTTGTTGAATTCCCGGTACGTTGACGCTGGGACGGGCTGGTCTGTAATGGCGATCTGAGGGTATCCACCAAGTGGTTGGCTGACGGCATTGACATCGAATTCAATCTTGCCCGTACGCCCAACAAAGTCGAATGGCTGGAGAATCATGTACGAGTTGTTGCCGAAAGGCTGAATAGAAACAGCGGTCATCAGCTGCGCCGTCTTGCTGCCGCTCGGATCGCAAATCAAAGTGTCGTGCGGTGAATATACGTTCGTTTGGGTGAAGGTAGAGCGACACGCTGGGATGGGCGCAACGAGCTGCGGGTTGAGTGCGCCATTGCCCGCAGAAATCTCACTAGATAATCTTGATGCGGTCCATTTGGCGGGGTCAAGGTCGCCCCCGCGGCCATTGTTGAGCGAAGGTCCCTCATTGAAGGTTTCGCAGAATGCAGGCGCACTCAAACTACAACCTGCAACCGGTGGAGGATTTGTAGTTGAACTCGTTATAGTGACAGTAACGGACTTCGTAGTCGTTCCTCCAGCTCCTGTGCACGTCAAAGTATACGTTGTGGGCGATGTTGTAATTGGCTCAGTCTGCGTCCCACTTAGATTACGCCGGCCACTCCAGCCGCCGGACGACGTGCAACTCGTGGCCCCAGTAGTTGACCACGTTAGAGTCGGCTTAGCCGTCAAAGTGACAACAGGAGGAGGTGGCGGCGGTGCGACATTCCCAGGATAGGCGTTGTTCGATCCTGGCAAAACCGGCACGCCGCCGGGAACGTTACCGAGAACAATATTGACGTTGGAAGTGATCATGGGCTGGTCTGATCCAAGCTGCACAACATTGGTGCCCGCCACGAGATCGGTAACAGGAATCGTAACGGCAAACGTGCGCCACGTGCCCATAAGCTGGTCCGGATATGGCCACGGCGCCGAGTGCGCGTGTCCGTTCACGATGACATTCAGCGTCGTCGCGTTCGGGGCGGTTATGTGATTGAAATTAAACAGAACACGCACAGCCGCTGGATTCGGGTTGGCCGGAACGTTGAGAACATTCCAGCTCGCGGTCTGACCTGCGCCAGAGAACTTCCCGAGGTCCATCGTGTTTAGGGTCGCGTTGACCTGCCCGACGTCCAGGGCATCGTAGCTGAAATCGCGATACGTAAACGGACCATCGAACGCCAAGTTGTCCCATACGAAGGTGTGGTTAGCCTGCGACGGCGCGAGGCCTTTGTCAGCGTTGTAATGCACGTCCTCCAGCCAGACCAAGCCGCGCGTGAACTTCAGGTTAGCGTTAGTCAGAGAGGCGATTTTCCGCAGCGCGGTCGAGCCTGCGTCCGAAGCATAGATGTCGATTTCGCTCTGGTTGATTTGAATTTCAACGTGGTTCAAAATCCCCGACCCGTCGGCCGGTGCGATCACGCAATCCAATATGTTGAGCGTAAGAGGAGGGTTCGATGCGACGCCGTAGTCAGTGCCTTGGAAATTGGCGTCTTCCATGACGTAGCCGCGGGAGACAAGAGCCGAGTCCACCGTCCATCGGGGCATATTCACGTTGTTCGCATTCGGGCACAGACCCTGATTCCCTGCGGGGGCGGCGTTGCCAAACCTAATGCCAAGCCCATTCGCCGGCAGCGTCTGCCACGTGTCGAAGTGACTGAACGGTGCCGGGATCGGCAAGTCAGACATCCAAAATTCCGGCCACGCCGCATGAGTTCCGTGCGAATCATTTGACACGTCAAACGACACGGTTCCCGTTCGTCCCGCAAAATCGAACGGCTGCTTGGGATACATGGCCAACGTCGTTACGTTGCCGCCCT
>Ga0307478_10002673_pt1 | contig 13780 bp, 10 predicted proteins | sample atmos_gasesECM4C_2_FD_203713 | JGI IMG/M metagenome (GOLD analysis project Ga0307478, IMG submission 203713) | Hardwood forest soil microbial communities from Morgan-Monroe State Forest, Indiana, United States - atmos_gasesECM4C_05 | ecosystem: Environmental > Terrestrial > Soil > Temperate...
CATGCACGGGAGGTCGCCGCTGCGGTTGATCGCGGCCTGGAAACTCTCGTTTCCGGCGACCTCTCGCCGTATTTCGCGGCACGGTTTCGCGCGCGAGTTGCTGCCGAGCGCATCACGCCCCGCTCGAACTGGATGCTGTGGGCGCCGGTCGCCGCTAGTGTGCTGGCGGCCGGTGCCTTGCTTCTCATAGTGATGATTCGTTCGCCGCAGCAGCAGACTCCGAGCGCGGCCCTGGTTGAGGCTCCCACGATCCCGTCGAATCACCTTGGCGCCACCGAAAGTCTCCATGCGCCTGTACCGGCGAGAGTTTTTCTTCAGGGCACGGTTTTAGCCACGCCGCACCACGCGAAGGGCTCGAGGGCTTTTAATAGTGAGATTCTGGTTCCTCCCGGCCAGCTTGCCGCCGCCATTCAATTGCGCGACGCGGTGTATCGCGGCCATGTGGATGGTGAGCAACTTGCAGCCGCCGAGACGCAAATCGCGAAGCCTCTGGAAGTGCAGCCCATCGAGATTGCTCCGCTCGATTTCTCGGACGCCGATTCAGCGGGCAACGAGCCCACGCGCTTCTGAACGAAAACGTCCCGGACGGCGTCTCTTGTACATGAAGGGAAAATTCCAGCTCATCAGGAAGGATTGGACGAATGAAAAACCAACGGATTCTCGCAATAGCCTTGCTCGCTCTATTTACGCCGATCGGCCTCAAGGGGCAAGAGAAACAGAACACGGGGAATCCTGCCGCTAGGTCTCCGATAGCATTCAGGGTCCAGGTGGTGCTGACAGAGCTCGACGGAGCGAAGAAAATGAGCAGCATGCCTTACACAATCCCTTTCGCAACACTCTACCCCGAGGAAAGAACGGTTTCCTCAATACGCGTCGGAGTTCGTGTGCCGGTTGCATCCACGAATTCAAAAACCGGCGAAAACTCGATTCAGTACATCGACATCGGCACAAACATTGACGCCAGAATCCGGAACGCAGACCCCGACAGGTACATCTTGGACCTGACCGTCGAACGGTCTTCGTTGTACATCAGGCAAGACAACAAAGAAGGCAAGACCGAGGGCAGGGAATGGGTTCCCGGCGATCCGGCTCCCGGCCATGAGCCATTGATCCATGAATTCCGAGGAAACGTTATGCTGCTCTTGCGCGATGGCCAGACAGGTGAAGCTACCGTTGCCACCGACCCATTGACAGGCCACACCATGAAAGTTGAACTCACGCTGAACGTTGCGAAATGAGAGCAGAACTAGTTGACCCCGAGCGTGGCTCGCAGCGCCGATTCCAAGTTCTCGAAGCGGAATTTGAATCCAGCGGAGATGAGACGTTCAGGCTGGACGCGCTGGCTCGAAAGCAGCAGCGCGTCCGCCATTTCGCCGAGCGCCAGCCGCAGGGCGAAAGCTGGGGCGGGAAAAATCGCGGGGCGGTGGAGAACTTTCGCCAGGATTCGCGTGAATTCGGTATTCTGCACGGGATTCGGCGCCACCACGTTGACGGGGCCGCGAAGCTGGTCATTCGCGATGGCAGCGCGAATCGCTCCCACGACATCATCAAGCTCTATCCAAGACATCCATTGAGTCCCGCTGCCCAGCCGGCCGCCCGCTCCTAGCTTGAACGGCGTCAACATACGCGGCAAAGCCCCGCCTTTGGCCGAGAGAACAATACCGAAGCGCACGATTACGGTGCGAACGCCGACTGCCTCGGCGCGCAGTGCTTCGGCTTCCCAGCCGTGTGAAAGAGCAGCTATGAAATCGCCACCGCTGGCACTCGCTTCCGTCAGGACTTCATCGCCGCGGCTGCCGTAATAACCAATGGCGGATGCAGAAATGAACACGCGCGGCCTTCGCTGAAGTTTCGCCAGAGCGTCCACCAGCACACGCGTTGAATCCACGCGGCTGCTGCGAAGGACTTTCTTGCGCTCCGCCGTCCATCGGCTATCGCCTATCCCGGCGCCATTCAGGTTCACCACTGCGTCTGCGCCCTCCATCACCGTTGCGTCAATCGCTCCAGAAGCGGGATCCCAGCGGATATCACCGGCAAGTTGCCCGCTGCCGGGACGCGCGAGGCGTGCGACATCGTTGTTCTCGGCGAGAAGTGCGCTTCGGAGTGCGGTGCCTACCAATCCTGTTGCGCCGGAGATTACGATCCTCATGTCGAGTCTTTCCTCACGCGCTTCTTCACGAAGCGCCTCTTTGTGTTTGTTTACCCTACGACCTGGCAGCTCAACGCGTCAAGCGCCGTGAGCTTGCCGGGTGGGATAGAATGGACGCCTTCCTGCGAGGCGAGAATGAATCATTGGCTGCGATGGTTCGGTGTCGTGACGATTGTGACGGGCTCGGTCCTTCTCTTCGCTGTGGCAACCGGCGGAGTAGCTGGAGACAGTGGGATTCGCGGCTTCTTTCCCGCACACGTGGAAGCCGAACGCAACCTGGAACAAAAGCTACAGGCGATTCCAGACGCGCAGCGCGCCGAAGCCAATCTTCGGCGACTTACGAGCGAGCCTCACATGGCGGGCACGGAAGCGAGCCACTGTGTCGCCGAATGGCTGCGCGACCAGTATCGCAGTTTCGGTTTCGACGCCGAGATCGTCAGCTATAGCGTGTGGTTGGCGCAGCCTCGGGAAGTGAAGCTTGAGCTTATTGCGCCAGAAAAGAAATCGCTCGCAACGCGAGAGCAGCCATTCGAAGGCGATAAAGATACTTACGACGAGCGTGCCGTTGTCGGCTTCAATACCTATTCACCGTCTGCGGATATCACCGCCTCTGTGGTGTATGTGAACTACGGAACGCCGGAGGACTACCAGCAGCTCGCCTCGATTGGCGTGAGCGTGGAGGGCAAAATCGCCATCGCGCGTTACGGGCACAATTACCGCGGCATCAAGACGAAGCTTGCCGAAGAGCACAAGGCCATCGGATTGATCATTTACTCTGATCCTCAAGACGATGGCTATGTCGCGGGCGATGCGTATCCGCGAGGGCCCTGGCGTAACATGACCGCCATTCAGCGCGGCTCCGTGCTCTACACGGAGATTTATCCGGGCGATCCGCTTACTCCCGGCGTCGGCGCCACGGCAGATGCCAAGCGCCTCGCGCCCTCTGAGGCCGCGAATATTGCGCACATTCCCACAATGCCCGTCAATGCGCAGGATGGCGCTGCCATTCTGGCGAATCTGGGCGGCCAGCACGTTCCGCGCGGGTGGCAGGGAGGATTGCCGTTCACGTATCACGTTGGCCCTGGCGATGCCGAGGTGCACATGAAGTTGGTGATGGACTACCAGCAGCGGCCTATCTACGATGTGATCGCGAAGCTTCGCGGAACAAGCGACGGCGAGTGGGTCGTGATGGGGAACCACCACGACGCATGGGTCTTCGGCGCCGTGGATCCGAACAGTGGAACATCCGTGATGCTTGAAACGGCGCGCGCGCTGGGCCAACTGGTTCGTTCTGGATGGAAGCCGCGACGCACAATTGTGATGTGCGAATGGGATGGCGAGGAGCCTGGACTTCTCGGGTCAACGGAATGGGTGGAAGAGAATGGGTCGGAACTCCAGGCAAAAGCGGTCGCGTACATCAACACCGACGTTGGCGTCGCCGGCCCCAACTTCGGAGCCTCCGCGACACCGTCGCTGAAGCCATTCGTGCGCGAAGTGGTGCGCGAAGTGCAGGACCCGCGGTCTGGGAAAAGCGTGTATGAAACTTGGCGCGAGCGCCTTGCGCAGGCAAGGGAGCATCCGAGCGGGGTCGCGCGGCCGGAGCCTGCGGCGGATGCTTCCGGAGACGTGCCTCTCGGTGCGCTCGGCGCCGGCTCGGATTTTTGCCCTTTCTTCGATCACGCCGGGATCCCTTCGATGGATGTCGGTTTTGGCGGCGATTACGGCGTGTATCACGCCCTCTATGATGATTTCTATTGGATGAAACACTTCGGCGATCCAACATTTGTTTATCACGCCACTCTCGCGCGAATTCTGGGAACCGTGGTGCTGCGGCTCGACGAAGCGGATGTTCTGCCGTTTGATTATTCCGGCTACGCCGCGGAAATCGGCCGCGCGGCCGGCGATCTTGTTGCGCGCGCCCGGTCGCAGAGCCAGGATGAGGCAAAGCTGAAGCCCATCGCCGACGCGGCGGCGGAACTTTCGGCTGCGGCTGACCGCGCTGCGAAGGCGCTGCAGTCCGCGAGCGCTGCGCCAATGGACGCGCCGCGGGAAGCAAGAATCAATCGAGCGCTGGTCACTGTCGAGCAGGCCTTTCTCGCACCGGAAGGGCTCGCTGGGCGGCCCTGGTACAAGCACACGATTTACGCTCCTGGCAGCTATGCGGGCTATGCGTCGGAAGTGATGCCCGGGGTCAGCGAATCTCTCGATCGCAAAGACGCCGCAACGTTGCGGCGCGAAGAAGACTCGCTTATAGCCGCGTTGCGCCGCGCTGCCGCGCGCCTCGACGATGTAACGCGTCTCGCCTCAGGAATCTAGCTACATCCGGCTATGCCGGGATAGAATGATGGCGATGCGCGTGCGCGTCCTTTTTTTTGGCCGGCTCAAGGAAATCACCGGCGTCGCGGAAGAAGATGTCGAAATCTCGGAAGGCGCTCGCGTGGAAGACCTCTTTGAGCGCTACGGCCGGCGCTTCCCGAAACTCGCTGAATTCCGCCCGTCCATCGCCGCCTCGGTGAATCAAGAATACGCCGCATGGCGCGCGCCGCTCGCCGTGGGCGACGAAGTGGCCTTTCTGCCGCCCGTCAGCGGTGGCGCGCCGGTTGCGCTCGCGGAGGACAACTTTCAGCTCGTGCGCGACGCGATTCGGACGCGGGAGATCGTCGAAAGCCTGAAAGCGCCCGAAGATGGAGCGGTCACGGTGTTCGACGGCTTTGTGCGCAACAGTTTTCGTGGCCAGCGCACGCTCTATCTTGAATATGAGGCCTACGAACCGATGGCCCTCGCGAAAATGCGCGAAATCGGCGCGCAGATACACGTGCAATTTCAGGTGCACCGGCTCGCCATCGTTCACCGCCTGGGCCGGCTCGAAATTGGGGAGACAAGCGTGCTAATTGCCGTCAGCTCCGCGCATCGAGCCGCTGCGCTCGACGCTTGCCGCTACGCCATTGACACACTAAAACGCTCCGTGCCCATCTGGAAGAAAGAATACTTCGCTGGCGGCGCGGTGTGGGCCGAAGGCGAAGTTGCCTCGCAGGAAGCCATTTCCCGCCGGGATGAATCTATTCCTTAGATGAACAAACACCACGCAGCCTTTTGCGCTCTGTTGGCCGGGGCGATCTTCGCGGCTTCGTTCGCCGTCTCACTGTGCGCGCAGGACCCCAAGCAGCGGGGCCGCATCCGCGTGCAGGTGAACCTAGTGGATATTCTCGCGAGCGTAATTGACGCGAACGGCCGTCCCGTGCCCGATCTCACGCAGGACGCATTCGAGCTCTCCGAAGAGGGTGTCCCGCAGAAAATCGAACGCTTCGAGGCGGAAACAAACCGCCCGCTCGACCTCGCTTTGATGGTGGATTCGAGCATGAGCACGTTCAAGGACCTGAAATTCGAGAATGAAGCGGCGGCGCATTTCATTCGCCAGGTCGTTCGCCCGGGCGACACGCTCGCCGTCTTCGAGTTTTCCGATTCCGTCACACAACTCTCCGAGTTCACCGCGGACGTCCCGAAGCTGCAAACGGCAGCGCGAAAAATCTCCGCCGGCGCGGGAACGTCCATGTACGACGCGGTTGTGCTCGGATCGAACACGCTGAAACGGCAGCCCTCAGGACGCCGGCGCGCGATTGTGCTGGTCACCGACGCGGGTGAGACCACAAGCGTCTACAAGTTCGAGGACGCTCGCCGCGCCGCCATCGCCTCGGAAGCTCTGCTCTATTCGATCGTTATCCGCCCCGTGAAAAACGAAAGCGGCCGCAACACCGCCGGCGAACACGCGTTGATCACGATCACGGACAGCACGGGTGGAGCGATGTTCATTCTCGATGAAATGGATCAGATGGAAGCCATGTACGACCGCATTGACCGCGAGCTTCGCACTCAATACTTGTTGGGCTATTATCCTTATCCGTTGCCGCCTTCGGGCAGTCATCGACATGTGGAAGTGAAAGTGAAGACAGGTGACACGGTGCGCTACCGCAAGGAATATTTCGCGTCAACTACGCCCTGAGATCATGTCCTAGAAGCCGGTAAAATGAACGCATTTCTCGATGTCGCCGTCGAAGCAGCGCGCGAAGCAGGCGCTATTCTTCTTGCCGATTACGATCGCCCGAAGAGGATCTCCTACAAAGGGGAAGTGGACCTTGTCACCGAGTCCGACAAACGATCCGAGGCCGTCGTCGTGGCGCGGCTGCGAAACCACTTTCCTCACCACGCGATCGTCGCCGAAGAGGGCGGCGAGCAAGACATCAATGGCACTGCCGGCGCGCGCTACCGCTGGCACGTCGATCCGCTCGACGGCACGACGAATTTCGCCCACGGCTACCCTTGCTTCGCAGTTTCCATTGGTCTCCTCGAAGAGGGCGAGCCGCTCGTCGGTGTCATATTCAATCCGATCAGCGCTGAGCTGTTCACCTCCGTGCGCGGCGAAGGCGCGTACCTGAATCAGAAGAGAATCTATGTCTCGCCCGTCGAAACTTTGTCGAAGGGCTTGGTGGCGACTGGATTTCCCGTGCACAAAGTACGGACGAGCACGAACATTCGATATTACTGGGAATTCACGGTTCGTTCGCACGGCGTGCGCCGCGATGGCTCCGCCGCGCTCGATCTTTGCTCTGTAGCCTGCGGGCGATTCGACGGCTTCTGGGAATTCGGCTTGAAATCATGGGACACGGCAGCGGGCATGCTGCTCGTGCAAGAAGCGGGCGGAAGGGTCACGGATCTTTCCGGCCGGCCGTATCGTCCGGGCGACCGCGAGATCCTCGCTTCGAATGGGCGCATCCACGCTGAGATGCAGCAGGTGGCTGCCGATATCGTCGAGGTTGCCGCCAAACACGAACCATGAGCAATTTGTTGCGGCAAACTGTAACGCGTAGTAGATTGAAAATGGGTGCGGCCTGCCTGCGTTGAACCGGGTGGGCGCCCATAGAAGGCCGAATGGAGCTGTTCCTCAACATCCTGTGGCTCTTCATCGCTTTTGGCCTGCTCGGTTTGTGGCGAACGCGATGGGCGCACCAGCAACACCTGGCGCAGCGCGATCCTCTTCGCGAATGGACCGCGTTTTCCTGCACGCTCGTCCTGCTCTTCTTCGCAGTCTCGCTAAGCGACGATCTTCGCGCCGAGATCGTGTTCGTAGAGAAATGTTCTTCCGACCGCCGCCAATCTTTGGTGATGGCATGCCCGCACCAGCCGGAAGCCGCCGCGGCGATGCATTCGGGGGCGCCCGCGTCTGTGCCTCAGCTTCATACTTTCCAGGTTCTTTTTGTGGTCTCGGCGCTCTTGCATCGCACCGACACCACTGCTGCGCCGGTCGTTCCCAGCGACGCGCAGCGCGGCCGCGCTCCTCCTTCATTTATCCTATAGTCCGATTCTTTTCTCTGGCGCCAGCGCCAGTCCACTCCCATTTTGAATGTGGCTCAGGGCCATGCAGGTGATTATGAATTACAGCGAGACGCAATTCGTTTGCGAGTGCGACCCACGCTACCGCGGCGGGATAGGACGGGAGTAAGCATTGTGAATTCGGTACTGCCAGCTATCGTATTGATGCTCGCGCTCTTGAACGCGGCGTGCAGCTCGGGCGGCGCGGGGACGCAGGCGCCGCCTTCGGGGACGAATCCGCAAACAACCGACTACGTCGCGCCGGACACCAAGGTCATCCAGACCATGACGCTAAAGGCCAGCACGATTCCGGAATACCTCGACCTGCCTGCCCACATCGAGGCGGATCCAACCCGCGTTGTTCACGTTTTTGCGCCTGCGGGCGGCCGGATCACTCAAATGAAGGTTCGGCCGTGGGATCGGGTGGAGAAGGGGCAGACGCTCGCGCTGCTGGAAAGCAGTGATCTAGCGCGGGCGGTTGCGGAGTACCACAAGGCTTTGGCTGACAATGAAGTGAAGCAGAAACAGCTTCTGCGAGCGGAGGATTTACTCTCGCATCACGCCATCGCGGAACGCGACTACCAACAGGCGCAGGGTGACGCGCAAATAGCTCACGCAGAGCTGGAGTCAGCGCGCGAGCAAATCCGCGTATTCGGCATGGATCCCGATCTAGCAACGTCGGAACTCCGCGTCGCCGCGCCGCGTTCCGGCATCGTGCTGGACATCGGCGCAGCTCCCGGCGAGTTCTCGAAATCGCTAGACGCGCCCCTTCCGCTTTGCACCGTCGCGGACATCAGCGAGATTTGGGCGCTGGGTGAGGTCTACGAGAAAGATTTCACCACGGTGAAATCGGGAGAACCGGCTGAGGTCACGCTGAATGCTTATCCGGAACAGCATTGGAGCGGCCGCGTCGGCGTGGTTTCAGACGCCGTGGATCCCACCACGCGCACCCTGCGCATTCGCGTTGTGCTCAATAACCCCCAGGTGCGCATCAAGCCCGCGATGTTTGGCCGTATTCGAGTGCTGCGCTCGTCCGCGCAGGGAATTCTGGTTCCTGCCGCAGCTGTGATCCGCGAAGGAACCGACGCCTACGTGTTCGTCGCCAGGGCCAACGGCCACTACGAGCGCCGCAAAGTTCAAATTGGCCGGGCCTTCGACGACTCGCTCGAGATTGCGTCTGGCCTCAGCGCCGGCGACACCATCGTCTCCCAAGGGGCGCTCCTGCTGCGCGCTGCGTCGCAGGGCTAGATTTTCATGCGCAACTTCGTCGCCTCCTTGCTGCGTTTCCGCCCCTTGATGGTCGTCGCACTCGCGGCCTGGCTCGGCGCCGGGGTTTACATGTTCCTCCGGTTGGACATCGAAGCATACCCGGATCCCTCTCCTCCCCTGGTCGAAGTGATCACGCAGAATCCTTCCTGGTCGGCCGAGGAAATGGAGCGCCAGGTAACGCTGCCCGTGGAAACGGCGCTCTTTGGAATTCCGCGGCTCGAAGGCGTGCGCTCCATCAGCATCTTCGGTTTGAGCGACGTGAAGCTGTATTTCAGTTACGGCAGCGACTACTACTGGGACCGCCAGGAGGTTCTGAACCGCTTGCAGCTCATTACGCTTCCGGCGGGCCTTTCTCCGCAATTGTCGCCGTGGTCCCCGGTCGGAGAAATCTATCGCTATCGGCTTGTCGGCCCGGGCGTGAGCCTCAACGAATTGAAAGCGACGCAAGAATGGTTCGTGACGCGCGAAATGAAGCAGGTGTCCGGCATCATCGACGTGACCGGCTTCGGCGGCAGCACCCGGCAGTACATCGCGGAGGTTGATCCGCGCAAACTGCTGCAATACAACGTCACGTTGCCGCAGGTGGTGGCGGCGATCGGCTCGGGCAACGCCAACGCAGGCGGAAACTACCTGACGATGGGCAGCCAGAGCATAAACGTGCGCGGACTTGGCCTCCTTCGTTCGGTGGCGGAAATGAAGGATGTGATCGTCACGGAGCGCAACGGCGTGCCCGTCTTCCTGCGCGACGTCGCGGACGTCCATGAAGGCTTTCAGCCGCGCCTTGGGCAGGTCGGCGTAAATCACGATAACGACACCGTGGAAGGGATCGTCCTTCTGCAGCGCGGCGAACAATCCTTACCCGCCCTGCGGCAGCTCCAAGAGAAAGTGAAGCAGCTCAACGGCGGCCTGCTTCCGCAAGGAATCAAAGTCTCTACGCTTTACGACCGCACGGATCTGATTCATCTGACTACGACCACCGTGCGCCACGTGGTCTTGCTCGGGCTGGTGCTTGTCACGGCGATTCTTATCGTTTTTCTCGGCGACGTTCCAATTTCTCTGATTGCCGCGCTCACGATCCCGTGTTCGCTCCTCTTCGCTTTTTCGGTGATGGTGCTCATCGGCCGCTCCGCCAACTTGATTTCGATCGGCGCGATCGACTTCGGGATTCTGGTGGACGCCTCCGTCATCGTTCTCGAAAATATTTTCCGGCGCCTCCAATTGGGTGCCGCAAACGAAACAAAGTTCGATCTCATCGCCGAAGCGACCGCCGAAGCGCTGCGTCCGGTGCTGTTCTCCGTGATGGTGATTATCGTTGCCCTGATCCCGCTTTTCACGATGCAGGGCGTGCCCGGACAGATCTTCGCGCCGATGTCCGAAACCTACGGATTCGCTCTCACCGGCGCTCTGCTGTTTTCGGTTCTGTTTGCGCCCGTACTTGCCTCCTGGGTCCGAATCGAGAAAGTGCGCAGCCATCACACGCGGCTGGTGATCTGGCTGAGCAAGCACTACTCCTCGTCGCTCAAATGGACGCTTTCGCACCGTAAGACCGCGCTGGCGATTGCCGGCGCTGCTTTGGCCGCCACGCTCGGAGCGGGCGCGTTTCTCGGCGGCGAGTTCATGCCGAAGTTGGAAGAGGGCAATCTGTGGGTCCGCGCCACGCTGCCGCAGGATATCTCGTACGAAGTCGCCCAGAAGATGGCCCATGACATCCGCGAACTCATGCTGCGGTATCCCGTTGTCACGCAGGTTGTCTCCCAGATGGGCCGGCCCGACGACGGCACCGATGTCACCACGTTCAACAACATTGAGTTCATGGTTTCGCTGAAGCCTGCCGGTGATTGGCCCGGAGGTTTGACGAAAGACGAGCTCATTCGCCGCATGGACTCTGAGCTTAAAAAGTTCCCGGGTGTGGACTTCAACTTTTCGCAGAATATTCAAGACAACGTCGAAGAAGCGATGTCCGGCGTAAAAGGTGAGAACTCGTTGAAACTGTTCGGCGACGATATCGACGTGCTCGTCGAGAAGGCCGGGGAAATCCGTGACGTCATGGCAGCCGTTCCCGGCGTGGCGGACCTCGCCGTCTTCCAGGAAACCGGACAACCGGAGCTGCTCGTCTCCATCAATCGCGCCGCCAGCGCGCGTTATGGGCTGATGGCCGCCGACGTGAACGCCGCCGTGCAAGCCGCTATCGGCGGCCTCGCTGCCACTCAAATTCTCGAAGGGGACCGCCGCTTCGACTTCGTCGTGCGTTACCAGCCGGAGTTTCGCCGCACGCCCGAAGCCATCCGCGACATTCTGCTTCCCACACCTGACGGCAATCGCGTTCCGCTCGGCCAGGTGGCTGACGTTTCGCTCCACGAGGGAGCGTTCATGATCTACCGCGAAAACGGACGCCGCTACATTCCCGTCAAGTTTAGCGTTCGTGGACGCGATCTTGCCGGCACGATTCAGGATGTGCAGGCGCGTCTCGACCGGCAGGTTCAATTGCCCGAGGGCTATCACGTGGAATGGGCCGGAGAATATGACAGCCTGCGAAAAGAGCAACGCCGTCTGGTCGTCATTCTTCCCATCAGCCTGCTGGTGATCCTGGCGCTGCTGTTTACCGCGTTCAATTCGCTCCGGCATGCGCTGCTGGTGCTTGCCATGCTTCCTTTTGGCCTGATTGGCGGCGTGCTTTCCCTTCTCGTCACGCGGACTCCGTTCAGCATCTCCGCTGCGGTAGGCTTTGCCTCGGTGATCGGCGTGTGCACGCTTGGCGGGGTCGTCTTCATCTCCGGCGTGCGCCGGAAGGAGACAACGTCTCCTACCATGCTCAGCGCAATTGAGCGCGGAGGAATTGAGGAGCTGCGTCCTGTCGTGATGGCATGCGCCGCTGCCGGCCTCGGCTTGTTGCCCGCAGCCATGTCGAGCGGCGTCGGCGTTCAGGCTCAACAGCCTCTCGCGCGCGTGGTGGTTGGCGGCATGGTGACTTCTCCTCTCGCGATCATGTTCCTTATACCGATCCTGGCCAGCTACTGGCTGCCGAAAGAGACCGGGCAGGCGCCAAGGCCTGAATAACCCGGAAAAAGCGCTTCTCAGGTTCGTTGACGCGCGCTCCGCCCGATGCTAGCCTTCGCCACGCTTCCACCCCATGCGCGCCGTTGACATCATTCGCAAGAAGCGCGACGCCGCGGAACTTTCCCGCGAAGAAATTGATTTCCTCGTTCAGGGCGCCACCATAGGCGCCATTCCTGATTACCAGCTCGCCGCGTGGCTCATGGCCGTCATCTGGCGCGGCATGTCCGCCGCCGAGCTCGCCGCCCTCACCGAAGCCATGCTGCACTCGGGCGAAGTGATTAATTTCTCCGGCATGCCCGGCGCAAAGGTGGACAAGCATTCCACCGGCGGCGTGGGCGACAAGACTTCGCTCGTCCTTGCGCCGGTTGTCGCAGCCGGCGGCGTCAAAGTCCCCATGATCTCCGGCCGCGGGCTTGGTCACACGGGTGGCACGCTCGACAAGCTCGAATCCATCCCCGGCTTCAACGTCAATTTGTCGCTGGGTGATTTTCGCCGCGTACTAGAAACTTGCGGTTGCGCGCTCATCGGCCAGACGCCCGAGATCGCTCCCGCGGACAAGAAGCTCTACGCCCTGCGCGATGTCACCGCCACCGTGGAAAGCCCGTATCTCATCTGCGCCTCCATCATGAGCAAGAAAATGGCGGAAGGCATTGACGCGCTCGTCCTCGACGTCAAGACTGGCGATGGCGCGTTCATGAAGAAGCAAGCCGACGCCGAATATCTCGCTCAGCTCATGGTCGAGACCGGCACGCGCATGGGCAAGAAAGTCGTTGCGCTGATTACCGATATGGAGCAGCCGCTCGGCCGCAAGATCGGCAACGCGCTCGAAGTGGAAGAATGCGTCGAAGTGCTCCACGGCAAGGGCCCCGACGATTTGCGCGAGCTTTCACTCGATCTTTCCGCCTGGATGTTCTTGCTCGCCGGACGCACGAAAACGGTCGCGGAAGGGAAGGCTCTCGCCTCGGAAATGATTGCATCCGGCCGCGCCCGTGATACATTCCGCGAGGTCATTCGGCTCCAGGGCGGCGACCAGAAAATCGTGGACGACACCGGACGCCTGCCGCGCGCGAAACATCAAACGGCCCTGCAGGCCCCGCGTGCCGGTTTTGTCGCCGCGATTCATTGCGAGCAGGTGGGTGTCGCGAGCATGATGCTCGGCGGCGGCCGCGAGAAAAAAGAAGACTCGATCGATCCCGGCGTGGGCCTTGTGCTCGCGAAGAAAGTCGGCGACGCAGTGGAAGTTGGCGAGCCGCTTTGCGCGGTGCACTACAACGCCGAAGCGCAACTCTCAAATGCCATGGCGCTCCTGGCGAAGAGTTTTGAGATCGGCGACAAGGCGCCGCAGCCGTCACCCCTGATCCGCAAGATCATCGGCGCGTAGAAGGAGACTCCATCGCATGCACCGCTTGATCGGTCTTCTCGGCATGACCGTCATGATGGTTCTCGCCTTCTTGTTCTCCACCAACCGCCGCGCCATCCGCCTCAAGACCGTCGCCTGGGGGCTCGGCCTTCAAATCACTTTTGCGTTTCTGGTGATGCGCTGGGAATACGGCCGATTGGTCTTCCAAAAAGCCGGCGCCGCCGTGAATTGGCTCCTCGACTTCGCGTTCTACGGCTCGACGTTCGTTTTCGGCGACCTGGGCAGAAAAGGCTCGCCGATGGGCTTCTTCTTCGCTTTTCAGGTGCTGCCCACCATCATTTTCATCGCCGCTGTCTTCGCGCTGCTCTACTACTACGGAATCATGCAGTTCGTCATCAAACAGGCCGCGCGCGTGATGACCGCCCTGATGGGCGCGAGCGGCGCCGAATCCCTCAACGTCGCCGCCAGCATCTTCATGGGCCAGACGGAAGCGCCTCTCACGATCCGCCCGTTCTTGCCGGACGTTACACGCTCCGAGTTGATGACCATCATGACCAGCGGCATGGCTCACGTCTCCG